>PPYE01047412.1_pt1 | contig 15446 bp, 15 predicted proteins | sample 1559881 | NCBI WGS metagenome assembly PPYE01 (sample SAMN08240022, study PRJNA423297) | Human gut metagenome, whole genome shotgun sequencing project. | reverse complement strand
GGGAGCGACAAATATGGGAACATATTTGTATAATTTAGCAATTATTTCAATCCACGCTCCCACGAGGGGAGCGACTTGTGTTCTACCGTGACAAGCTGCCGAAGTTCCATTTCAATCCACGCTCCCACGAGGGGAGCGACCAGGCAGAGCCGATGGCAACCATTTCAGAGACAGATTTCAATCCACGCTCCCACGAGGGGAGCGACTCTCTCGCTCTCTCGTAGTCCTCTATGAGTTGCTCGATTTCAATCCACGCTCCCACGAGGGGAGCGACTGCGCACGTAGAGCAGTAGTATCCCTTATGGTCTATTTCAATCCACGCTCCCACGAGGGGAGCGACGCCATAACCATCCTTTGCAGCATCTAAATCTACGTATATTTCAATCCACGCTCCCACGAGGGGAGCGACCGTCAATAGACTTGTGTGCTCACATTAAGGTATAATGACATTTCAATCCACGCTCCCACGAGGGGAGCGACAAACAACAAACAGTTCTTGCATTGTGTTTCATCATTTCAATCCACGCTCCCACGAGGGGAGCGACCTTCATAGCCTTGGTATCAAGTCTGTCATACGGATTTCAATCCACGCTCCCACGAGGGGAGCGACAACAAAGAGATCAACGCCACTCACGGAATTGTTATTTCAATCCACGCTCCCACGAGGGGAGCGACAATACCAATGACTTCTACCGGATATGTGCGTAATTTCAATCTACGCTCCCACGAGGGGAGCGACACTGTGGCGTTAGAAACCTTAAACAGTTACTTAAATTTCAATCCACGCTCCCACGAGGGGAGCGACGATAACGGGCGCGTACTGGAAGCAGAGTATTTGAATTTCAATCCACGCTCCCACGAGGGGAGCGACTCGATCTCGTTTGACATTTGCACCATGACAGCAATTTCAATCCACGCTCCCACGAGGGGAGCGACGCGGCGGAATCTGCCGGTGCTGCTACTTTGCAGCTATTTCAATCCACGCTCCCACGAGGGGAGCGACAATACATGGAGCATTAGCACCTTGTACAGACCAAATTTCAATCCACGCTCCCACGAGGGGAGCGACACAAATAAATAAAGCCGGTGACACCTACCAAGCATTTCAATCCACGCTCCCACGAGGGGAGCGACGATTCCGGAGTGTATGACGATAGCAACGTAGATGCATTTCAATCCACGCTCCCACGAGGGGAGCGACACCAGACTTCCATCCTGCTTTTTTAGCCTCTTCTATTTCAATCCACGCTCCCACGAGGGGAGCGACACTAATATGTCGTTAGAAAAGGCGGTGGAAAATATTTCAATCCACGCTCCCACGAGGGGAGCGACGGCGGCGGCTCCGCTTACTACTGCACCCAGTAGAATTTCAATCCACGCTCCCACGAGGGGAGCGACGGCATACACTTTGTAACTCCAGTTGTCACAGTTCTATTTCAATCCACGCTCCCACGAGGGGAGCGACAAGACCACAAGGTAAAGTCATTCCCACTCTTTGAGATTTCAATCCACGCTCCCACGAGGGGAGCGACATGAGATGGATATTGTAAAGACCCTGCCTACTGTTATTTCAATCCACGCTCCCACGAGGGGAGCGACCCCAGGACCGGCTACTGTAAATTCATTTTCGCTATTTCAATCCACGCTCCCACGAGGGGAGCGACCAAGTTGGGGTTCAAACCTACTAGCAAAGGCTGCAATTTCAATCCACGCTCCCACGAGGGGAGCGACGCTCATCGATCTGTTCATTCGTATATTTCTTGATAATTTCAATCCACGCTCCCACGAGGGGAGCGACCCGGCTTGCTTTTACCCGGAAACGGGAAAAATTATTTCAATCCACGCTCCCACGAGGGGAGCGACGTGGATGCCAGACAGCTTTCGTTAAACATTTAAACTATTTCAATCCACGCTCCCACGAGGGGAGCGACATTGGCCAATAAGCTCGGTGTTGTTCCCTCCAATTTCAATCCACGCTCCCACGAGGGGAGCGACCGATGTACAATGCGGACGGTTCCCCCGTCCTGCAATTTCAATCCACGCTCCCACGAGGGGAGCGACAATATGCAGCCGGGTATTGTAGCAGCTGGGGAACGTATTTCAATCCACGCTCCCACGAGGGGAGCGACCATGCCAATTTTCATCACTGGTATAACCATCATATTTCAATCCACGCTCCCACGAGGGGAGCGACGTTTATGGCGCCAGATAGAAACATAGATACGTTATTTCAATCCACGCTCCCACGAGGGGAGCGACGGTTATTCCGGTTGCGGAAGCAGACAAAGAATCGGATATTTCAATCCACGCTCCCACGAGGGGAGCGACATTACGATCCGGATGTCATTCTCTGCTGCAAGAATTTCAATCCACGCTCCCACGAGGGGAGCGACAGCAATTTTCGCCAAAAAGTTCTCTTTTCTCTCAGCAAAAATTGTCTAAAATATTTAATCTTAACAACAAATTATTTTAATTAAAAATATCTTTGTATGTTATTTCAACAAATCGCATAATTTATAAGGTGCGAATCCACCAGGCATTTTATGTATGCTTGGCTTTCGCATCAGTTACAAAATCAGTGTCTGATCCGGGGCGATTCCTCTGTCTACCCCGATATGTTCAATCTTGGTCTGATATTTATTGCCCAGATAGTAGAATCGAAGACTGTCCTTTTCTGTATCAATAATATCCTCAAGTGTTGCCTTCAACGCAATGCTCTGTGCATTATCCAAAATGCACTCAAATACGGAATTCTGAACTCTTCTGCCATAGTTGACGCATTGCTTTGCCACTTTTCGCAGCCTTGCTTTGCCGGTCGCATTTTCTGTGTTGACATCGTATGTGATCAATACTAACATATCGCACCTCACTTCCACAGGAATGCAGGATAACCGTCCAAGTCGCCACGCAGGAATCGTGCCAACAGCATTGCCTGTACATAAGGAACCATACCCCATTCCACTTTTTCCTGCAAATAGGGATGCGTTATGGTTTCTTTTTTACGATTCTGCCACTCCGTCAGTATTACCTTTCGTCCATCATCATCCAGAAGAACCGCGCCGTTTTCTTTTTGGGTAAAATTTTTAGCTGTGATCATCCGCTTATTTACCAACGACAGCACAAAGCGATCCGCCAGCACGGATCTTAGTTCCTCCATCATATCCAGTGCCAGCGATGCTCTACCCGGACGCTCTGTGTGCAGATATCCCACGCAGGGATCTAACCCTACGCACTCCAGTGCAGATGCTTCCATATTTGTCAGTAATGTATACACAAAAGACATCATTGCATTCATTTTATCGATGGGCGGTCTTTTATTCCTGCCTTGAAATGTAAAATCTTTTTTCTGCTGCAGAATCAATTCGTCAAACACGCTAAAATAAATACTGGCTGCCTCTCCTTCATATCCCCTGAGTTCGTCCCTGGATGTGCTATTCTGAATCAACATCAGAGAATTTTTCAGCATTTCAGATGCCTTTTTTACCCGCTCTGCATCAATCTGCATACTATGATCTCTGACTGCCCGCTCCAGAACCCACCTGGCATTATGTACTTTTCCAAGGATACAATTTTGAGCAATCTCCAATCCCACCTGTTCATCTTTGCTGCTGGCATACTGTTGTTCCCGCAGAATCACGTTCCCCCGCACTTTCCCGGTGACCCGTGCCAGGAATTTTCCCTGGGGAGTCATGTAACACAGAGAAATATTTCGTTCTGCACAGGCACCCATAAGTGCCGGGCTGGTTCCCCGATATCCGAATGATACAATTTCCTCAAGATTATGCAGCGGAACTCTGCCCAATTCTTTCTTGTCATCATAAATTACAATATTTTCACCATCCAGAGCAAGATAACTGTTTTCGGAAGTAACATATAACGTATTCAATAATTTTTTCATACGTTTTCCTCCATAAGTACCTGATCCATATAGTTTTTCACCGAACCGGTTTTTGCGAGTCTGGGCATACAAAGTTCCTTTAAAGAACAGGAAGTACAGTTCTTTCCCATCTTTACTTTCGGTGTATACCGCCGTTCATAATATTGATGCATTTCCTGAAACATCTCCCGCACTTCGCTGCGAAGTTCTTCCGTGATCTCCACGATTTCCCTCCGTTTTGTCTCTCCGTAAAAGAGTGCACCTTCCGGAATCTGTGTGGAAAACATTTCTTCCAGGCACATTGCCTGCGCCGCTAATTGTAATTTGTCTTCCTCTGTGATCTTCGGCTTTCCCTTCTTGTATTCGATCGGATATACCGAAAAATAGCCCCTGTGCCCATGCAGGCGGATTCCATCCCCACATCTATGGAATTCCACCACATCACACTCACCCGTGACGCCCATTTCTCTGGACGCCACGGGTAATGCTCTCGCTATGATTGTGTCTCTTCTTTTTTCGGTAAGATATGGATCATGTGCTTTCTTATGCATTAATTCACCGATTACCGTATGTTCATTTTCAGCCCACTGTTGCTCTATATGGATCAGCGCCCACTGTCTTTTGCAGAATCTGAAATGCTGGATCCCTGATATCATGAGATAATCATCTTCTGCATATTCCATTAATTCATCCTTCTTACTTCCACGGAATCAGGAATCTGTTCCTCGTGAACGGTAACCGTATAGTCCTGATATTTTCTGGGATATTCCACGCCCTCGTTTCTCTTTACTTCTACGGCATCGAACAATTTATAAGCCGGGCAGTCTCCCAGTTCTTTGCTATGCTTGAATACAATCAGTTCCCGCACTGCCATATTGCCTCTCGCTGCAGAATGGTCTACCTCGAACATGTTAAGAATTGCTTCCCATAGCAATTCCAAATCGTCTTCGGAAAATCCGGTTACTTTCCGCGCCAGATTTGCGGAAATATAGCCTTCTGCCCGGTACAGTCCATAAGGAACGATGGTCTTTCTACCCATTTCCGTATTCTTGTTTTCCGCGTCCTTTTCTGTGGTGATGGCAACTCTGGTGATAGTTACTTCTTGGCTGATGATCGGATCGATACTTCTGGCAAATCCAATCTGCACGGGTCCTCTCACCTGACCGCAGTTCAACGATGCTTTTACAAAAGTAGTCATTACGGCACCAAACGTACGGATATCATAGAAATTCCGGCACATATAATCCTTCAATTTAAGATCTACACCGGGATCATTTTTCTTTAACTTTTTAAGTTCCTCTGTCACCTTTTTATCATCCGTTTCGGTGATTCCCATATCCGCACAGGCTTCTCTGTCACTGCGATTTAAGGGTACATCTTCTTTGATGTAAATCTTATATCCCTGAGCATCCTCTTTTACGGTCTCGACATAATTGCGGATCTTACGTTTCAGGCAGACATCCGTTACCAAGCCCAGTCCGCTCTCTGGATCGACTCTTGGCATATTGCCCGCATCAGGATCTCCATTGGGATTACCGTTCTCCACATCAAATAATACTACGAACTCATATCTGTTTTTAATAGCTTCACTCATTTATTTGTCCTCCCCTTTTTTATACTTTTCCTGCTGTTGATGATAGTAGCCAAGTGCAAACTGCCCCTGCTGTTCCAGGGATAAGCGTTTCGGGAAATCGTCAAATTTGCCCATAATTTTCCCAACTTCTTTTTCGTAATAGACTTTCGCTCCGCCTTTATCCCGTTCCAACTTTTTCATATGGCTGTTTTTCAGTTTGAGCAACACCGGGAAAATAACTGCCGGCGTAGCACATGCGGAATTAAAGTAGCGGTCATGAATTGTCGTAGTGATTGTCGGGTTTGCTTCTTTTTGTATGCTTTCCAATACGGAAAACAATCTTCCCAATACATAGGCTATATCATTGCGGTCTTCGTTCAATCCCATGAGATTTTCTCCTTTCATACAATTATAATTTTTGATCAAAAATGCTTTGATGATAGCAGCACGTTTCCAGTTCACGTTACCGCACTCTGCCCGAATGCGGATCAGTGTGTAGGTATACAGACTTGCCGGATATCGTCCGCCCGACAGAATCGCCTGCAATACAAGGGCTGCCATGTTCGGAACCGGTGTCTTATCTTTTGATTTCTGATTCACGGTTTCATTCAGCATGTCACGAATCCCCAGATAATCCTGTTCTTCCCATGCCGGTTTTACAATCTTGAGCCGCTCATAATGGTCTGCTATATTCTGTATGATTTTCCCAAACGAATTTACATAGAAAAAACGGACCGACAATCGTGCTGCATTTGGTGCCAGCGCCAGTATGTAAAAATTCTGTTTCGGATCCATCTCCGCATCTTCTAAGTAAACCCTGGTGCCTTCTTTCAGGCTATCGAAAATGTCCTTCAGTTTTTTCTGATTATCTTTCGTGGGTTTAAACATATTCAGAAAACACTTCTGATACTGCTCTTTACCGCTTTCTGCCCAGTACACGATCATGGAATCCCCCAGGGAAAAGGTGTAATCCCGCTGGGACAGCAGATAATTCAGTGCCGTGGTATATGCAAATTCCGCATATTTTCCCACCGGTGCATTATAACTCTGTTCCTTTCCATAAGACTCAAATGACGGTGCATTGAATGATACCAGCGCTGCTCCGCTGGACTGTGCCCCGGGTACTCCTTTGATTGCTTTATGGATTCGTGATATCTCGGCTTTTTTACCGGTAACCAGGCAAATGCCGTTATCTTCTCCACCATTCCGCGCCCGATAGTTTTCCCAACAGTCTCGAATCTCCGGATCTTCCTGTGCTTCCTGCCCTTCCACAGAGAAAATAAGATTGCCGCCTTCTGTCAATTCTTCCCAGTTTTCCCGAATCACAGGATGTTCTGATGCTTTCTGCGGATCCCATTTTTCAAAATAGGCTAAAATTGCCCGGGCTGTTTTTCCCTGTGCAGATTGCAGAATCTGTCCATGCTTTTCTTTCGTCGCCTGGAAGCAATCCACTACACGTGAGTTCGTTCCATCTGCGTCAATACCCAGCATATACTTGGAATTGTCGCACAGAAAATTAGCTGCCACACCGGAAGATCTGGTCACCATCTCCGGCACGACGAGATTTGCCGGTACCCAGACTACTTTCTTACCACGCATATCCTCTATTTTTCGGGAAGTAATACCTATGATATCCCCCTCCGAAGACAAATTGATTTCATAGGACACTTTCGCATGGCACCATCCCAACCTGGATACTTTCCCCTGTTCTGCCAGATTTTCATAGTATTTTACCAGTGCCTGTAGTATCATCGCAGCACCTCGCAATCTCTCAGATCCACCACGCCGTGACGCATTATTGCCCGGAAAAACATAGGCTGGATATTTTCCGGATCACTGTAATCCATGTCAAACAGCATGATGCCAAGATCTTTTTCTTCTACTACATCATAGGCGGTATGAATTTCTTCTTCCTCGCAGAGAGCAAAATGCGCCGAGAATTCTCTACAACCGAAGTATGGCATATAATAAAATTCTCCTTTACGCAGCCGTCTCATGATAATGTCCTTAAATTTTCCGGGATTATCAGAAGCGTTGGCTTTCTCTGTCATTTCAAAATGAGCTTCGATGGTGTAGCTTACATTGCAGAGCAGCTGTGATGCTCTCTGTACAATGTCCTCCTTCGTACTAATATACAATGTTTTGTCTGCACCGTTGTATGCCTGCAATACATTGCTTGCCAGGATCTTGCTTTTTACTTCATTTCGTCGTACACTTGTAAATTGGATAGGGTTTTTGACATAGATTTTGTCGATGATCCACCGCATTCCCGGATGCCAGTAAATGGCTTCCAAAATACCGCGTGCCGCTGAGGGCGTGATGATGTCATAGCTGTAGCGTTCAACTTTGAGTTCGGGTCTCGAAAACAATGCATAGTCTCCCCATACATTTACTTTTACTCCGACTCCCATTTATTCCACCTTCTTTCCACAATTAAAGCGCTGTTCCCGTTTACTGTTCCTTTGTAGTACTATTTTCTGTCTGACAATAATACCCCCTTTGTAAAATACTGTCTTTTCGCAGATATGATATGACAATATTTTAGTTTATCTGTATTTATCTGACAAATTCACTATACTACAAGTCTAATATATTTGCAATGCCTATTTTTATTCGTAATGATAATTTCAATTGAAATTATTGCTAAAACTATTAGATTTTTTTGAATTATATGTTATACTTTCAATGTCAGGTATATCCTGTGGATTGAAATAATTGTAATTTTCATTAACTTACAAGAGTAGCGGTACACTTTTCCATCGTGTACCGCTACTTCCATTTCCTGCAATATTAAAACATCATCATTCCACCCAATTCCACTTCCAGTTTCAATCCGGTGTCTTCCCGGTATTGTTCCTCCTGCGTCAGCACATAAAAATCCTGCGCACCCAGATCTACAGCTTCTACCATCCCCGCATCACGCATTTCTTCAAACAACATATTCCGTTTCTCATATTCCCCTTTTTTCCGAACACTTACACAATATTGCCCTGCTTTTCGCATACGGCTCTTTGTCAGTCCCTGCTGCCGAATTTCCTGCAAAAGAGCCTTCGCTTCCGGTTCTTGGTCGATATATACCGTAACCGTATTTTCTTCAATCAGCTTAAAATCTTTCGCAACCGTCGCAAATTGATAATCTCCACCATCAAATTTCTCCAGAATTTTCTTCATATCCAGGCTTTCGCCCTTGATGCGATATAGTCTCCGAAAATATTCTGTGATATTATCCAGTGCAGTAATATCTCTGCCCTCCGCTAGCAGATTTTTCGTCGTGTCGATCTGTTGCCGCCGTCCGGATACCCTTTCCTTGTCTTCCCACTGGAAGATGCGGACAATGCTCTCTTCCTTTCCTCTTTTATCATTTCGATTACAACGTCCTGCTGCCTGAATAATGGAATCCACACCGGCTAGTTCCCGATATACCGAAGTAAAATCCAGATCCACTCCGGCTTCCACGAGACTGGTCGAAATGACGATGCATTTTTTCCCTGTTTCATCCTTGAGTCGTTTCCCAATCTCCGCAAGCACTCGTCTTCTATGCGCCGGATACATGGTGGTTGATAAATGATAAACGCCCTCTCCCTGCAGCCGTTCGTAAAGCCGCTGTGCTCTTTTTCGCGTGTTCACGATACACAGTGCATGCCACTCCTGCTGTAGTTTCTCCGCCATTTCCTCTTCCGTGACGGTATCAATATTCTGATAGGTTACCCTTTCAAAAAATCGAAATTGTTCCTCTCTCCGTGGGCATAATTCCCGGGCAACATACTTTTCAGGCAGAAACTGCTGTAATGCCGGCTGCGTCGCCGTACACAGTACAATACTTGTTCCATACTGCTGCAACAGTTCTTCTATCATTGCCATGCACGGTTTCAAATAATTTGGAGGAAGCATCTGCGCTTCATCGAATATGATGACACTGTTTACTATATTATGTAATTTCCTGCATTTGGAGGACTTATTGGCATACAGGGATTCAAAAAACTGGACATTTGTGGTAACCACCACCGGTTTATCCCAGTTTTCCGCTGCCAACTGCATGGGTTTGAACTCTTCCGAGCTCTCATAGTCTACATTGCTGTGATTTTCCAACACATTTTCACTACCCAGGATTTCCCTGAACACCTGCGCATTCTGCTCGATAATACTGGTATAGGGAATCACATAAATCACACGGTCCATATGGTTCTCCACCGCATGCTGCAACGCAAATGCCAGAGAAGCCACAGTTTTGCCACCACCGGTGGGTACCGTAAGCTGAAACAATCCTTTGGAGGACTTTCCCATTTCCAGACAGTTCCGGAGAATTTCAGATCGTCTTCCATCAATCGTAGTATCATTCCGATTTATAAGCCATTTTGCTGTGTAATTTTGCAATTTCTCCAAAAGAACATCCATGCTCTCTCCGGAATCCCTTTGAACCGTTCCGTTGTTCATAAACTGTTCTGTATCCAGAAAATCGGCATCCACCAGGCAGGAATACAGCATGCGGATAAATACACTCAGCGCAAAGTTTGGATCCTTTTCCGGATTCATGGCAATGGGTGGTGTGGTAATTTGAGGGATTTCTATTTCCTTTTCATACGCACTGTAATCGCACAACCTTTTCTTAAGTCTCCCCAGTAAAGAGGACGGCAATCCCTCTCGTCCCAGATCCGGCAACCCTGCATGATGCCCTGCTATGCAGTAAGTCAGAAGCCAATAGCAGCCATCTAAATTTTCGCAGACCTTCGCCCCGGCAGTGGAATGATCCACCCGGATATCCAGATTTTCTTTGATCTTCTTTTGAAATTCCGCGGAATATTTTCCAATGTCATGTAACATTCCACAACAATATCCCCAGTCCGCTTTCCTGAATTTTGCAGCAAATTTTTCTGCAAGCTCTGCGGTTCCCTGTAAATGTTCTTTTACTGATTGCTCTCTGTCCCCATCAATGTGTGCAAGGTATTCCATGTTCTTCCCCTCTTTCCTACAATCTATTCCTTCCGCTCCGGCAGCATCCCTTTGATCTTCACGCCACTCAGATCCACATCCAGCACGATCTTCACCATCCAAAAGAACAGCAACAGTACCAGCATCGGGATCACACAGGAAGTGATGATCATCACAGCCACTGCCTCAATAAAATGATTTAAGGAATTCTCCACTTTCTGCACCAGGTCTTCAGTAGAAATAGTCACATTTTCCACAACATTGGCCACAGAATCTTTAGCGCTGGAAATAGCGTCTTTTGCCCAGTCGAAAATGTTTGAGACAGATCCGGAGTTATTGTTTTCCTTCTCCTGCACGTTACCTGTAACAGTTCCAGGAACTTCTGTTGTTCCGATTCCGGTTGTTTCCGTCGCATTAGTGTCATCCACCACGCCACTGTTTTCCAGTATATTCTGTGTGTTCCTGGCATCCTCAATGGTAGCTTCGATCTGGGCCTGATAGGTGTCACCGATGAGGTCGGAGATCTTCACACTGGCGGGAACCACGAGGGAGATTGCCAAACCGAACACCGCCAGTTTTGCTGCCAGTTTTCGCACGGTAGCATTTGCAAAAATCAGGTTAAATATCCACAATCCACAGGCAATCGGAATCAGGTAGGTAAATGCCACATATCCGGTAATCGTCACTAGATATTTTTCAAGATAAATGGCGCAGAGAACCACCAGCAGATACCCGCTGACATCCGCCATTTTCTCCGCAATGGGCGTTGCCGTGTCTCCCGGAAGCAATGTGATCAGCGCCGAAGTCACCGTGGATGCCGCCGTCAGCTCCATGACAGTCTGTTTTTTCTCATCCAGAGAAGCGATGGTCTTCTGATGATTCTCCGGTGCGGAGACGTATTTTCCTACAACCGTTATGGACAAAATAGCAACCAGCAATAATACTGCTGCTGTAATGCATTTCTGTTTGATAAAGTTCATACTAATTACCTTCTTTCCTTCACGATTTCTATATTATTTCACGCAAATATCCTGCTATTACATTTTTCAGGACGTAATTTAGGCTATACACTACACTTTTCAGGACGTAATCTCGTGCCATCTCACACTTTTCAGGACGTTACTTTAAAAACCGCCGCAACAACTTCTCTTTTTTCTCATCATACCTCTGATACCGTATCGGCAGATCCATCCATGTCTTTTTGTCCACGATACTCCGATAATGGCTGAAAGTCTCGAATCCGGCGCGTCCATGGTAGCCGCCCATGCCGCTCTCGCCCACGCCGCCGAAGGGCATGGCGCTAGTGGCCAGGTGGATGATGGTGTCGTTGATACAACCGCCGCCAAAATGGCAGTGATCCAGGATCCGTCTCTGGGCTTTTTTGTCTTCGCTGAAAAAATACAGAGCCAGAGGATGGGGATGTTCCTCCACACAGCGGATTGCCCAATCCACAAAGTCTCCTGTGGCTGCATGCGTCCCGGAAGCATCCCTGCAAAAATCATTTTGTGCAACACCTTTCTCTGCATCATGTGCATTATACGTCAGCACTGGCAGGATCGGTCCGAAGATTTCTTCTCCCATCACGGCATCCGACCAGTCCACATCCGTCATCACCGTAGGCGCAATGCGCAACGTCTTCTCGTCATACTGTCCGCCGCAGACGATTTTTTCCGCATCCATCAATCCCAACAGTCTGTGAAAATGCTTCTCGTTAATGATTTTCCCGTAATCCGGATTCTGCAGGGGATCTGCTCCAAACTGCCTCGCGATCTCCGCCCGGATAGTTTCCACCAATCGGTCGCGGATCCTGACATCACACAACACATAATCCGGTGCCACACAGGTCTGCCCGCAGTTTAGATATTTTCCGAATACGATTCTCCTCGCCGCCAGCGGAAGCTTCGCCGTAGCATCCACGATACAGGGACTTTTCCCGCCCAGCTCCAACGTCACCGGGGTCAAATATTCCGCAGCGCTTCTAAGCACCTCCCGTCCCACAATCTTGCCTCCGGTGAAAAATATCATATCAAACCGCTGCTGCAATAATGCCTGATTCTCCGTTCTGCCGCCGGTGATCACAGCTACGTATTCTATCGGAAAACATTCTTCCAGAATATTTTTCAGCACAGCTGCCGTCGCCGGAGCATAGGCACTGGGCTTCACCACCGCCGTATTTCCGGCAGCTATGGCATCGATCAGCGGATCCAGCGTCAGTAACACCGGGTAATTCCAGGGGCTCATGATCAGCACGGTGCCATAGGGTGACGGAGAGCGAAAGCTTATCGCTGCGAACTGTGACAGCGGTGTCGGCACTCTCTTTTCCTGCATCAGCCCCCGCAGATGTTTCTGCATCCAGGTCAGCTCCGAGAGCGTCAGTCCGATCTCGCACATATAGCTCTCCATCCGGCTTTTTCCCAGATCCTGTTGCAGTGCAGCATTCAGTTCCTCTTCATGGCGCTGCAGGGAGGCCTTTAATTTTCCCAGCTGTTCTGCCCGAAATTTCCGGGAAAGTGTGGCTCCCGTAGCAAAATATTCTCTTTGTCTGTTCAATATCGTCCGGATCTCCTGCTCTGTCATAGATGTCTCCTGCTTCTATTCTTTATACTGCCATAACTATTCACAAAACCACCTCTGAATAATTACATACTACCCAATTTTGAGTCTCGGTGCAACCGCTTCCCTGCTCATCCTATACACAAAAACGGCAGAGTTCTCACCCCACCGTCGTTTGTCTCTTCCTATCTTGATCTCATTTCTCCTATTTCCACGCAAAATTCACTATTCCGTACACATAAATGAACAACACCGCCGCCGGAACAAAATACTTGAACACCGGCTTCATCCAATGCTGCACTTTCAATCCTTTTCCCTCGTTGGCTTCCTCCAGGAATTTGTCCCAGCCCCAGCCGACCTTATAACAGCAAAATACTGCCAGCAGGATCGAACCTATGGGCATGATATTGTTGGACACCAGGAAATCCCAGAAGTCCAACCAGGTCGTTCCCGCCGCAAAGGGCTGAAAATGGATCACGCTGAAGCCCAACGCCGTTGTCAATGCCAACAGAAACGTTCCCACACCGCAGACGATACATCCTACCGGTCTCGACCATCCGGTCAGTTCCCGGACCATGGCCAGAATATTTTCACATACACCTAACACTGTGGACATGGCTGCAAATACCATGAACAGGAAAAATAAAGTTCCCCACCATCTGCCGCCTGCCATGTGGTTAAATACGGTCGCCATAGTATCGAACAGAAGGCTGGGCCCCGCCGTCACTTCCACATCATAAGTGAAGCATGCCGGAAATATAATAATACCGGCGATCACTGCCACCAGTGTATCCAGGATAATAATATGGATAGATTCCCCCATGAGAGAACGGTCCTTGCCGATATAGCTTCCGAAGATTGCCATACCGCCCATTCCCACGGACAAGGTGAAAAATGCCTGATTCATGGCTCCCACCACCACAGAACCGGTGATTTTGGAGAAATGTGGGATCAGATAGAAGCTCAATCCCTCTCCTGCTCCCGGAAGTGTAAAGCTGTGCACCGCCAGCACCAGCATCAGCACGATCAATGCTGACATCATATATTTGGTAATACGCTCCAGCCCACCCTGCAGATGGAAACTTAAAATGACAAAAGCGATCAGTAAGGTGAACAACAGATATGTCACATTCACCGAGGGCGTCGTGATCATTTTTTCAAATCCGAAATCCTGATTCTGCCCTGTCAGAAATTTTACAAAATAATAGAGGATCCATCCGGACACCACCGCATAGAAAGCGATCAGCGCAATGTTTCCGATGAGACAGACGATGCCCCACAGATTCCATTTGCCCCTGCCGCCGGATAATTTCCGATACATATAAAGTGGACTCGTCTGCGCCGCACGCCCCACGGAGAATTCCATGATCATGGTGGGCAGGCCCAGCACGATCAGGCAGATCACGTAGATCAGCATGAAGCTTCCGCCACCGTTCTGCCCGCACATCCACGGGAATTTCCACACATTTCCGCAGCCGATGGCACACCCCGCCGACAGCATGATAAATCCCAAACGACTCCCCAGTCTTTCTCTGTTTTCCATACCCATGATCCTTCCCAAAACTACTTATTCTAAACATGGGATACGACATATATTTTTGCTGTTTTCCCATATTTCCGCCATCTTTTCACATTGACAGCCTTATTTTTTCATTATATAATTTTCATAAATATTTGAAAAACAAATTATTTTTATCATATTGATCGAATAATTCAATCGAGAAGGTGCAATTATTTTATGGATGTCAAAAATCTGGAAACCTTTGTTATGGTGAACGAACTGAAGAGCTTTACACTGGCGGCACAGCGCCTGGGCTACACCCAGTCCACCGTGTCTTTTCAGATCAAACAGCTGGAAAAAGAGTTGTCGATCCCACTGTTCGAGCGCATCGGTCATACCGTAACCCTGACCAACGAAGGGGAGAAGCTGTTACCCCTGGCCCAGCAGATTCTGCGGCTTGCTGCGGAAGCCACCCACATCAGCGGTAATACCGCCCCGGAGGGTCTGGTGCGGATCGCCATTGCAGAGTCCCTGGCCAGCTGGGAATTTCACAGCCGTTTTAAGGATTTTCATGAAAAATATCCGGGCATCCGCCTGAAGATCATTGCTACCAGTACTGACGAAATGTTCCAGATGCTGGGGCAGAATCAAGTGGACATTGTATACACGCTGGACCGCCGTATTTTTAATCACAATTATGTGACCGCTTTCGAAGCTCCAGTGGATATTCATTTTGTCACCGGTGCCGGTCACCCCTTAGCCGGACAGACTCAGATCACCCTGGAACAGATTTTGGAATATCCGCTGATCCTGACGGAGAAAAACATGAGTTACCGGGCTGCTCTGGATGATCTGCTCTCCCAAAACGGTAAGGAGACAATGCCCATCATGGAGGTGGGCGATACCCAGCTGATCCGCAATCTTCTGTGTCAGGGTCTCGGTATCTCCTATCTGCCGGAGTTCGTTGTAGCGGACGATCTGGCAAAAGGAAATCTCGTCAGCCTCCCCATGAC
>PPYE01107433.1_pt1 | contig 15455 bp, 10 predicted proteins | sample 1559881 | NCBI WGS metagenome assembly PPYE01 (sample SAMN08240022, study PRJNA423297) | Human gut metagenome, whole genome shotgun sequencing project. | reverse complement strand
ATAAATGACCCAACTTATCTATACCAATTTTTGTATAAATAAATCAGATCATTTTCTTATCACTCTTAATCAACGCAAGCCGTGTAATTCGTTAACTTAAACTTGATAATGAACGCATAACTAAATCAATATCTTTATTTTCCAATTCCTGAATAATATGTAAATATGTTTTCTGTGTTGTTGTCATACTCGAATGTCCCAATCTTCTTGCTACACTAGCAATAGATACGCCTGTAAACAGCAGCAAAGACGCATGCGTATGCCGCAATCCATGAATTGATATTACTGGTATATTGCATTCTTTACAGTGTCTTGCAAGTATATTGTTTACTGTTGAATTGTATACTGCCCCATCAACAAAAATTGGCTTATCCTCTGGCAAATGCTTAATTAGTTCAGAAAATCTCATTCCTGTTTTTGCAACCAACAAAATAAAATAGTCCCAATTCACCTTATCTTTCAGCTCTAGTGATGCCAATAAATTGTTGCCCTACTTGTCACGGTAATTATCCTGCTCGAATCATCGATGTTATAAATGGTGAAACGGATTGTCCTTATTGTTCCGGTCGTAAAGCACTTCCTGAAAAAAACATCCTTTGCCGCTCTTCATCCTGATTTAATGGAAGATTGGGATTTTATTGCAAACTATTGCCTTGTAAATCCCGATGAAATATTAGATACATATTCACAAAAGGTTTGGTGGAATTGTAAAAGAAGTTCTGAACACAAATATCCGTTAAGTCCAGCTGATAAAGTTTTCTATCAGAAGAGACATCGTGAATCCTGCCCTTATTGTAAAGGACGCCGTAGAAAAAAGAAATTTTTCTAAAATTAACAAAATAGTTTCATCAAAAAAGGAACTTTCAAATGGTTGATTACCAAATGAAAATTCCTTTATTTTGTACGTTTTCGAGTTTTTATTAAAAAATTGGCTTTTAACTTTCCTCGGAATTATGTACGTTTTCGCCCGTTTTGTCAATTTTTCAAATTTAAGTTCTTACGGAATAATGTACGTTTTTGAGCTTTTTCAGTAAAAAAATTTTTTTACTTACTTTACTTACTCCTAATCTTACCAGTATCTTCTATACCAGTGGTATGCATAATTAACACTTGTATAACATACGACCTCACCCGGCTGCGGTGCATGAATCATCTGTCCGCCTCCTGCGTAGATTCCCACATGTCCTCCGTAACATACAACATCACCCGGCTGTGGGTCTGACACTGCCTGTCCGCCACTTCCCTGACTGTATGAGTTACGTGTAATTGGAATACCACATGCTTGATGTGCCAGGTATACAAGACCTGAACAATCAACGCCACTTCCCGAAGTACCGCCCCATACATAAGGAACTCCAAGGTATGCTGCTGCTGCACTTAAAATAGCGCTTCCGTTACCATATGTACTTCCACCGTTATTACTACTGCTGTTATTATTACTTGTATCCGGAGTCACTGTCGGGGTACTTGGTGTACTTGGCGTACTCGGTGTAACGGTTGTGTTGTTATTACCATTGTTATTTGTTGTATTACCTACAGTCTGTGAACCACTGTTGCTTGTCGATGCAACGATCGAATTTGACTTTGTTGACTCAGCTGCTTTTGCTGCCTTTGCAGCTTCTTCTGCCTGCCTCTTTGCTTCAGCTGCTGCTACAGCTGCCTGAAGCTGTTCATCCAGATCTGCGACTTCTTCTTTCTTAGATTCCAGCGTATTACTCAGCGTCGTCTGCTCTGCTTCATAATCAGACTGCATAGACTCCAGATTCGCCTGATCTTCTTCAAGCTGTGCTTTCAGATCTGCAATCTGCTGCTTGGTATCAATATATTCCTGAAGCTGCTTTCTGTCATAACTATGTACGTTCTGAACATACTCTGCTTTGTTAAGCAAGTCTGAGAAATTCTCAGCACTGACCAGAGTCTCAATCGCAGTCGAGTTGCCTTCTTCATACATATACTTGATACGCTTCTTCATATCTTCGTACTGCTGATGTTCTTTTTCTTCAGCAACAGTAAGATCATCCTGTGCCTGTGTGATCTGCTGACCTGTTGACACCAGATCATCTTCCAGCTTACTCATCTTTTCAATTAGTGTCTGCAATTCTGACTGAAGAGAATTCACTTCGCTCTGTGCTGCATTTTTACTATTCTGCAGATTGCTGACATCATCTGCAAATACTGGCGTAACTACCATTGAACTTGCAAGAACAGATGCCAAAAATACTTGTTTAAATTTTCTCATAATCACCCATCCTATATTTTTTACTAATTATTTTCCTAACCCTGTGGTCGATTATATACCATTTTTCTATTTTTTGCAATACAATTTAACATTTTTGTAATATTCTACTAGGGTATCATAATATACTGATATTTTCGTTATCACTCCTAATAACCATTCCTTGCGTAATCCTTATTATTTATGCTAAACTGACTTCATAATCAATAAATCTAGAATACTAAATAAGAAAGAAGGATTCCACTATGAATTTCAAATTCAACCATAACAACTTAAATGTACGTGACCTTGAAAAATCAATTCAATTCTACAAAGATGCACTCGGACTCACCGTAGTCCGCGAAAAAGATGCTGCTGACGGAAGTTTTAAGCTCGTCTACCTCGGTGATGGAAGCTCCGTTCATCAGCTCGAGCTCACCTGGCTTCGTGACATGGACCGCCCATACGACCTCGGTGACAACGAAATCCACCTCGCCTTCACCGTAGACGACATGGATGCCGCCCTCGCACACCATAAAGAAATGAACTGCGTCTGTTTCGAAAATAAGTCCATGGGTATCTACTTCATCGAAGACCCAGACGGCTACTGGTTAGAAATCGTACCTGAAAAATAAATCTATTACACATTTTCATTAAAAGCGTAGCCCGCCGCAAGGTGCAGGAACCACTTCCTACACCTTGCGGCGGGCTACGCCTTCATAAAATCAAACGCCACTAATTACTGTACTGACAGATTCGTATACCCCATCAGATCCAGATCTATCTGCTGTGCCGCTTCTCTTCCTTCCCGGATTGCCCACACAACCAGCGACTGTCCTCTGTGCATATCTCCTGCCGTAAATATATTTGGCACATTCGTTTTATACTCACCCGGAGCTGTTTTAACATTCGTACGCTCATTGACTTCCACACCGAATGCCTTTGTCACATAATCTTCACTTCCGAGGAACCCCGCTGCGATCAGCACCAATTCTGCATTTACCGTGTACTCACTTCCTGCGACCTCTGCCATCATCATACGTCCGGTCTTTTCATCCTTCTTGCTTTCCAGTTTCACAAGAACCACCTTGCAAAGATTTCCATTCTTATCTTTGACAAATTCCTTTACCGTTGTCTGATAAACCCTCGGATCATGTCCCCAGAGAGCAATTGCTTCCTGCTGACCATAGTCTGTCTTGCAGACTCTCGGCCACTCCGGCCATGGATTCATAGCGCTTCTCTCATCCGGAAGTTTCGGCATCATTTCCAGCTGAAGAACGGATTTTGCACCATGACGGATCGACGTTCCAACACAGTCATTTCCCGTATCGCCACCACCGATGACAATTACATTTTTGCCCTTTGCAGAAATATATTCGCCTTCTTTCAGCTGCATCTCATTTTTCCAGAGACATTTCGTAGTTGATTTCAGAAAATCTACTGCAAAGTAGATTCCTTTCGCATCTCTTCCGGGTACTTTTATATCACGCGGATGGGATGCACCGCAACAAAGCACCACCCGGTCAAACGCTTTCAGAAGTTCTGCAGATTTCTTATCTTTTCCAATATTGCAGCCAGTTTCAAAACGGATGCCTTCTTCTTCCATTACTGCAAGTTTCCGGTCGATGAACTGTTTTTCCAGCTTCATATTCGGGATTCCATAGCGGAGAAGTCCACCCGGCTTATCTTCCCGCTCAAATACTGTTACCAGATGTCCTCGTTTATTTAACTGATCTGCGACTGCGAGACCGGAAGGTCCGGAACCGATTATCGCTATCTTTTTGCCGGTACGCGCTTTCGGCGGACATGCTTTTGCATATCCCTTTTCGTAAGCATTTTCAATAATCCCATATTCATTTGCTTTAGTCGTCACAGGGCTTCCGTGCAGGTTGCAGGTACATGCCGCCTCACAAAGTCCCGGGCATACCCTGGAAGTAAATTCCGGAAAATTGTTTGTCTTTTTCAGCCGGTAATATGCCTCTTCCCAGTTGCCGTGATAAATCAGGTCATTCCACTCCGGCACCAGATTATGCAGAGGACAGCCGCTTGCCATCCCTGCGATCATCTGTCCCGCCTGGCAGAACGGGACGCCGCATGCCATACATCTGGCGCCCTGTATTTCCTGCTCTTCTTTTGACAGAGGCGTGTGGAATTCCCGGAAATGCTTAATTCTCTCTTTTGGAGATTCGCACTCTGCATCGCGTCTGTCATAATCCATAAATCCTGTTGCTTTTCCCACGTTTTTGGCCTCCTATCTTCCTTCTTTGATCGCATAAAATGCTTCGGTTTTTGCCTGTTCGCTGCTGAGACCTTTTTCTTCCAGCTGAAGGATGCGGGTCAGCATTCTCTCGTAATCACGCGGAATGATCTTCTTAAACTTCGGCAGGTATTCTTTGAAATGATCCAGGATTTCTTTTCCCGTCTCGGAATTGGTTGCTGCTACATGTTCTTCGATCATACCTTTCAATTCAGATACATCGAACTTAGATGTTACTTTTTCGATATTAACCATCTGTTTGTTGACTTTTGTATAAAGATCACTGTCCATATCCAGAACGTAGGCAACACCGCCACTCATACCTGCTGCAAAGTTCTTTCCGGTCTTGCCAAGAATTGCAACCCGTCCACCAGTCATATATTCGCATCCATGATCACCGACCCCTTCTACAACTGCTGTTGCTCCGGAGTTACGGACACAGAAACGTTCGCCTGCCACACCATTGATATAGGCTTTTCCGCTTGTTGCACCATAAAGCGCTACGTTACCAATAATAATATTTTCATCAGCTTTAAATTTCACACCAGTTGGCGGATAAACGATCAGTTTACCACCGGAAAGTCCTTTTCCAAAATAATCATTGCTGTCACCGGTCAGTTCCAGTGTCAGACCTTTTGGTATAAATGCTCCGAATGACTGTCCGCCTGCGCCCTTACATTTCAGCACATAGCTGTCTTCTTCCAGTCCGTCCGGATAACGTCTTGTAATCTCAGAACCGAAGATTGTGCCGAATGTACGGTCTGTATTTTTTACATCCAGCTCCAGGATTCTCTTCTGTTTCTTTTCCAGTGACGGAAGAAGTTCCTTTACCAGAACTCTTTCATCCAGTGTTTTATTTAGTTCAAAATCAAAGACTTTCTTCGGATTGAAGATCATGCCTTTCTTCTCTTTTGCATACGGATTATTGAGGATTCTAGAAAAATCCAGTGTTGCGGCACGTTTGGATGTCGGCACATCTCTCACTTTCAGAAGGTCTGTCCTTCCCACCAGTTCATCCACAGTACGAATGCCAAGTTTTGCCATATATTCTCTTAATTCTTCCGCGATAAAACGCATGAAGTTGATGACATATTCTGGTTTTCCGGCAAATCTCTTTCTCAGTTCCGGATTCTGTGTTGCAATTCCGACCGGACAGGTATCTAGGTTACATACACGCATCATTACGCACCCCATGGTTACAAGCGGTGCCGTCGCAAATCCAAATTCCTCTGCACCGAGAAGTGCTGCGATCGCCACATCACGACCACTCATCAGCTTACCGTCTGTCTCGATACGGACTCTTTCTCTCAGTCCGTTCTGGATCAGTGTCTGATGTGTTTCAGAAAGTCCAAGCTCCCACGGAAGTCCGGTATTATGGATAGAACTTCTCGGTGCTGCTCCTGTACCTCCGTCATAACCGGAGATTAGAACCAGTCCGGCTCCTGCTTTTGCAACACCCGCTGCAACCGTTCCGACACCGGCTTCAGATACCAGTTTGACAGAAATTCTTGCATCCTTGTTTGCATTTTTACAGTCATAGATCAGCTGTGCCAGATCTTCGATTGAGTAAATATCGTGATGCGGCGGCGGTGAGATCAGTCCCACACCCGGCGTAGAATGTCTGGTTTTTGCTACCCAAGGGTAAACCTTTCCCCCAGGCAGATGTCCACCTTCTCCAGGTTTTGCTCCCTGCGCCATCTTGATCTGGATTTCTTTTGCGCTGACAAGATATCTGCTTGTAACACCAAAACGTCCACTGGCAACCTGTTTGATCGCAGAGCCTCTGTCGGTTCCAAGGCGCTCGATATCCTCTCCGCCTTCACCGGAGTTTGACTTACCGTGCAGTGCATTCATTGCAAGGGCAAGGGTTTCGTGTGCTTCCTTTGAAATTGATCCGTAAGACATTGCACCGGTCTTAAATCTGGTCACGATCGAATCCACACTCTCTACTTCTGAAAGCGGAACTCCTTTCTTTGGATAATTGAAGTCCATCTGTCCACGGAGTGTGATTCCTTTGGATTCTTCATCAACCATCTGCGTGTACTGCTTGAACATTTCATAATCCCCGCGCCTTGTAGACTGCTGGAGCATATGGATTGTTCTCGGGTTGTACAGATGCTTTTCACCACCGCTCTTCGACTTGTGCTGTCCCACACTGTTCAACGTCAGATCTACGGAAAGTCCCAGCGGATCAAAGGCCTCGGAATGCCTTGCCATATAATCTTTTGCAATTTCTTCCAGTCCGATACCACCGACACGGCTGACAGTTCCGGTGAAATATTTTTCAATGAATTCCGGTTTTAATCCAATCGCTTCAAAGATCATGGATCCCTGATAAGACTGGATTGTGGAAATTCCCATCTTCGATGCAATTTTGACAATTCCGCTTATAACAGCTTCATTATAGTCATTGACTGCTGCATAATAATCTTTCTGAAGCATATCTGTATCGATCAGCTGTTTGATCGATTCATGTGCAAGATACGGATTGATCGCAGATGCACCATATCCCAAAAGCGTTGCGAAATGATGTACTTCTCTTGGTTCTCCGGTCTCAAGGATCATGGCAACCTCTGTTCTTCTCTTAGTTCTTACCAGATGCTGATGAACCGCTGAGGTTGCAAGCAGGGACGGGATCGCAATATGATATTCATCCACACCTCTGTCACTTAAGATCAGGATATTCATGCCTTCACGGATTGCACGGTCTACCTGGATAAACAGATAATCGATCGCTTTTTCCAGACTGGAGTTTTTATAATAAGTAGTAGAAATTTCTGCCACACGGAAACCGTCGACTTTCATGTTACGGATCTTCAGGAGATCGGTATCTGTCAGGATCGGATCATTGATCTTCAGTACATGACTGTTTTCCTCTTTCTGTTCCAAAAGGTTTCCTTCTTCTCCGACATATACCGTTGTCGAAGTCACGATTTTTTCACGGATCGCGTCGATCGGCGGGTTCGTTACCTGTGCAAATAACTGTTTAAAATATCCAAACAAAGACTGATGCTGCTCAGAAAGAACGGCAAGTGGTGCATCGATACCCATGGCTCCGATTCCTTCGCTTCCATTCATTGCCATATTTAAAATAGAAGTCTTCACTTCTTCGTAAGAATATCCAAATGCTTTCTGCAGTCTCTGGCATTCTTCTCTAGAATACTGCGGTACTTTCTGATTCGGGATCTTTAAATCGCTTAAATTGACCAACTGACTGTTCAACCATTCGCCATAAGGCTGTCTTGCCGCATATTCTTCTTTCAGTTCCTGGTCGTCGATGACACGCCCCTGAACGGTATCAACAAGAAGCATCTTACCTGGATGGATTCTTTCTTTGACTACGATCTTCTCCGGCGGGATATCCAGAACGCCAACCTCAGAAGAAAGGATCAGTGTGTCATCATCTGTGATGTAATATCTGGAAGGTCTGAGTCCATTTCGGTCAAGTACGGCTCCTAAAATATCTCCATCTGAGAACAGGATGGATGCCGGTCCGTCCCATGGCTCCATCATCGTTGCGTAATACTGATAGAAATCCTTGGTTTTCTGTGACATCGTTGCATTCTGTGCCCATGGCTCCGGGATGGTGATCATAACTGCCAACGGAAGCGGCATGCCACTCATCACCATGAATTCCAGCGTATTATCCAGCATGGCAGAATCGGAACCTGCGGTATTGATTGCCGGAAGGACTTTATAAAGCTCTCCTTCCAGATGCTCGGATTCCATGTTTTCCTCTCTGGCCCGCATCTTATCTGCATTGCCACGAATGGTATTGATCTCTCCATTATGTACGATGAAACGGTTCGGATGTGCTCTTTCCCAGCTTGGATTAGTGTTTGTACTGAATCTGGAATGTACAACTGCAATTGCAGATTCATAATCCGGGTTCTGCAGATCTTCAAAGAACATCCGGAGCTGTTTTACAAGGAACATTCCTTTGTACACGATGGTTCTGCTTGACAGGGATGCTACATAGGTATCATCACTGCTCTGTTCAAAGACTCTTCTTACCACATAAAGTCTGCGGTCAAAATCCAGTCCTTGTTTTACTTTTTTCGGTCGTTCGATAAATCCCTGCATAATGCACGGCATGCATTCGAGTGCTTTCTTTCCAAGGATCTCTTTACGGATCGGCACTTCCCTCCATCCAAGGAATTTCAGTCCTTCTTTTTCGGCAATGATTTCGAAAATATTTTTTGCCTGATTCCTTTTCAGTTCGTCCTGTGGGAAGAAAAACATTCCCACACCGTAATCTCTCTCAGAACCTAAAAAGATGCCGAGGGGACGACAGACATTTGTAAAGAACTTGTGCGAAATCTGTAACAGTATTCCTACACCGTCTCCTGTCTTCCCTTCGGCATCCTTGCCAGCTCTATGTTCAAGATTTTCTACGATTTTCAGCGCATTTGCGACTGTATCATGACTCTTTTGCCCTTTGATGTTCACAACAGCTCCGATACCGCAGTTGTCATGCTCAAAATCAGGGCTGTATAAGCCTTGTTCTGTATTTTGTTGTATTACGCTCATATAACCTGCCCTTTCTGTAAAACGGTTTTGTTGTTGCTTTTATGATTTAACACTATACAGCATTTGTCCGCAAAAGTAAACCCCTAATTTTACAGAAATTGTCAGATATTATTTATTTTGTAAACTTTTTCAGTATTTTTCAGTTAATTATCGTATTTCTTGTCTTATATTTTTTATTTTTACATAAATTATAACAGTAATCAACGTAGCCAATACAGTAATTCCAACTGCTTTTCCCTCTGTTCCCAGAATCCATTCAAAGCCCCCATACCACGAAAGCAATAATGACGTAATATTCACAACAATATGGAACAGGATCGGAGCTGCAATATTCCGGAATTTCTCATAAATGCAGGCAAGCAGAAGTCCGAGTACCATTGCATAAAGTCCCTGTGGCAGATTTCCATGACCGACACCGAACAAAATGGCTACAAACACACCTGCCTGCACAGCGGTAAGGCTCTCGCGCATCCGCCGGTAGATCATCCCGCGGTAAACAAGCTCTTCTGCGACCGGAGCCAGAATCCCGGCTCCCGCCAGCTGAAGCCAACGCGGTGCACTGTAAATAATCTGCTCTGTGCTCTGATAAACCTGGCTGATCCTCTGCATATTCATCAGCATGACGATATCATTCATCGCCACACACGCAGTCACTGCACCGACGAGCATAACAAGCCACATTCCATATCGGGAAGCCGCCTTATATTTCCACCAGGATTCCTGCTGCTTTTCATAGCGTCCCTGATCTTTCCGGTAGATCCACGCAATCATTGGGATCGTGATGATCGAAGAGACTGCCCCAATTCCCATATTGCTGCGCAGACCGCAGGAAAGTGCAAATGTCGCTACTGCGATCTCCACACCCCATTTGATCAGAACCGCACTGAACAAATACCAGATAATTCTCCCTGTTTTCCTGTCTCGCATTCTTCATCTCCGCCTTCTCTTACTCAAAAACTTTTCGGATTGCCTCTTCACTTCCATTTACAGAACCTTGTACCATGACCGGTTTTCCACCGCCTCTTCCGTCAAACTGTTCTTTGAGGATCTTGCTGTACGGGCGCACATCCTCTGTCTCACTGCCGATCACATAACGGTATCCACTCTCTTCGTTTCCTGCAAATACCGCACATACTTCTGTTCCTTTTTTCAGTACAAGGTTCATAAGCTCACGTGGTTCATTCCCACTTAATTTGCTATCAAAAATACAGACCTTTTTCTGTCCCTCCGGAATTTTTTCTGCCTGTGCTTCAAGAATCTGATATCTTGTCTCTGCAAGTTCACTCTTCAGCTGTGTACATTCCTCTTTTACGCGTTCAACTGCTTCAGCAATCAATTCTTCCTTCGCTGAAAGGCTTCCCATGATCGCCTTCACGCTTTCTTCTTTCTGCTGATAATCCTTCAGTGCCCTTCTTCCGCACAGCATAGTGATCCGGATACCGCCTTTATAATTCTGACTCTGCACCAGTTTGATAAGACCGATCTCTCCGGTAAAATACACATGCGGTGCACAACAGGCACACACGTCATATCCCGGTATCGTCACGATACGCACCTGACCGTCAATCTCTATCTTACTGCGGTAATCCAACGTCTTCAATTTTTCTTTGGACGGATAACTTATCTGAACCGGTACATTTGCAAATACCGCTTCATTTGCCGCATTTTCCACCTCGCGAAGCTCCTCCTTCGTGAGCGGGCCACTTAAGTCCAGAGTGCACAGCTCATCATTCAAATGGAATCCCACATTATCATATCCAAAACGTGCATGAACGATTCCCGATACGATATGTTCTCCGCTGTGCTGCTGCATCCGTGAAAAACGTTTGTCCCAGTCGATCTGACCGGTCACGGTCTTTCCTTCTTCCAGTTCTCCTTCCAGATAGTGAAAGATCTGTTCTCCTTTTTCCTGTACATCATATACTCTGATCCCGTCAATCACTCCGGTATCTGCTGCCTGACCGCCGCCTTCTGGAAAAAAGGCAGTTCTTGAAAGAACTGCCTCATATCCGTTATCACACGGGCGGCAGGACACAACCTCCGCAGTAAATTCCTGCAGGTGACTGTCTGTGTAAAACAATTTCTCTGTCATATGTCCTCGCCTCTTTATCGTATTGTCATTGCTTCTGCCTTTTTACATTCTCTCCGGTGCTTCAAATCCAAGCAGATCGATGCAGGTTGTCAGAATGTCTCTTGTCAGTGTGAGAAGGGCAATGTAGCTCTTCTGCTTCTGTTCATCCTCTTCTGCCAGGATCTTTGTCTCATGGTAGAAACGGTTAAATGCATTTGCAAGATCATAAATATATGCGCAGATCTTGTGTGGTGCAAGTTCTTCGTATACATTCTCCATCACACTGCCAAACTTCGCAGCTTCCAGCATCAGAGCCTTTTCGCTCTCACTTGTAGCCGAAAGGATCTTGATATCGTCCATACTCTTTCCTGATTCTTTGTACTTGTTCAGGATTGATTTGATACGAACGATGGTGTACAGGATGTACGGACCTGTATTTCCTTCAAAAGAAGTGAATCTGTCTACATCGAATACATAGTCTTTTGCTGCCTGGTTGGAGAGGTCTCCGTATTTGATTGCAGCCATTCCGACCATCTTCGCTGTTGCTTTTGCCTCTTCTTCCGATACTGTACGGTTCTCTGTGATCTTTTCATACATCTTTTCTGTGATCTCGCGGATCAGGTTCTCAAGACGCATAACGCCGCCTTCTCTGGTCTTGAACGGTTTTCCGTCTTTTCCGTTCATCGTACCAAATCCAAGGAAAGTAAGTTTTGTATCCTCTTTTACAATGCCGGTCTTCTTCGCGCAGCGGAATACCTGTACAAAATGCAGTTCCTGACGTTTGTCAACTACATAAATGACTTCGTTCGGTTGGAACAGTTCTTCACGCTCTACCAGTGTTGCAAGGTCTGTGGTATCATAAAGTGCTGCACCGTCGGACTTCAGGATCATACACGGTGGGATCTCTTTGGTATCGGTCTCTTCTTTGACATCTACCACGAGTGCTCCGTTATCAATATGCGCATAGCCTTCCTTCTTCAGTCTTTCCACCATATCCGGGATGTATTTCTGTGCGTCAGATTCCCCTTTCCAGAGGTCAAATTCAACATTCAGGTTCGCATAGTTTTTCTTTAAGTCTGTCACAGACACATTCATAATGTGATCCCAGATTGCACGGTAACCGCGCTTTCCGCTCTGCAGCTGGAAGGTCGCATCCAGTGCTTCTTCTCTGTAATCATCATGCTCTTTTGCATAAGCGGACGCTGCCGGATAGATTTCCTCCAGGTCACTGATGGTAAATGGTGCTTCTTTTGGATATTCTCCGGTGAAATTATCATCAAAATACGGAAGATCCGGCTGGCGTTTCTTCAGTTCTGTGATGATCAGTCCCATCTGATATCCCCAGTCTCCAAGGTGGATATCACCAACCACTTTATTGCCCATAAAACGGGTGATTCTCTTTACGCTTTCTCCGATAATCGCGGAGCGGAGATGTCCGACGTGAAGCGGTTTTGCCACATTCGGTCCGCCGTAATCAATGACGATTGTCTTTGGATTCTCTACTTCTTCCGCGCCGAGCTTTTCGTCTGCTTCCATCTGGTTCAGATAATCTGCGACTGCTGCCGGGTTGGTCTTCAGGTTGATGAAACCTGGCTTAACTGCTTCTGCTCCGCTGATATATCCGTTCTCCGGAATCTTTGCCACAACTTCTTCTGCGATCATGATCGGTGCTTTGTGGTACTTTTTTGCACCTGCCATCGCACCATTGCACTGATATTCACATAAATCCGGGCGGTTGGAAAGTGTAACACGCGCCAGTTCTTTCTCGTATCCGGCATCTGCAAATGCCTGTTCCATTTCTTCTGTAATCAGATCCAGGATCTTCTTCATAGTATCGATCGTTCCTCTCTTTTTCATCATAAACGTTAGCGCAGACTCTTTGCCTGCGCCGCTTTATTTATTATATCTGAATCCTTATGTAAGCGCAATAGAAAATCGTAATCCGGAGACTGGATTTTCAGTGACTCGCCGCATTTTTCAGATCTTCCACCGCCTGTGCGAGCATTGCATCTGAACCAAGTGCCTGTTCATAATCCGCTTCTACCTGTGCAAACAGCTCCTGCACATCTGTCTGTGCGGAAACTTCTTCAATTATCGTCTGAATCTGCTCGTCAGAGATCTCTGCCTGAATATCGAATTTTCCATCTTTGTCCTTGACCGCATATAAGGTTTCAAGTCCCGGTACTTCAGTGTAAATTCCACGGATCTTCATATTGTACCGTACATACAGGATCCTGCTGCCTTTTGCTTTGCCGTCTTTCGTGTAAATCGCAATCCCATCGTATGCTTCGGCATAGGCTTCTTTTCCGGAAAGATCCTGATAATATGCTTCTACTGCATCCGCAAGCTCTTCGTCCCGGTTCTCCAGAAGTGGATTGGTTTCCATCGTTGCGTACCCGGTATTTACTTTTGGCTCTTCTGTAACAACTGCACTTACTTCTTTTACCTCATCTTTTTTCTCTTTCGTAAGAAAAACGGTGACTCCCGCCGTCATAAAGCAGACCAGCAGATACACAAGACCAGTGTAGAAAATCTGCTTCTTTTGGCCTGTAAGGACGGGCATCCTTTTTTCTTCCGACATGGCATTTCCTCCTTTGCCACCTATCATACGCAATGCCCGCTTTTACGTCAATAGCGAAGAAAGACTTGTTTTGACTGGTTTTGTCGAAGCGATTATTTATTCTTTTTCTGCATTAAAATTGCTTTTTGCTGATGCCCCCTCTGTGTATTAAATCACTTTCAAATGGTATTTCGGCTGCTATTCTGTTCATCCCGTTTTACTTGTCCTGTTCGAAATTTCTTCTTGATTTTTTTCTGGGCAAGTGCTATATTAGTAAATGTCCTTGTAGCTCAGTGGATAGAGCACCGCCCTCCGGAGGCGGGTGCGTCAGTTCGATTCTGATCAGGGACGTGAAAAGACTGTGAAGCTTTTATGGCTTGACAGTCTTTTTTAGTAGCTTGATTGGCTTTCCATTGCATTTTCTTTGTTGTCAGTTTTTTAGGTTATCTCTTCCATATAGGCAATTATTCAAGTGAAATTCATACTACCATAGCTTGTACTTTCAATCACAGAATTCGTTCTGAAGAATCACTTCCTGTTCTTCTCCCTTATACACAAAATAAGAAAAATAATACATGCAAGAAAGCTTAAGAACACACCTATGTAAAAGGTTGGTAACGCACTGGCTTTTGCCGCCTCAAGTGAAATTGCCGGATAATATAAGTCCTTATACCAGGTGAAATAAGTATAGAACTCACCAAGAACGATTGCCACTAATCCAATTCCCGCCAGAATCCGTTCTTTTGCTTCTATACGCTTTGCCTGAATCAGCAGAACGCCAATCACAAGCAACGCAATCCCGACCGGATTGGAAATACACTTAAATCCCCATTCTGACAAATCCGTCATATGCTCTGGTTCAAACCATTTGAACGGCATTAGAATAACGCTGATTATGTAGCAATATAGGATATATGTTTTCTTCATCTTGAATCCTCCTCTATATCAGTCGGTAAGCACCCCATAACGTAAAAACTCCAATCACTCCTGCGCATCCCATCATCCAAAGAACTTCTATCCGATGCATTTTCTTCTGGAACTTTTCTTCCATTCCTAGTGACTGTAAGATTTCCCATTCTCTTTTTTCTTCCTGCTTCTCCGCAAGAAACATCTGATACAAAACTATGGAAATCAGAATCATGTAAAACACTGCAAAAATGCTGTACATTCCTATAAAGGAATATAATTCCTGACGTATTTTCTTATACTCTTCATGGTTATTCTGCACATTTACAGCTGTTCCCTGTTTTAAAATACTTAGAATATGCCCTTCCGTATCATACGCATCCGCATCATCCGATACCAGAATTTTTACAATCTGATCATATTCCATAATTCTGCTTTTCCCAAATTTCTTCCAGAAATTCTTTCCAACAATCATCGATATACCAGATCCACCTATCTGTGGATTCCGCACATCTTCTTCCTTCATGCCACGTAAAATCGCTGTTACTGGAATCGGATTTTCGTTTCTACTTCCATTCTCATTCAATGTATAAACCGGAAGTTCATCACCAACCTGTACCGTATCTTCTGATATTCCTTGTCCGTCCGGGCTGAATGCGCTCAGATATTTTCCGTCATATTCCTGCAACTCTGTAAGATCCAGAATGCAAAAATCTCCCTGTTCAAATTCTTCTTTTGTCAGGCTGCCTTCATCCAGATTTCTCAGAAAACGCTGTATATCCTGCCATCTGTCTATTGTAAGCAAAGACAATCTTACTTTCTCAATAGATATCTTTTCCTTGAGATGCTCCCAAAATGTGTATCTCTCTGACTGGTCATATCCGATTTTATTGTTGACTGCTGCTGCCTTTGCCAT
>PPYE01662260.1_pt1 | contig 15457 bp, 15 predicted proteins | sample 1559881 | NCBI WGS metagenome assembly PPYE01 (sample SAMN08240022, study PRJNA423297) | Human gut metagenome, whole genome shotgun sequencing project. | reverse complement strand
TCATCGGCCAGGATCAGGCCAAGGTGGCCCTGTCAGTGGCGGTGTACAACCACTACAAGCGCATCTATTTTGGAGGCGCGGAGGATGTGGAGCTCCAGAAGAGCAACATCCTGCTCATGGGCCCCACTGGCTGCGGCAAGACCCTGTTTGCCCAGACCCTGGCCCGCATCCTGAAGGTGCCCTTTGCCATTGCCGACGCCACTACCCTCACCGAGGCGGGCTACGTGGGCGACGACGTGGAGAACATCCTGCTGCGTCTGGTCCAGGCCGCCGACTACGACATTGAGCTGGCCGAGCGGGGTATCATCTATGTGGATGAGATCGACAAGATCGCCCGCAAGAGCGAGAATACCTCCATCACCCGCGATGTGTCCGGCGAGGGTGTGCAGCAGGCCCTGCTGAAGATCCTGGAGGGTACCGTGGCCAATGTGCCCCCCCAGGGCGGCCGCAAGCATCCCCATCAGGAGTTCATCCAGATCAACACCAAGAACATCCTCTTCATCTGCGGCGGCGCCTTCGACGGCATGGAGAAGATCATCGAGCAGCGTCTGGACAAAAAGACCATCGGCTTCGGCGCCGAGATCCAGAGCAAGAAGGAGAAGGATACCGCCATCTTCAAGGAGGTCCAGCCCCACGACCTGCTGAAGTTCGGCATCATCCCCGAGCTGGTGGGCCGTCTGCCGGTGATCACCACCCTGAACGCCCTGGACAAGGACCAGCTGGTGCGCATCCTCACCGAGCCCAAGAACGCCCTGGTGAAGCAGTACCAGAAGCTGCTGGAGTACGATATGGTGGATCTCACCTTTGACACCGCCGCCCTGGAGGCGGCCGCCGACAAGGCTATTGAGCGTGGTATCGGCGCCCGCGGCCTGCGGGCGGTGCTGGAGGAGGTCATGACCCAGGTCATGTACGACGTGCCTTCCGACCCCACCATTACCAAGGTGACCATCACCGCCGAGAGCGTCAAGGACCATGTGCCTCCCACGGTGGAGCACGACCCGGAGCGCACCCACCGGCCCAGGCTGGGCGGCGCGTCCCTCCGTGCCGAGCACGGCGGAAAGGCCCCCAAGGGCAACGTGTCCTGAACAGAACAGCCATAAGACCAATATAGGAGACAGGAACCGGGAGACTGGGCAGGACCGGCCGCCCTCGGTCCTGTCTCCTGTTTCATATTCCCGAGAGGAGGGAAGTCCATGCAAACCAATCTGCCTGCGGTCATGCCGGCCCTGGCCCTGCGGGGCCTGACCATTTTTCCCAATATGATGCTTCACTTTGACGTGGGCCGGGAGGCCTCCATCAAGGCCCTGGACGAGTCCATGACCTCCGGCCAGCCCATCTTCCTGGTGGCCCAGCGGGACCTGGCGGTGGAGGAACCCGAGGAGGCCGACTTGTACCGGGTGGGCACCATCAGCACGGTCCGGCAGATCCTCCGCCTGCCCGGCGGCAATGTGCGGGTGATGGTGGAGGGCGTCAGCCGCGGCCGGCTTCAGTGTCTGACCCAGACCACGCCTTACTTCACCGCCCAGGTGGAGGAGATCCCGGAGGAGACCACCTTCCGCCGCTCTGCCCGCACCGAGGCGCTGATCCGTCAGACCTACGAGCTGTTTGAGAACTACATCGACCTGGCCCCCAAGATGACTCCCGACATTCTTCTGTCGGTGCTCTCCAGCGAGGAGCCGGGCTATATTGCCGACTACATCGCCCAGAATCTGCCCATGCGTACCGGGGACAAGCAGGCCATTCTGGAAGAGTTGCGCCCCGTCCGCCGGCTGGAGAAGCTGTGCCAGAACCTCCGCCGGGAGGTGGCTATCCTGGAGCTGGAGCACCAGATGCAGGACAAGGTGCGGGACCAGCTCACCCGGAGCCAGCGGGACTATGTGCTGCGGGAGCAGCTGAAGGTCATTCAGCAGGAGCTGGGGGAGGACGGCCAGGGGGACAGCGAGCTGGAGGAGTACCGCCAGCGCATTGCCCAGGCCAAGCTGCCCCAGGAGGTGGCGGACAAGCTGACCAAGGAGCTGGGCCGGCTGGAGAAGCAGCCCTTCGGCTCCGCCGAGGCTACCGTGCTGCGCAACTACCTGGACACCGTGCTGGAGCTGCCCTGGGGCAAGTATACCAAAGAGCGGGTCAACGTGGAGGCCGCCCGCAAGGTGCTGGATGGGGATCACTACGGCCTGGAGAAGGTAAAGGAACGTATCCTGGAGTTCCTGGCCGTCAAGCAGCTTTCTCCCCAGATGAAGGGGCAGATCATCTGCCTGGTAGGCCCGCCCGGCGTGGGCAAGACCTCCATTGCCACCAGCGTGGCCCACGCCATCCACCGGAACATGGCCCGCATCTCTCTGGGCGGCGTCCACGACGAGGCTGAGATCCGGGGCCACCGCAAGACCTATGTGGGGGCTATGCCCGGCCGCATCATTGCCGCCATCAAGCAGGCCGACAGCTGCAATCCGCTGCTGCTGCTGGATGAGATCGACAAGCTGGGCAACGACCAGCGGGGCGATCCCGCCTCCGCGCTGCTGGAGGTGCTGGATGCCGAGCAGAACGCTACCTTCCGGGACCACTTCCTGGAGGTGCCCTTCGATCTGTCCGACGTGCTCTTCATCACCACCGCCAACACCCTGGACACCATCCCCAAGCCCCTGCTGGACCGGATGGAGGTCATTGAGCTGAGCAGCTACACCGACGAGGAGAAGGTGGAGATCGCCAAGCGCCACCTGATCCCCAAGCAGATCAAGCGCCACGGCCTGACAAAGGCCAAGTTCAAACTGTCCGACGACGCCCTGCGTACCCTCATCCGGGGCTACACCCGGGAGTCCGGCGTGCGTATCCTGGAGCGGCAGATCGGCGCCCTGTGCCGTAAGGCCGCTATGCGCCTAGTGACAGGCACTGTAAAGTCGGTTAGCGTTACAGAGAAAAATCTGGAGGAGCTGTTGGGCATTCCCCGGTATCACCCCGACCACATCCCCCAGACCGAGCAGGTGGGCGTGGTCAATGGTTTGGCCTGGACCAGCGTGGGAGGAGAGATCCTGGAGGTGGAGGTGGCCGTGGTGCCCGGCACCGGCAAGGTGGAGCTTACCGGCAACCTGGGGGACGTGATGAAGGAGTCTGCCCACGCCGCCCTGACCTACATCCGCAGTCGGGCCGCCCAGCTGGGCATTGAGGCCGACTTCCACAAGACAAAGGATCTCCATATCCACTTCCCGGAGGGAGCGGTGCCCAAAGATGGCCCCTCCGCCGGTATCGCCATCACCACCGCCATGGTGTCTGCCCTTACCAATATGCCGGTCAAGACGGAGTTTGCAATGACAGGCGAAGTTACTTTACGGGGTAGAGTGCTGCCCATCGGTGGTCTGAAAGAAAAGACCATGGCCGCCTACCGAAACGGGATCCGTACTGTGATTGTTCCGGCGGATAACGTGAAGGACCTGGAGGAGATCGATCCTACCGTCAAGGCGGGGCTGCGGTTTGTGCCTGTGGAGCAGGTGGACCAGGTGCTGGCTGAGGCCCTGGACCTGAAGGTGTGTGAACCTGCCCAGCCGCTGGCCCAGCCCCACACCGGGACCCAGACCGCCGAGCGGCCCAACCTGCGCCAGTAAGGCGGGGACAAGCCCCCGCCGCCCATACACATTTGGGAGGTAATTATGCCCATCAATCTGCAAAAAGCGGAATTTGTCCGCTCCGCCGCCAAGGCGTCTGACTTTCCCCGTGACCGGCTGGCCCAGGTGGCCTTTGCCGGCCGCTCCAACGTGGGCAAGTCCTCAGTGATCAACCGGCTCCTGAACCGGAAGAACTTTGCCCGGGTGGGCGCAGCCCCCGGCAAGACCACCCACATCAACTACTTCCTCATTGACTCCGCCTTCTATCTGGTGGACCTGCCGGGCTACGGCTATGCCAAGGTATCCCTGGCGGAGAAGCAGCGGTGGGGGCGGCTCATGGAGGAGTGGTTTGCGGACAACTCTCTGATGACACTGGGGCTGATGATCGTGGATTCCCGCCACAAGCCCACCGCCGACGACTGCACCATGGCCCAGTGGTTCAAGAACAGCGGCAAACCCTTTGCCGTGGTGGCCAACAAGCTGGACAAGCTGCGCAAGAGCGACATCGAGCCCAACCTGGCCCGCATCCGGGAGACCCTGGAGCTGGACGATGATGTAAAGGTGATTCCCTTTTCGGCTGAGAAGGGAGATGGCAAGCAGGAACTGCTCAATCTGATTCTGGACCACGCGGAGGGACTGGCATGAGATATGTGAAGCTGCTGCGGGACGGCAAGGGCGTGTGGGGAGTGCTCCATGGGGACCTGGTGCGCACAGTGACCCGCCCGCCCTTTGAGGAGATCTGCTACGACGGGGAGAGTCTGCCTCTGGAGGCCTGCCGCCTTCTGGCCCCCTGCGAGGCCACCAAGATCGTGTGCGTGGGCAAGAACTACTACGACCACGCCATGGAGATGGGGGAGGGGGTACCTGAGCAGCCCATCCTCTTCCTGAAGGCCCCCAATACCCTCAACCACCCCGAGGGAACCGTCCACGCTCCCGCCTTTGTGGAGCGGCTGGACTACGAGGGGGAGCTGGCCTTCGTTATCCGCCGCCGGGCAAAGGATGTAAAGGCGGAGAACTTTGCAGACTATATCCTGGGCTACACCTGCCTCAACGATGTCACCGCCCGTGACGTGCAGAAGGGGGACGGCCAGTGGACCCGGGGCAAGAGCATGGACGGCTTTGCCCCTCTGGGCCCCGTGGTCACCGACGAGGTGGACCCCGACGCTCTGGCCATCGAGACCCGGCTCAACGGGACGGTGGTGCAGCAGGGGAACACCAGCCAGTTCATGACGGCGGTGCCTCAGCTGCTGGAGTTCATCACCGCCTCCATGACCCTGGAGCCTGGCGACGTGGTGACCACCGGTACCCCAGCGGGCATCGGGCCCATGGCCCCCGGCGACACCGTGGAGGTGACCGTTCAGGGCATCGGTACCCTGCGGAACCACATCATCTGAGCAGAGGCCGGACCGGCTGGGCAAACCCGCCGGTCCGGCTTGTGTTTTTCGGGAAAATTTGATATAATCGGAATTAAATTATGGACAGAACTGAGGTGAAACGGAATGGAGCGGCGAATCGTGCTGGGGAAGATGCTCAACCTGCGGGATCTGGGCGGCTATCCTACGGCGGATGGGAGGACCACCCGGTGGGGCGTTCTGCTGCGGGGTGACAACCCTATGGGATTGACCGACGCCGATGTCCAGCTTCTGCTGGAGCGGAACATCACTACTATCATCGACCTGCGCAGCCCGGCGGAGGCGAGACAGTTCCCTGACGAACTGACGGCCCGTTCCGGCTTCTCCTGCCATTTCATTCCCATGTCTACCGGCGAGAAGCTGCCCAACGAGGAGGAGCTCATCGGCCTGGGCTATTTCCGCACCTTGGAGCGGAAGGACACCATACGCTCGGTGCTGGAGACCATCGCCGACGCACCCGGTGGCGTGCTCTTCCACTGTATGGCGGGGAAGGACCGCACCGGCTGCATCGCCGCCCTGCTGCTCACTCTGGCGGGAGTGGACCGGCTGGATATCCTGGCCGACTATCAGGTGTCCCAGACCTATATCCGCCCGGTGATCCGGTGGATGCGGGAGACCCGCTCCGACCTGCCCGCCTATGTGGGCCTCTCCAAACCGGAGTATCTGGAGGATTGCCTGGAGAGGTTGGAGGGGGCCTACGGCTCTGTTTTGGACTATCTGTATGCCGCCGGACTGACCGATCCGGTACTGGACCGGCTGAAACGCAAACTGTTGGAGGAATGACCATTGGGTTCTCTGCGTGAATTTGCCCAGCACATGGACTGGTGGGGGCTTGTGGCTCTGCTCATCAGCGCCGTGGCCGCTCTGTTGTGCATCACCCTGCATGAGCTGTCTCACGGCTTTGTGGCCTACCGGCTGGGGGACCCCACCGCCAAAAACGCCGGACGGCTTACCCTCAATCCCATCAAGCACCTGGACCTCATGGGCCTTTTGATGATGGTGGTGGTCAAGGTGGGCTGGGCCAAGCCGGTGCCGGTGGATATGCGCTACTTCAAGCGACCCAAACAGGGCATGGCTCTCACCGCCCTGGCGGGACCGATAGCCAACTTCCTCACCGCCCTGGCGGCGGTGGCTCTGGCCTCCGTTGTCTGGCACTTCGCCCCCATCAGCAAGGGCAGCCTGCTGGCCCTGTGTTTCCTGTCCAATATGGCCCTGCTGGGGGTTGGCATGGGGCTGTTCAACCTGATCCCCATTTCCCCGCTGGACGGATCCAAGATCCTGTTTGCCTTCCTGCCCGACAGGACCTACTATACCATCCTCAAGTATGAGAAATATGTGATGGGCCTGCTCATCATCCTGGTGCTGCTGGGGGTGTTCAACAAGCCCCTGACCTTCCTGATGGTCCAGTGCCTGCGGGGGCTGTGCGCCATCACCGGAATGCCGCTGGAATGGCTGCTCTATCTCCAGGACGTTTCCACTATTCTGAACCTGTTTTGAGGTGAGTGCCATCGAAACGCCCATTTACCATCTGGAAAAAGTGGTCAAGAACCGGGAGGATATGGAGGACTTCAACGGTCCCCTGGACCTGATCCTCCATCTGCTGAGCAAGAACAAGATGGAGATCAAGGACATTCAGATCTCCCTGATTCTGGACCAATATCTGGCCTGGATGGACCAGCGGCGGCAGCTGGACCTGGAGGTGGCCAGCGAGTTCGTCACCATGGCGGCCCAGCTGGTCTACATCAAGACCCGGATGCTGCTGTCCATCCACGATGAGGAGGCCCTCACCGAACTGGAACAGCTGATGGCCTCCCTGGAGGAGCATCAGCGGCGGGAGGATTATGTCCGCATCAAGGCGGTGGTGCCCACCCTGTCCGACCGTTATGCGGTGGGGCGGGACTACCTGACCAAGCCGCCGGAGGCCATCCAGGCGGACAAGACCTACCGCTACGTCCACAAGCCTGAGGACCTGCTGAAGGCCATGAAGTCGGTCCTGGCCCGGGCCGACCACCGGCTGCCGCCCCCCATGGCCGCCTTTGAGGGCATTGTGGGCCGGGAGCCCTACCCGGTGGCCGATAAGGCCGACGAGATTCTGGAGCGGCTGGCCCGGTTCGGGGTCACCCGGTTTTCCGCCCTGTTCCGGGGCAACCGGAGCCGGTCGGAGATCGTGGCCACCTTTATCGCTGTGCTGGAGCTGTGCAAGGCCCGGCGGGTGCGCCTGGCGGGGACCGAGCAGGACTGCACCATCACCAGCACCGGGGAGGGCGGGGAGGAGCCCGACTACTCCACCGATGTTTATGAGCCGTCAGACGGGGGATAATCTATGGAAGTAAAGGAAATCGAATCGGCCATCGAGGGCATCCTCTTTGCCGCCGGGGAGCCGGTGGGAGTGGAACGGCTGTGCCTGGCCCTGGACCTGGACCGGGGCACCGTGGACACGGTGTGCAAGCGCATGGCCGACCGCTACAGCTATGAGCGCCGGGGCATCCGGCTGGTGCGGCTGGAGACCAGCTATCAGCTGTGCTCTGCCCCTGAGTTCGCCCCCTACATCCGAAAAGCCTTTGAGACCCGCCGTCCGGCCCGGCTGAGCCAGCCCGCTCTGGAGGTGCTGGCCATCATCGCCTACCACCAGACTGCCACCCGGGCCTATGTGGACCAGGTGCGTGGGGTGGACAGCTCCTACACCATCGGCCTGCTGCTGGAGCGGGATCTGATCGAGGAGTGCGGCCGCCTGGCGGTGCCCGGCCGGCCCATCCAGTACCGCACCACCCAGACCTTCCTGCGGTCCTTCGGCCTGTCCAGCCTGGACGAACTGCCCGAGCTGCCCAATATGCCGCCGGAGGACGGGCAGATTACCCTGGAGATGCAGGCGGCGGTGGAGCGGCTGAAGGCGGCGGAGGAAGGGGAGAACCTGTCCGCCATTACGGAAGAAGAGATCGAGGAAGCCGCCAGGGAGCTGGCCAAGTCTGAGGAGGAGTCTGGGGCATGATTGTGCTGCTGGTTCTGGGGATCGTGGTCCTGGCGCTGGTGCTGCTCAGCCTGATCCGGGTGGGGGTATGGGCAGAGTACGCCCAAAAGGCCCTTACCCTGCGGCTGCTGATAGGTCCGGTGCGGGTGACCCTCTTTCCCCGGAAGGCCAAACAGCCCAAACCGGCCAAGGCAAAAAAAGCCAAGGCATCCAAGCAAAAAAAGTCCAAGCCTCCAAAGAAGCCCAAGACGGCGGGGGAGATCTTTGATCTGGTGAAAGAACTGCTGCCGGTGGTGACCGACGCCGCCGGGCAGCTGCGGCGGAAGATCCGCATTGACCAGCTTTATTTGGACATGATTGTTGCCTCCGCCGATCCGGCCAAGACGGCGGTGAATTACGGCAGGCTCAACGGGGCCATCGGTATGTTTTGGCCCCTGATGGAGCAAAATTTCAAGGTGAAGGAGTGGCGCATCCGCACCAACGTGGATTTTACCACCGAGCATCCCACCGTGTATCTGCGGGCGGCGGCCACATTGACCATCGGGCAGATCCTTGCCTTGGGCGTCCGGGTGGCATCCAAGGTACTGCCCATCCTTTCCAAACAAAAAAGCGGGAGCAAATCCCGGCAGGAAACACAGAAAGAGGCGGTTTAAGCTATGGAAAAGCATCCTATCGGAGATCTGATGGGCGAGATCGTGGACAAGGTCCGTGAGATCGCAGACGCCAACACCATTGTGGGCCAGCCCATCGTCACCGGCGAGGTGACCATCATCCCCATCTCCCGGCTCAGCGTGGGTGTGGGCTCCGGCGGTACTGAGTTTGGCAGTAAGCACAAGAAGCCGGAGGACAACAGCTGCTTCGGCGGCGGCGCCGGGGCGGGCATCAACCTGATCCCGGTGGGCTTCCTGGTGGTCAAGGACGGCTCGGTGAAGCTGCTGCCTGTGGCGCCTCCCGCCGCTACCACTGTGGACCGGGTGGTGGAGATGGTGCCCGAGGCCATCGACAAGATTACGGACTTCATTGAGAAGCAGCAGGAGAAGAAAAAGGCAGAGAAGGCCGCCCAGAACGGCACGGATAAACCGGGGTTTGAGGGCGTATACTAACGGCATCGATGTGAGGTGATGCTGTTTTGAAACGCTGGTGCGCCCTTTTGCTGGTCCTGTCTCTGCTGGTCTTGCCCGTCTTCGGGGCAGGACCCACCCTGTCCGCCTCCTCGGCCATCCTGATGGACAAAGAGAGCGGGCGGGTGCTCTACGAGAAAAACGCCCGGGAACAGAGGAGCATCGCCAGCATCACCAAACTGATGACCGCCCTGGTGGCGGTGGAACTCCATCCCGACCTGTCCTCCACGGTAACCATCAAGCGTGAGTGGACGGGGGCGGAGGGCTCCTCCATGTACCTCAAGCCGGAGGAGGAGGTCACCCTGGAGGCCCTGCTCTACGGGCTGATGCTCTCCTCGGGCAACGACGCGGCCCTGGCCATTGCAGGCTACTGCGGGGGAGACGTGGAGAGCTTCGTGGCGGAGATGAACAAAAAGGCCGCCCAGCTGGGCATGAACGACACCCACTTTGCAAACCCCAATGGTCTGGATGACCCGGACCACTGCTCCACCGCCTACGATATGGCCATTCTGGCCCGGGCGGTACTGGAGCGGGAGGAACTGCGGACCATCGTTTCCACCCGGTCTATCTTCATTGCCGGGCGGAGCCTGACCAACCACAACAAACTGCTGTGGCGGTATGAGGGGTGCACCGGCCTGAAAACGGGCTACACCGACGAGGCGGGACGCACCCTGGTGTCCAGCGCCCTGAGGGATGGCCAGGAGCTCATCGCCGTTACCCTCAACGCCCCCAACGACTGGGCCGATCACGCCGCCCTCTTTGACTACGGCTTTGCCACCTATCCCCGGACCCTGGTGGCGGCGGCGGGGGAGTGGACCCACATTCCGGTGACGGGCAGTCTGTGCCCTTTCACCCGGGTGAGCACCGTGTCCGACTTCTATTACCCGCTGGCCCAGGGAGAGACCGTCCAGCGTACGGTGGATCTGCCGGAGCAGGTGGAGGCCCCGCTGGAGGCCGGATTCCCGGCGGGGAGCCTCACACTCACCCTGAACGGGGATGAGATCGGCCGGCTGCCCCTGCTCTACCAGACGGGAACGGCCAACAATGTGGCTCCTCTGCACTGGTGGCAGCGGCTGTTCGGATGAATTTGACACAATACAGAAGAGGTCTGCCGTTTTACGGCAGGCCTCAACTGCGGAAAGGAGACTGCCGGTGGAAGAACGGCTGCAAAAAATACTCTCGGCCAACGGCGTTTGCTCCCGCCGGGCGGCGGAGGGCTGGCTGGCGGCGGGCCGGGTGACAGTGAACGGCAAGCCTGCCGTTGTAGGCGATAAGGCCGACCCGGACAAAGACGATATCCGGGTGGACGGCAGGCCCATGAAGGCTCCTGAAAAGCGTACTTATCTGATGCTCAACAAGCCAAGGGGCTATGTCACCACCCTGTCCGACGAGAAGGGCCGGAAAACGGTGGCCGACCTGGTGAAAGGCTGCGGAGCCCGGGTATGGCCGGTGGGCCGGCTGGACCTGGATTCGGAGGGCCTGCTCATCCTCACCGACGACGGGGAGCTGACCCAGCGGCTCATCCATCCCAGCCATGAGGTAGAGAAGGAGTATCTGGTGTGGGTGAAAGGAGATATCCCCGCCGCTCTGCCGGTGCTGCGGGGTCCCATGGAGCTGGACGGCGTGCCCCTCAGTCCCGCCCAAGTGGAGCGAGCGGGGGAGGGGATTCTGTCCGTCACCATCCATGAGGGGCGCAACCGGCAGGTGCGGCGGATGTGCGCCGCCGCCGGACTCCAGGTCACCCGCCTGCGCCGGGTGCGGGAGGGAGCCCTCACCCTGGGAGAGCTGAAGCCGGGCCGCTGGAGAGTCCTCAGCAGGGAGGAAGTGGCCCTGCTGGAGCAGGTCCCACCCAGAGCCTGAGGGACTTTTTGCAGGAAATGATAGAATTCTTGCAAAAAGGGGATTGCTTTTCTTTCGGAAAACCAGTATGATAGTGTTTACTGAATCAAGGGACGTACCGCGGCTGCGCGGCCGTCTTTCTGTCCGGTCTGTCCACGGTCACACCGGGGGATGGACCGGGATTCTTTGTCATCAAGGTTAACGGCGTTATGTCGACAGGGATCAGAACGCCGGGAGGTACTGGTTATGCCGAAAGATATTCTCTCTACCATTCAATCTGAAATGAATACCTTCTCCAAGGGGCAGAAGCTCATCGCCAACTTCATCCTGGAGTCCTACGACAAGGCCGCCTTCATGACGGCCAGCAAGCTGGGCAAGACGGTGAAGGTGAGCGAGTCTACCGTGGTGCGCTTTGCCGCCGAGCTGGGCTACGACGGCTATCCCGCCATGCAGAAGGCCCTGCAGGAGATGATCCGCAGCAAGCTCACCTCTATCCAGCGCATCGAGGTGACCAACGACCGCATCGGAGACCACGACATTTTGTCCATGGTGATGCAGTCCGACATTGAGAAGATTCGCCTGACCATGGAGGAGACCGACCAGACCCAGTTCCAGCGTGCGGTGGACGCCATCGTCAAGGCCCGACACATCTATATTCTGGGCGTGCGCTCCGCTGCCGCCATCGCCAGCTTTATGGGGTTCTATTTTACCCTGATCTTCAACAATGTGACTATCATCCACACCACCTCTAGCAGCGAGGTCTTTGAACAGCTGCTTCACATCGGGCCGGAGGACGTGATCATCGGTATCAGCTTCCCCCGGTACTCCCGCCGGACAGTGAAGGCCATGCAGTTTGCCCACGACCGGGGGGCGGAGGCCATTGCCATTACCGACTCGGCGGCATCCCCGCTGGCTCCCTATTCCACCATCACCCTGCTGGCCAAGAGCGACATGGCCTCCTTCGTGGATTCCCTGGTGGCCCCCCTCAGCCTGGTCAACGCCCTGATCGTGGCCATCGGCCGGAAGAAGAACGACGACCTCTCCCGTACCTTTGAGAGTCTGGAACGAATCTGGGACGAGTATGAAGTCTATGAGAAGGTGGACGAAAACCCTTGAGTGAGATCATCGTGATTGGCGGCGGCGCCGCCGGTTGTATGGCGGCTCTGGCCGCCGCGGAGCAGGGAGCGTCCGTTACCCTGCTGGAGCGCAACCCTAAGCTGGGCCGCAAGCTGTACATCACCGGCAAGGGCCGGTGCAACGTGACCAACCACTGCACGGTGCAGGAGTTGCTGCAAAATATTCCCGGCAACAGCCGGTTCCTGACCAGCGCCGCCACCCGCTTTACTCCCGAGGAGGCGGAAGCCTTTTTTGAAGGTCTGGGTGTGCCCCTGAAGGTCGAGCGGGGCAACCGGGTGTTTCCTCAGTCCGACAAGGCCGCCGACATCATCGACGCCCTGCTGCGTGCCCTGCGGAAGGCCCGGGTGGACATCGTTCAGGACCGGGCTGTCGGCCTGATCCTGGAGGAGGGATGCATCACCGGCGTGAAAGGGGAGAAGGGGACCTATCCCTGCAAAGCGGCGGTGGTGGCCACCGGCGGCGTGTCCTATCCGCTCACCGGCTCCACCGGCGACGGCTACGACTTTGCCAAGGTGCTGGGCCATACCATTGTGGAGCCCCGGCCTTCTCTTGTGCCTCTGGTGGCGGAGCAGGCCTTCTGCGCCCAGATGCAGGGTCTCAGCCTGCGGAACGTGGCCATCCAGGTGAAAAACAGTAAGAAAAAGACGGTGTATGCCGAGCAGGGGGAGATGCTCTTCACCCACTTCGGTATCACCGGGCCCCTGATCCTCTCCGCCTCCGCCCATATGCGGGACATGGGGAAGGAGCACTACTACATCCTGCTGGATCTGAAACCCGCCCTGGACCAGGAGAAGCTGGACGCCCGGGTGCTCCGGGACCTGGGGGAGGGGGCCAACAAGGATTTCCGCCATGTGCTGGAGGGGCTGGTGCCCCGGCTTATGGTGCCGGTGGTGCTGGAGCTGACCAGCATTCCCGGCGACCTGAAGGCCAACTCGGTAACCAAGGGGCAGCGCCGCCGGTTGGTGGAGACCCTCAAGTGCATTCGCATCGATATTTCCGGACCCCGGCCCATCGCCGAGGCCATTGTCACTGCCGGCGGCGTCAAAACTTCTGAGGTAGACCCCCATACCATGGCCTCCAAGAAGGCTGGCGGGGTCTTTTTTGCCGGGGAAGTGCTGGATGTAGACGCCTACACCGGCGGCTTTAATTTGCAGATCGCCTGGTCCACCGGCCGGGCGGCGGGACGAGGCGCAGCGGAGTTCGTCCGTCCCTCCAAGGAGGCAGAGTGATATGACCAAGCACAGGAGCATTGCCATCGACGGACCCTCCGGGGCGGGCAAATCCACCCTGGCCCGGGCGCTGGCAAAGGCGCTGGGTTACCTGTATGTAGATACCGGGGCCATCTACCGTACCGTGGGCCTGCGGGCCTTTCGTACCGGCGCAGACCCGGAGGACAGAGAGGCGGTGATCGCCCTGCTGCCCGGCCTGGACATCGGTCTGGGCTACGGGGAGGACGGGGAGCAGCGGATGTACCTCAATGGAGAGGACGTATCCCAGGCCATCCGGCAGCATGAGATCTCCCGGTATGCCTCCTGCGTGTCTGCCATCCCTGAGGTGCGTGCCTTTCTGCTGGACCGACAGCGAAAACTGGCCCAGGAGCACGACGTGGTGATGGACGGCCGGGATATCGGCACTGTGGTGCTGCCCCAGGCTGACGTAAAGATCTTCCTCACCGCCGCTCCCGAGGCGCGGGCCCGCCGCCGCTGGCTGGAGCTGAAGGAGCGGGGCCAGAGCGCCGATTACGAGGCGGTGCTGCGGGACGTGAAGGAGCGGGATGAGAAGGACAGCACCCGCTCTGCCGCACCTCTGCGTCAGGCGGAGGATGCAGTTTTGGCCGATACTACCCAGCTGGACCTGCAACAAAGCTTGGACCTGCTGATTCAGATTGCAAAGGAGCAGTTGCAGGCATGAATATCATCTATATCCTGGCCTATATCGTTCTCTGGCCGGCCTTTCGTATCTTTAAACCCACCCGCTGCATCAACAAGAAGAACTTTCCGGAGGGGGGCGCTCTGCTGTGCGCCAACCATACCCGGATGAGCGACCCTCTCTTTGTGGCTTATGCTCTGGGTCTGAAGCACCAGATCCACGTCATGGCCAAGGAGGAGATCATGCACTGGCCCATCATCGGCTGGATCCTGAAGCACGGCGGCATTTTCGGCGTCAAGCGGGGCCAGGCCGACATCGGTGCCATCAAGACCGCCATGAAGTATCTGAAAAATGGGGAGCTGCTGCTTATGTTCCCCGAGGGCACCCGTCATCAGGACGGTGACTTCGGCGATGCCAAGACGGGCGCCGCCATGCTGGCTACTCGCACCGGCGTGCCCATTGTGCCTATCTATATGCCGGCGGAGAAACGCTGGTTCCGTTGGAATCAGGTGGTCATCGGGGAGCCTTATTACCCTGAAACAACCTCCAAGCGGCCTACCCCGGATGAGTACAAGGCCATCGCCGAGGACCTGATGAGACGGATCGAGGCTTTGCAGCCTCAGGCGGGACGATGAGGGTGGAACTGGCCCGGTCCGCCGGGTTCTGCTACGGCGTCCGGCGGGCGGTGGAGCTGGCGGAACAGGCCGCCAAAAGCGGCAGACCCTGTGCCATGCTGGGCCCCATCATCCACAATGGCAGCGTCATTGACTATCTGAAGGAGCAGGGCGTGGCGCTGATCCAGTCTCCCGACCAGGTACCGCCCGGTACTGCCGTCATCATCCGCTCCCACGGAGAGGGGCGGGCGGTTCACCAGGCCCTGGAGGCCCGGGGCTGCCCGGTTATCGACGCTACCTGCCCTAACGTGTCCCGCATCCACCGCATCGTGGAGGAGGCGGAGGGGGAGGGCAGGCAGGTGCTCATCATCGGTATGCCTGACCATCCGGAGGTGGCCGCCATCGCCGGATGGTGCGCCCATCCCGTTGTGCTGGAAGGGGAGCAGGCCCTGGCCCGGTGGCTGGAGGCAGATCCCAAACGGCGGGAACTGCCCATCACCATGGTGTCTCAAACCACCTCCACGCACTTTATCTGGACAGAGTGCGTAAAAAAAGCAAAAAAAGAGTGTACAAATTTAAAAATTTTTGATACAATATGTAATGCTACGTATAAACGGCAGTCTGAGGCTCAGGCGCTGGCCGCCAAAAGCGATGCTATGGTCGTCATCGGCGGGCGGGAAAGCTCCAACACCAAACGGCTGGCCGAGTTATGCAAAGCGCTCTGTCCCATGGTCGTTTGGATCGAACGGGCGGCAGAGCTGGAACCTTCCACCCTGTACCGGAAGGCTTCTATTGGAATCACTGCGGGCGCGTCCACGCCTGAGTGGATTATAAAGGAGGTCTATGACAAAATGAGCGACGAAAACATTGAGATCGAGGAATCCTTCGCTGAAATGCTGGAGAA
>PPYE01107430.1_pt1 | contig 15469 bp, 11 predicted proteins | sample 1559881 | NCBI WGS metagenome assembly PPYE01 (sample SAMN08240022, study PRJNA423297) | Human gut metagenome, whole genome shotgun sequencing project. | reverse complement strand
CACCGAGTTGCCCCGATTAGAACCTGAATCTAACGCGTCTGCCAATTCCGCCATATCCGCATATTCTGTTTTTGTTCGTGGCCGTTCGGCTCGGAACGATGATTATTATACCACGGATGCAGAGAAAGTCAAGCACTTTTTTTAAAAATCATGCTACAAATTTTCGAGCGAAAATTGTTGCATTCCGTATAGGCCGAATGGGGCGAAAAATCTGGCGGGATATGGTACAATAAATATCACCCCCTGCGGGGCAGGCGGCCCGGCGGGACTATTTACGAAAGAGGGAAAACCACAGATGTTCAATATCATTATCTTTCTCATCGGCGCAGGCATCATGTTCTATATGGCATGGCGGAGCTGGTCGCGTCGGCGCAGGCTCATGACCCGGGGCGAAAAAGTAGAGGCCGCAGTGGCGGGCAAGGTGCAGAGCCGGGACGGTGAAGCCTATCTGCTGGAATTTTCCACCGCAGGCGGCATCCACCATCTCCATTATCCCAAGTCCGCAAAGGGCAGAGAGCTGGCACAGGGCGCGGTCGTCACCCTTTATTATGACCCGGACGACCCTGCCGAGATGTACGTCGAGGGCGATAAGTCCGTTCTGGGCGCGGAAGTGCTGTACATCGTGCTGGGCATCGTGCTGCTGGTGCTGATGGCCGGCATCGTCCACTGAGAGGGGGAAAAGAAAGATGAAACTCGAACATTTTGGAATGGCAGAGCCGGGCGACTGCCGGGTGGTCTTTTCCGCGACGGCGGCAGAGCTGGAAGAAGCCGTGCAGGCCGTGAGAGCCGCCCCGGGGGCTGCGCAGGACGAAGACGACCTGCTGACGGCGGCGGTGAACCGGGCGATCCTGGAGGGCTTTTCGCCCTTGTTTGCCCAGCTGATGGCGGAGCATGGCTTGCAGCCTGTCACAGACCCGGATTTTGAGCTTCTGGCGGTGAACCGGGCCGAGGGATTCCGGGTGGGGGCGCAGTTCTTTTGTCTGCCGCCGTTGGAGCTGGGGGAATACACCGGCTTTGTCCAGCCCATCCAGCCCCGACCCATCCGGGAACTGACCATCGAGTTGGAGATCAACCGGAATCATGGCGACGAGGACCGTGCCGCCGATGCCGAGGGCAGGCGAGAACTCCGGGCCAGAGTGACACAGGAGATCTACGCCCAGCGCTGCCAGCAGGCCCGCGCCGTGGCCGAACAGGCCCTCATCGCCCAGCTGGGCACACAGGTCACAGGCCCGCTGCCCAAGCAGCTCGTGGCGGGCAACTACTTTGCCGAACAGCGCCAGTTCAACCTGCGGATGCAGGCCAACGGCATCAACTTCGACCAGTATCTGAAGGTGCAGGGCCAGACCGTAGAGGAGTTCCGCGCATGGCTCCACACCGAGGCGGAGCGCAAGCTGCGCAGCCGGATGGGCCTGCTGCTGGTGGCGCAGCGAGAGCAGCTCTGGCCCACGGAGGCCGAGGTGGAGGAAGAACTGGCCCACTGGGACGACAAGCGGGACGGAGAGCACACCTTCCCCTCAAACGACCGCCGCCGCGCCGCGCAGCTCATCGCGTCCAGCAGGGCCGCTGCCTTTGTGCTGGCCCACTCCACCCTCACGCCCCCGCCCGCCGAGCCGACGGTGCTGAAGGCCGAAAGCTGAATCTCATCCTCCGGGAAAACCGCAGGGCGATAAAAGGCAGGGAAAGCCCGCCGGATGGAAAATGCATCCGGCGGGCTTCTTTGTTAAGAATCTGCGAAGTTTTTGCAAAGTTACCCTCGAAACGCTGGTTTCTTAAATAGCGTCGTGGTATGCTACTATCACACTCACAGGGAACTGCAGGGCACTGCCGTTTCCGAGATCATAAGCTTTGGTCGTCCCGCTTCAGCCTGCCAGGCACGCCAGTGCCTCTCCCCGTGGGAGAGGTGGCTGCAAAGCAGACGGAGAGGGCGAGGAGGGAATCCCATGAAAGAAGTCAAGACCCCCAAAAAGCCGCTGGCCATCTATTACGCCATCGTGCTGCTGGTGCTGATGCTGCTCAACTTCGTGCTCGTGCCGTGGATGAACGAACGGCAGATCAAGGAAGTGGACTACGGCACCTTCATGTCCATGACCGAGGAGAAGGACATCGGCCGGGTGGATGTGGAATCCAACCAGATCCTTTTTACCGATAAAAACGAAACGCAGGTCTACAAGACGGGCCTCATGAACGACCCCGACCTGACCCAGCGCCTTTACGACGCAGGCGCACAGTTTTCCAGCGAGATCGTCGAGCAGGCCTCGCCGCTGATGAGCTTTCTGCTGAGCTTCGTGCTGCCCATCGTCCTCTTCGTCTGGCTGGGCAATGTCATGAACCGGAAGCTGATGGAGAAGGCCGGCGGCGCGAACTCGATGATGTTCGGCGGCGTGGGTAAGTCCAACGCCAAGGTCTATGTCCAGTCCACCCACGGCATCCGCTTCGCGGATGTGGCCGGCGAGGACGAGGCCAAAGAGAATCTGCAGGAGATCGTCGATTATCTGCACGACCCTAAGAAATACGAGGAGATCGGCGCTTCCATGCCCAAGGGCATCCTTCTCGTCGGCCCTCCGGGCACCGGCAAGACCATGCTGGCAAAAGCCGTGGCCGGTGAGTCCAATGTGCCCTTCTTCTCGATCTCCGGCTCGGAGTTCGTAGAGATGTTCGTGGGCATGGGTGCCTCCAAGGTGCGCGACCTGTTCAAGCAGGCGAAGGAAAAAGCCCCCTGCATCGTCTTTATCGATGAGATCGACGCCATCGGCCAGAAGCGCAACAGCGGCCAGCTGGGCGGCAACGATGAGCGGGAGCAGACCCTGAACCAGCTGCTCACCGAGATGGATGGCTTTGAGGGCAACACTGGCGTCATCATCCTCGCGGCCACCAACCGCCCGGACTCCCTCGACCCCGCCCTGACCCGTCCCGGTCGCTTCGACCGCCGTGTGCCGGTCGAGCTGCCCGACCTCAAGGGCCGCGAGGAGATCCTGAAGGTCCATGCCAAGAAGGTGGCGCTTGCCCCCGGCATCGACTTCAACACCGTGGCCCGGATGGCCTCCGGCGCTTCCGGCGCAGAGCTGGCCAACATCGTCAACGAAGCCGCTCTGCGGGCTGTCCGCTCGGGCCGCAAGAGCGTGACGCAGGCTGATCTTGAGGAGAGCATCGAGGTGGTCATCGCAGGCTACCAGAAGAAGAACTCCATCCTCACCGACAAGGAAAAGTGCATCGTGGCCTACCATGAGGTCGGCCATGCGCTGGTGGCGGCGCTCCAGAGCCACTCCGCTCCCGTCCAGAAGATCACCATCATCCCCCGCACCTCGGGTGCGCTGGGCTATACCATGCAGGTCGAAGAGGGCAACCACTACCTCATGACCAAGGAAGAGCTGGAGAATAAGATCGCCACCCTCACCGGCGGTCGTGCCGCCGAGGAGGTGGCCTTCCAGTCGGTCACGACCGGTGCATCCAACGACATCGAGCAGGCCACCAAGCTGGCCCGCGCCATGCTCACCCGCTACGGCATGAGCAAGGAGTTCGACATGGTGGCCCTTGAGACGGTGAACAACCAGTATCTGGGCGGCGACACCTCGCTGGCCTGCTCGGCCCAGACCCAGCGGGAGATCGACCAGCGGGTCGTGGAGCTGGTGAAGGCCCAGCACGAAAAGGCCATCCGGATCCTGACCGACAACCGGGCCAAGCTCGACGAGCTGGCAAAGTACCTCTACGAGAAGGAGACCATCACCGGCGACGAGTTCATGGCCATACTCGAAGAAAAAGCCTCAGATGAAAAATAAAAGGAAAGTGCTGCAATAATCCGACCGCCGTATCCGTATTCATTACAGATACGGCGGTTTTCTGATGCGCCGTGTCGCAAATAAGATAGTGATTTGGGAAGACCCCTCCGTCAGCGCTGACGGAGAGGTCATCCCCCTACAGGAGGATACGACATATGAGACTGAACAAGAACACTGCACGCCGTGCCGCTGCTGCGGCCGCTCTGCTGACCATGACCGCTGCAATGAGCGTGGGCGCTTTCGCTGCCGATGACACGGTCGTCGCGGGCTATCTGCCCCCGCAGGCCGAGAGCGTCATGACGCAGGGCGACATCGCCCTCCACTCTGACGTTCCGGTGGGGGAGGTAGACCCCAACTACGGCGGCTACGCCTCCCCGGTGGAGAATCCCATTCAGGGCAACGTCATGATGATCTCCGATGCAGCGGAGGAAAAGCACGAGGCCCGCTATACCGTCAAGGGTCTGCTGGGCAAGCAGGTGCTTTATACCGCCCGTCAGGAGGGCCAGGTGCTGACGCTGGACGCTCCGGATGACAATGCTACCTTCCGGGCCACCATCCTCGATATGCAGGCCCTGCTGGATCAGGGTGTGAGCACGCTGGTGTTCAAGACCGGCAAGACCTCCACCACCCTGAACCTGACCCTTCTGTGCGAGGGCCAGAAGTCCGGCACCAAAGTGACCCTGCGCCACCTCGGCAGCAGCGCCCGCCTCACCGTGGGCTTCCGCAGCCGCCGCGACCTCATCGTCGGTCGCTGAGCCGCAAACGAACCGTTTTCTCTCCTCTTTTCCACTGATACGAACAGCAAGAAGGCCCGCTGCATTCATCCGCAGCGGGCCTTCTTGTGTGTGTGTTTAGATGGTATCGTCCGGGCCGTTGTCGCTCTGCTCCGAGGCGTAGAGGAGCATCAGATGGTTTGCGCTGGCCTCCAGCTGGCTCTTGGCCTGACGGAGGTTCGCTTCCTCCGTCTCGTTCATCTTCTCGGGCTTGTCCTTCCGCAGGCAGCGGCGGAGGTTCGCCACATCGGCTTTGATGCGGTTTTTCTCCTCCTTGTCCAGCTCCTTCTTGCACTTCGAGAGGGCTTCGTCTACCTTATAGGCCAGCACTTCGGCCTGATTGTGGAGGTCGAGGCGCTCCTTGCGGCGGCTGTCCTCGGCCTCGTAGGCGGCGGCGTCCGCCATGGCGCGCTGGATCTCATTCTCCGAGAGGTTGGTGCTGCCGGTGATGGTGATGTTCTGCTCCCGGCCTGTGCCGAGATCTTTGGCCGACACCTTGACCACGCCGTTGACGTCGATGTCAAAGGTGACTTCGATCTGTGGCTTGGACGAGAAGCTGGCCCGGATGCCGTTCAGCTTGAACTTGCCGAGGCTCTTGTTGTCCCGGGCAAAATGCCGCTCGCCCTGCAGGACGTTGATCTCCACGCTGGTCTGCATGGGGCGGGCCGTGGTGAAGAGCTGGCTCTTGCGGGTGGGAATCATGCTGTTGCGGGTGATGAGGGGGGTGGCGACGCCGCCCAGCGTCTCGATGGAGAGGGTCAGAGGGGTGACGTCCATCAGCACGAGGCCCTGCGCCGCTGCACCGGTGGCACCGGCCAGCTTGCCGCCGCCCTGCAGCAGGCCGCCCTGTACGGCGGCACCCATCGCCACGCACTCGTCGGGGTTGAGGCTGTGGCTCGGCTCACAGCCCAGCAGCTCTTTTACCTGACGCTCGACGGCAGGCATCCGGGTGCTGCCGCCCACCAGAAGTACCTTGCCCAGCTGGGAGGCCGAGATGCCGGCGTCCCGCAGTGCGTTCTGCACAGGGGCCACGGTCCGGGCCAGCAGGTCGCCGGTCATCATTTCGAACTGGGGGCGGGAGAGGGTCAGGTCGAGATGGTGGGGGCCGTCCTTGCCCACCGCGATGAAGGGGAGATTGAGCTGGGCCGAGAGGGCGCTGGACAGCTCCTTCTTGGCCTTTTCGGCCTCTTCCTTCAGGCGGCCCATGGCGGCGGGGTCGCGGGAGAGGTCGATGCGGTCAGATTTCTTGAACTCGGCCACCGCATACTCCACGATGCGCTGGTCGAAGTCGTCGCCGCCCAGACGGGTATCGCCGCCGGTGGCCAGTACCGTGAAGGTGCCGTCCTCGATCTCGATGATGGAGACATCGAAGGTGCCGCCGCCGAGGTCGTAGACCAGGATCTTCTGGGGTGCTTCGTTGTCGAGGCCGTAGGCCACGGCTGCGGCGGTCGGCTCGTTGATGATGCGCAGGACGTTCAGGCCCGCGATGCGGCCCGCGTCCTGCGTGGCCTTGCGCTGGCTGTCGTCGAAGTAGGCCGGGACGGTGATGACGGCCTCCGTCACCGGCTCGCCCAGATAGCTCTCGGCGTCGCGGCGGATCTTGGTCAGGATCATGGCGCTGATCTCCTGCGGGGTCAGGTCCTTGCCGTCGATGTGGACGCGGTAGTCGCTGCCCATATGCCGCTTGATGCTGGACACCGTCCGTCCGGAGTTGGCGGCGAGCTGGCGCTTGGCCGCGCCGCCCACCAGCCGCTCGCCGTCCTTGGTAAACGCCACCACACTGGGGGTGGTGCGTTCGCCCTCTGCGTTGGTGATAACGACGGGCTTGCCGCCCTCCACCACGGCTACGCAGCTGTTGGTGGTGCCAAGGTCAATACCGATCACTTTGCTCATTCTGGTCGTCCTCTCTGTTTTTGCGACGCGCATATTTTCTCATAGGTATCATATCGGTTCCGTATGACGATTCCTTGGAGCATTTGTAAAGATTTTGTGTTTCAGCCCGACTCCTTCTCGAGCAGCTGGCGGATGACGCGCTCGGTCTCATCCAGCCAGCTCCGGGCCGTCTCGTCGCCCTCCTTTTGGCGGATGAGGAAGCCCTGTTTTGCCTCGGCCAGCTGGGCCAGCGCCTGCTTGCGGGAGATATACTGCGTCTCATACTGGGCCACCCGGAGGCAGACCTGCGGCATATAGGCGATGTCGGGGGTGGAGGCGCAGAGCTTCTGGGCCTTGCGGTAGGCCCGCAGGGCGGCGCCCACGCCCTTGCCCTGTACCATGGCGTCGTCGCCCAGCGCCACCCATGCGGCTACGTCTCCGGCATCGGCGGCTTTTTTCCAGAACTTCCGGGCCTGCGCGGGGCTTTTGCGGCAGCCTTTGCCCTCGTAGAGCAGCTCGCCCATCATGGCGAGGCCCTCGGCGCAGCCCTCCTCGGCGGAGAGCTGATAGAAGTGCATCGCGTCGTCCCAGCGGCCCTCGGCCATGGCCCGGTTCCCGGCCCGCAGTTCCTCTTCGCCCGGCTCGCTGGTGTCGTGGCCGGCGTGGAGCAGGCCGTTGAGGAGCGAACAGTCCAGCGTGGCCGAGCTTGTCCATGGGTCGATGACCACACCGTCGATGCGGTCAGAGTCCAGCGCCGACTGCATGGCGGCAGACAGAAGCATTTCGGCCATAGGGCGGCTGGCGGTGCCCTTGTCGGCCTCCGCCGCCCGCACCGAGGTGAAGAGGGGCAGATAGCACCGGCTCTTCTGGGTGTGCAGGGTCCAGAACGGCAGGTCCTTGGCCTTCTCCGCCGGGACGGGGTGCTCGGCCCACGGGGCCGCGCCGTCCGGCTGGTCGGACGAGGCTTCCAGCGGCACCAGCACCCGGGTGTCCAGCTCGAGGGCATAGTTGATGGCGTTCATCAGCGCCCAGAAGCTCTCCTCGTTCTGGCCCTTATAAAGCGCAGCCACTGCCCGCTCCACGGCGGGGCAGCCTGTGCCCAGCGGCCCATACTCCGGCAGCTTTTTGCGGTCTGCCGCGCCCACCGGGCGCAGCCGCAGCCGTGCTGCTCCATCCTTTGCCATAGCATCCACCATTCTTTCGTTTGAGATTCCTTTCCAGTATAGCAGGATTTTCCGTTTTTCTCAATCGGAAACATGGCATTCTGGTTTGGAATGCGCTATAATAAAAACTGTTTTGACTGAAATACATCAGAGAAAGGGAGAATCGAGCCTTGAATAAAATGCTTCGCTACCTCAGCGGCTATAAGCGCGAGAGCGTGCTTGCGCCGCTTTTCAAGATGCTGGAAGCCACCTTTGACCTGTTCGTGCCGCTTGTGATGGCCGACATCGTCAACGTGGGCATCGCGGCCCACGATTTCCGCTATATCCTCGTGCGGTGCGGCATCCTGCTCCTGCTGGCCTTCGTGGGCCTTGTCTGCAGCCTGACCGCCCAGTATTTCTCGGCCAAGGCTGCGGTGGGTTACTCCACCGGCCTGCGCCACGCGCTGTTTGAGCACATCCAGCGCCTGAGCTTCACCGAGATGGACACCATGGGCACCAGCACCCTCATCACCCGGATGACCAGCGACGTCAATCAGGTGCAGAGCGGCCTGAACCTCTTCCTCCGGCTGTTCCTGCGCAGTCCCTTCGTGGTGTTCGGCGCGATGGTCATGGCCTTTACGGTCAATTTCCGCGCCGCCCTCATCTTCGTGGTGGCCATCCCGCTGCTGAGCGTCGTGGTCTTCGGCGTCATGGTCATCACCCGACCCCTGTATAAGGCGGTGCAGGCGCGGCTCGACCGCGTGCTGGGCCTGACCCGCGAGAACCTCACCGGCGTCCGCGTCGTCCGCGCCTTCGACAAGGAGAAGACCGAGGTGGATCGCTTCGAGGACGCCAACGAGCTGCTGACGAAGATGCAGCTCCACGTCGGCCACATCTCCGCCCTGATGAACCCGCTGACCTATGTGATCATCAACCTCGCCATCGTGGCGCTGCTGTATGTGGGCAGCATCGAGATCAACATCGGGGGCATGGCCTCCGGCGACGTCATCGCGCTGGTCAACTATATGAACCAGATCTTGATCGAGCTGGTCAAGCTGGCCAACCTCATCGTGCAGGTGAGCAAGGCACTGGCCTGTGCAGGCCGTGTGCAGGCCGTGCTGGACACCGAGCCGGGCATGGAGTTCCCGCGGGAGCCTGCCGGTGAAGTCCCGGCGGAAAAGGCCGCCGACGCCGTCCGCTTCGACCATGTGGGCCTGACCTATCAGGGCGCAGGCGCACCCAGCCTCTCCGACATCAGCTTTACGGCCAAGCGCGGCCAGACCATCGGCGTCATCGGCGGCACCGGCAGCGGCAAATCCAGCCTCATCAGCCTCATCCCCCGCTTCTACGACGCCACCGAGGGCAGCGTGGAGATCATGGGCCGCCCCGTCCGGCAGTACCCCCGGGCCGACCTGCGGGGCAGGGTGGCCGTGGTCATGCAGAAGGCCCAGCTCTTCGGCGGCACCATCCGCTCGAACCTGCTCTGGGGCAACCAGAACGCCTCCGATGCTGACCTCTGGGCCGCGCTGGAGACGGCGCAGGCTGCGGAGTTCGTCCGGTCCAAGCCCCTCGGCCTCGAAGAGCCGGTGGAGCAGGGGGGACGAAACCTTTCCGGCGGCCAGAAGCAGCGCCTGACCATCGCCCGCGCCCTCGTGGGCAGGCCCGACATCCTCATCCTCGACGACAGCGCCAGTGCACTGGACTACGCCACCGATGCGGCCCTGCGCAAGGCGCTGGCTGCGCTGCCGGGCGCTCTGACCGTCTTCATCGTCAGCCAGCGTGCCGCCAGCCTGCAGCACGCAGACCAGATCATCGTGCTGGACGACGGCCATATGGTGGGCCTTGGCCGTCACGCCGAGCTGCTGGACAGCTGCCCGGTCTATCGTGAAATTTACGAGAGCCAGTTCAAGAAAGGGGATGCGCAGAAATGAGTGCAAAAGCAAAAAGCAGGCTGACCCCTGAGCAGCAGAAGGCCACCATGACCCGGGTGCTCCAGAAGATCAGGCCCTACGGATTTTTTGTGGGGTGCAGCCTCATCGTGGCGGCGGTGAGCGTCGCGGCCCAGCTGTATATCCCCATCCTCTGCGGCGACGCCATCGATATGATGCTGGGCAAGGGGGACGTGGACTTCGCGGGCGTGCTGCGCATCGTGTATGAGATCGTGGCTGTGGCCGTGACCGCCGCCTTTGCGCAGTGGCTGCTGAGCGTCTGCAACAACCGCATCACCTTCGCGGTCAGCCGCGACCTGCGAAACGCCGCCATGCGGAAGATCCAGACCCTGCCCCTCTCCTACCTCGACAGCCACCCCTCCGGCGACATCGTGAGCCGGATGGTGGCCGACGTGGATACCTTCGCCGACGGCCTGCTGATGGGCTTCACCCAGCTGTTCTCGGGCGTGCTGACCATCCTCGGCACCCTGCTGTTCATGTTGCGGCAGAACGTGCCCATCACGCTGGTGGTGGTCTGCATCACCCCCCTGAGCCTCGTGGTGGCCAGCTTCCTCGCCAAGCGCAGCTATGGCTACTTCCAGAGCCAGAGCACCGTCCGCGGCGAGCAGACCGCCCTCGTCAACGAGATGATCGAGGGCCAGAAGGTCGTGCAGGCCTTCGGCCATGAGGCCCAGAGCCTTGCGGCCTTCGATGAGGTGAATGGCCGCTTGCAGGACGTGAGCCTGAAGGCCATCTTCTTCTCCAGCCTGACCAACCCCGCCACCCGCTTCGTCAACAACATCGTCTACGCAGGCGTCGGCCTCGTGGGTGCGCTCTACGCGGTGGGCGGCGGCATCTCCATCGGCCAGCTGAGCATCTTCCTGAGCTACGCCAACCAGTACACCAAGCCCTTCAACGAGATCTCCGGCGTCGTGACCGAGCTGCAGAACGCTCTGGCCTGCGCGGCCCGGGTGTTTGAGCTGCTGGACGCCGAGGACCAGTGCCCCGAGGCGGAAAACGCTGCCCTCCTCGAGCCGGACGGCCACGTCCAGATCGAGGACGTCTCCTTCCGCTACCTGCCCGACCGCCCGCTCATCGAGGGGCTGTCTCTGGACGTCAGGCCCGGCCAGCGCATCGCCATCGTCGGCCCCACCGGCTGCGGCAAGACCACCCTCATCAACCTGCTCATGCGGTTCTATGACGTCAACGGCGGTGCCATCAAAGTTTCCGGCACCGACATCCGGGATGTGACCCGCGCCTCCCTGCGGGGCAGCTACGGCATGGTGCTGCAGGACACCTGGCTGCGGGCCGGTACGGTGCGGGAGAACATCGCCTACGGCAGGCCGGACGCCACCCTTGACGAGGTGGTGGCCGCAGCCAAGGCCGCCCACGCCGACAGCTTCATCCGCCGCCTGCCCGAGGGCTATGACACCGTCATCGCCGAGGACGGCGGCAACATCAGTCAGGGCCAGAAGCAGCTGCTCTGCATCGCCCGCGTGATGCTCTGCCTGCCCCCGATGCTGATCCTCGACGAGGCCACCTCCTCCATCGATACCCGCACCGAGGTGCGCATTCAGGCGGCCTTTGCCCGGATGATGCAGGGCCGCACCAGCTTCATCGTGGCACACCGCCTGTCCACCATCCGGGAGGCCGACGTCATCCTCGTGATGAAGGACGGCCACATCGTGGAGCAGGGCGACCACGACACGCTGCTGGCACAGGGCGGCTTCTACGCCAAGCTCTACAACAGCCAGTTCGAGGGCGTGGAGACCTGAGCGGGGAGAAACGCAAATTTTGGAAAATTTCACCGCTGCTCACATGAAATCGTTTCAGCTTCGTCATGAGGCAAACTTCTTGACAGGGGCGGCAGGTTTTGCTAAAATGAGGTCACTTTGAACAAAGCGCAAATGCGTTGACGGGGAAAAAACGATCTTCTTCTGCGTGCAGAGAGCCGCCGGGTGGTGCAAGGCGGTGCAGAGGGTTTCGGTTACTGGCCCCTGAGCGGCAGGGCTGAAGCAGACAGTAGGCCCTGACGGAAGCCCACCGTTATCCGGGCAGCGATTCGCCCCAAAAAGCCGATCGTGCAGAGCGGCTGTGTGTTGAGCACAGCAAAGAGAGTGGTACCACGGGTGCCCTGTAACAGAAATTACAGGCTCTCGTCTCTCAGGGGATTTCGTCCTTTGAGAGACGGGAGCCTTTTCGTTTGTGGGAAACGTAAGTCAATAAGGAAGCTGGAGGAAAACAAAATGATGGACGCTACCAAATACGCACCGGGATATTACCCCGTGCCCGCCGGTTATGACAGCTGGGTCAAGAAGGACCACATCGAGAAAGCTCCCGCATGGTGCAGCGTGGACCTGCGGGACGGCAATCAGGCCCTGATCGTCCCCATGAGCCTTGAGGAAAAGCTGGAATTTTTCCAGATGCTGGTGAAGATCGGCTTCAAGGAGATCGAGGTGGGCTTCCCCGCCGCCAGCGAGACAGAGTACGAGTTCCTCCGCACCCTCATCGAGAAAAACATGATCCCCGAGGACGTCACCGTGCAGGTGCTGACCCAGTGCCGTGACCACATCATCCGCCGTACCTTCGAGGCGGTCAAGGGGGCGCCCCGGGCCGTCATCCACTTCTACAACTCTACTTCCGTTGCCCAGCGTGAGCAGGTGTTCCATAAGTCCAAGGAGGAGATCAAGCAGATCGCCGTGGACGGCGCAAAGCTGGTCAAGCAGCTGAGCGAGGAGTACGAGGGCAATTTCCTCTTCGAGTATAGCCCCGAGAGCTTCACGGGTACCGAGGTGGACTACGCCGTGGAGGTCTGCAATGCGGTGCTGGACATCATGCAGCCCACCCCCGACCGCCCCATGATCATCAACCTGCCGGTCACGGTGGAGATGAGTATGCCCCATGTCTACGCCAACCAGATCGAGTACTGCGACAAGCACCTGAAGTACCGCGACAGCGTCATCATCTCCACCCACCCCCACAACGACCGCGGCACCGGCGTGGCCTGCGCGGAGCTGGCGGTTCTGGCAGGCGCACAGCGGGTGGAGTGCTGCCTCTTCGGCAACGGCGAGCGGACCGGCAATGTGGACGCTGTGACCCTCGCTATGAATCTGTACAGCCACGGCGTAGACCCGAAGCTGGACTTCTCCGATATGCCTGCCATCTGCGCCACCTACGAGCGTGTCACCCGGATGCACATTTATGAGCGCACCCCCTACGCCGGCCAGCTGGTCTTTGCCGCCTTTTCGGGCAGTCATCAGGACGCCATCGCAAAGGGAATGGCCTACCGCAAGGAGAAGGGCGACCACCGCTGGACCTGCCCCTACATCCCGGTGGACCCCCACGACATCGGCCGCACCTACGACGCCGACGTCATCCGCATCAACAGCCAGAGCGGCAAGGGCGGCATCGGCTTCGTGCTGGAGCAGAACTACGGCTACAATCTGCCCGCCAAGATGCGGGAGGCGCTGGGCTATAAGGTCAAGAGCGTGTCCGACCACAGCCACAAGGAGCTGAGCGCAGGCGAGGTGCTCCACATCTTTGAGGAGGTCTTCCTCAATAAGACCAAGCCCCTGTCCGTCGTCGAGGCCCATTTCGCGCAGGTCAACGGCATCACCGCCACCGTCACGCTGGACATGAACGGCCAGCGCAAGGTCATCACCTCGGTGGGCAATGGCCGTCTGGATGCCGTGGCCAACGCCATCCAGAGTGCCACCGGTATGGAGTTCCATCTGGAAACGTATTCGGAGCACAGCCTTGACGAAGGCTCTACCTCCCGCGCAGCCTCTTACGTGGGCCTCGAGTGGGGCGACGGCACTGCCACATGGGGTGCGGGCACCGACACCGACATCATCGTCGCCGGTGTGCACGCGCTGGTGAGTGCCATCAATAATAAGTAACGAGAGTAAATAAGGGGCAGCATCCTTGCCCTCTCAGCCGCCTCCGGCGTCAGCTCCCCCAAAGGGGGAGCCAAAAGCCTCTCCCTTTGGGAGAGGTGGCATTGCGAAGCAATGACGGAGAGGGCAAGCCGCCTGAAGGATAAAAAGGAGAGTACCATCATGGGAATGACCCAGACGCAGAAAATTCTGGCCGCACACGCGGGCCTCGCCGAGGTCAAGGCGGGCCAGCTCATCAACGCCAAGCTCGACATCGTGCTGGGCAACGACATCACCACACCGGTGGCCATCAACGAGTTCGAGAAGGCAGGCTTTGACGGCGTGTTCGACAAGGAGCACATCGCCATCGTTCTTGACCACTTCGTGCCCAACAAGGACATCAAGAGCGCGACCCAGTCCAAGCAGTGCCGCGAGTTTGCCAACAAGTACGACATCCTCAACTTCTATGATGTGGGCCAGATGGGCATCGAGCACGCGCTGCTGCCCGAAAAAGGCATCGTGACAGCGGGCGACTGCGTCATTGGCGCAGACAGCCATACTTGCACCTACGGTGCGCTGGGCGCTTTCTCCACCGGTGTCGGCTCCACCGATATGGCGGCCGGCATGGCTACCGGCATGGCATGGTTCAAGGTGCCGGCTGCCATCCGGTTCGTCCTGACCGGAATGCTGCCTCCGCGGGTGTCCGGCAAGGACCTCATCCTCCACATCATCGGCATGATCGGCGTGGACGGTGCGCTGTATAAGTCGATGGAGTTCACCGGCCCGGGCGTCGCTTCGCTGTCGATGGATGACCGCCTGAGCATCTGCAATATGGCCATCGAGGCGGGCGCAAAGAATGGCATCTTCCCGGTGGACGACGTGACCAAGGCCTACCTCAAGGGCCGCAGCCAGCGGGAGCCGGTGTTCTACGAGGCCGACCCGGACGCCGAGTACGAGAAGGTCATTGAGATCGACCTGTCGGCCCTCGAACCTACCGTCAGCTACCCTCATCTGCCCGAGAACACCCACCCTGCCAGCGAGGGAAAGGACATCAAGATCGATCAGGTGGTCATCGGCAGCTGCACCAATGGCCGCCTCGAGGATATGGAGGCCGCTTACAACATCCTGAAGGGCAAGCACATCGCAAAGGGCGTGCGCGGCATCATCATCCCCGCCACCATGGCCGTGTATAAGGAGTGCATCCTGCGCGGCTGGACGACGGCCTTCATCGACGCGGGCTGCATCGTCTCCACCCCCACCTGCGGCCCCTGCCTCGGCGGCTACATGGGCATCCTCGCCGAGGGCGAGCGCTGTGTCTCCACCACCAACCGCAACTTCGTGGGCCGTATGGGCCATGTCAAGAGCGAGGTGTATCTGGCATCACCCGCTACCGCCGCCGCCAGCGCACTGACCGGCTATATCACCGACCCCCGCACGGTCTGAGAAAAGGAGAGTCACCCATGAACAACGCAAACGGTTCTGTTTTTAAATACCCGGACAATGTGGATACCGATGTCATCATCCCGGCCCGCTACCTGAACACCCAGAACGCCAAGGAGCTGGCCGCACACTGCATGGAGGACATCGACAAGGACTTCATCAACAAGGTGAAGGAGGGCGACATCATGGTGGGCGGCTGGAACTTCGGCTGCGGCTCCTCCCGTGAGCACGCGCCGCTGGCCATCAAGGCCGCAGGCATCTCGGTCGTCATCGCCAAGAGCTTTGCCCGCATCTTCTACCGCAACAGCATCAACATCGGCCTGCCCATCATGGAGTGCCCCGAGGCGGTGGATGCCATCGGTGCAGGGGACACCGTCAGCGTGAACTTCGACACCGGCGTCATCACCGATGAGACCACCGGCAAGACCTTTCAGGCCGAGCCTTTCCCGCCCTTCATCCAGAAGATCATCGCCGATGGCGGCTTGATGAAGTCGCTGACGAAAAAGTAAAGTTTTTGCTGTGGGGGCGCGGTTTCGTTAGGTGAATTTGCGCACTTGTGGCGCGGATTAAATCGCTGTTACGGTAAGGCTAAGTTCTCTTTTGCGTGCCAAAAGAGAACCAGAAAAGCACCCGCTACTTTCGAGGCGCGGGAGGCACGAGAAA
>PPYE01759182.1_pt1 | contig 15472 bp, 10 predicted proteins | sample 1559881 | NCBI WGS metagenome assembly PPYE01 (sample SAMN08240022, study PRJNA423297) | Human gut metagenome, whole genome shotgun sequencing project. | reverse complement strand
CCCTAGTCCGATGCGTTCGATTTCGTGGCGTCGCATGGCGCGGATGGAGTTGGCGAAGTCGTTGATGCTGCCTGCGTTGCGTTCGAGTGAGGCGTGTGTCTGCACGTCGAGGCTTTCGCGTGAGCGTGGCTGCAGGTCGTTGTCGCTGCCGAGCCAGGTGACGGATTCGACGGATTTGTTGAGCGCGTCGCCCAGGAACCGCGAATTGGACAGGATGTGGCACAGGCGTTGCGCGGCGGACGGCGAGTCGCGCAGGAAGCCGAGGTATTCGCTGTCCGTGCCAAAGTGTTCTTCGAGTTTGCGCCAGTTGAGCAGTCCCATGTCGGGGTTCTGCCCTTCGCCGAGCCATTGGAGGGCGGCGGGCAGGAGGATGCGGTTGATTTTCGCGGCACGGGAGATGCCGGCGGTCAGTGCGGTGACGTGGCGCATGGCGGCGTCGGGGTCGGCGAATCCGATGGAGGCGAAGCGTTCCTGCATGGCGTTGGCGGACAGTTCCACTTGTTCGTCGTCGAGGCCGGCGTTGATGGGCAGCATGGGCCGGTAGTAGATGTCCATGTGCAGGTGGCGCACTTCACGTCGGGTTTCGTCGTATTTGTCGACGAGTTCCTCGGGGTGCATGTGGAAGGCCCGGGCGAGTCTGCGCAGTTCGAGGTTGTGGTTGAGTTCGTCGTCGTTGGTGTCGCGTTTGCGTTCGATGCCGCCGAGACTGGCTTTGCCGAGGTCCGGGAACAGGTGGGTGCGTTTGAGCGCCCACATTTGCTGGCGGTGTTCCATGACGCGTTCGAAGCGGTAGTCCCAGGAAAGCTTCTTGGCTTGTCTGCGTGAGACGTATCCGCCTTCGGCGAGGCGTTGCAGCGATTCGAGGGTGGAGCTGGTGCGCAGGGTTTCGTCGGCGCGGCCGTGGACGAGTTGGAGCATCTGCACGGTGAATTCCACGTCTCGTAGGCCTCCGCGGCCGAGTTTGATTTCACGGTCCTTCAGGGGCGCGGGGATGAGGTCTTCGACTCGTTTGCGCATCTGCTGGCAGTCGTAGACGAAGTTGTCGCGTTTGGAGGCGGTCCATACGAACGGTCGGGTCATGTCCATATAAGCTTGGCCAAGGTCGGGATCTCCGGCGACGGGGCGCGCCTTGAGCAGGGCTTGGAATTCCCAGTTCTCCGCCCATTGCTCGTAATACGCCTTATGCGATTCGAGCTTGCGTACGAGCGGGCCGTCCTTGCCTTCGGGGCGCAGTCCGCCATCGATCTGCCACAATGTAGGTTCGGCGACGCCCATGATGACGGATTGGCATACGCGCTGCAGGGTGGTGGCCATTTTGGTGCCGACACGGTTGAGGGTCATGCCGTTGGTGTCCGCGTCCGCCGGTTCCACCACGTAGATGAGGTCCACGTCGGATACGTAGTTGAGTTCGCGTGCGCCGAGCTTGCCCATGCCGATGATGGCGAAGCGCACGTGTTCGCTGCCGTCCACTTCGTTGCGGGCGATGGCGAGCGCGCCTTCCAGGGCCGCGTCGGCAAGATCGGACAGTTCCTGGCTGATTCTCGGTTGTATTTCGATTGGGTCGTCCGCGGTGGCGTCCTGCGCCATGATGGCGGCGAGCTGTTTTCTGTAGGTCTGTCGTAGCGCGGTCGCCGCTTCGGCGAGTGGTTTCGTGGCTTTTGGCATGCGATTGTCGGCCGGGTCGGCACCGACCGCTTCGAGGACATGCGCGCGGCGTTGCGCGTGGTTGTACAGATGGCTTTCGCATGAGTCGCTGGCTGCGGCCATGACGAGTTCGGGGCGGAAGCGCATGAGCTTGCCCATTTCGTCGGACACGCCGAGCACGGTGACGAGTCGTACGAGTCCGGCGTCGTCGGTGATGACCTGGTGGAAGTCGCGGCCTTGGCTTTGCAACGCTTTGATGATGTCGACGAGGTTGCGTAGCGCGATGTCGGGCTCGCAGGTCTGTTCCAATGTTTTCATCAGCAGGCATAGCCGGTCGTCGTCGATGCCGTCGGCGCGCAACTCGTCAAGCAGCGTGCGTGCCGTGTCCAGATCCTGCAATCCCGCCCGAATCAGATCGAGCACCCCAAACTGATGCGTAGAAGAAGCCATGGTTCCCATAGTAATCGTTCATATCCGTAAGTATGGCGAAAGGGATGGTTTCCGACAGTTGCCGGAAATCATCCCTTTCGTGTTTGTTGCATCGTCTGAATCAGACGAAGAATGGTTTGACGTTGGACCAGATGCGCCGGCTGACGCATGGATGGTTCATCGTGTACAGGTGCACGCCGTCGACGCCGCGTGCCGCCAAGTCGCAGATCTGTTCGGACGCGTAGGCGATACCCGCCTCTTTAAGCAGCGCGGTGTCGCTCCCCCACTTGTCAAGCAGGACGGCAAGTTTTTCAGGAACACGCGATTCGCACATCTTCGACATGCGCAGCACCGACTTCGCGTTCATCACCGGCATGATGCCGGCTTCGATTGGAACGTCGATGCCGGCGGCACGAGCCTTGTCCACGAATCGAAGGAAATCCTCGTTGTCGTAGAACAGCTGGGAGATGAGGTGGCTTACGCCCGCGTCGACCTTCTTCTTGAGATTGTCGATATCCTCCTCAAGCGTGGCCGCCTGCGGGTGCTTTTCCGGATAGCAGGCGCCGTAGATCTTGAGATTAGGACGCTTCTCGCGGATGTAGGCCGCCAGATCGCTCGCATGGTCGAACACTCCCGCCGGTTCGGCTCCTTCCACACGGTCGCCTCGCAAAGCGAGCACGCCGGAGACTTTGGCTTGGTCGAACAGGTCGAGCGCCTCGTCCACGTCGTCTTTGTCAAGGTATTGCGCGGTCAGGTGCGCCACGGCCGGAATGCCGTATTCGTTCACCGTATGCGCGATGCGTGCGGTCAACGTGCGGTCGGACGATTTGCCGGTGCCGTAGGTGACGGAGATGAAGTCGGGGTCCAGCCCCTGCAGGCCATCCAACGTATCGTAGATGGTACCTACAGGGCTGGTGCGCTTGGGAGGGAACACCTCCAGCGAGAAGATTGGCGAATGCATGTGATTCCTTGGAAATCTTGCCTGTTTATGCCTATGCCGGCCTTACTTGGCGAGTTTGGCGCGCACGGCCTTGGCCGCTGCGACGAGGTTCTCCAGGCTCGGCCAGGTTTCGGCGTTGCCACGAGTCTTCAGGCCGCAGTCCGGGTTGATCCACACCTTTTCGACGTCCATCTTCTTCAGGATCTCGTAGATGCGGTCCTCGATCTCCTGTTCGGACGGAATGCGCGGAGAGTGGATGTCGTACACGCCCGGGCCGGCTTCGGTTTCGAAGTTGGCGTCGTGGATGGCGTCGAGCACCACAAGGTCGCCACGGGAGGCTTCGAAGGAGATCACGTCGGCGTCCATCGCGTCGATGTCCTTGATGATGTCGTTGAACTCCGAATAGCACATGTGCGTGTGGATCTGCGTGGTCGGCTTGACGGCGGAATGCACCAGACGGAACGCCGGAATGGCCCAGTCGAGGTACTTCTTGTGCCAGTCGGTCTTCCTCAGCGGCAGCTTCTCGCGCAGTGCGGCCTCGTCGATCTGGATGACCTTGATGCCGGCCTTCTCCAAATCGAGCACTTCGTCGCGGATGGCGAGCGCGAGCTGCTGGGTCTGCTGCTCGTGGGTGATGTCCTCGCGCGGCCAGGACCAATTGAGGATGGTGACCGGACCGGTGAGCATGCCCTTCATCACATGATCGGTGCGGGACTGCGCGTAGGCGCTCCATTCCACGGTGATCGGGTTGGCGCGGGATACGTCGCCCCACACGATCGGAGGCTTGACGCAACGTGTGCCGTAGGACTGCACCCACGCGTTCTTGGTGAACAGGAAGCCGTTGAGGTTCTGGCCGAAGTATTCGACCATGTCGTTGCGTTCGAATTCGCCGTGGACGAGCACGTCGAGGCCGATTTCCTCCTGATGCTTGATGCAGGCGTCGATCTGGTTCTTCATGAATTCGTCGTATTCGGCCTTGGTGATCTCGCCCTTGCGCAGCTTGGCGCGTTCGGCGCGCACTTCCTTGGTTTGCGGGAAGGAGCCGATGGTGGTGGTGGGCAGCAGCGGCAGGTTCAGCGCCTCACGCTGCTCCTTCTGGCGTTCGGCGCGTGCCGGCTGACGTACGAAGTCGGCGTCGGTAAGGCTTGCGATTCGCTTGGCGACCGCAGGATCGGCGGCGACGCGGGTGCCGTCGAACAGCGCCTGGTTGGCTGCGAGTTCGGCGGATGCCTTCTTCTCGTCGTCGGAAGCGTCGGCGAGCACGGCGACTTCGTGCAGTTCGTCGAGCTTCTGGACGGCGAAGGCGAAGTGCTTGCGCACGTCGTCGGCGAGACCGTCCTCGCCTTCGGTGCTGAACGGCACGTGCAGCAGGGAGCTGGCGGTGGAGACGGCCACGTTGGCGGTGACCTGCTTCAGCGCGTCGACCAGGCCGAGGCTCACGGCGTAGTTGTTGCGCCAGATGTTGCGGCCGTTGATCACGCCGGCGAAGATGGTGGTGTTTTCTGCCACGCCGTACTTTTCGACGGCGGCGAGGTTTTCGTCCTTGCCTTCGTTCAGGTCCAGGCCGATGCCGTCGAAGCCGAGCAGGTTGACGGTTTCGTACACGTCGGCGATGTGTCCGAAGTAGGTGTTGAGCAGCACCTTGACCTTGCCTTCGCGGGCGGGCAGGATCTTGGCGTACAGGCTCTTGAACAGTTCGACGTCGCCCGGCTCCTTGTCGAGCACGAGGTACGGTTCGTCGATCTGGATCCACTGCGCGCCCAGTTCGGCGAACTTGGCGACGACTTCGGCGTACACCGCGGCGACCGCGTTGACGAGGCCCTTGTCGTAGTCGAGCTCCTCGGCCTGCGGATTGCGGGCGAGCTTGAAGAAGGTGTACGGGCCGATGAGCACCGGCTTGGTGGTGATGCCGAGCGCCTTCGCCTCGTTGAATTCGTCGAATGGCTTGGTGCTGTTGAGCTTGATGTCGGTGGCGGAGTCGATTTCCGGCACGAGGTAGTGGTAGTTGGTGGTGAACCACTTCTTCATCGGCAGGGCGGTCACGTCGCCCTTCTCGCCCTGATAGCCGCGGCCCATTGCGAAGAGGGTCTCTTCCGGGTTCTCGAAGGCGAGACGCTGGTAGCGCTGCGGAATGACGTTGAGCAGGATGGCAGTGTCGAGCATCTGGTCGTAATAGCTGAAGTCGTTGCTCGGAATCAGGTCGATGCCGGCGGCCTGCTGCAGCTTCCAATGCTTGGCACGCAGTTCCTTGGCTGTGGCACGCACCTCGTCGAGGGTGGTGTTGCCCTTCCAATACGCTTCGATGATTTTCTTCAGCTCACGGTTCTGGCCGATGCGTGGGAAACCGGAGACGGAAGTAAGAGCGGACATGAATCCTCCATCTGATATGAACAATGCAACCCGCTCAAGCTATCACAAAACCGCCAGCTATAAGACATCAAGAAAATTTGAGTGTCGTTATAAACTGTCCTTATAACGCAGTCCGTATGCCGTCTATATTCACACATTTATGTTTATGGATCAATAATGCAGAACAGCCCGGCAAGCGGATTTAACGCAATGTCTCGTATGCGTCGGGGTCTACGGGTTCCAGCCATTCATTCGTCACGTCGCCCGTGCCATCCGCAATCATGAACGCCAAATGGCTGAAAGCTTCGTGAGGGGCGGCGCCGTGCCAATGCTTAACGTCCGGCGGAATACGGACGGCCTGTCCCGGTTCAAGCTCCTTCGGCTCTTCGCCCTCAAGCTGGTAGTAGCCACGCCCTCCGACCGCAATGAGAATTTGGGCCGCGTGATGGTGGATATGCTAGTGGTTCCGGCATCCAGGTTCGAACGTCACATTGTGGATTGACACTTCAGGCGCGTCAAGTACCGGCGCAAGCCAGCTCTGTCCGTCGAAATACTGGGCGAAACCGTCATTTGGTTCCCCAAGAGGGAACGCACTGGGATTGTTCATATGGGCTCTCCTATCCATCATTCTGAACATCGGTTCAGAAAGCACCATACAACCTTGAAGCCGCTTGAAGTCAAATCACAGCACTCTGCGGAATGCTCATCGTTCCGAATCAGCCCGGAACACGCAAGCCCTACTCGAAGTCTTTGGCGGTAAGCAGCGCGATGAGTTCGCCGCTGTGCAGCTGCCACTGGTTGAATGGCTCGTTCGAGCCGAATACGGCGATCGAGGCCGGGGACATGCCGAGATTCAGCAGGTCAAGCAACGTCGGATCGGATTCGGTGCTGGCCAGCCATTGGCAGGCGATCGAAATGGTCGGTTCATGGCCAAGCACGAGCAGCGTGCGATGCTTTTCCTTGGTTTGCGCGAGCTCGTCGAACACGGATTGCACGCCGCCTTCGTACAGGCTTTGCCGGTAGTCGACTTTCGGATCGTCGCCGAACACCTTGAGCATGCGATCGCAGGTCTGACGGGCGCGGGTGGCGCTGGAGCATGCGATGCGAGTGGGCACCATTTTGAACGCCGCCAATCCTTTGGCCACGGTTTTGGCCTGCTTACGTCCTTTGTCGGTGAGCTCACGTCCCACGTCGCTGCCGTTGCCGCCGAACGGCTCGGTTTTGGCGTGGCGCATCGCCAGCAGCACATACTTGTATTCCTTGGTCTTTTTGGCGACCTTCTTCAGGCTCGTTCCCATAATCGCACGCTCCGATCCGGTTCCAGCGCCGCATTTCAAATGTCTAATGTCCATTGTCTCAGATTTTCCGCTGGGACATGGCATGAAACGCTCTAAATCTACTCCTTTATGGCTTCGACCTGCGCGTCGAGGTCACGCAGCACCTTGCGCAGCTTGCGATCGGAAATGTCACGCAATTCCAGATCCTCAAGCTGTTCGGCACGCTCCTCGAGCGTCAACGAATCGATGTCGGTCGTCGTGTCCTTCGTGGCACGGTCGCGTTTACGCAACGCCTGGAAGCCCGGAGCCATCGCACGAGAAACCATGAGGAAACCGGTGTGTCCGATCATCTGGTGATCGGGGCGGATGGCCAGTCCTTGCGCCTTCCAATTACGTTCCAAAGTCTCCTGAATGTCCGGCTCGGTCCAGCAGCCGGCCTCGCGCAACGCTTCGGCAAGACGGCTCAACTGCGTGGTGGTGGTGACGTACGCGACGAGCACGCCGCCAGGCGCGATCACGCGATACGCCTGTTCAAGACGGTTCCACGGGTCAAGCATGTCAAGCATGATGCGGTCGAAGGAGTGTTCCGGCAAACCAGCCGCGACCGAATCGAAATCGCCGGTCCTCAAATCCCACCATGCGGGACGTTTGCCAAAGTAAACCGTCGCGTTGGCTTCGGCGACGCGCGCGAATTCCGAACGCATCTCGATGGTGGTGAGGCTTCCGCCCTCCCCCACGGCATCCAGCAGATTGATGCTCATCGCGCCCGAACCGGCTCCGGATTCCAGCACGTTCATACCGGAACGAATATCACCGAGCTGGATGACCTGCGCGATGTCCTTCGGATACATGATCTGCGCGCCACGCGGCATGGACAGCACATAGTCAGCCAAGCGCGGACGCATGACGGCGAACTCCCAACCACCGATGGCACGCGTTCCCTTCCACGGCTTGTTCGCGTCGCGTTCCGGATGCGTCTGGTTGACCTGAGCCTCACGTTTCGCACTCACCGTCACGATAACGGATCCTTCCGTCTGGCCAATCACATCATCATGCAGGATGATGCCATGCGAGGTCTGCGTCACACCACCCGGCACCAGCTGATCGGTGATTTTATTCGACCTGCGGTCCGTGAACTGCACTTTTTCACCGGCGGCAAGCGGCCCTCGACGCATGGTTTACGCTCCTTCGTACGTTCGTTCAGTATGCGATTTCACGACTATGGATTACGATTGCAGACCGCATTCCACAGACAGCAACGAACCTATGCTACCGTATCCGCCGTCATACCGGCAGACGGCACGAAGCGACGGCAATGTGACGGCGACGTCAACATCACACCGCGTACGCGTTCCAACGACCATTCGCATGCGTGACCTTCAAATCCAAACCAAACACCTGGCTCAACCGTTCAGAAGTAAAACCATGCTCCAAATCACCCGTATATACGATAGTGCCCGGCGCCGGATCGTTGCCGGCGACGTTATCGGCATACGCGTCCGCCTCGTTGCCGGTGATACGTCCCATGATCGCCACGTGGTCGAAGCCTTGCGGAATCTCCTCAAGACGGTGCGTCACCAGAATCACGGCGCGGTCAGACTGCTCCGCACCAACACGACTCAACGCACGCAAAGCAATCTCACGCCCACCCAAATCAAGACCCGTGGTCGGCTCGTCAAGAATCAGCAAATCGGGATCCGCCATCAACGCACGGCAGATAAGCACGCGAGTGCGTTCGCCTTCGGAAAGCTTGAACATCATCTTGCCTTCCAGGTATTCGATGCCGAATTCACGCATCAATGAGCGGGCTTTGGCGTAATCCTCGTCAGTATAGGTGTCGCGCCAACGGCCGGTGGTTGCGGTCAGCGCCGTCACGATGGCGTCAAGAGGATCTTCCTGCGGCGGGAACGCACGTCCGAGTTCGGCCGAGCTCAAACCGATGCGGTTGCGGTAGGAGAACACGTTCACTTTGCCCAGACGGTTTCCCAGAATGTCGACTGTGCCTTCGGATGGGAATCCACGGGTGCTCATCATCTGCACCAACGTGGATTTGCCGATGCCGTTGGGACCGAACAGCACCCATTTCTCGCCTTTTTTGACTTCCAGATTGACTTTGGTGAGGATTACGCGCCTGCGGCGACGGAATTCCACATCGTCCAGTTTCAACGCGATGTTCTGTTCGTTCATGGTCCCCTCCATTTTCACAAACCACTTGGATACGATGATGCCTCCTGCCAGCATAGTGCGTCGGCAGGAGGCATTTCAGGATTATTCTGGCTGTCGATCAGCCGGATCGGTTATCCGCGATCAGACAGGTTCGGTTCTACTTCCGTTCGGCAAGCACGTCCTCGTAGACTTTGACGGTCTTGTCTGCGATGGACTCCCAGCTGAAGTGGTCGCGGGCGCGCTCGTAACCGGCCTGTCCCATCCGCTTCGCCTTTTCAGGGTCAGCCATGATGCGGTTGATGGCGTCGGCCATATCGTGCACGAATTTGTCAGGGTTGGTTGGGGTGCCAGTGCCGTCATGCAGTTGGTCGACCGGCACCAGATATCCGGTCTCGCCGTCGACGACGACTTCCGGAATGCCACCGGTCGCAGAGGCGACCACCGGCAGACCGCATGCCATGGCTTCCAGATTCACGATGCCAAGCGGCTCGTAGATGGATGGGCAGATGAATGCGTCGCAGCCATGTTCGAGTGCGTTGAGTTCCGGCTTCGGCAGCATCTCCTCGATCCAGATGATGTTGCCACGTTCCTCGTCGAGCTTGGCGAAGGCGGTTTTGACCTCTTCCATGATTTCCGGCGTGTCGGGAGCGCCGGCGCACAGAACGACCTGGATGTTCGGGTCCACGAAGTGCAGTGCCTGAAGCAGGTACGGCAGACCCTTTTGACGGGTGATGCGTCCGACGAACAGCAAGGTCGGTTTGCTGCGGTCGATGTTGTAACGTTCGAAGACCTTCCAGCCCGAATCGTCATCCGCCGGGGTTTCAAACTGGCTCATGGTGATGCCGTTGTGCACTACGACCACCTTGTCCGGGTCAAGGTTCGGATAGGCGGTGAGGATATCCTCACGCATGCCCGCGGATACGGCGATCACGCGGTCGGCATGCTCGTAGGCGTCTTTCTCAGCCCAAGAGCTCAGATTGTAGCCGCCGCCCAACTGTTCACGTTTCCATGGACGGAACGGTTCAAGCGAGTGCGCGGTGATGACCAATGGGGTGTCATGCAGCATTTTGGCGAGATAGCCGGCAAGACATGCATACCATGTATGCGCATGGATGATGTCGGCATCAACGTCGTTGGCGATTTGCAAATCGACGCCAAACGTCTTCAGCGCACCGTTCGCATCCTCAAGCTCCTTCGGCACGTCGTAGCCGACGACCGTGAGCGACCCTTTCGGGTCGGTTCCGGGAATCGCGGGAATGTCGGCGGCCGTGCGCGGCCCGTCGAATGCGCGGACCGTCACATCGACACGTTCCGCCAGCACCTTGGAAAGCTCTTCGGCATGCACCCCCGCGCCGCCATACACCTTGGGCGGGTATTCACGCGATAGAATGTCAACCTTCATGTCTGTAATCTCCTCCTCGAGTCTTCCAGCGTTTCCTGTTCTACTGTAAAACATCAGACACGAAAAACACTCATTGTTTTCATCGTTTTTCAGAAAGTTCCATTCTTTTTCTGAAAAACGATGAAACAGCATTCTCGCATACCCTTTACGGTTAGTCGAAGTCAAGTAGCGCATACCTAAAATCCGATAGAAAAAGCGGTGAGACAAATGCTTCTGGTTGTCTCACCGCTTTCCATCGTTTTTGTGATCAGACGGCTGTTCCGTTTTGGTCGAGATTCGGATTGTGCTTCGGGTTGCCGGCCGTGAAGAACAGGCTCAGCACACCGACTGCGAAGACGATGGCGACTGTGGAGATGAGCCACATCGGATGCGACGGCAGCCACATGACCACGAGGAAGGCGATGGCCGACAGCGCAATCAGCACCCAACTGGCCACACGGAACCATTGGCGGACGGAATGGGGTGCCTTGAACATCTTCGGATTCTTGTAATCAGGATTGGTGTTCAGCACGTTTTCCGTTTCCGTGATCGTACTGGCACTCGGCTTCCATGGCCCATCGGTGCCGTCCTGCAGACGACGTGACTTTTCCTGCAGCTGATACTCGTCCAACATGCCGGAACGTGCGCGGCCTTGGGTTTGGTCGTATTGCTGTGGCACTCCCCTGCGATTGCGCTTGGCCTGGGCACGTCGTTCTGCGCGATTTGGCATTAGTCACTCCTTTGTTGCATGGTGCTGGGATTACTTTACCGCATTTCGGGTGAAAAACAGGTAGCCCGGCTCACTATTCGCGAACCGGGCTACCTCGTTCATACCCTTACAACAGTGTTGTCTATCGCGGCAGCATCATCGGACGCTTGGAAGCGACGATCGGTGCCGGCAGTTCGGTGGAGCCGGTAAGGTACTCGTCGACCGCGGCAGCGCAGGAGCGACCTTCGGAGATGGCCCACACGACGAGGCTCTGGCCACGTCCGGCGTCACCGCAGGCGAAGACGCCGTCCTGGGAGGTGGCGAACTTGTCGTTACGCGCCACATTGCCTCGACCGTCAAGGTCGACCGGCAGCTGATCCACCAACGTGGTGGTGTCAGGGTGCAGGAAGCCCACGGAGATGAGCACCAGATCGGCGGGAATCACTCGTTCGGTGCCTGGCTGGCGGGTGAACGGCCCGTTCTCTCCTGGAGCGACGTTGACGACCTTCAGACCGGTGACATGTCCGTTCTCGTCGGCGACGAAGCCTTCGGTGGCGGTGGAGTTCTCCACCTTCACCTTGGCCTTGTCCTCATCGGAGCCCTCGAAGTTGACCGAGTCGGTGTTGTACACGTATTCGGCGCGCTGCGTTTCGAAACCTTCCTCCATGGAGGAGGTTTCCTTGTACAGGCGGGCGAAGGTCGGCCATGGCTGGTTGGCCGGACGCTCCTTCGGTTCCTGCGGCATGATCTGCAGCACGGTGACGTCCTTAGCGCCTTGGCGCAGGGATGTGCCGAGGCAGTCGGAACCGGTGTCGCCGCCGCCGATGATCACCACATGCTTGCCTTCGGCGGTGATGTCGTTGACCGGCTTGACACCGTACACGCGACGTGTGGCGTCCGGCAGGAACTCCATGGCGAAATGGATACCCTTGAGATCACGGCCTGGAATCTTCATGTCACGCGGCACGGTGGAGCCGATGGCAACCACCACTGCGTCGTAGCGGGAACGCAGGTCATCCCAGGAGATGTCCTTGCCGATTTCCGCGCCGGTACGGAACACGGTGCCTTCGGCTTCCATCTGCTCGACTCGGCGGTCGATGAGGCGCTTGTCGAGTTTGAAGTTCGGAATGCCGTAACGCATCAGACCACCGATGGCGTCATCACGCTCGTATACGACCACGGTGTGGCCGGCACGGGTGAGCTGCTGGGCGCAGGCGAGACCGGATGGGCCGGAACCGACCACGGCAACGGTCTGGTCGGTCAGACGCTGCGGCGGCAGAGGCTTGACGTAGTCAAGGCTCCATGCCTGATCGATGATGGTGCGTTCGTCGTTCTGAATCATCGTGGCCGGCTGATGGATGCCAAGCACGCAGGCGGCTTCGCACAATGCCGGGCAGATGCGACCGGTCACTTCGGGGAAGTTGTTGGTTTCGGACAGACGGTTGTACGCGTCCTCCCACTTCTCCTGACGGACCAGATCGTTGAACTCCGGAATGATGTTGCCGAGCGGGCATCCGCTCATGCAGAACGGAGTGCCGCAATCCATGCAGCGGGCCGCCTGCTCGGTGGTCCAGGACTGCAGGCCGGATTCGGTGTGAACGTCGAACCAGTCCTTGATTCGCTCTTCAACGGGGCGTTCGGCCAGTTCGCGACGGGTACGGACCTTCAGGAATCCACGAGGATCTCCCATGTCAGCGCGCTCCTTCCATAACCTGCTCGTACACCTGTTCCCAGACGCCGGGCGTATTGAAATCGATGTTCTTCTCCTCGGCTTCCTTCATCGCCTTCTGCATGGCGAGGAAGTGCTTCGGAACGATGTGGGTGAATCGCTTGGCGCTGTTTTCCCAGTCGTCAAGCAGGGCCTTCGCGAAGGCGGAGCCGGTCTCTTCGGCATGCTGCTTGACGAGACCGTGCACCAGCTTGTCGGCATCGGCGTCAAGCGGCTCGAACAGCAGCGCGCCGTTGGTGGCGGCCGCCGGGTTGACCTGCTTCATGTCGAGGTCGAGCACGTACACGTTGCCGCCGGAGAAGCCCGCGCCGAGGTTACGGCCGGTGGAGCCGAGAATCACGACCGTACCGCCGGTCATGTATTCGCAGCCGTGGTCGCCCACGCCTTCCACCACGAAGGTGGCGCCGCCGTTACGTACGGCGAAACGTTCGCCTGCGCGGCCGGCCACGAACATTTGGCCGGAAGTCGCGCCGAAGCCGGTGACATTGCCTGCGATCACGTTCTCGTGCGGATCGAAGGTGATGCCGTCCTCTGGACGGACCACCATGCGGCCGCCGGACAGGCCCTTACCCGCGTAGTCGTTGACTTCGCCGTAGACGCGGATGGTTTCGCCACGCGGAATGAACGCGCCAATGGACTGGCCGCCGGCACCATGGAACGTCATGCCGATGGTGTCGTCCGGCAGACCTTCCTCGCCGTAACGCTTGGTGATCTCATAGCCGAGCATGGTGCCGAGCGTACGGTACACGTTGCGGATCGGCATTTCGATACGCACGGGCTCCTTCTTGTCAAGGGCTGGCTGGGCAAGCTCGATGAGCTTGTTGTCGAGCGCCTTGTCGAGCTCATGGTTCTGATTGATCGTCTTGTGCAGGATGGTTCCCGGAACCGGACCCGGCTGCATGAGCACGTTGCTCAGGTCGATGCCGTCGGACTTCCAACGCTTGATGGCTTCGTCCTGGTCGAGGCATTCGACATGGCCGACGGCCTCTTCCAGCGTGCGGAAGCCGAGCTGCGCGAGCAGTTCGCGGACTTCCTCGGCGATGAACATGAAGAAGTTGACGACATGTTCCGGCTTGCCCTTGAAGCGTGCTCGGAGCTCCGGATCCTGGGTGGCGATACCCTGCGGGCAGGTGTTCTTCTGGCAGGCGCGCATCATGACGCAGCCTTCGACGATCAGCGCGGCGGTGGCGAAGCCGAATTCCTCGGCGCCAAGCAGCGCGGCGATCACCACGTCGCGACCGGTCTTGAGCTCGCCGTCGCACTGCACGGTGATGCGGGAACGCAGGCCGTTCAGAACCAGCGTTTGCTGGGTTTCGGACAGGCCGATCTCCCACGGGGTGCCGGCATGCTTGATGGCGTTGAGCGGAGCCGCGCCGGTGCCGCCGTCATAGCCGGAAATCAGCACCACATCGGCATGGCACTTGGCCACGCCGGCAGCGATGGTGCCGACGCCGAATTCGGAGACGAGCTTGACGTGGATGCGGGCCTTCGGATTGGCCATCTTCGCATCGTTGATCAGCTGCTTCAGATCCTCGATGGAGTAGATGTCGTGGTGCGGCGGTGGGGAGATGAGCTCCACGCCCGGGGTGGCGTGACGTACTTTGGCGATCCACGGCGGAACCTTGGCTCCCGGCAGGTGGCCGCCCTCGCCCGGCTTCGCGCCTTGGGCGAGCTTGATCTGCAGGTCGGTGGCATGCACCAGATAGTCGCTGGTCACACCGAAGCGTGCCGAAGCGATCTGCTTGATCTTGCTGTAGCGCAGCGGATCGTTGATACGATCCTCGGATTCGCCGCCTTCACCGGAGTTGGAGCGTGCGCCAATCGTGTTCATGGCGATGGCGAGCGTCTCATGCGCCTCCTGGGAGATGGAGCCGTAGCTCATGGCGCCGGTGGAGAAACGCTTGACGATTTCGCTGGCCGGCTCGACTTCGGAAATGTCGATCGGCTTGCGGGTGGACTTGAACTTCATCAGGCCACGCAGCGTCATCAGACGGTTGGAGGTGTCGTTGATGTGGTTCGAGTACTTCTTGAACAGGTTGTAGTCGCCGCGCTGGGTGGACTGCTGCAGCAGGAAGATGGCTTCCGGATCGTTCAGATGGTCCTCGCCGGTACGACGCCACTTGTAGTCGCCGCCGGTACGCAGGTTGCGGTGCGGGCGGGCGGTCCATTGGGTCGGATACGCCACGCGATGGCGGCTGGCGACTTCCTCGGCGAGCTCGTCGAGGCCGACGCCGCCCACACGAGACGTGGTGCCGGTGAAGTACTCGTCGATGACGTCCTTGTTGAGACCGACCGCTTCGAACAGCTGCGCGCCACGGTAGCTCATGATGGTGGAGACACCCATCTTGGCCATGATCTTGAGCACGCCGGTGGACAGTGCGCGGGTCAGGTTCTTCACGGCGGTTTCCGCGTCGACCTTGAGGTAGCCCTTGCGGGAGAGGTCCTCGACGGATTCGAATGCCAGATACGGGTTCACCGCGGCAGCGCCATAGGCGATCAGCAGTGCCACATGGTGGATTTCGCGCACATCGCCGGCTTCGACCACCATGGAGATCTGCGTACGCGTGTGGCGGCGCAGCAGATGGTGCTGCACTGCGGAAGTGAGCAGCAACGATGGAATCGGACCCCACGCATAGTTGGAATCGCGGTCGGACAGCACCAGGAAGTTGGCACCGTTCTCAATCGCCTCGTCGATCTCCTGGAAGATCTCGTCAAGACGGTCCTTCAGTGCCTGTCCGCCGCCGGCCACCTGGTAAAGGCCCTTGACGATGAACGGCTTGTAATAGCCACCGAGAATCTTGGCGCGGTCGAGGCGCTTGAGCTGTGCCATCTCGTCGGAGTTGAGCAC
>PPYE01386041.1_pt1 | contig 15473 bp, 9 predicted proteins | sample 1559881 | NCBI WGS metagenome assembly PPYE01 (sample SAMN08240022, study PRJNA423297) | Human gut metagenome, whole genome shotgun sequencing project. | reverse complement strand
AAGGCGGTGACCGATGTGGTGGTAACTTCTACCAATGCAAAGCAGATTGTGGAAAGCTTCCCCAAAGATGAGAAAATAATCTTTGGCCCGGACCGGAACTTGGGTAATTATATCAACTCCATTACCGGAAGAAATATGTTATTATGGGATGGCGCATGCCATGTACACGAGGAATTCTCGGTTGAAAAGATTGTTGAAATAAAACGGCAGCATCCCGATGCGGTGGTACTGGCACATCCCGAATGCAAGAGTACAGTCTTGAAACTGGCTGATGTGGTAGGCTCTACGGCAGCTTTGCTGAAGTACGCAGTGGCACATCCCGAAAAGAGCTACATTGTAGCTACCGAAAGCGGTATCCTGCACGAGATGCAGAAACAATGCCCGCAGACAACATTTATTCCGGCTCCTCCCAACGACAGCACTTGTGCCTGCAATGAATGCAGTTACATGCGGCTGAATACACTGGAAAAGCTTTATGATTGTTTGAAAAACGAATCACCGGAAATAAAGGTGGATGCTGAGATTGCAGAAAAAGCAGTGAAACCGATTAAGAGGATGTTGGAAATATCGGCTCAACTGGGGTTATAATGTGCTGATATGCCAATGAACTTCTTCATGTTTGCTTCCGAATTGTGTGCATCGCCGGCATAACGGGCGGAATATACACCCGGTGCCCCACCAAGGGCCTCCACTTCCAAACCGGTATCATCGGCAAAACAATCCAGATGATAGTTATCGAAGATATATCTTGCTTTCAGCAAAGCATTTCCTTCAAGTGTGTCTGCAGTTTCCGGAATGTCAGTATCGCATTTGATATCCTTCATGCTGAGAAGTTCGACCTTCTCTCCCAAAATGGCAGTCACTTCTTCCAGTTTGTGTGAATTGTTGGTGGCAAATACAAATTTCTTTCTCATATTATGTTCTCCTTATACTTGTGGCTTATACAAGTCCCTATTTCACTTTCAACCGGTCGAAACCTTCTCCGTATACACCGATGACGGAACTTTGGGAAATGAAAGCGTTCGGGTCTATATCTTTCACCATCCGGAATATTTCTACCGATTGGCGTTTGTAGGCAAGGACGACCAGTACCTTCACGTTGTGTTTACTGTACCAGCCGATACCGTCGAGTACCGTTACACCGCGATGGGTTTCTTTGGTGATGCGGTCGGCAATCTTTTCATATTCTTTGGAGAAAATAAAGAACTGGACGGATTGCCGGGCACTGTTGACTATGTAATCCAGTACAAATCCGATGACAAACAAAGTTACAAAACCGAATATCACGCGTCGCCAGTCATGGAATACCACATAGCAGGAACTGATGATAATGAAGTCGCAAGCCATAATCATGCGTCCCAGCGTGACATCCTTGTATTTATGGATGATGGCTGCAATGATGTCCGTACCTCCCGTGCTGCCGTTGCAGTTGAACACGATACCCAGTCCGGCACCACACATTGCCGCACCTATCAGGCAAGCCATGAAGTCTTGTCCTTCGCCCAGCAGTTGGGGAGGGACGCCGTCCGAACCGTTCACCAGCAACTGGAAAAACCATAAGAAGAAAGTGAGTCCGAAGATGGCAAACGTAGTCTTGATACTGAACTTCGGTCCGAGTATCTTGATGGCAAAAGTCATCAGTACGGCATTGATGATGAAGTATGACCACTGGATGGGAAATCCGGTGGCATAATAGATGATGGCACCGATACCGGTAGTACCTCCGGTCGTAATCTGATAGGGAATGAGGAATGCCGCCCATCCCAGTGCATAGCTGATGAGTCCCAGAGTGATGAAGATATAATCCTTCAGCTCTCTCGTCACTTCCGCTTTGGTTGGTTTTGTAATTTGCATATCTGTTATTTGACAACGATGTTCACAATCTTCTTCGGCACTACGATTACTTTGACGATGGACTTGCCTTCCATCCATTTTTCAGAACGTTCGTCGGCCAATACAGCAGTCTGGATGGCATCCGATGCCGCATCTGCCGGGAACTCCATGTTGAACCGTGCTTTTCCGTTGAAGGAAACCGTATAGTTGACCGTATCTTCCACCAGGTATTCTTCGTTGCATACCGGCCACTTGGCATCGCATACGGAGCCTGCATTGCCCAGTGTCTCCCACAACTCTTCGCATACATGCGGAGCAAAGGGAGCCAGAACGATGATAAACTGGTTCAGGATTTCCTTCTTGCTGCATTTCATTCCGAACAGCTCGTTTACACAAATCATAAAGGCACTGATACTTGTGTTGTAAGAGAATTGCTCGATGTCTCCCGTCACTTTCTTAATCAGTTTATGGAGGGATTTCAGTTCTTCCTTGGTGGCAGGTTCATCCGTTACCAGATAATTGTCGTTGCGGTCGTAGAACAGTGACCAGAACTTCTTGATGAAGCGGTGCACACCGTCTATTCCGTTTGTATCCCACGGCTTTGATTGTTCTACCGGGCCGAGGAACATTTCGTACATGCGGAGAGTGTCGGCACCGTATTTGTCGACAATCATATCGGGATTGACAACGTTGAACATGGATTTACTCATCTTTTCCACAGCCCATCCGCAGATGTACTTGCCGTCTTCCAGAATAAACTCGGCAGTTTCGTATTCTGGACGCCATGCCTTGAAGGCTTCAAGGTCCAGAACATCATTGGATACGATATTCACATCCACGTGGAGTGGGGTAGTGTCGTACTGGTCTTTCAGATTCAGGGACACGAATGTATTGGTATCTTTGATGCGATAGACGAAGTTGCTCCGTCCTTGAATCATGCCCTGGTTCACCAGCTTTTGGAACGGTTCTTCGGCTACGGAAATGCCGAGGTCGTACAGGAACTTATTCCAGAAACGGGAGTATATCAAGTGACCGGTGGCATGTTCGGTACCGCCTACGTAAAGGTCTACATTGTGCCAGTACTCATCCGTTTTCTTGTCTACAAGTGCCTGGTTGTTGTGTGGGTCCATGTAGCGCAGATAATAGGCGCTTGAACCGGCAAATCCGGGCATAGTATTGAGTTCCAGCGGGAAGACGGTGATGTTGTCTATCTTTTCGTTTTCTACGACGCATTTGTTTACGGTATCCCAAGCCCATTTTGCGGCATGTCCCAATGGAGGTTCACCGGTTTCGGTAGGCAGGAATTTGGCTACTTCGGGCAGTTCCAAGGGCAGGGCGCTCTCGTCAATCATGTAAGGCATGTTGTCCTTGTAGTAAACCGGGAACGGCTCGCCCCAATAGCGCTGGCGTGAGAAGATGGCATCGCGCAGACGGAAGTTCACCTTTACACGTCCCAAGTTATGCTCTTTCACATATTTCTTGGTAGCGGCAATCGCTTCCTTGATGGTCAGCCCGTTCAGTGAGAGGTCGCAATAGGGAGTAACGCCTTCGCGTGGAGAGTTGCATACAATGCCTTCCTTGGCATCGAAGCTCTCTTCGCTTACATCGCAGCCTTCTACCAACGGACGAATTTCGAGACCGAAGTGCTTGGCAAAAGCATAGTCACGGCTGTCGTGCGCAGGCACAGCCATGATGGCACCCGTACCGTATCCTGCAAGTACATAGTCGCTTATCCAGATGGGAACTGCCTCACCGGTAAAGGGATTGATGGCATAGCTTCCGGAGAATACACCGGTAACGCTACGGTCGGCAATACGTTCGCGTTCGGTACGTTTCTTGGTGCGTTCCAGATAAGCGTTTACTTCATCTTTCTGTGTGTCGGTGGTAAGTTGCTGTACCAGTTCGCTTTCGGGAGCCAATACCATGAAGGTGACGCCGAACATGGTATCTGCACGGGTGGTGAAGATAGTGAATTCCAAATCGCTGTCTTTTACCTTGAATTCTATTTCAGCGCCTTCGCTGCGTCCTATCCAGTTCTTTTGGGTTTCTTTCAGGGATTCGGTCCAGTCGATGGTATCGAGTCCGTCCAGCAAGCGTTGTGCATAGGCAGATACACGGAGACACCATTGACGCATCTTCTTTTGAATGACGGGGAAGCCGCCTCGTTCGCTTACGCCGTCCACCACTTCATCGTTGGCAAGTACGGTTCCCAGCTGAGGGCACCAGTTTACCATCGTCTCGCCCAGATAGGCTATACGGTAGTTCATCAGGATTTCCTGTTGTTCCTTTTCGCTCTTGGCATTCCACTCTGCGGCGGTGAAACTCAGTTCTTCGCTGCAAGCCACGTTTATTCCTTCGGTACCGGTTTGGCTGAATGCTTCAATCAGTTCCTGGATGGGACGTGCCTGCTTTTCATCGTTGCAGTAGTAGCTGTTGAACATCTTTTGGAATGCCCATTGGGTCCAATGGTAATATTCCGGTTCGCAGGTACGGATTTCGCGGTTCCAGTCGAAAGAGAAACCTATCTTATCCAACTGTTCACGGTATCGGTTGATATTGTTGACGGTCGTAATTGCAGGGTGCTGTCCCGTTTGTATGGCATATTGTTCTGCTGGAAGTCCGTAAGCGTCATATCCCATGGGATTCAGTACATTGAAACCTTGCAGTCGTTTGTAGCGGGCGTAAATATCCGAAGCAATATATCCCAGCGGATGACCTACATGCAATCCCGCACCGGAGGGGTAGGGGAACATGTTCAGTACATAGAATTTTTTTTTCGTTTCGTCTTCCGTCACTTGGTAGGTTTTGTTTTCCACCCACCTTTTCTGCCATTTCTTTTCAATTTCCCTGAAATTGTATTCCATAGTGGTACTTATTAATATTTTGTTGAAAACATTGTTTATTCAATGGTTAAAACCGGTTAGTATTCGGTTAATATCGGTGCAAAGTTACGGGTTTATTTTCAGATTTGTAGCGAAGTAACATAAAAAACAATGGCAAAGACTTGATAATTCACTTTTTATTACTTACATTTGTGATGTGCTTTTAAAACTAATTTTTTGTTTGTAATACAAATAATAGCTAAATTAATTCAATAGGATATTTACTAAAAGATTTTTAGGATATAGCGAAGGATGAAGTCTGGGAAGATTTCATCTTTTGTGTTTTTTGTCTGTGTATTCGGCAGATTGTTGTTTATTATTCTGCCGATAAATGAGAGTTCGTTCAATAGGCTTCTAATAAGGGGTTTAAAGATTTACTAAAACTCGAAGGAAGATTTACTAAATCTTTCCTCCCGTTTTAGTAAATCTTCCTTCGAGTTTTAGTAAATCCTCCCTGAACATTATTTATGGTTGGTTTCATTGTATTGAAAAAAGAAAGTACGTATATTTGTGCGACTTGTCGGAAGTGTATGAACGCAATGAAAAATTATACTTATCATCTTGTTTCTACTTTTTTACAGAAAATACAGCTTTGGAGATTACATTGGCGACGAATGTGTCGTTTATTGTCTGTACGGCTCCGTTACTCACCACCATTCTTTCTTTGTGGGTTTATAAAAAGGAGAAGGCCACCCGTGGATTGATAGGCGGTTCTTTACTGGCGTTGGTTGGTGTGGCATTGGTGGTTTACAACGGTAGCTTTGTATTGAAAATTTCTCCTTTAGGTGATTTTCTTACTTTGCTTGCTGCTTTTTCCTGGGCATTCTATAGCTTGATAATGAGGAAAATGTCCAACCGTTATGGTATAACTTTCATTACCCGTAAGATATTTTTTTATGGAGTATTGACTATTCTTCCTGCATTTCTGGTTCATCCCTGGCAGTTCGACATTGCTCGTCTTCTCGAGCCGGCTATTCTGTTCAATTTACTTTTCCTGGGTGTATTGGCTTCCTTGATTTGCTTTGTAGTCTGGAATGTAATATTGAAACAATTAGGAACAATAAGAGCTTCCAACTATATTTATCTGAATCCTCTCTTCACGCTGATAGGTTCTGCTTTTCTGTTGGGAGAACGGCTGACGATGGTTGCTCTGATGGGGGCGGTGCTGATATTGGGGGGAGTTTATTGGGCGGGAAAAAGGTGATGAATAGAATAGTCCTTTGAAATTCTTGTAAATCGCAGATTTTTTATAAATGGCAATTGAACATTAGTGTCCCATTAAAATTGGGACGTTATTAAAAATCAAATAAACTTGGTCCATTTGGTCCAAATCGTTCTTTGTCATTTTGCAATTTAGTTTTGTCAAAGAGGTCTCGAAGAGGCGTTTTATCTGTCAACTAGATGCTCAATATTTGAAGAATTTCGTACGTGCTCCTATCCAGTTGCATGTCGTGTTGAACAATTGCGACCAGGCAGTAGGTGCATATAGCAGCGTAGATTTGTATCCGAACGGCATTCTCGGTAGTACCTCAAAACTTTTTGATTTTGAGGTGCTGCTTCAGCCATTTGAAAAACAGTTCCACTTGTCATCGTTTTTTGTAAAGTTCAGCAACTTGAAGGGCAGAAATGTGTGTTGCATTCGTTAAAAAAACAAACTCACGTTTTTGTTCTTCATCCCAATATCTAACCAAGCGAAGAGGTTCGGGATAGTATTGTTTGGGATAAAAGCCCGTCAATCCAATAGTCATATCTGAAAATACGTTTTTAGGTAACCTGTGCTTCCACTTGATAGGCATGTATTGAAGATTTTTCTTGGCTCTGACAACGAAGTAAGCACCTATCTGATGAATCCGATACAACATCTTGAAGTTGTTGTAAGCACGGTCAAAGATATAATAGGAGCCAGATTCATAGGGAATTTCATTCATCGCCTTTGAATCATGCACGGAAGCTTCGATAATGTGAAAGGATGCAGGTATCTGCGTTTCCACATCATATAATGTATGCACTTTGATACCACCCTTCTTCTTACGGAATTTAGCCCACCAGAATACGGAGAGGCATAAATCAATGGTTGTTGAATCAAAGGCGTAAACGTTTCCACCGAGTTTGAAGATGTCGGTAACACGCTTTTGTCTTGCTTCGTTTACCAAGTAGTAAGCATACGCCTCAAAGATGTGATAGTCCCTGTCCCCGTTGGCTCTAGCCAAGGATGATCTTGAAACATTTCTGCCCATCCCCAGATGATAACATTTAGAATGATGAGCATCAAGAGCGACAATCAAATCTCTCAGACTCTCACGATTCGAGAGTTGGCCAAACATCAAAGATAGCAACTGGTTCCAGCAAGTGAAATGCTTTGAGAACTTCGCCGGAAGGAAGACCCCAACAATAGTTAAGAAGTATCTCTTAAGTTGACTTTAAAAGATTGTTTTGAGATTTTATACTATGAAAAGTTGTATATATATAAAAAATGAGAACAGTAGAAATAGAGTATCTATTTTCTGCTGTTCTCATTAGAGTAATAAGCTATTTAGTAAGTTTTGTAATTTATCCTTTTCTTATTTTTATCCACCTTTTATCCTTTTCTGTTCTATAAATTAAGAACAAAAGAGGGGATAAATAAGGAGGAAAAGAAGTTCTACCCAAAAAGTAGTCCGTTCTTATTTCATAATGTGGTTTATTAATTCTTCCGATGAAAGAGGTGTGATACCAAAAATATAGCTTTGACCAGACTGAAATGGTTCAGTCAGTTCAAAGTTCTCATAAGCGATACCACCAGGTATCGGAGATTTACTTGCCCAATAAGTATAACGACCATTCACAACTCCTTCTAACTCATTACTTGGATTGGAACAATACCAATATTGCGTTGCTTTTTTACCAGTATATTTCCAATGTGTATGTGTATCTTCAGCATATACAGCTTTTGTAGGGTCTTTCTCATCAGGTGACGCTATAAACCATACACCTCCATTTTTATCTTTTATCATTTCTGCCACTGGAGTATGGTTATGTTCTGTGAAATTAGAATCTTTATAGCTCGGCCATAATTGGCCGGCTTCTTTCGTTTTACCATCTGCGAGATGTAATGTCCTAAGTCTTGCTTTGTTTCCCATAGTAGCTGTGAGTATAAAACGATTTAGCTCATCTGACTCTTCCGTGGTATACGTAGTTAATTCAAACTCATAAGGCTTTCCTTCTGTGAATTTAGTCCGGACATAGATATCCGCACCATTATCAAAAGTTTCACAAAAGAAATACACAGTAAGTGTTTCAACTCCATTTTCCTTTGCTATTACTCCGTGAGCTGGATAATATTGATTTGGGAATGAGGGAGCTTCAGGAGTATTCCCACTCCAAAAACGTTTTCCACGAACATTATCAAGTTGACTCCATTCCAATTCTGAGAGCCCCCTATTATTTTTTGCTTTATCAATTGGTTCAAAAGCAATGAAATTGGTAACAACAAATTCATCATGTTCTAAATAAGGTGTATAGATACGAATTAGCCCACGTGGACCTCCTAATGGAGCAATTCCTATTCGGATACCATTTGCAAATCCCCAAATGGGTTGTGCTTTTGTATTTTGAGCAGGTTGTAACCATATTCCATTTTTTTCCGGAGTTGCTAAAGTTTCCGGAGCTATTTGTAGGTTAGTCTGTCCATAAAGGTAGTGTATTCTGCATGCAAAGAATAAAAGTGTAAATAGAATCTTGGTTTTCATGATTTTAAAAGTTTAAAATTAATTTTTATGTGTCGTTTATGGTAGTTCATATCGTTTTTAGCATGATTTGGTACTGCAAATATAAAAATGTTATAACGAATTAGCAAGATAATTTGCAGATTTAATTTTTATGTTTATATTTGCATCGTGAGAATACGATAAGTGCTACTGATTCAAGAGGTAACCTAAAAGTATAATACTATTATATAGCAAAAACGTTACACAAATATATGTCGTCACTAAAAAAAATATCGCTGAAGGATATTGCTGAAGCTGCAGGCGTTTCAACAGCATTGGTTTCGTTCGTTTTGAATGGGAAAAAGAAAGAGTATCGCGTGGGAGAAGAAACTGCCCAACGCATATTGAAAATTGCCAATGAAATGAACTACCAGCCTAATCTTGCGGCCAAAAGTCTTCGTAGTGGCAAAACAAAAACAATAGGATTAGTGGTTTCTGATATTTCCAACCCATTTTTTTCTCAATTAGCGCGTGTATTGGAAGATGAGGCAACCAAACGGGGATATACCGTACTTTTTGGAAGTTCAGATGAGGATAAGGATAAGATGACCCGTGTTGTTAGTAACCTTATTAATAAAGGGGTAGATGGACTCATCATTGTTCCTTGTGACAATTCTGAGAAATCCATCGCTTCACTTGTGAACAATAATATCCCTATTGTTTTGTTCGACCGCTATTTTCCGGAAATCAATGTCAGCTATGTGGCGTTGAATAACTTCAATGCTTCCTATATATCAACCAAACATCTTTTGAATGCAGGCTATAACGCTCCTTGTATGGTGGCTTATGATGTCAACCTTATCCATATGAAAGAGCGTATCCGTGGTTATAAAAAGGCTATGGATGAAGCCGGTAAGAGAAACTTGGCTAACGTGGTCTTTTTGAGGCAGGATGCTCCCAGAAAGTCCGCAGACCGTTTGTTGCCTAAAATGATTGATGGCGGTGTAGACGCTTTTCTTTTTGCCACCAACATGATTTCATTGGCTTGTTTATATACAATAAAGGACATGGGAGAGGGAATTATTGGTAAAATAGGTTTAGTGGGTTTTGACGGTAATCCGGTATTTGACTTTTTTGACGCCCCTATATCCTATATTCAGCAACCTATAGATGTTTTAGTACAGAAAGCACTTGAAATACTGATAGATATCATTATTAACGGTAATACAGTGCAGTCTGTGCTTGCCGAAGGAGAATTTATTGAAATGGCTCCTTAGGAGAGCTGTTTTTTTACATGATAGCTTAATCGATTTAGTTAATTTTTATATTAATCTCAATAAAATCAGTTGAACCATGAGAAATTCAAGATTAATCGGTGGAAAGCCGAAAATTGGTATCAGACCTATTATTGACGGTCGTCGTGGAGGTATCCGTGAGTCATTGGAGGATATGACTATGGCCATGGCCCATAAAGTGGCCGAGCTTTATTCTTCTGTCTTACGTCATAGTGACGGCACTTCCGTAGAGTGCGTCATTGCAGATACAACTATTGGTGGAGTGGCTGAAGCTGCCATGGCGGCTGAAAAATTCCGTAATAGTGGAGTGGGTGTCGTACTTTCTGTAACTCCTTGCTGGTGTTATGGATTCGAAACTATTGATATGGACGGAGAGATGCCGAAAGCCATCTGGGGCTTTAACGGTACGGAACGTCCGGGTGCGGTTTACCTGGCTTCGGCATTGGCAAGCCATACACAGAAGGGATTGCCTACTTTTGGCATTTACGGACGTGATGTACAGGAGGTGACCGATATGGAGATACCGGAAGATGTACAGGAGAAATTGTTGCGCTTTGCCCGTGCAGGTATAGCTGTGGCTACAATGAAGGGGAAATCCTATCTTTCAATCGGCAGTGTATCCATGGGCATTGCAGGCTCTATTCCCAATCCTGATTTCTTCCAGGAGTATTTGGGCATGCGTAATGAGTATGTGGATGCCAGTGAGATAGAACGTCGTGTTCAGCTGGGCATTTATGACCATGAAGAGTTCGCACGTGCCATGGCATGGACAGAAAAGTATTGCAAGAGTAATGAAGGGACAGACTTTAATCCGGAACATCTAGTATATTCCCGTGAAGAGAAAGATGCCCGTTGGGAATATGTGGTAAAAATGACCCTTATTTTCCGTGATATGATGATTGGCAATCCGAAATTGGCTGAAATGGGGTTCAAGGAAGAGTCAATGGGACACAATGCGATTGCCGCGGGTTTCCAGGGACAGCGCCAGTGGACGGATTATAAGCCTGACGGTGATTTTTCAGAAGCTATACTGAATACTTCTTTCGATTGGAACGGTATCCGTGAAGCGTTTACTTTCGCTACGGAAAATGATACGCTGAATTGTACTTCAATGCTCTTCAATCATCTATTGACCAATACTGCACAGATATTTGCGGATGTGCGTACTTATTGGAGTCCGAATGCCATAGAACGGGTAACGGGTAAGAAATTGGAAGGTAAGGCGGCAAACGGTTTCATTCACCTGATCAACTCAGGCTCCTGTACGCTTGATGGGACAGGCTGCCAGACACGTGACAATAAACCGGTAATGAAGCCTTTCTGGGAAATTACGGAAGAGGAAGTGGAAGCTTGTCTTTCTGCGACCAAGTGGCATCCGGCCAGTCGCGAATATATGCGTGGCGGTGGTTATTCTTCCCAGTTCCTGACCCGTGGTGAAATGCCGGTAACAATGTGCCGTCTGAATCTCGTAAAAGGTCAAGGTCCGGTATTACAGATTGCCGAAGGCTGGACAGTAAACTTGGATAAGGATGTCTTCAAGGCCATCAATGAACGTACTGACCGTACATGGCCTTCCACTTTCTTCGCTCCACGTCTGACAGGTAAGGGATATTTCCGTGATGTATATACCGTTATGAATAACTGGGGGGCTAACCATGGCGCTATCAGTTATGGCCATATCGGTGCTGACTTGATTACTCTGGCTTCCATGCTTCGTATCCCGGTATGCATGCACAATGTTTCTGAGGAAAATATTTTCCGTCCCAGTGCATGGACTGCTTTTGGCGAGGATATGGAAGGCAGTGACTATAGAGCTTGCAAGAATTATGGACCTCTCTATAAATAAAGGAAACAGGCGTTATGTTGAAATCAACCAAACTGAAAAACACTCTGCTGGTAGGTGCAACTGCAATACTTGTATCATGCGGCGGACAAAAAGAAATCAAGATGGGAAGTTATGCTTATGATGCCCAGTTCTTAAAGGACCACGGCATTGAATATACTGAATTGGTATCTGCTGATGGGAATTCTAAAGTGATGGTTATTCCCGCATGGCAAGGCCGTGTAATGACTACTTCCGCTTCCGGCGATGAGGGTGATAGTTACGGCTGGATTAATTATCGTTTCATAAATGAAGGCAAAGTCAGTTCCCAGTTTAATCCGGTAGGAGGTGAGGAACGCTTCTGGCTTGGTCCGGAAGGTGGTCCGTTCTCACTTTATTTTAAGGGAGGACAAGAGCAGGTTTATGATAATTGGATAGTTCCTCCGGTACTTGATACTGAAGCTTTTGACATAAAGTCACAGGACAGCGGTAGTATCCGTTTTGTGAAAGATACCCGTTTGACAAATGCTTCCGGTACTACTTTTGATATGAATATTGACCGTACTGTATCGTTGATGGATGCCGGTGAAGTGGCTGCCGATTTTAATATCCAGCTTACAAATGATATGAAAATTGTAGCTTACAAGAGCGAGAATAAGATTACCAATACAGGTGACAAGGCATGGACAAAAGAGGGTGGTCTTGTATCTGTGTGGATGCTCGGCTGTTTTAATCCTACACCGACCACTACTGTATTCATTCCTTATAAGCAAGATGCGGAAGGAACAATTGTGAATGATGAATATTTCGGTAAGATACCGGCGGATAGGCTGATAAAGGAAAATGGTATTATCTATTTCAAGATTGACGGGCTCTATCGTTCCAAGCTGGGATTGCCGGCTTCACGGGCAACGGATATTTGCGGAAGTTATGATTCATCGAAAGGCGTACTCACAATCCTGTGGTGTAGTCTTCCCGAAACTCCTTCAGTCTACGTAAATGGCCAATGGGGACCTCAGGAAGATCCGTTTGCCGGCGATGTAATCAACTCTTATAATGACGGTCCGGTAGAAGACGGTTCTATAATGGGACCTTTCTATGAAATTGAAACGTCTTCTCCTGGTGCGGAGCTGGCTCCCGGTGCCTCATTGGTCCATACGCAAAAGGTGATTCATATACAGGGTAAGGATGAACAATTGGTTCCTATCGTGCAAGATTTATTTGGAGCAGATTTGAATGTAATAAAAACAAAGTTTCAATAGGGTAACTATATAATGGAGAATTCGTATGGAATCAAATAAAATAATACCGAAAGGAATCCTCTTCCCATTCATTCTGCTCACTACTCTTTTCTTTGCCTGGGCTGTGCCGAATAATCTGACAGATACCATGCTTGCAGCTTTCAAGCGCATCATGAGTATGAGTGATTCAAAAACAGCCTGGATACAGGTAGTGTGCTATTTGTTGGGATATGGATGTTGTGCTGTTCCCGGTGCCTTGTTTATCAAGAAATACACTTATAAATCAGGCGTGATGCTGGGGCTTGGTCTATATGCATTTGGGGCTTTACTGTTCTATCCTGCCATGCTTAGCTCGGGAGTGAATGTTGATTTCAGCTTCTTTATGTATCTGCTGGCAATCTTTGTTCTCTTTGCCGGACTTTCAGTTCTGGAGACGTCTACTAATTCTTATGTATTGGCAATCGGTCCTGAAAGTACCGCGACACGCCGTTTGAATCTGTCTCAGGCCTTCAATCCGTTCGGAGCGATTACGGGAGTGGTGATCAGTCAGATTTTCATCCTCTCACAACTGAATGGAATGACGGCGACAGAGCGTGCCCAACTTCCGGCTGAGGAACTGGCCGCCATCCAGGGGCAGGAATTGAATGCTGTTACTACTGCTTATGTGGTACTTGGTCTGGTGATGTTGGTGCTCTTGCTTGCCATCCGGCTTACCAAAATGCCTAATCTTAGTGAAAAAGGTGAAAAAATAGAGTTTGGTGCCACTCTTCGTCGTCTTATAAAGAATAAGAATTATGTATGGGGTGTAATAGCACAATTTTTCAATATTGGTGCACAGATAGCCGTATGGTCATTCGTGATCCGTTATGCTATGGTACAGCTGAATTTTGACGGTGTATTGGCTTCTTTAGGAGATTCTGCTTCTGCAGATGCTGTTGTAAATGCATTACGGGGAGTGGAACCGGTAGCTGCCGCATTCTATAATTGTTGTGAATGGCTTGGATTGAATGATTTGCTGCCACGTACAGCAGAACAGGCTGCAGCTACTTACTATATCATGTCACTTATTCTCTTTGTAGTAATGAGATTCGTATGTACTGCCATGATGAAATATGTGAAAGCTTATAAACTCTTGATAGGACTTGCGCTTCTTGCTGTAATGTGTTGTTTGGGTGCCATGTTCGGCAAGGGCAGTTTCGGCGTCTATTGCCTGATGGGTATTTCCGGATGTATGTCATTGATGTTCCCGACCATTTATGGTTTTGGTCTTACAGGTTTGGGGGATGATACTAAAATCGGCGGTTCATTCATGGTAATGGCTATTGCCGGTGCTGCCGTTCTGACCCAAATTCAGGGTATTGTCTCCGACCAGACAGGTAGTATTATGGCAGGAATGCCATTAGCTTTATGTCCCGAGTTTGCAGAAGAACCGGATGCTATGTTTATTCTTTGGAAAGATCATACAGCTGTTCGAGAAGCTGAGCAAATCAACGCACTGATTAATAAACGTAACCTTGATTATTTACTTTATGAAGGTGGTACTTATTCATCAGAATGGGTATGGTCAAAGGTTTTACATATTATCAACACAAACGTCGCTATAAAGGATGCTGCTTATGCTTGGGTAGAACACTGTGATTGGATGACTGGATTAGTAACTGGTAACACTATTCCGGAACAGATTTTTCGTAGCCGTTGTGCTGCTGGACATAAAGCAATGTGGCATGCCAGTTGGGGTCTTCCTTCCGGCGAAGTTCTCGAAGAACTTAATCCGGCCTTGAAGGAAATGCTCCCCCATCTGTTCACAGAAACCCACACCAGCGACACCAAGGCAGGGGAACTGACACCCGAGTGGGCAGACAGGCTTGGACTTCCCCGAGGAATCGCCGTGGCCGTGGGGGCGCTGGACGCCCATATGGGAGCCGTAGGCGCATCCGTCGCCCCGGGGATACTGACACGTATCATGGGAACATCCACCTGCGACATCATGGTTGCCGGCAAAGACGAGGTAGGCGGACGCTGTATCAAGGGAATCTGCGGCCAGGTGGACGGTTCGGTGCTTCCGGGATTCGTCGGTTTCGAAGCCGGGCAGTCGGCTTTCGGAGACATCTACGCCTGGTTCAGGAAGATGCTGGCATGGACACTGAAAGATATCCCCGGAGGGGAGGCCAGGCAGAAAGTTCTGGACGGCATGCTGGTGGAACTCACCCGTGAGGCCCAGGACATGGAACCCTCCGAGGACGGTGTTGTCGCCCTGGACTGGATGAACGGCCGCCGTACCCCCGATGCGGACCAGAACGTGAAGGGTGCCGTTGCGGGACTCACGCTGGGTACCAGCGCCCCGGAAATATTCCGTGCGCTGGTGGAAGCCACCGCCTTCGGTTCCCGCCGTATTGTGGAGCATATGAAGGGCCAGGGGCTGCGCATTGATTCGGTCAATGCCATCGGAGGTATCAGCAAGAAGGCGCCCTTCGTGATGCAGACGCTGGCGGACGTGCTGGACATGCCTATCCGTGTGGTACGCTCGGAACAGACCTGTGCCTTGGGAGCGGCAATGTTCGCGGCAGTTGCCGCAGGGGTGTACAAGGATATCAACGAGGCGACAAGGCACATGGGGTCGGACATCGAGGCTGAATACCGGCCGGATGAGAAAAGAGCCCTCATCTACGAAAAACTATACAAGAAATATCTTGAACTGGCAAAACTTGCTGAAA
>PPYE01357922.1_pt1 | contig 15473 bp, 7 predicted proteins | sample 1559881 | NCBI WGS metagenome assembly PPYE01 (sample SAMN08240022, study PRJNA423297) | Human gut metagenome, whole genome shotgun sequencing project. | reverse complement strand
GCACAGAGCTGCTTCGTCAACGCCATGCGTCAGTTCCTGCTCGAGCGCAGCTTCATCGAGATCCACACCCCGAAGCTCATCGCTGCTGCCAGCGAGAGCGGCTCTGAGGTGTTCAAGGTGGACTACTTCGACCGCAACGCCTATCTGGCCCAGAGTCCTCAGTTCTATAAGCAGATGGCCATGGCCGCCGGCTTCGAGCGCATCTTTGAGACTGGCCCCGTCTTCCGCGCGGAGAAGAGCTACACCAATAAGCACTCCACCGAGTTCTCCGGCTTCGACCTCGAGTTTAGCTACATCACCTCTTACAAGGACGTCATGAAGATGGAGGAAGAGCTTCTGACTGCCGGTCTGAAGGCCGTCAAGGAGCAGTACGGCGAGCAGATCAAGGAGCTGTTTGGTCTGGAAGTCGTCGTCCCCACCACGCCGTTCCCTGTGGTCAAGCTGGCCGACCTGTACAAGGGTCTGGAAGAGGAGTTCGGCTACACTGTCGATGAGAGCGAGAAGGGCGACCTGACCACCGAGGCCGAGCGCCTGAGCTACGACTGGGTCAAGAAGCACTACGGCCACGAGTTCCTGTTTATCACCGACTACTCCGCTGAGAAGCGTGCTTTCTACCACATGCGCGACGAGAACGGCGTGCCGCAGGGCTACGACCTCATCTGGCGCGGCGTGGAGATCACCACCGGCGCACAGCGTGAGCATCGCTACGACGTGCTGAAGAAGCAGGCAGAGGAGAAGGGCCTGGCCGATGACGTCAAGTTCTATCTGGAGTTCTTCCAGTATGGCTGCCCTCCGCACGGCGGCTTCGGTCTGGGCATCGACCGTCTGACCATGCTGCTCTGCGGCCAGTCCATCAAGGACGCCGAGTTCCTGTTCCGCGGCCCCAACCGTCTGACTCCGTAAGGAATGAAACCTCTCCGTCAATGCTTCGCATTGCCACCTCTCCTATCGAGGAGAGGCCTTGGCATTTCGCAAAGCTTTGTCTCTTTGCCAGAGGCTCCCCTCGGTAGGGGCAACAACGACGACCGCCGCCAGTGGCGGAAACAGGGAGTTGTTGTTGGGGCAGCGGCCAGTAAGACGCGCGCAATGCGCAGCGGATGCTGGGTGCCGCAACCCGGCCTTGTTGAGCGATAGCGAGACTGAGAGGTTATGACCTATAACAAAAGCCAGCGCACATTCCGTGCGCTGGCTTTTCTGCATTTTACAGCTTACTGGATGCCGGTGACCTTGTAGTCCTGTGCCTCGACGGCGTTCTTGAGCACGTCGTCGGCGACCTCGGCGTTCAGGGTGACGATGGCGGTGCCGGCCTCGTGGCTCACGACAGCCTCGTCCACCTCGGGCAGGGCTTCCAGAGCCTTCTTCACGCGGGCTTCGCAGTGGCCGCACATCATGCCTTCCACTTTCAGGGTCTTCTTCATGGTATTATCCTCCGTTTTGACTTCGGGCGCTTCGGCGTCCGATTTTTTGTTATTTTCAGCCGCAGACTGCACCGGGGCAGCAGCGGGAGAAGCGGTTTTGTGGTCGTGCCTGGTGCTGTGCAAATCGAACAGGTTCAGCCGCAGGGCGTTGCTCACGACGCAGAAGCTGGACAGGCTCATGGCAGCAGCACCGAACATGGGATTCAGCGTCAGGCCGAAGGGGATGAACAGACCAGCCGCCAGCGGGATGCCGATGATATTGTAGATGAACGCCCAGAACAGGTTCTCGTGGATGTTCCGCAGGGTGGCGCGGCTGAGGCGGATGGCCGCAGGCACGTCCGAGAGCTTCGAGTTCATCAGCACGACGTCGGCGGCGTCAATGGCCACGTCGGTGCCTGCGCCGATGGCAATGCCGGTGTCGGCACGGGTGAGGGCGGGAGCGTCGTTGATGCCGTCACCCACCATGGCCACCTTGCCGCTGGCCTGCAGCTGGCGGATGACGGCCTCCTTGCCGTCGGGCAGGACGCCCGCGATGACCTCGTCCACGCCCGCCTGCCTGCCGATGGCGTCGGCGGTGCGCTGGTTGTCGCCGGTGAGCATCACGACCCGGATGCCCATGTTCTGCAGTTGACGGATGGCTTCGGGGCTGTCCTCCTTGATGGTGTCGGCCACGGCGATAACGCCCAGCAGACGGCCTGCGCCGCCGAAGAAGAGGGGAGTCTTGCCCTCAGAGGCCAGCTTTTCAGCCTGCTGTGCCAGTGCGGCGGGCAGGGTGAGCTTGGTCTGGATGAAGGCGGCATTGCCGGCATAGATGTCCATGCCATCCAGCTTGGCCGCCAGACCATTGCCCGGCAGGGCTGCGAAGTCAGTGACTTCCGGGGGAGTGATGGCCTTTGCCTCGGCGTCGGCCAGAACTGCCTTTGCCAGAGGGTGCTCGCTGCGGCTTTCCAGCGCTGCGGCCAGCGTCAGAAGCTCCGTCTCGGAGACACCCTCAGCGGGCAGCAGGTCGGTGACGCGGGGTGCGCCCTCGGTGATGGTGCCGGTCTTGTCCAGCGCCACGATCTGGGTGCGGCCTGCGGCTTCCAGCGAGGCGGCAGTCTTGAAGAGGATGCCGTTTTTTGCGCCGAGACCATTGCCGACCATAATAGCCACAGGTGTTGCAAGGCCCAGTGCGCAGGGGCAGCTGATGACCAGAACGGAGATGCCGCGTGCCAGCGCATAGCCCAGCTCATGGCCCAGCAGCAGCCAGACGATGGTGGTCACGACGGCAATGGAGATGACCGCCGGGACGAAGAAGCCCGACACGGTGTCAGCGATTTTGGCGATAGGAGCTTTGGTGGCGGCGGCATCGCTGACCATCTTGATGATCTGAGCCAGCGTGGTATCCTCGCCCACGCGGGTAGCCTCACAGCGGAGGAAGCCCGACTGATTGGTGGTGGCGGCGCTGACTTTGTCGCCGACGGCCTTGTCCACCGGGATGCTCTCGCCGGTCAGGGCGCTCTCGTTGACTGCGCTGGTGCCTTCCAGCACTACGCCGTCCACCGGGATATTCTCGCCGGGGCGGACCACAAAGACGTTGCCCTTCTGCACGTCGGCGATGGCCACGGTCACTTCCGCGCCGTCCCGCACCAGCGTGGCGGTCTTGGGGGCCAGCTTCATCAGGCTCTTGAGGGCGTCGGTGGTCTTGCCCTTGGAGCGGGCTTCCAGCATCTTGCCCACCGTGATGAGGGTCAGGATCATGGCGGCAGACTCGAAGTAGAACTCCATCATATAGTGCATGACGAGCTCGTCGTTGCCATCCACCTGGGCACGGGTCATGGCGAAGAGGGCGTAAGTGCTCCACACGAAGCTTGCCATGGAGCCGAGGGCCACCAGCGTATCCATGTTGGGTGCGCCGTGGATGAGGCCCTTGAAGCCGTTGATGAAGAACTTCTGGTTGATGACCATGACGATGCCCGCCAGCAGCAGCTGGACAAGGCCCATGGCGACGTGGTTGCCGTCGAACCAGTGGGGCAGGGGCCAGCCCCACATCATGTGGCCCATGGAGAAGTACATCAGCACCAGCAGGAAGCCCAGCGAGGCGATGAGACGGCGCTTGAGCTTCGGTGTCTCGTGGTCAGCCAGTGCATCGAGGTCGGCGCTGGCGTCCGAAGTCTTACTGGCAGAGGCATTCTTCGGGCTTGCGCCGTAGCCTGCCTCCTGCACAGCCGAGAGGATGGCGGCAGGGGAGGCTGTGCCTTCCACGCCCATGGAGTTTGTCAGAAGGCTCACCGAGCAGCTCGTGACGCCCGGCACCTTCTTCACGGCCTTTTCTACCCGAGCAGAGCAGGCCGCGCAGCTCATGCCCGTGACATTGTATTGTTCCATTGCGGATTCCTTTCCCTCTTATAGGATGCCCGGAACGGGGTCATTTCATGAGCCGGGGCAGCAGCTGCAGCAGTTCGTCCAGCTTCTGTGTCTCGCCGGCTTTCAAATCGTCGGCCACGCAGGTGCGGATGTGCTGGCCCAGCAGCTCTTTGGAAAAGCCGTTCAGTGCAGCGTTCACCGCAGCCACCTGCACCAGAATATCGGCGCAGTAGACGTCCTTGTCCAGCATCGCGCGGATGCCGCGCACCTGGCCCTCAATGCGGCTCAGCCGGTTGGCAAGGGCGCGGTACTCCTCAGGGGTACGGTCCTTGTGGCGGCAGCAGGAGGGGGCAGTGTCCTTTTCGGCAGGCTCAGTGGCGCAGCAGCAGGGCTTTTTTTCAGCATCGGTCATAGCAGATAACTCCTTTCCGGGTGTATCGGTGTGAAGAGGAAATGTACCCTGTGGGGGTAAATCTCCCGACACTCTGATTTTACCACTTGGGGGTATCTGTTTCAAGTGGGTAGGAAATGCTAACTGTGAAAACTTTGTGAAAATAAAAGCCCCGAAATGCAGAAACGGGAGCCTCCCGGTGAAGGAAAGCTCCCGTTTCTGTTTAGGATAGGAAAGAGAATGTCATAAATAAGGGAGAGGGTCACAGATTGGTGTAACCCATCAGATAGCGGTCCACCTCGGCGGCGCAGTCGCGGCCCTCCCGCAGGCCCCAGACCACGAGGCTCTGGCCCCGGCGCATATCGCCGCAGACAAAGACCTTGTCTACATTGGTGCGGAAGCCATGGTCGGCCACATTGCCCCGAGCGTTCCGCTCCACGCCGAACGCCTCGGCTACATAGTCCTCGCAGCCCACAAAACCGGCGGCGATAAAGGCCAGCTGGCAGTCGTAGGTGAACTCTTCGCCGGTGGGTACCATGCTGGTACGGCCGGTGTCGGGGTCACGCTGGGGCTTGAGATAGGAGATGACCGCGCCGGTCAGGTTGCCGGCGTCGTCCTTCAGAAACTCTTTGACGGTGGTCTGGTAGACGCGGGGGTCTTTGCCGAACTTGGCAAGACACTCAGTCTGGCCGTAGTCCACCTTCAGCACCTTGGGCCACTCGGGCCAGGGGTTATTCGCGGCCCGCTCTTTCGGGGGCTGGGGCATCATTTCCAGTGCCACGAGGTCGGTGCAGCCCTGCCGCAGGGCGGTACCCTGACAGTCGTTGCCGGTGTCGCCACCGCCGATGACGAGGACATTCCTGCCTGCCGCGTTGATGGCCCTGCCGTCGGCAAACTTGCTGTCCAGCAGACTCCTGGTCACGCTGGTGAGGTAGTCCACTGCGAGGTACACGCCCTTCGCGTCGCGGCCGGGGACGTTCAAATCGCGGGCTTTCTTAGCGCCGCAGCAGAGCACGATGGCGTCATAGCTGTTCAAAATCTCAGCGGCATCCACAGCCCCGCCCACATCCATGTTGGTGCGGAACTCGACGCCCTCAGCCTGCATAATTTTGATGCGGCGCTCGATGACGGATTTGTCCAGCTTCATGTTGGGGATGCCGTACATCAGCAGACCGCCCACACGGTCAGCACGCTCGAAGACGGTGACGGCATGGCCCCGGATGTTGAGGTATTCGGCCACCGACAGGCCCGAAGGGCCGCTGCCGATGACGGCTACGCTCTTGCCGGTGCGGGCCGGAGGCGGGGCGGCATGGAGCCAGCCCTTGGCGTAGCCCGTCTCCACGATGGCGTGTTCGTTCTCCCGGACAGTGACGCTGCTGCCGGTGACGTCGCCGCAGGTGCAGGCGGCCTCACACAGGGCAGGGCAGACCCGGCTCGTGAACTCCGGAAAACGGTTGGTGGTGCGCAGGCGGCGGAGTGCCAGCTCCCATTTGCCCTGATAGACCAAATCGTTCCACTCGGGGATGAGGTTGTTCAGCGGGCAGCCGGAGGCCATGCCGCCGATCATCATGCCTGCCTGGCAGAAGGGGACGCCGCAGTCCATGCAGCGGGCTGCCTGGGTCTGCTGCTCCTCCCGGGAGAGCCAGATGTGAAATTCGTTAAAGTTTTCAATGCGCTCCAGCGGCGGAACATCCGTGCTGGTCTTGCGCGTGTAATCCATAAAACCAGTGAGTTTTGCCATGATGTTCCCCTCCTTACTTGTTCTTCTGCACGGCGTAGAATGCTTCGATCTGCGCCTGCTCGCCGTCGAGTCCGCGCTCTTCCATCGAGGCGATGACCCGCAGCATATGGTCGTAATCGTAGGGGAGGACTTTCTTGAACTTGGGCAGGAACTCGCTGAAATTGTCCAGGATCTCCTTGCCGCGGGGCGAGCCGGTCAGCTCGACGTGCTCACGGATGAGCTCTTTCAGGGTGGCGACGTCGTACTTGTGCTCCACCGGCTCGAGGCTGACGGTCTCCTTGTTCACTCGCTGGTAGAAGTCCCAGTTCTCATCCAGCACATAGGCGATGCCGCCGGTCATGCCGGCTGCAAAGTTCTTGCCGGTCTGGCCCAGAACGACGACGGTGCCGCCGGTCATGTACTCGCAGCCGTGGTCGCCCACGCCCTCGACGACGGCCACAGCGCCCGAGTTGCGGACGCAGAAGCGCTCACCGGCTACACCGGAAACAAAGGCTTTGCCGCTGGTGGCACCGTAGAGTGCCACGTTGCCGATGATGATGTTCTCCTCGGGCTTGAAGGTGATGCCCTCGGGCGGGCGGACGACGAGCTTGCCGCCGGAGAGGCCCTTGCCCATGTAGTCGTTGCAGTCGCCGGTCAGTTCCAGCGTCAGGCCCTTGGGAATGAATGCGCCGAAGCTCTGGCCGCCTGCACCGGTGCAGTGGACGGTGTAGACGTCATCGGGCAGGTCGCTGCCGTACTTGCAGGTGATCTCGCTGCCGAAGATGGCACCAAAGGCGCGGTCGGTGTTGGAGACATCCAGCTTCACGCTCTGAGGGGTCTTGCTGCTGAGCTTAAATTTCTTCATCAGCACCTTCATGTCCAGAGTGTCTTCCAGATGGAAGTCGTAGGTGTCTTCCTTCTGGAAGTGGACATTGCTGTTGACGATGGCGGGGTTGTGCAGGATGCAGTCGAGGTCCATCTTGGACATCCGGCTGTCGGCAGGGGCAGACTTGACATGGAGCAGGTCGGTGCGGCCCACCAGCTCGTCGATGGTACGGATGCCCAGCTTTGCCATGTATTCGCGCAGCTCCTGCGCCACGAAGGTCAGGTAGTTGATGATATACTCGGGCTTGCCGCGGAAGTGCTTGCGCAGCTCGGGGTTCTGGGTGCAGATGCCCATGGGGCAGGTGTCGAGGTTGCAGACACGCATCATGACGCAGCCCATGGTCATCAGCAGAGAGGTGCCGAAGCCGAACTCCTCAGCGCCCAGCATACAGCTGATGGCCACATCGCGGCCGGAGAGCAGCTTGGAATCGCTCTCGATGCGCACACGGGTGCGCAGGCCATTGAGGATAAGGGTCTGGTGGGTCTCGGCGATGCCAAGCTCCCAGGGCAGACCGGCATCTTTGATGGAGTTGCGGGGCGCTGCGCCCGTGCCGCCGTCGTAGCCGGAAACAAGGATGACCTGTGCGCCGCCCTTGGCGACACCGGCAGCGATCGTGCCGACGCCGGCCTCACTGACCAGCTTGACGTTGATGTTGGCGTGGCGGTTGGCATTCTTGAGGTCGTAGATAAGCTCTGCAAGGTCTTCGATGGAGTAGATGTCGTGGTGCGGCGGGGGAGAGATGAGGCCGACACCGGTAGTGCTGTGACGGGTCTTGGCGATCCACGGGTACACTTTTGCGCCGGGCAGATTGCCGCCCTCGCCGGGCTTTGCGCCCTGTGCCAGCTTGATTTGGATCTCCTCTGCCGAGACAAGATACTTGCTGGTGACGCCGAAGCGGGCAGAAGCCACCTGCTTTATCTTGGAATTGCTCTCGCTGTGGTAGCGCTCTTCGGGCTCACCGCCCTCGCCGGTATTGCTCCGGCCGCCGAGGCGGTTCAGCGCGATGGCGATGGTCTCGTGGGCCTCGCTGCTCAGTGCGCCGTAGCTCATGGCAGCGGCCTTAAACCGCTTGACGATGGAGCTCACCGGCTCTACCTCGTCCAGCGGGATGCCGCCGTCGGGGGCATAGTTGAAGTCCAGCAGACTGCGCAGATGGACGCCGTTCTGGCCCATGTTGTCCACGGTGTGGGTGAACTGCTTGAAGGTGTCGTAGTCACCGGTGAAGCAGGCTTTCTGGAACAGGTGGATGGTCTGGGGGTTGAAGAGGTGCTCTTCCTTGCCGCTGCGGAACTTGTGGGCGCCGCCGTCTTCCAGCTGCATGTTGATGTCAAGGCCCAGCGGGTCGAAGGCTGCGTTGTGCAGGGCCTCCACGTCAGCCTGAATGTCCTCGAGGCCGATGCCGCCCACACGGCTCACCGTGCCGGTGAAATACTTGTCGATGACGTCCCTGGAGATGCCGACGGCCTCGAAGATCTGGCTGCTCTGGTAGCTCTGGATGGTGGAGATGCCCATCTTGGAGGCAATCTTCACGATGCCGCCCAGCACAGCCTTGTTGTAGTCGTCCACGGCGGCGTAATAATCTTTGTCCAGCAGGCCGTCGTCGATGAGTTGGCCGATGGTCTCATGGGCCAGATAGGGGTTGACGGCACAGGCACCGTAGCCCAGCAGAGCGGCAAAGTGATGCACTTCATGAGGCTCTGCGCTCTCGAGGATGAGGGCCAGCGCGGTGCTCTTCTTGGTGCGGATGAGGTACTGGGACACGGCAGAAACCGCCAGCAGGCTGGGGATGGCCACATGGTACTCGTCAATGTCCCGGTCGGACAGGATGATGATGTTCGCACCCTCTTTATAAGCGCGGTCTACCTCCAGGAAAACGCGGTCGATGGCCTTTTCGAGGCTGGTGTTCTTGTAGTAATTGATGGAGACAGTGGAGACTTTGAAGCCCGGGACATTCATGTACTTGATACGGAGAAGGTCAGTGGACGTGAGGATGGGATTGTTGACCTTGAGCACCTTGCAGTTTTCGGGCTTGTCTTCCAGCAGGTTGCCGTGTGCGCCCACATAGACGCTGGTGGAGGTGACGATCTTCTCGCGGATGGCGTCGATGGGCGGATTCGTGACCTGTGCAAAACGCTGCTTGAAATAATTGAAGAGCGGCGGGTGCTGGCCGCTGAGGACGGCAAGCGGGGTATCGGTACCCATTGCGCCGGAAGGCTCTGCGCCCTGACGTGCCATGGGCAGGATGAGGGTGCTGATGTCCTCATACTTGTAGCCGAACACCTTCTGCAGGCGCAGCAGGCCGTCGCCGGTGTAGCTGGGGGTCTTGATGTTGGGGATCTTGAGGTCCTTCAGCTGGACGAGGTTGCGGTCTATCCACTCGCCGTACGGCTCACGGCTGGCGTAGTATTCCTTCAGCTTCTCGTCGTCCACGACTTCGCCCTTGACGGTGTCCACCAGCAGCATCTTGCCGGGGCGGAGACGGTCTTTGACCAGAATATTCTCCGGCTCACAGGGCAGCACGCCCACCTCGGAAGAGAGGATCATCCTGCCGTCTTTGGTGATGTAGTAGCGGCTGGGGCGCAGACCGTTGCGGTCCAGCACAGCGCCCACCACATCGCCGTCGGAGAAGAGGATGGCGGCAGGGCCGTCCCAGGGTTCCAGCATGGTGGCGTAATACTGGTAGAAATCCCGCTTTTTCTGGCTGATGTTCTTGTTGTTCTCCCAGGGTTCCGGGATGGTGATCATGACAGCCAGCGGCAGATCCATGCCGTTCATCACCATGAACTCGAGGGCGTTGTCCAGCATGGCGGAGTCGGAGCCGGAGGTGTTGATGATGGGCAGGATCTTGTTCATGTCCTCCTTCATGATGGGGGAGGAGATGGTCTCTTCACGGGCCAGCATGGCGTCGGTGTTGCCCTTGATGGTGTTGATCTCACCGTTGTGGAGGATGAAGCGGTTGGGGTGGGCGCGCATCCAGCTGGGGTTGGTGTTGGTGGAGAAGCGGCTGTGGACCATGCCGATGGCGGATTCATAGTCCTCGTCCTGCAGATCGAGGTAGAACTGGCGCAGGTCGTGGACGAGGAACATGCCCTTGTACACGATGGTGCGGCTGGACAGACTGGGGACATAGGTGCCGTTGCTGGCCTGCTCGAAGACCCGGCGGACGATGTAGAGCTTGCGGTCAAAGTCGATGCCCTTGCTCACCTTGGCGGGCTTTTTGATGAAGCACTGCCAGATGGCGGGCATACAGTCGCGGGCTTTCTGTCCCACGGCGTCGGGGTCTACAGGCACTTCGCGCCATGCCAGAAACTCGAGGCCCTCTTTGCGGGTGACAAGCTCAAAAAGCTTCATGGCCTGGGCGCGCAGGTGTTCGTTCTGAGGAAAGAAGAACATACCTACGCCGTATTCACGCTCGTTGCCAAGGCTGATGTTCAGCTCGTCGGCTACCTTGGCAAAGAAGCGGTGGCTGATCTGCAGCATGATGCCCACGCCGTCGCCGGTCTTGCCCTCGGCGTCCTTGCCGGCGCGGTGCTCAAGGCGCTCCACAATGGACAGCGCGTCGCTGACGGTCTGGTGGCTCTTGCGGCCCTTGATGTCCACGACGGCACCGATGCCGCAGGCGTCGTGCTCGAACTGGGGGTCATAGAGGCCCAGAGGCCCTTTTTGCTCCGTGAAATTTTCCATAGACTTTCCCATCCTTTTTTCGATTTTCCGGAGAATATCCTGGCAATGCTGCGGCACATTCCGCAGAGTCCCTCTTAATGTTGGTAAAAAGAAAAGGCGTCCCAGATGGGTCGGCAAAGACTCATCTGGAACGCCCTTGTTCCGGATAACAAGAATATTATACAAAGGTGCTGAAAAAGATTCAAGTGACAGCTGCACCAAATGTGGGTACACGGCGACGGTTCTTCTTGTGAAAAACAGACACGCAGAGTAGGAAATAGTATGCCTTTTCCGGCTCAGTGCCGGCCCAGACAGGCGGCAAGATCGTCCTCCGGCGTGGTGATGGGCCGGAGGTCATACTTCTCCTGCAAAACAGCGGCCACCCCGGGGGAGAGAAAGGCGGGCAGGGTGGGGCCGAGACGGATGCCCCGGATGCCCAGCGCCAGCAGGGCCATCAGCACACAGACCGCCTTCTGCTCGAACCAGCAGAGGATGATGGAGAGGGGCAGCTCGTTGACCGAGCAGTCAAAAGCTTCGGCCAGACCCAGCGCGATCCGGATGGCACTGTAGGCGTCGTTGCACTGGCCCACGTCGAGGATGCGGGGCAGACCCGCCACCGTACCCAGCGGCAGGTCGTTGAGCCGGAACTTGCCGCAGGCCAGCGTCAGGATGACGGTGTCGGGCGGGGTCAGCTTGGCAAAATCCGTGTAGTACCGGCGGGAGGGGCGGGTGCCGTCGCAGCCGCCGATGAGGAAAAAGTGCCGGATGGCACCCTCGTGGACGGCTTGGACGATCTCCTCCGCATGGCTCAGTACGGCATGGTGGGCAAAGCCGGTGGCGACCACACTGCCGCCGTTCATGCCCGGGATGAGGGTGTCCTCCGGGTAGCCGCCCAGCTCAAGCGCCTTGGCGATGACCGGTGAAAAATCTCGGTCCTCCCCGATGTGGGTGACGCCGGGATAGGAGACGACAGAGGTGGTGAATACCCGGTCGGCATAGCTGGGCCGGAGGGGCATGATGCAGTTGGTGGTGAAGAGCACCGGTGCAGGGATGTCCTCAAACTCCCGCTGCTGGTTCTGCCATGCGGTGCCAAAGTTGCCTTTCAGATGAGGAAAGCGCTTTTTCAGCTCCGGGTAGCCGTGGGCAGGCAGCATCTCGGAGTGGGTGTAGACATTGATGCCCTTGCCCTCGGTCTGCTCCAACAGGCACTTGGCGTCGTAGAGGTCGTGGCCGGAGATGACGATGAAAGGCCCTTTCTCGATGGTCAGGGACACCTCCACCGGCTCCGGGTCGCCAAACGCGCCGGTGTTGGCCTTGTCCAGCTCAGCCATGACCCGGTAGGCCATCCGCCCGGTGTCCTCCACCAGCTGGAAGAGCTTGTCCTTGTCCCGCTCCTGTGCGATGGCCCGCAGCGCCGTGCAGAAAAACAGGTCGATCTCGCCATCGGTATAGCCCAGCACCCGCGCGTGGTAGGAGTAAGCTGCCATGCCGCGCAGCCCAAAGAGGACAAAGGAGCACAGGCTCTTCTGGTCGGGGTCCGGCTCCTGCCACAGCTTCTGCATATCGTAGTCGGACACTGGTGCAGGTGCAGGGCTGGCCGAGGCAAAGGCTTCCTGCTTGGCCTTCCAGACCTTATCGGTCAGCTGCGCCACCGTCTGGGGGTCGAAATTAACATTGGTGATGGTGGTGAACAATCCTTCCGTCAGCAGGAGTGCCTGCGGGGGCCGGATGGGTCTGCCGATGTCCAGCAGCAGGGTGGCAAAGCCGATGAGTGCTCCGGTGAGCTTGTCCTGCGCGTCGGCTGTCTCGGCTGATTTGCCGCAGACACCCGCTTTTCCGGTGCAGGCCGTGCAGTTTGCCGCCTGCTCGCATTGATAACAGAACATCATTTCGTCCATGCAAAAACCTCTTTTCGTTTGATGAAAGGAGTATGAGCGGGGCGGCAGACGGTTATGCAGGCAGGCGGGGCAAACCAAAAAAAGCCGCACCCTCGCGGATGCGGCCCTTGTAGATCAGGAAAAGCTTAGTAGGTGATGCCCTGAGCCATCATGGCAGTAGCGACCTTCAGGAAGCCAGCGCAGTTTGCACCGACCATCAGGTTGCCCTCGGAGCCAGCGGCCACGGATGCATCGTAGGAGGCGTGGAAGATGCCCTCCATGATGCCCTTCAGCTTTGCATCGACCTCTTCGAAGCTCCAGCTCAGACGCTCGGAGTTCTGGCTCATCTCCAGACCGGAGGTAGCCACGCCGCCGGCGTTGGAAGCCTTTGCGGGTCCGTACAGGATGCCGTTGGACAGGTAGACCTCGATGGCCTCGGGAGTGCTGGGCATGTTAGCGCCCTCGCAGACCACGGTGCAGCCGCCCTTCACCAGAGCCTCTGCGGACTCCTTGTTGATCTCGTTCTGGGTAGCGCAGGGCAGGGCGATGTCGCAGGGGACAGTCCAGACCTTGGTGCAGTCAGCAACGTAGGTTGCATCCTTGTGGGTCTCAGCATATTCCTTGATACGGCCACGGCGGACTTCCTTCAGATCCTTGACGTAAGCCAGGTCGATGCCGTTGGGGTCGTAGACATAGCCGTTGGAGTCGGACATGGTGACGACCTTGGCACCCAGCTGGGTAGCCTTCTCACAGGCGTAGATAGCGACATTGCCGGAGCCGGAGATGACCACGGTCTTGCCCTCGAAGCTGTCGTTGCGCATACACTTCAGAGCCTCAGCGGTGAAGTAGCACAGGCCGTAGCCGGTAGCCTCGGTACGGGCCAGAGAACCGCCGAAGGTCAGGCCCTTGCCGGTGAGCATACCGCCCTGGAAGCTGTTGGTCAGACGCTTGTACTGGCCGAACATATAGCCGACCTCGCGGCCGCCGACGCCAATATCACCGGCGGGGCAGTCCACGAACTGGCCGATGTGGCGGTACAGCTCGGTCATGAAGCTCTGGCAGAAGCGCATGACTTCCATGTCGCTCTTGCCGTGGGGATCGAAGTCAGAGCCGCCCTTGCCGCCGCCCATGGGCAGGGTGGTCAGGCTGTTCTTGAAGGTCTGCTCGAAGCCGAGGAACTTCAGGATGCCCTGATTGACAGAAGGATGGAAGCGCAGACCGCCCTTGTAGGGGCCGATGGCGCTGTTGAACTGGACGCGGTAGCCGCGGTTCACCTGGACCTTGCCCTGGTCATCGACCCAGGGTACACGGAAGGTGATGATGCGCTCAGGCTCGACCAGACGCTCGATGAGGGCGGCCTTCTCGTACTCGGGATGCTTCTCCACGACGGGCTGGATGCTCTCCAGAACCTCGCGGACAGCCTGCAGGAATTCGGGCTCGTTGGCATTGCGCTTTTCCAGGCCCTCGTAGACACGCTTCAGATATTCATTCGTCAGCATAATGATATACTCCTTTTCCCTTAACTCTATTGTGTGGAGGCTCCGTCTTTCCCGTTTCCCACGGCGGGTGCGATAAGCCTCTGACCACTTTGCTATTATAAAGCTTTATCTGCCGATTTACAAGATGGCCCGCCCCGCAAAAACCGGAAAATCTTTCAAAATACAATGGAAAAGATGAATGCACTTCACGAAAAAGACGGGACACATCAAAAAATTGCGATAAAACCTGCTTTTGTAAAGAAACAAAAAATCCCTGCACCGGCTCGGAACAGGCGGTGCAGGGAGGAAAAGTCTTACTTCAGCAGCTTCTCGCAGGCGTCAGCGGCACCCTCGAGGAATTGTCCGCCGTAGGTCTCGATCATGCCGGCGTCGGACAGCGCAGCCAGCTGCGGGTCGATGGGGCATTTGGCCAGAACGGGCAGGTGATGCTTTGCGGCCACCTCGTCCACATGGCTGTCGCCGAACACGTTGATGTGCTTGCCGCAGTCGGGGCAGACGATATAGCTCATGTTCTCGACGATGCCCAGCATCGGCACCTTCATCATCTCGGCCATGTTCACGGCCTTGGCCACGATCATGCTCACCAGCTCCTGCGGGCTTGCCACGACGACGATGCCGTCCACGGGCAGGCTCTGGAAGACGGTCAGGGGGACGTCACCGGTTCCCGGAGGCATATCCACGAACAGGAAATCGACGTCTTTCCAGACCACATCGGTCCAGAACTGCTTGACCGCACCGGCGATGACGGGGCCGCGCCAGACGACGGGGTCTTCCTCGTTCTCCACCAGCAGGTTGATGCTCATCACGTCGATGCCCATCCGGCTCTGGATGGGCCAGCAGCCCTTGTCGTCAGCCATGGCACGGCCATGGATGCCGAACAGCTTGGGGATGGACGGGCCGGTGATGTCGGCGTCGAGGATGCCGCAGTGGTAGCCGCGGCGTGCCATTGCACAGGCCAGCAGGGCGCTGGTCATGCTCTTGCCGACGCCGCCCTTGCCGGATACGACGCCGATGACCTTCTTGACGCTGCTGTGCGGGTTGGGTGCGTCATGCTGGGGCGCAGCATTGCGGGAAGAACACGCTGCCCCGCAGTTGGAGCAGTCATGGGTACATTCTTCGCTCATTGTCTCGTTGCGCACGGCCGTGGTACCGGGGTGCGCTTCCTCCTTGCATTCTTAGATCCGGTCTGGCGGAACATTCCCGCCAGATACGATATATATCATATCATAAAACTGGGAAAGAAACAACCCACGGCCCCGCTCATATTTCCCAGAGCAGTTTACATATTTATAAAAAGATACACTGGGGAAAGGGAGGGGTGCGCTGTGCGGCAGAGCTATCTGAAAAACGCAGCCCTGATGACCGGGGCGGACGTCCTGCTCCGTCTGGCGGGCATGGGGCTGCGCATCTGGCTGGCGAACGCCCTGGGCGGCGAGGGGATGGGATTGTACCAGCTGGTGCTGGCGGTCTATTCGCTCTTTGTCACGCTGGCGACGGCGGGCGTCTCGGTGGCGGCCACCCGCCTGATGGCTGAAGAGCTGGCCCGCAGCCCGGCGGAAGCCCGGGGGATGCTTCACTGTCTCCTGCTGGCGGGGGCCGGGCTGGGCGTGCTGGCGCTGGCGGCGCAGTTCGGGCTGGCGGGCCTCGCCGCAAAATGGTGGCTGGGCGATGTC
>PPYE01131395.1_pt1 | contig 15477 bp, 7 predicted proteins | sample 1559881 | NCBI WGS metagenome assembly PPYE01 (sample SAMN08240022, study PRJNA423297) | Human gut metagenome, whole genome shotgun sequencing project. | reverse complement strand
CGACAAAAATTCCAATCCTGACTGATACAACGCTTCTGCGCAAGCCCCGGAATCCCGAGGCTAAACGCAAACAGCAATAGTAAAAAATAAAGTCTGTTATGATTCATCGTCCTATTTTATATCTCGTTGAATTCGATATTATCTTTCTCCATAGACTAATATTCTCTTTCCATCCCAAGAAACAGCTTCAATGCGTGTGGAACCTTCGGGATAGCAAACCTTTGTTTCACTCAGGTCAGGAGAATCTGTTCCCACAATGGCAGCATATTTCAATTCATCTCCCTGATAGGTTTCAAAGACTACGGCATTTTTCCACACATCGTGATCGATGACAATCCAACCATTATTTCTTACCTTGACACCTTCATTATAAGTCCCTTCTACTGCCAATTTGTCCTTAAATGACTTCTGACTATTGGCTGATAAGTAATAAAGTACGGGAGTAGCCGGTTTAGAATACTTGGAAGCATACTTCACCAACTCATCACAATCTGTTTGGGTAATAGTCATTTGTCCACGTGCATAGTCGTCCAATTCCTTATCAATAGGCTTCAGCATACCTGCCTTGATAAAGAAGTCGATCAAATCCTCTTTCACAACATCCATAGTATTGCGCATGAAATTGAGTTGGAGTTGCCCGTTAGTCAATTGTGATTCATCCGTATTGCGTACAATCTCAGCCACATCACCGTACCAATCGCGTTTTTCTCCTCCCACAATCTCACGATAATAGAGCAGCAACTGCCATAGCGGACAGAGTTTCACAAAGTGATCGCCTCCATAAGGATACTTAGAAGGATCCATATTATCCTGTCCCTTTTGACAGAGCCACTGTTCCCCTTTGATGATGCCATAATTGAGATATGAATTAAAACGTCCTCCCAGGACATTGTTATCATTTCCATCGTTACACCTTTCACGTTCCAACGGCATATTCTCCCGATAGAATTTATATCGTGCACATACAGAATATACATTATTCGTCACTTCAGTGGTTGATACCCATTTCAATCCCGGTCTGATTTGATTGACATGTCCGAATTCATGCGCAATGGCCCAAACTCCTTCACGCAAAGATTTGGTGGTACTGGCCAATTCGTTCATACAACCTTCATACCATCCGGCTCCCCAACCATCAGCAAACAATCCGTCTTTGGTTACACGAGCAAACATATGGTTTTTAGGCCGATGTCCCCATTTATCTAATCCCATGATTTCATGTTCCAATTCCACTATATCGTCATAATTCTGTATCAATTTTCCTAGATTGTCACAATAAGTCTTTATACTGTTCACCCCAAACACCAGATTAACACGATCGCCTTTGATATCTATGCAACCATAAGTAGCTTTATTCAAAATTTCACGCCAGTCGGCCGATACATCCCGATGTTTGTCGTAATATCCGTTCACTTTACCGGAAGCGATATGCAATTTAAGAGCTGGTGCAGTTTTCCAATTCGGAGTATAATACTCAATATAACTCAATCCTCCATGTGCAATCCTCAACTTGTTAATACCCTCACTTAAAGGATATGAAGTCGGATCCGGTGTACGTTGTCCTTGTCTTATTGCATCGAAATCGTACACTTTCAAATTTACTTGTTCTCCATTGGTATTGCCTAAAATTACGATAGCCTCCTCGCCATCCTTAAAATAAATACCTGTGGGGTTCTCAAACGGATTATACCCACTAATTTTCAGTTCTGCCGCCAAATCGTTAATTTCACGATAAGGTTCATAAGTTTGCACACGGTACTCCAAATCATACGTCTTGTCATACAAACTTTGCGCTATCATCCTGAAAAAGCTATTTTCCAATCCGTCTATCTTGCGTTGATCCACATCTGCACGAAGTTCGGAACAGAGTTCGTCGGCAAATACTTCCGTAAGTCCTGCTACAGGAGCAGCATTCCTATAAAATTCCATTTTACCACAACTCACCACTCCACCGACAGCTTCATTCACCTCAAATCGGAAGGACTTTACCCCCTTCAGCGGTTCAGCGAAACTTATCTTCGACGAAGAAGAACTACCAGCAAAATCATACGATGCTATCTTTTCATAATTTTCTTTCTGCGCTGTGGAAACATATAAGTCGAACTTTTTCCAATTACCATTATCGCCTGAACCTCGAGGTTTATATACAAAATAATCCACGTCTTGAGGAGCTTCAAAAGTGTACTCAAGTTTCACAGGCAAAACTGTACCGTACCACCGTGAGTGATACCAAGTGGACGCAGTCCCATCAAATGACTTTTCAATACTCTCATCATCCGAATTATATTCACTTGCCTTTCCACTGGCGATAGGCAAGAATATATCACCGAGTTCAGACGGATCACCGGGCTTGTATTCTTTATCCCGATGTCCCTGGCGAAACATCAATGAGCGTTCGACCTTCTGATCCACAGAACGGAATACGACAGAGATATAGCGCACCGTATCATCTTCATTTCTTTCAATGCTGAAAGTACGTTCCGATTCCGCCATAGCCCGTACCTGTACTTGTTGCTTCATTTCCTTAATCCAATCAGCGTTTTGCGGAATTTCCACTTCATATTCTACGTTACTTACCACCTTGACGGTAACTACCGTATCTGTATAGTTCAAGTTGAGACGCTCATTCTCCAACAAAATATCCGGTTGCTCTCCCAATTGTTTCACGTGCACTTTTTGTTCAAGGCCTTCTCCTTTAACAACAATGTCTGTTTCACGCAAGTCTCTTCCCGTATTCTTTTCTACCGAAATAGACAACAAATCATCTGCTCCCTGAACCGTACACCAATTCCCGGATGAAGGCACATTGGCTTGCCAAGCGATGTTTGTATTCACTACAATAGAAGTATTTGCAGCCTCTTGTGCAAACACCACAGTGTCCTTCTTTATTTCCAAAAAAGGCTGCGGTTTGCTTTCCTGATCGGAACAAGATATAGCAAACAGACTCATCGCCCAGCTACATAATATCAAAATAATAATACTATATTTTTTCATGGTTTAAAATCATTTTAGTTATAAAATAAGGTTATTCAAGTACTTTCCTTTATTTGCGACTCAATGTCTCAATCACAAAATGATAAGTCAGCGAGCCTTCATTCCACATGGAGAAATTCGTTCCCCACAAATTGTTGTTCAGATTAAAATGCGCCCCTTTACGTTTATCAGGATAGTTGGTTGAATAATTCAACCCCTGAGCTTCTCCTACGTTGAGTAAGAAAGCTTCCTTACTGCTGATACGTATCGTTTCCCCGGAGGTTATCAAATCGACATAACGGTCTATCCCATGCATTTGCCGGTTACCTTTTTCCACCACATCCATCAGATTCACCCGTTCACCCATCTTCTCGGCTATCACCGATTCAATACCGGGCACCGTGAACGACAACCAATAAGACTCGGGCAAACGTACTGCCGGTTTACCATAAATGGTCAATGCCACTTCCGACCTTTTTCCATTCTTTGTCGTAAAACAGTTCACCTGTATTCGTTCGGGATATACGCGTTTGTCCACTTTCTCATTTTCAGGAAACCTCAGTTCAGTGATAATACGTGTCCCCTTTTTCTCTTTACGTACCGATTGCGCCATTGTCTGTGCATAAAGCGTTACACTCACTGCATGTGATTCTTTCAAACCTCGTTTACCTAAGTCATCCAATGCCCAACCATACCGTGCACGAAGATATCTATTTTGAAAATCATCATAATCATCCCCATCAAACATTTGATAAGACAATCCCGCCAACGTCATTCCACCGGCTATCGGTTGTTCCCAACGCTTCCGTTCCATTGGTTTCATTTTTGAGTTATCCTCCAGTTTAACCTTATCCACTTCTGCGACTACTTCACGCGCCTCTTTTTGCAAGGAAGCCGGAAGGAAAGCGATAGCACTATCGATATAATTATCAATCTCTTTCCATGAAGCCTCAGCCATACTGAATACTCCTTCGGAACGACCTTTGAGAAACTTATCCATATCATATTTGTCCCATTGACGAAGATGTGTTTTCACATCCACACCTTGCGTATGTTCTGCTATCAGACCTAATTCGGCTGCAAAGTCCAAAGCAACGTCACTATCTTTTTTGATTTTCCCTTCATTCAACCATTGAGAATACAACCGCGAAACAGCACGAAATTTAGCCATACGTATCGGTGCTCCACCATAACCAAATATCCACGTATCACCAATCTCAGAAGTAACAACCGGCAAATCCTTCTTTATCAGCAACAGTTCCCGGGCGACATCATTGAACGATGCACCTACAAGCTGAGCTTGAGGATAACGCTTACGCAAATCGGCATAAATCTTTTTCACACGTTCATAGCTATGCGGTCCGTGGTTGTCGCCCGTAAAATTAATACTGACAACTGTCTTTCCATCCGGCAATACTTCATCTTCTCCATAATCTTTCTGATAAACCAGCAACAAGTCATTGCCGGAAGGACTGCGCCACCGACAGAAAGTAGGCACCGAAGGTAACGGACAAGCTGAATTAATTCCCACATGCAAAAGACGAATGCCTGCGTCATACATCGGATCGATGATACTACGAGTGTGTCCCGGCACATCAGTCATCTTTGCAGCAATAGTCTGCTTGTTGTATTTCTTATCCAAACGTTTGGAAAGCAACAAGCAGGTTTCAAACAGTTCACGCGTCATTGTCTCCGATTCCACAGTATAGGGAACGGAATTCCATACGATATCGCCACGACCAATGGCCTCCTCCAACTGCTTCACAGCCTCAGGAGATGCCGTGCGAAGATATTTCCAAATAAGCCATGAGCCGGTTGTCCATACATACCGATCACCAGAGCCGTCAGCGCGCAAGCGTTCACTAACTTCTATGGCTTTCGGAATAAAATCATGCACATACCTTTCGGTCACAACGGAACTAAGATCAGTAAATCCCACATCAAGGTGAGTTTTGAATGCAACGTAAACTTTCTCGATCTTCTCACCGGATACTTGAGCCATACAACCGGCTATACCTAAGAAGATGAAAAAAGTAAAAAGTGATATTCGTTTCATGTCATTGCATGTGTTTTAAGAAGATTGAATGGTATAAATACATTACTTATTCGTAAATCTAAACCAATTAAAGTCGGCATATCCGTTATTTCCTTGCGGCGTAGTATTGAAGTTGAACAATGCAAAACGATTGGCTGTCCACGGCAATCCCAATCCCATCTGCAATTCATTACCAATACGTTTATAATTCACACCATCCAGACTGTAATAGAACAAAGCCTTAAATTCTTTGTCTGTAGCACGTACGCGTATCCACAGTTTATCTCCATTGAAATGCTCTACGGTTTCGATATCCTTACCGTCATTACACATCACAATTTTGCGTCTACCGGATTCTTGTCGTATCGCAACATAGGCATAAGGAAACTCGAAGATTCCGAATCCGGCAATATTGCCATCTTTAAGTCCGGTCACTTCCATTTCTACCGAACCCTCGCAACTCGGTCCCTGAACACGTTGTGTCAATGTATTACGAGCATCTTTCAATGTAGAAGCTTGGGAAGCATACAGACGCATATATCCCTTACGTTCCTTCAAACTCCATCTGCTATTATCCGGATTATGATTCCATTGCCATTGCAGACCTAATTGAGAAGCATTGAACTCATCGGTAGTAGCCGGACTCTTTATCTTCGATTTTTTCCCGGTAGCAGGTTTAGGATAAGTGATAAGATCTTTTCCTTCATCACCCAGCATAGGCCAACCGTCTATCCATTTCACGGGCACAAGACACGGAACACGTCCTATCGGTCCTCTGTCCTGCATAATCATAAACCACCAGTCTCCATTTTTCAACTGTACCATCCCACCCTGATGAAGTCCGTTTTCGGGATATGAACTCCAATCGTTCATTATGAGTTTGTGTTCATAGGGACCATAGATATTATCCGAACGCAAGCAGATTTGCCATCCTCCCGTTCCCCCGGCAGGACAAGTAATATAATATTTTCCATTGATGCGGTACATATGAGATCCTTCCATACCGAAACCGCCTCCTAACTCATGTGCATTTTTAAAACCACCCTGCCATATCTTCACAGGTTTCCCTTTAACGGATTTCACGTCCGAGTTCAACTCTGTCAAGTATAGTGTACCTTGCCCGTGAACCACGTAAACCTTTCCATCTTCATCAAAGAATAACCCCGGATCATATAAATATTCAGGAAATATAGTACGTTCCCAAGGTCCTTTCACATCATCGGCTATACAAATAGAGAAATGCCCGGTTTCCCGTCCCCAACCATAGGGTGTACAGAAACCAACGTAGAATTTTCCGTTATGATGCCGTATCGTAGTTGCCCACGCCCCATTCAGATAAAGATTGCCACCTTGCATATCATATTTCGGATCCTCATCATAACGATCCAAAGCATATCCTGCCATTTCCCAGTTTACCAAATCTTCCGATACAGCAATAGGGCATCCCGGTACATAGTGCATACTGGTAGACACGAGATAAAACTTATCATCAACCCGGATCAGATCCGGATCGGGCCAGTCTCCCCACATGATAGGGTTCGTAAATGTTCCATTCTGATTATCCGGATTCCAAACAGTTGTTTGAGCGAAGGTGCAGTGCATTCCTGCACTACACACCAATCCTAAAAAAAGTGATTTATATATATTCATATACCTATTGAATTATTATTTAATAAACTCTGCATCCTCATAATAAGGAGCTACTTCTATCCCTTCCAACACGGCCCCGCAAGTTTCGGATTGTCGAAGTCCGAGCACCAATGTATTCGTTCCTCCCATGTTCAACCAACATTCCGGTAAGAAGAACTCCCGTTGCGGACCTTCTTCCCAATAACGTCCGATATTATGCCCATTCAACCACATATATCCTGTACCTGAAGCATTGATAATGGCTCTCCAAGGAATCCAGCATTCTTTTTCCGTTTTGGGCAGATCAAATGTTACTTTATACCAAGTCAATAAGGCATCTTGTTTACCTTTAGGCTGTATATTGTTTCCTTTTCGATGCAATGTACCATCGGTTTTCAATGTCACCACCTTCCAATTGTCACCGCCGGCGGTTTTCCCTCCACAATATCCTTGTGTCACTCCTCCAAGATCAAGCGCTACTTCCCACTTCAGAGGCTTCAGTATTTTCAGTTCACTGAACAAGCGGATTCCCTTTAACAATCCTCCTGCACCACTACTATTACGCACCACAATAGCCACATTATTCTCTCCTTCATGCAGAAAATCTTTCATATTGGCTACAAACGGTTTGTCCCAAGCATCGTGGCTTGCCACTTCCTTACCGTTTACAAAAAGCGTACCCGCATCATCTACGCAAGCGAATTCTATCATTGTTTGCCCTTCGGTCAACATCTGACGTGTCATATCAATAGAAGTACGATAAATAGCCGTTCCTTCTTTCCCTTGCAACACCCATGCGGCAGGCCATTCCGGCTTCTCCAGTCCGGCTATTTGCAATGTAGCAAGATTGGCGATAGTACTTTGATCAAGCATGATGGTTTCCCAGCCTTCATTGTTAGACAGCAGTGACTTGATATCTTTGACATTATTTTCCACCTTTTTCACTTCCCATTTTTCGATAGGAAGGATAGCAGATTGCTTCTTGCCCAATCCGGCAGATTTCATTCCGCTCAATTCCTCCATCGGGCGATATCCATGAGCGTGTCCACGATTTTCATAGATGCTTACGATTTCATTGCTTCCCTCATGCAGTAGCCCATCTATGACAAATGTATTATCCAGTTCATCGGTAGAAGCCCTTTTAGCTATTTTTCCATTCACTTGTACATAAAGCGGATCAGCCGTAAACATCTCACAAACCAATGTTCCATATTCCTCTACCTCTTTCTTCGATAGTTTTACTACACTACGATACATGGAGTAACGACAATCGTTCACACCAATTTCTGGTAAAGAAACACCTTTACGCAATGGTCGCCAGTTCCCCTGAAAGGTTTCATCACAACGTTCTGCCTGTGCAATCCGTATCGGCATAGGCATATTGACGGGACGTTCCGGCAAAGTCTGTTCTTTCGGATACCATTCACATTGTCCATTCGCCTGAGAGAGTACCAGTACCTTGCTGTCCAATGGCTCAACCGAGCAATAAACATTGAATGCCGGCATACCTTTTATATGAAATTGAACATTATCACGGAATGCTTTTTTCTTATCTTTATTAAATATAAAAATAAACAAAGTTCCCTCTTTTGTCCGACGTACTCCAACGGTCAAATCCTTGATGTTGTCCGATGTAGTAAACTCTATCGCTTCACTTCTCGCTAATTGAGTACCAAAACGGTTGACGAAATCCCCGACTCCTTTCACGGCAGCGAATTTCTCACCCACACCACCACTTTCTTTTAATGCAGCTCCGTAATCGTAGCTGGTAGTCATACGGCGAGCGCCCCAACCGGCTAGATTTGTTCCTCCGAAAAACATATAATAATTAAGTCCGGTAGAACCTCCGGCCATTGCCATCAATGCCATTCCACGCGCATGACGTCCATCCAAATAGCTGTCCTCACTCAATCCTCCACCTACCGTGGAAAACCAGCCACCCTGCAATTCACACACAAAAGCCGGCGCGTTAGGCTGTTGTCTCTTTAAATCTTCAATGCGGCTTTTCGCCTCCTGTATATTCCACCATACATATTGATTGTCCATATCGAACAACTGACTGATAACGGCATCTTTCGAGCCTCTTACCTCAGGTGTAACACAGGTAAACAGCGGTACCTCAATTCCATTGTTCGTGCAATAAGCTGCCATGTCGCGCAGCACCTCTTCTTTTTTCTCTGACTCCATGCCAAAGTAAATGTATTCGTTCTCGAGTTGCACCATGATAATTCCTTTCTCACCGGATTTCTTACGTGTAAGCTGCTCCTCGGCAAAAACCGGACAAACAGCATCGTACCAATGTTTGGTCCATTTCATGTGTTCGGGATGGTTACTTCGTAACCAAAAGCTAGTGTCATATTTTGCCGGACAAAACTTGGCAACCCATCTAGGATAACCTCCTCCTGCCCATTCTGCACAAATAAAAGGTCCCGGGCGGACAATGGTATACAGTCCGAACTCTTCGTGAGCCATCTTGAGCCACGCCTTCAAGTCGTCAAAGTCACATTGCGAATAGTCCTTTACATTACGCGGCATAGTGCGCTCATGCCAATTCCACGGCACATAAGTCTCCACAGTGTTGAATCCCGCCTCCTTTATTTTACGGAAACGATCCCGCCATAACTCCTGAGGAACGCGAAAATAATGAAAAGCCGCACTCAAGATAAAAATATCTCGACCTTCTATCGTGAAGCAATGCTGATCGTAACGAATACGTTCCGGATGTGAGAATTGTTTAGCGGGAAGTTGTTCGGCATATAAATTAAAAGCAAAACAACATACGAGGATCGATGTTATCAATTTGTTCATGAAGTTCTATTGTTTAGACGAAAGGGAGGGAGACATGCCCCCTCCTTTCCATAAATAATAAGCAATAATTTCAGTTATTCTTATATATCAGCTATTCCTTGTCTTCGGGTCGGTAAATACCTTCCGGATCGTAAATCTCAGTTCTGACAGTATAGAATTCCAACTCAGCTAACGCAAAGTACACAGCATTGCCGGAAGTCTCGTCTGCACGATAACGGATGTATGAATAAGGCTGTCCTTCTGTCCCCAACGTAGGTGTGGTATAAGAAGCACCACCTTTGCCATCATCTTCTATTTCCGCAATCTTGTTCCACTGTTCACCGTCATTACTCCCTAATACGGTAATCTCCACAGGACATTGACCATACTTTCCATTACGATAGTAAGTTTGTATCTTAAACTGCTCTACAGGAGATGGAAGAGTGATATCTATATAGTGCGGAACAGTACCCGCATCATGCCAATCAGTATGAAAAAAGTTAGTGTAATTACCATCCACCAAATACTCTATATACTTTCCTTCATCCGGATCAGGTTTATTACAAAACAAGTTGTCTTTACTTAATAAAATTTTATCAGTGATTTCCTTCACCACCGGCTGGACAGGAAGTGCGGAAGCTCTTACTTCCAACTTCTCACCCACATCTTGGGTTGAGCTGACAGGTGTGGCATGGAATGTGTATTCACCATCTTTTGCCAACATACCCTCAATAAGCATAGTATCGCAAAAGACACTGGCATTCTTATTCACACGTTTGCCTGTGACAGGGCTAAACATGCCATGAAAAAATATTTCTTTTTCATCGTAATTGCTATTTTAATGATTAATAACCCGGATTTTGCACAATCAACGTATTCTTATTCAATTCCGAATCTGCAATCGGAAGCAGGTAATGAGTCGGTGAAGTGAACTTCCAAGCACGATCTACTACCACTGGACGGAAGAAATCCTCATCCGACACACCATCTGTATTAAGAGCAGACGGATTGTGGCCTAAGACATGCTCCAATTCTTTCCACCTTGCCATGTCCCAACGGTAGTGTCCTTCGAAACTCAACTCGATGATACGTTCTTGACGAATTATTTCAATTAGCTTATCTTTTGTCAACGTAGCAATTCCTTCCCATGATTCTTCCACAGTCGGTATGCCGGCATGTTCCCTTATCTTGTTCAGTGCTGTCTTGGCAATGTTTAATTCACCTGCTTCTGCTGCAGCTTCTGCAAGATTCAAATACAGTTCACCCAAGCGAATAACAGGCCACGGATAATTCTGGAACCCGTTGCGGGTATCATAAGTAGGCGTGCACCATTTCTTTACTAAATATCCACTCAATGAAAAGTCCGTAGAACGGTTTTGTTTTCCATGATTGTCTGATTTACGGAACATAGTAACAATTCTACCTTCATTATATCCTTCACGCTGCATTTCAAAATATCCGTTATGGAATGAAACCCATGAATAGAAACGAGGTTCACGTTTCAAGTTGAGGTTACACGTGGTACGTCCTTCATACTGTCCTATCTTAAAATAATCACCAGGAGTGTAGTATTTCGGATCTTCGTCAATCGGGAGTCCGTTTTCTGTATAGAATACTTTCACAAAATCCAATGTAGGACCTACTCCATTCCAGCTATTACCTCCATTCACCGGATCACGCGGAGCGGATTGGTTTTGTGGGTCATAAACACCTTCCGTACGGGTATCCGCCCAAATGACTTCCATATTTTTCTTATCCATAATTTGCATCTTCAAAGCATATTGGATTAAATCCTTGGGCCAACATTCTTCAGGAATTTCGCTTTCATTAGCAATCTGAAACTGGGTGTATTTCTGTTCATCCGCCAGCGTCAACGCTTCTTGACAAGCCGTAAGCGCAGTATTCCATTTAGATGGATTATAATCCAACGGCATCAATGGCTCATTTGTCTCCGGATCGTAAAGAGATGAGTTGGCATAAAAACTATTGCCATTGAAAAGAGGAGACGCCGCATACAAATAAAGCCTTGCTTTCAGTGCTTTGGCAGCCAGTTGTGTAGCTCTGCCATAGTAGGATGATGATTGAACGGCAAGCAATCCGTTGTTGCAAGCTTCGTCATACTTGTCGGCAATCCATTTTACGCATACGTCAAACGGACTTCGCTTCAGTTTCTCCGTGCTACTTACACTAACCTCGTGATCCATAATGATAATCGGACCATATGCACGTAGTAACATGAAGTGATAATACGCAATCAAAAAATTAGCTTCTGCCTTATATATGATTTTCAGTTCTTCTTCCATACGTGGTACAGCATCGACATTGTTTATCAGCGTATAACAACGACGTATACCGGCATACATACGACTCCAATACGCGAACTCACCTATATTGGCCGCGGTATGGGTTCCCTCAAGAAATTTCCGGTCATAATCGGTAAGACAATCACCTCCTTGATATAAATAGCACCCCCTGCGTTCTTTGGGCATAAAAGCATAACAAGAATACAAATAGCGTTCAGCTGCATTTTTATCTTTAAATGCATCTTCCTCAGTCGGACGTTCATCAGGAACGATGTCCAAATAGTCGCAAGAACTTATCCCTGCTACCAGAAAAATAAGCAATAGAGCTTGGTATAGTTTGTTTTTCATAAATCCGGTTTATTTATTGATTGAAAATTGAACACCCACATTAAACACTCGTTGAGTCGGATAAGACAATCCACTACCGCTTCCCATTTCAGGATCCCAATATTTGAATGGAGAGAATGTCAACAAGTTAGATCCTCTCAGATAAACACGGAAAAACTTATGGTTGAATCCGACCTCTAAGTTTTTCAACTTAAGGAATGCACCGTTACGTTGCCAGTATGTAGATGCTTTTGTATTGTTTTCATTGTCACGTTTACTGAGACGCGGATATTCAGCATAGATATTTTGGTTAGTTTCACTCCAATAGTCATCAGCTATGAACTGCAATACATTACGTATACCTTCAGCACCAAAAGGATGGATACCATTCATCATAATAGACACACGAGCTGCACCTTGAAAGAAGAAAGAGAAATCAAACTTCTTGTAACGGAATGAAGGACCGAAACCATATACTATTTCAGGAGTTGTCGGCATACCTGTATATTGACGGTCGTTTGAATCGATAACATTATCATAATTACCGTTTACGTCCGGCAAGTTCTTGTATTTGATATCACCTCCGCTCACCCAGCCTCCAAGGTTTTGTTTCGGATTACGTTGCACCTCGGAATCATCGATAAAGAGACGTTCGGCAATGTACAAAAGCTGTTGGTCAACAGAATGTCCCACACGTGAGATATTGGGATATTTCTGGAAATCCGGCTCGTCATATTCAAGCACTTTGTTATGGGCATACGTAAATGTTCCCTTGAATGACATATCGAAATCGTTATTGAACCTCTTCACATAGTCGATAGAGAAATCAAGTCCCTTATTTTCCACTTTACCAAGATTACCATACATTTTTGTCGCAAGGTTCATCCATTTATCCTTTCCATTCGTACCCCAGTAGTCCGGAATCTGTTGACGCTCCATAAAGATATCATTACGTATTTCCTTGAAGATATCGAACGTTATGTTCAGTTCATTCTTGATACCCAAGTCGATACCAAAGTTCCATTTGCTACCTACTTCCCATGTAATATCATTGTTGGCATAACGGATATATTTCGGACCATTTTTTGAAATGTTTTGATCTCGGCCTGTTGTATATCCCAAATCACCGTTTTCCAACTCTATGTTTGAAAGATAAATGTAACGTTCACCTCCAATTTGGTCATTACCTACAAGTCCCCAAGATGCACGCAGTTTCAAATTACTCACCACATCAGAGAACTTTTCAAAGAACTTTTCACGACTGATATTGTATCCTATTGCCACGGAAGGGAAGAAACCAAAACGGTTTCCTTTAGCAAAGTTCTCGCTACCATTGTATCCGAAGTTCAATTCAGCCATATAGCGGTAATCATAAGCATAAGTGACGCGACCGGCAAATCCTTGCTTGCGTTGCGGAAGCGACTCAATGAGATCCTCAGGAGCGTTACCGTTGTATTGGTCTTGATTGTAGAGGAACATTCCGGATACATTGTGCACCGTATTGAACGTACGATTATAATTAATCATTGCCTGAATATAGAGTCGACGGTCACCACTCGATTTATTCGAGGTCTGCAATACAGTACTTTGTTCAGAACCAATTCGATTCAACGTGTAGTCCGATAAATTGTCAGTATTATAGTTTATTACCTGAAACTGATTGTAACCGGCCGAACGATCGGTGTTAGTACTACTCCAGTTTTTGAACGAGAACAAAGCTTCTGCAGAAAGGCCTTCGGTAATGAAATCAAGTTTTTGCTCAAATTTCAGGTTGGCCATAACTGTACTTTCAAATTGTGACTGATATCCTCTTGCCATTTCAGCGTATGGATTACGGAAGCCACTATTATATTTACCACCGGATTTTCCACCCCAACGAATGTAATCCACATTTGGGTCATCCGGGAAACGTACCGGAAAATCAACCGGATTGGATTCCATAACCATACCAAACAGATCACTCGTATTAGAGGTAGGACCAGAATAGTCCCTCAGTTGCACATTCAAGTTCAACGACAGTTTACTTGATTTAGATAAATTCAGATTGAAGTTATTTTGGAACACATATCGCATGATGTTGAGGTTATTTTTATAACTAAAATCATCGGTATTACGCAACACACCACTATCATGGTTGACAGACACACTGCTAAAATAATCTAATTTTTTGGAACCACCGCGAATAGTAACATTGATATTTTGATTCATAGCCCCGCTACGGAACAATTCATCATACCAATTCACGTTAGGATAAATAAGCGGATTCAATCCTGCCCTTGTACCGGCAATCTTATTGTCGGAATAAAGCACCTCACCTGTACCACGTGTCAACACGGCTTCATTGTACATCTCCATATAACGCACACCATCAACAAACTTCGGCGTTTTGGTATGGGTGGAATACGCGTTTTCTAAACGAATATTAACGATAGCTTTGTCACTTTCACGTCCCGATTTGGTTTTGACAATCATCACACCGTTTGCACCACGTGAACCATAAAGCGCTGTAGCCGTTGCATCTTTCAACACGGAGAAACTCTCAATAACTTCCGGATCGATAGCATTCAAGTCACCGCTCGAAGCTTGCACACCATCAATGATAATCAATGGACTCCTTGTGCCATTGAAAGTAGAAATACCGCGAATCCAAAAGTCGGCCCCATCAGCCCCCGGTTCACCGGAACGCTGTACGGCAACCACACCAGCCAAACGTCCGGCAAAACCTGTAGACAACTGGGAACTGGGAACTTTCAGTTCGTCAGGCTTCACCATCTGTACCGAACCAACTACTGATTCTTTCTTTTGCGTACCATAGCCTACTACGACCACTTCATTCAACGTTTGTGAAGATTCCTTCATGACTACCTTAACAAACGTGCCTACCGTAGCTTCCACATTGACCGGATCATATCCTATATAAGAGATACTCAATGTCACTTTCTTAGCAGGTACTGTCAACACGAAGTTGCCATCAATATCAGTGATGACACCGGTCTCAGTATGTCCCTTCAAAACTACGGACGCACCGATAACAGGTTCTCCATTTCCATCCCGGACAGAACCCTTAATCTGGTATTTCTCGTTGCTTACATTACTTACTTCTTCTCTCCGCTTCAACACGATATCTGTGCCATTTATCACATAATCCACCTGAGAATTCGCAAATATTCCATTAAGAACTTCGGACAAATTCATTCCTTTAGCAGAAAAAGAAATCTTCCGCTTAACGTTAAAATCTTTCGTATTATAAAAGAAATTGTACCCCGTTTTTTTTTCGATTTCCTTGAGTGCTTTTTCAATAGTCACATCCTGAAAACGGAATTCCATAGCCGCATTTTGAGAATGAACGGTCTCAGCATACGAAATCCCAATGGACATGAACATAAACATAATAAAGAACCTCATAAACAAAGGGATTTTACC
>PPYE01662369.1_pt1 | contig 15481 bp, 16 predicted proteins | sample 1559881 | NCBI WGS metagenome assembly PPYE01 (sample SAMN08240022, study PRJNA423297) | Human gut metagenome, whole genome shotgun sequencing project. | reverse complement strand
ACCAGGCCACCGACTGGATCTTGGGGTCCTGGAGGGGTTCCGCCTCCAGGAAGAAGTCCAGCTTTCGCTCCAGCAGCTTCTCCGACAGGGCGGCGCTGCTCCCCTCGGTGAGGGTCAGGGTGATCTGGGGGTTCTGCTCCCGGAACTCCTGGAACAGCCGGGGGAGCACATAGGTGCAGAAGAACATGGAGCTGCCGATGTGCAGCTGGGTCCCCGGGCCGCTGAGGGCGGCGAAGTGCTCCCGCATGTCCTCCTCAATGGCCATGACTTTCTCCACCTGCTGGATATAGTACTCCCCGGCGGGGGTCAGGGAGATGGGGTTGGTGCTCCGGTCGAAGAGGGGAGTCTTGATCTCCTGCTCCACCTTTTTGACCACCGAGCTGAGCCAGGGCTGGGAGACGAAGAGTTTTTGGGCGGCCTTGGAGAAGCTGTGCTCCTGGTAGATGGCGTAGATGTACTCCTTGTAGTTCAGCATGAGAGCGCCCCCTATAAGCAAAACGATATGAGCTCTTAAACACTTACGAATTTTACAAATCCGGCAGGTTCCGGTAAAATTATAGCAGAAAGCCGGACAAGCGGCAAGGCGTCCGGTATCCGTCGGTTATATCTGCGCGCGGGCGTCAGGAAAGGAAGCGGAATGCGTATGAACTATCACATTGCAGCCCGGATGGACCGGATGGCCCCCTCGGGCATCCGGAAGGTAAATGAGAAGGCCCTGGCCATGGAGCGGGCGGGGGAGCGGGTGCTCCACTTTGAGATCGGCCGTCCCGACTTCGACACCCCCGAGTACATCAAAAAGGCGGCCGATCAGGCCTTGGCCCAGGGAAAGGTCCACTACACCTCCAACTTTGGCATGATGGAGCTGCGTCAGGCCATCGCCGACAAGCTCAAGCGGGAGAACCACATCGACTATAAGGCCTCCGAGGTGCTGGTCACCGTGGGATTGTCCGAGGCGGTGTTTGCCGTGCTGGCCACACTGCTGGACGAGGGGGACGAGATCCTGGTGCCCGACCCGGTGTGGCTCAACTATGGAGATTCGGGCCAAGATCACCCCCAGGACCCGGGCCGTGGTCATCGTCACCCCCAACAACCCCACCGGCGGCGTGCTGGAGGAGGATGTGCTCAAGGAGCTGGCCTCCATCGTCCAGGAGCACGACCTGATGGTGATTGCCGACGAGATCTACGAGCGGCTGGTGTACGACGGGTGTAAGCATGTGAGCATCGCCTCCCTCCCCGGCATGAAGGAGCGCACCTTCACCATGAACGGTATGTCCAAGGCCTATGCCATGGACGGCTGGCGGCTGGGCTATGTGGCCGCTCCGGAGGAGTACATCACGGCCATGAACAAGTTCCACCAGCACAACACCACCTGCGCCCCCAGCTTTGTCCAGGCGGCCGCCATCGCCGCTCTCACCCAGGAGGGGGACGAGGTGAAGGAGATGGTGAAGGAGTACCAGCGCCGCCGGGACTACGCGGTAAAAGCCATCAACGACATCGACGGCATCCACTGCCTGTGCCCCAAGGGCGCCTTCTACATCTTCATCAACTGCAAGGAGCTGGGCAAGACCTCGGCGGAGCTGTCCCAGTATTTCCTGGAGGAGGCCAAGATCGCCCTGGTGCCCGGCGACGTGTTCGGCCCCGGCGGGGAGGGCTATCTGCGCATGTCCTTCGCCGCCAGCTATGAGAGCATCGTGGAGGGCTGCGGCCGCCTGAAACAGGCGGTGGAGAACCTGAAAAAGTGAGGAACTTCTCCATTGCCCCGGCGCGGCCGGGGTGGTAAGATAAAAACAGAGGACTTCGCCCGGCGGCGGGGACCCCCCGCCCCGCCGGACGGCTGAAAAAGGAGAATCGTTATGCGTCTGGCAACCATCAAGTTAAACGGCAAAGAAATTGCCGGTATCGTCACGGAGTCCGGCATCCTGCCCATCGCGGCCCTGAACGCGGCCAAGGGCACCGCCTGGAGAGAGGAGATGTACGAGCTGATCTGCGCCCAGCAGGTGCCCGGCCTCACTAAGTGGTACAACGAGGGCGGAAAGGACGAGCTGGAGACCATCCCCGGCCTGGTGCCCCAGGACCAGGTGGAGTACGCCCCCCTGTACCGGAATCCCCGGCGGATTTTCGGCATCGGCCTGAACTACGCCGAGCACGCGGGGGACATCGGCAACGCCCCTCCCCAGGGCTTCCCGGGCAGCTTCTTTAAAATGGCGGACACCCTCATCGGCCCGGGGGACGAGATCAAGCTGCCCACCCTGAAGGAGGCCCAGAAGACCACCGCCGAGGCGGAGCTGGGCATCATCATGGGCCGGGACTGCCGGGACGTGGCCCAGGAGGACTGGCAGAGCGCCATCGTGGGCTACACCACCATCCTGGACATGACGGAGGAGTCCATCCTGAAGGGGAACGACTACCTCAGCGGCAACCCCCGCTACCTGTGCATCGTGAAGAACTTCCCCACCTTCTTCTCCTTCGGCCCCCAGCTGGTCACCCCCGACGAGGTGCCCGACGTGCTGAAGCTGGAGGTCCAGTCGGTGCACAACGGGGAGATCCACGCCAAGAACACCGTGGACCACATGACCCACAAGCCGGACCGGCTGGTGTCCCTCCACAGCAGCATCCAGGGCTGGTATGCCGGCGACGTGCTGGCCACCGGCACCCCCCGGGCCTTCCACATCCAGGACGGGGACGTGGCCGAGTGCCGCGTCGTGGGCCCCGATGGCTTTGCTATGGAGCCCCTGGTGAACCCAGTGGTGGACCTGAAGAAGCACCCGGAAAAAGCGTAATACCACTTTCTTGCTTGTGAGGAGGATTTTAATATGAAAGCGACGTTTGTTCTGACCCCGGCGGAGGCCCGCCGCCTGATCGCCAAGGCCGTGATCCAGATGCCCGAGTTCCAGAAGGCATGGAAGGACGCCTATGTGATTCTGGCCGGCGGCACCACCAACGCCTTCATCGCCCAGGAGCTGCTGAACGACCCGTCCATCGAGCCCGGCCGCTGCACCGTGGGCCTGAGCTGCGAGGGTCTGCTGTGCGTCACCGAGCCGGAGAGCCGCAAGAGCTTCCCCAACGTGTTCTACAAGGGGCAGCCGGTAGACAAGAAGATCGACGAGGCCCTGCAGGACTACCACGCCGACACCGTCATCCTCAAGGGGGCCAACGCCTTCGACCTGGAGGGCCACGTGGGCATCATCACCAGCGGCTTCAACGGGGGCACGGTGCCCAACTTCATCGGGTACATGACCTCCAAGGGGCTGAAGTGGATCTGCCCGGTGGGCTATGACAAGCTGGTGCCCTCCGTGCCGGCGGCCAGCCGGGCCCTGGGCGGGGCCAGCCATATCGACATCTCCCTGGGGGCCGACCCCGGCATGTACTGTCTGTCCAGCGCGGACATCATCACCGAGGCGGAGGCCATCCGGATGATGTTCCGCTGTGAGGCCAAGGTGGTGTGCGCCAGCGGCATCGGCGGCAACGAGGGGGCCCACTACTGGGCGGTGGACGGCGAGGAGGCCGACGTCAAGGCCATGGTGGACTACCTGGAGCAGAATGTCAAGGGCGAGCCCGCCATTCCCGGCAACAAGGGCAACTGCTCCAACTGCCGCTACCCCGGCTGTAAGTACAACAACAAACCCCTGCCCGACTGGATGAAGCGCCGGGGCATTGAGAAGTAAGGCCCCAGACGGCGGATTCCATACTTATATACACACGCACAGCGCCCCGGACGGGTTTTCGTCCGGGGCGTTTTCCGGCGGGGCGGGCCCGACGCGGGGGACCATTTGGAAAATAAATGGAGATTTAACTGAAAGGACCTTGAAAAAACCTGAAAAGCGTGCTATGGTAGAGAAGCAGACAAAATCAATCTTTCGCACCGGCCCATGGGCCGGTCTCTTTCCATCCTGGAAAGAGAAAACCCCTGGGGACTATTCGTCCGGCACGTACTCCAGCACGTCCTCCACCCGGCAGTCCAGGATTTCGCACAGGGTGTTCAGGGTCTTGGTGGTAATGGCTTTCCCGTGCTTCATACGGTGGATGGTGTTGGAGTCCATACCTTGCTTGTAAATTAACTGGTATTCGGTAATCCCTTTTTTGAGCATTGTCTCGTAGAGAGGCTTATAGCTGATCAATGATTTCACCCCTGCTTAAAATTAGCATGGTGAAAGTATTGACTATGGTCAAAATATTCACTATAATTTATGGTGAATATTTTAAGCATACCCAGAGGATACCCAGGCGCTGGCCGGAGGCAGGCGGGCCCGGCTTGTTCTACGGCCAAAAAAGAGACGAAACTGTAATTTTGTAAAGGAGTGTTGGATATGAAAAAACGGGTTTTGGCTATAGCCATGACATTGGCTATGACCTTGTCGCTGCTGCCGGTGTCGGCATTGGCGACGGAGACTGGGGAGACCCCGGAGGAGGAGACTTCGACGGTGAACTCCATCCAGGAGACAAACAGCTCAGAGAATGCAGAAAACCAGGATCAAGAGCTTACGGCTGATGTGGAAATTGATGAGGATACTCAGGTCACCGAAGGCGACAGTGTGGAAAATTTTGTGGCTAAAATTGGGGATATGCCATATGCAACGCTTCAAGGGGCAATTGATGCGGCATCTGACAATGCAACAATTGTTCTTCAAGATGATGTTGTACTAGATGCTTGCATTACCATTTCAAAGACAATTACTCTGGATTTAGCAGGAAATACAATCTCAAATACTAAGGCTGTTTGGGATAACGAAGGTAAAATATGGTCTTTGGTGCGAGTAGAGGGAAATGGGAATCTTACCCTTACAGGAGATGGAACTCTACGCGCCTTAGAAAATGACTGTTACGCAGTTGACATCGTAGACGGCGGTCAGTGTACTATTGAAAATGGTACATATGTTGGGAATATACATGCAGTTTATGTTTTTAATGGAAGTTTAATCGTAAATGGTGGTACATTTTCTGTTCAGCAGAAATACAGTACAGAGAGACCTGATGAGTATGTTTTGAACTGTTATGATGCAAATTATAAAAATAAATCGGCTTCAATTACTGTAACCGGCGGAACGTTTGCAAACTTTGATCCCTCGAATTGCTATGCTGAGGGTGAGGGAACCAACTTCTGTGCCGATGGCTATGTTAGTGTGCAGAACGGCGATCAGTATACTGTCATGCCCATTGAAGAAGTGGCTGTGGCTCAGATTGGCGATGAACATTATCTGACGCTGGCCGAAGCTATTTCTGACGCTCAGGACGGCGCAACTATTGTATTACTGAGAAATACAACTGAAAATATTGGCATATCCGCCAATCAGGACATTACTTTGGACCTTAATGGAAAGACCTTGACAGAGACTGATGTAATGATTGTAGAAGGGAACTTAACCATTATGGATTCTACAGCTCCCGCGGCACCGCAGGTCAGTTCTGATTATGAGGCTGTCAACTATGACGCTGGTGCGATCGTCAACATCAAAAATGAAAGCCCTTGGGGTAACTGCCATACGATTGTAGTTCAAAATGGCGGTCAGGTAACCCTGCTGAGCGGAAAAATCAAATCTACAGGCAATTGCGGTATTTATGTGAATGGAAATCTCAATCCGGAAGGCTCTGATAATACAGCAGATATCCCTTCAAAGCTGACAGTAGAAGGCGGCTATATTGAGGCGTTAGAGTTTGGCGCGGCTGTTGCTGGACGTGGTGCGCAACTGGATATATCCGATGGCGTGATTGTAGCGGAAAACAATGCTGCCGTTGCCGGAAATGGAACAAACAGCCAGAATGCATATTATGGTGGGACGAAAATTAATATTTCCGGCGGAACAATCATCAGTCATATTACATCAGATGGATACATTGCATGCGGTATTTATCACCCACAAAGAGGCGAACTGAACATCAGCGGCGGCACCATTTATGCGGATGGTGGAGTGGGACTTCTGATGCGCGGCGGTACTGCTACCATCAGCAACGGTGTAATTGCTGCGACCGGAACGGCTTCTGGTAAGGTGGGAGATAGCAAAGTTATTGCGAATTGCTATGCTGTGCAGTTGGATGGCGCCAGTAACTATTATGATTATGAAAATACCACAATTAAGATTATTGGCGGTATGATTTCGTCTGATCGTGTAGTTGAAAACCTTAATGTGCTGGATGCAGATGCTGGCAGACTACAGGTTGCCGGCGGCTATTTTACCAATGATCCCAGCACTTATCTGGCAGTAAATCACTATGCAGTGGCCTCCAATCAAGACGGCTACTCCTACATGGTGACGGATCGGCAACCCACAGAGGCCCCCGTGATAGTCACAGAGAATGTAGAGGCTGGAGTTGCTGAAGATGCAAATATGACCCAGGAGGACAAAGACGCTGTTTCTAGTGTAATTAACAGTGCGTTTGTTTCTGGTGTTGCGGATGCTTTGACAAATGACTCCAAAGACAAGATTGCCATTGCGGCAGGCATCAGCAATGAAGATTTAAAAAACCCGAACAAGACCGTAGTGATAGAAATTGGCGTCAATGTAACGGCTACCAGCGCCAATCTCTCCGGAGATAATGCCACCGTCACTTATCAGGTAACGCCTGTGGCGACTGTGAAGGTAAAGGGAGAGGAAGGAAATAAGGAAGTACCTGTTCCCAACAGCTACCTGAACGGCCAGAAGTTTACCGTGCGGCTGCCTCTGCCTGCCGGTCTGAAAAATCCCCAGGAAGTTATGCATATTGCCGACAACGGCGTCCGTGAACGGTTCACAGGCAACGAGCTGACCATCAGGTCTAACTGGGTGGAGGTCAGCATCAGCCATTTCAGCAAGTTGATTGTCAACGCCAAGGAAACTGTAGCAGCCAAAATCGGCAATACAGGATATGGAACACTTCAGGAGGCGGTCAACGCCGCCGCATCGGGGGCAACGATTACGCTCCAGCAGGACTGCGACGAGCCCATCACTATCAGCGGCAAGAGTGTGAAAATTGACCGGAATGATCATAAGTATGAGGTTGCAAAAATTACTCTTGGGTCCCGTTGTGAGATGACAGTGAATGGGGACGTTATTGTCATCACATATACAGCCCCCACTCATTCGTCGGATTCTGACAGCGGTTCTGACAGCGGCGACTACCTGATTACCGTGGACCGGGTCAGCGGCGGCCGTGTCACCGTCCAGCCCGGCCGGGCGGACAAGGGCGACACTGTGACCATCACCGTCTATCCCAACGACGGCTATGAGCTGGACGAGCTGGTGGTCACCGACAGCCGGGGCAACGAGATCGACCTGGACGCCCGCAGCGCCACCCGCTTCACCTTCACCATGCCCAGCGGCAAGGTGACCGTGGAGGCCTCCTTTGTCCGGGAGGGCGGCCAGACCCAGACCCCCCAGACAACCTTTGCCGACGTGCCCGCCTCCGCCTGGTACTACGACGCGGTGGAGTATGTGTATGAAAACGGCCTCATGTCCGGCGTGTCCGGCGGCCGGTTCGCCCCCGACGACACCCTCACCCGGGCCATGCTGGTCCAGACCCTGTACGCCATGGAGGGCCGCCCCGCCGCCGCCTCTGCGGGCTTCGCGGATGTGGCCTCCGGCGACTGGTATGCCTCTGCGGTGAACTGGGCGGCGGCCAACGGGGTAGTCTCCGGCGTGAGCGAGACCGGCTTCGGCCCCAATAACGCCCTCACCCGGGAGCAGCTGGCCCTGATCCTGTACCGGTTCGCCCAGTACAAGGGCTATGACGTCGCCGGAACCAGTGACCTGGCCGCTTACGCCGACGGCTCCTCCGTCTCCAGCTGGGCGGCGGAGGCCATGGGTTGGGCGGTAGACGCCGGCCTGATCTCCGGCGTGGGCGGCAACCAGATTGCCCCCACCGGCACCGCCAGCCGGGCTCAGGTGGCTCAGATCCTCATGAATTTCTGTGAGAACGTGGCCCGCTAAGGTCAGAAACAACTGAACGGACCCCGGCTTCGGCCGGGGTCCGTTTTTCTGGTCTTGCCCCCTTCCGGGGATGGGTGTATGATAATCCGGTGAAAACAGAAAAGGAGGCGGCGGCATGAAGCGAGGAAAGGCGCTGCTGGCCCTGTTTTGGGAATTTTTTCAGTTCGGCTGTTTCACCTTCGGGGGCGGCTGGAGCATTGTGGCCCAGATGCAGCGGCTGTATGTGGAGAAGCGAAAAACCATCACCGGGGAGGAGCTGCTGGACATCACCAGCGTGGGCCGCAGCCTGCCCGGCACCATGATCGGCAACGTGGCCATGCTGTACGGCAACCACGCGGCGGGGCTGGCCGGGGGCGTGGTGTGTCTGGTGGCTATGATCCTGCCCCCGTTTTTGATTCTGAGCGTGCTCACCCTCTGCTACACCGCCGTGCGGGACAACTACTGGGTGATGGCGGCCATGACCGGGGTGCGGGCCGCCATTGTCCCCATCATGGCCTCCGCCGCCCTGAATCTGGTGAAGGGGGCCTTCCGGTATCCGCCCTGCGTGGCGGTGGCGGCGGCGTCCTTCGCCCTGTACCTGATCTGGGATGTGAACTGTGTGTTTCTGGTACTGATGGGCATTGCGGCCGGACTGGCCATCTGTGAGATATATGAACGGAAAGGAGCGGGAAAATCCAATGGTACTGCTTGAGCTGTTCTGGAGCTTTCTGAAAATCGGGTTCACCAGCTTCGGCGGGCTGTCCATGATCCCCCTTATCAACGACGAGGTGCTCTCCCACGGATGGATGACCGCCAGCGAGGTGGCCGATATTGTGGCCATCGCCGAGATGACTCCGGGCCCCCTGGGCTTCAACTGCGCCACCTTCGCGGGCATTCAGGCGGCGGGCATTCCCGGGGCCATTGCCGCCAACCTGGGGGTCATGTCCCCCACCCTCACCCTGTGCGCCGCGGCCGCTGTGTTCTTTGAGCGGGTGAAGGGCAACAAGTACATGGAGCACATCCTGGTGGGGGTCCGCCCCGCCTGCCTGGGCATGGTGGTGGGGGTGACCTGCTCCATGCTCACCAACTACCTGGGGACCTCCGGCCAGGTGAGCCTGCCGGCGGTGGGCATCGGGGTGCTGGATCTGGTATTGCTCCTGAAGGGAAAGCAGAGCGTCCCGGTGGTCATCGGGATCAGCGCCCTGCTGGGCCTGCTGTGCTTCGGTGTTTTGGGCTGGCAGTAGCCCGCCCGGCGTGGTATAATGGCGGCACAAGGACAGCTTGAGAAAGGAGGCGGACGATATGGTGCCCAGCTATGAGACCATGGGGGACTGGCTGGAGGAGATCTCCCAAAAATTCCCGGACGCGTTTTTTGAGGAGCTGGACGGGGGCATCCAGCTGGAGGAGCAGGCCCTCCCCGACCCGGAGTTTCCCCCGGGGGAGATGTACATTATGGGGGAGTACTGCCACGACATGCTGGGGCGGTACATCGTATTGTACTACGGCTCCTTCGCCGCCCTCCTGGCCGACGAGGACGAGGAGACCTGGAAGGATGAGATCTTCGCCACCGTGGCTCACGAGTTTACCCACCACATGGAGGATACCGCCGGCCTCCACGCCCTGGACGACAAGGACGCGGAGTTCCTCCGCCAGGCCCGGGAGGCGTACGGGGAGGGGGAGCCGTGAGCGATTCGCTGGAGCGGGATCTGACCCGGTGTCTCCAGGGGGAGGAGGAGCTGCGGGAGCGGGAGTACGCCGCTCAGGTGCTGGCCGGGGGCGACTTCTCCCATCTGGACTGCGTGCAGGTGGTGTTCCGGGGCTGCCGCCTGATTGGGGTGGATTTCAGCCGCAGCTTTTTCGACCGGGTGCGCTGGGAGCGGTGCGACCTGTCAGGCTGCCGCTTTTCCGAGTGCTCCTTCCGGGAGGCGGTCTTTCTGGACTGCCGGGGGGAGGGGTGCACCTTCGCCCAGAGCGCCTTCTCCCACACCCGGGTGGAGGAGGGCTCCTGGCGGTACGCCAACTTCACCAAGACCAGCTGGAAGACGGGGCTCTTTCAGGACTGCCGCCTGACCCAGGGGGTGTTCTCCCAGGTGCGGCACCGGAACCTGGCCTTCCGCCGGGCGGACCTCACCGGGGCGGACTTCTTCCAGACCTCCCTGCGGGGGGTGGACCTGTCTACCTGTGAGATCCGGGGGCTGACCCTCTCCCAGGACACCAGGAGCTGCGGGGGGCCGTCCTGGCCCTGGAGCAGGCCCCGGACGTGGCCGCTCTGCTGGGGGTCAAATGGGTGTAAAAAATCGGGGGCTCAGACCGAAGTCTGAGCCCCCGCTGCTTTATACTTTTGCGGGCAGGGAGTCGTCCTCCCGCACCCAGTCCTCCACATGGACCACCCGGTAGTCCCGCTCGCCGCTGCGGATGACCACCCGGTCGATGCCCGCGTTGATGATGACCCTCCGGCACATGGAACAGGAGGTGGCGTCGTGGAGGAGCTCGCCGCTCTTGGCCTCCCGCCCCGCCAGGTACAGGGTGGCCCCCAGGGTGTCCCGCCGGGCGGCGGAGATGATGGCGTTCATCTCCGCGTGGACGGAGCGGCACAGCTCGTACCGCTCGCCGCTGGGCACCTGCATGGCCTCCCGGGTGCAGTAGCCCAGGTCCATGCAGTTCCTCCGCCCCCGGGGGGCGCCGTTGTAGCCGGTGGCCACGATCTCGTCGTTCTTCACGATGATGGCCCCGTAGCACCGGCGCAGGCAGGTGGACCGCTCCAGCACCGTCTCGGCGATGTCCAGATAGTAATTCTCTTTGTCGATGCGCTTCATGGAAGGGCCCTCCCGGTCTTGTTTTTTGCCATAAGTATACCGGATTTCCCGCCGAAAGGCAAGGGGGGAGGCGGCCGGGATATCCGCCCAGGTGGAACACTTTAAGGGGAATTGTCCCCCTCCGGGGCACAATTTACACTTTGTTTACGATTGATTTCTTGACGAGTTTTTATTTGCGCAGTATCATATTTTTCAGAAAAAGAAATGGTTGAGCCGGGTGTCTGTTCCGCTTACCCCGTGCGAGGAGGCTCTCTATGATCCGCAATGCGCTTCAGCGGTTTATGTACGGCCGCTATGGAAATGATCAGCTGAATACCGCCCTGCTGATTTTATATGTGGCGCTGTATGTGCTCTATTTCCTCACCAGGATTGAACTGTTCTACTGGATCTCCTTTGTGGCGATCCTGTTTGCGCTGTTTCGGATGCTCTCCCGGAACCCGGCCCGCCGCCGGGCGGAGAACGCCAAATTCCTAAAGGTGGCCGGACCGGCCATCCAGTGGTTCCGGCTGCGCCGCACCATCCACCGGGACAAGGAGCACTGCTATTTCAAGTGCCCCAACTGCGGACAGCAGCTCCGGGTGCCCAGGGGCAAGGGAAAGATCACCGTCACCTGCCGCAGCTGCGGCGCCGTCTTTGAAGAGAAGAGCTGAATACAGTCTAAACCGCCGGAGCGAACCGCTCCGGCGGTTTAGACTGTCAAAAAAGTGGCAAAGCCACTTTTTTGAATGGGGCTGCACGAAATTTTGACCTCGATTTCTTGTGAAATTGTCGGTCAAAATTTCGTGAGAGGTGTCATTTCCGAGGCACATGTCCTCGAAAATGACGAGATTAGATTTTATTCCGTCGTCTGCGGACGACGGAACTCCTTGCAGGAGGGCTTTTTTTGACAAGCAGAAAACCGCCGGAGCGAACTGCTCCGGCGGTTTTCTGTTCTGGGGGAGTTCACCACAGCTGGTCCACCTGGGTGCCGGTGTAGTACCAGGTGAGGATCTCCTCAAAGGAGCTGCCCGCCTTGGCCATGGCGTTGGCCCCGTACTGGCTCATGCCCACCCCGTGGCCGTAGCCGGTGACCGAGAAGGTGAAGTTGGTCCCGTCCCAGGCCACGGTGAAGCAGGCGGAGCGCAGGTCGAACAGGGTGCGCACCTGGCCTCCGGTGAGGGTGACGCCCCCCACCAGGATGCTGGACACAGTGCCCCCCTCGTTGACGGCGGGGGTGCCGAACCAGACGGAGGGGTCGCCCGACAGGTCGGCCCCCGGGTAGGCGGCCAGCACCGCCTCCCGCACCTGGTCGGCGGAGAAGACCGCCTGGCTGTGGTAGTTGGGGACCTCCTCCCCCTCGGGGCTCTCCACGCTCTGGAGGTAGTCCACCTGGTTCCCCCACACCTCCACCGCGTCCACAGTGCGGCCCGGGGCGGAGGAGAAGAACACCGCCTGGATGGGCTCCCCCTGGTAGAGGACCCCCAGGCCGTCGGTCCCGGCGATGGCGGTCTCAATCTTCTGGGCGTAGGTCTGGGCGCTCACCCCCCAGCGGTTCTCCGCCGTCTCCCGGGGGATGTAGGCCTGACAGCAGTTGATATCGGTGCACACGTCAGCCTCCGGGTGTGCGTCGGAGGTGTGCGCCTGTTTCCGGACGGTGTAGGTGCGGGCGGGGGAGCCTGTCCCGCGGCTTCCAGAGTCCCTTCTTCGATCCCGGTATGCCATCCCTCTGCCCCCTCTCTCCGTGTGCCGGCCGCCGGGCCGCGCTCACAGACAGAATATGCCGCCGGGAGGCGGGGTATGTCCGCCGGAAGCAAAAAGCCTTTGCGATTTCCCGTTGGATACACTATAATGGTGAGAGATGTGATTTCGATTTCCAAGGAGGAGGACCATCATGCTGCTGAATGTGCTTGCGGTGGGGGACGTGTGCGGAGAGGGGGGCCAGGATATCCTGGCCCGCCGCCTGAAGGAGCTGAGAGAGGGAGAGGACATCCACTTCACCGTGGTCAACGGGGAGAACGCCTCGGTGGTGGGCATCACCCCCCGGCAGGCCCGGGGGCTCTATGACGCCGGGGCCGACGTGATCACCCTGGGCAACCACACCTGGAACCGCATTCAGATCGCGGATTTTCTGGAGAAGGACCGCTATATCCTCCGCCCGGCCAACTACGCCGGCCGGGTGCCCGGCCGGGGCTTCGGGATCTACGACGGGCCCCGGGGACTGAAAATCGGGGTGATCAACCTGATGGGCCGCCTGGAGCTCAACGCCAATCTGGACAGCCCCTTCAAGCAGGTCAACCAGATCCTCCGCCGGGAGGATATCCAGCAGTGCGACGTGGTGCTGGTGGACTTCCACGCCGAGGCCACCAGCGAGAAGGGGGCCATGGCCTGGTACCTGGACGGGCGGGTGGAGGCCGTCTGGGGCACCCACACCCACGTGCCCACGGCGGACGGACAGATTCTCCCCAAGGGGACGGGATTTCTCTCCGATCTGGGCATGACCGGCCCCCGCCTGTCCATTCTGGGGGTGAAGCCGGAGCTCTCCCTGAACCTGTTTCTGGGCGGCCTGCCCAAGCGGTACGAGGAGGCGGAGGGGCCCTGCAAGATCAACGCCTGTAAATTTGTCATCGACACCGAGGCGCATAAGTGCGTGGAGGTGAAACGGGTGGATCTGATCGAGTGAAATTTTTGGAAGGGCGCGGGGGATTTCGCCGCCCCCTTAAAGCCTTCCCCCTGGGGGGAAGGTGGCCCCGAAGGGGCCGGATGAGGGGGCAGATTTCGGACACCTTGTAGGGCGCGACGACCTCGGCGCGCCGTTTCGGCGGTTTTTCGCGGGGGATTTCGCCGCCTGCGGGCGGCGAGTGACTTTTTGGACGCCCAAAAAGTCACCAAAAAAGCGCTAGGGGGTGGGGCCAATCGGATTCGGCTGCGCCTCATCCTCCATGATCCCCACCCCCTAGAACCCCCATTACGGGGGTTATCCCTTGGGACGGGCAGAAAGTTTCCGGCGCGCAAAATCTGAGTGGCCTCCGCGATTCCTTCCGGGCCACTGGGCCCTGAGTTTGCAAAAATTAGGACCCGGTGCGGTTCCACAACTGCGCCTGGGTTTGCCGAGCCAAGGCTTTCGGTGCGAATCCTGGCGAGCCGGTCTGGGACCGGCCCCTACGAAGGTGTGAAACCGTTTTCGTCATTCGCCGTAGGGGCGGGTCCCAGACCCGCCCGCTCTCAAGCCTTCCCCCTCAAAGGGGGAAGGTGTCTGGCCGGAGGCCAGACGGATGAGGGTGCTTTCTTGGTATGCACACCCCCAGCGGGAGGCCCAAGGGCCTCCCCTACCCAAACCAGGAAAATTTGTGGAAAACCTGTAAGGCGCGGGCGGGCGACCGCGAGGGTCGCCCCTACAGGGCTGCAAGAACGTATGCAAGGCCCGGAAACCCCGGGCGGCCCAGTGTGCCGCCCCTACGGAGCCAAGCTTGCCTAATTGGGGCCCCCGTAAAATGGGGGTCCAGGGGACAAGCGTCATATCGGCTGAGGCGCAGCCGAAGTCGATCTGCGCTTGTCCCCTGGCGGCTCTTTGGTGACTTTCTGGCCGTCCAGAAAGTCACTCGCCGCCCGCAGGCGGCGAACCCCCTGCGCAAAACCCTCACAGATGCAAATCCTCCCGGAAAGGAGACAACCCAATGATCAAACTCATTCACGGGGCCGACTTCCACCTGGACAGCCCCTTCTCCGGCCTGGCCCCGGACCAGGCCGCCCAGCGGCGGCGGGAACAGCGGGAGCTCCTCGCCCGCCTGGCCCAGCTTGCCCGGGAGCGGGAGGCCGGCCTGGTGCTCCTCTCCGGCGACCTGCTGGACGGGCGGCAGACCTACCGGGAGACCGCCCAGGCCCTGGCCCAGACCCTGGGGGAGATTCCATGCCCGGTGCTCATTGCCCCGGGCAACCACGACCCCTATACGGCCAAGTCCCTGTATGCCGCCCTGGACTGGCCGGACAACGTCCATATTTTTTCCACAGAGGCCCCGCGAAGTGTGGAATTTCCGGCGCTCAAGTGCGCGGTCTGGGGGAGCGCCTTCACCTCCCCCCACCGGGAGGACGACCCCCTGGCGGGCTTCCGGGCCCAGGCGCCGGAGGGGTGGACCAAGCTGGCGGTTCTCCATGGGGAGGTGGAGGGCAAGGGGGATTACGCCCCCATCTCCAAAGCCTCCATCGCCGGGAGCGGACTGGACTACCTGGCCCTGGGCCACATCCACCAGTGCAGCGGCCTTCAGCGGGAGGGGAACACCTTTTGGGCCTACCCCGGCTGCCCCGAGGGCCGGGGCTTTGACGAGACGGGGGACAAGGGAGTTCTTTACGTCGAGGCAGAGCCGGGGAATTGCACGGCGGAGTTCGTCCCCCTGTGCCGCCGCCGGTATCAGATTTTGGAGGCGGACGTCACCGGCGGGGCGGACCCGCTGGAGACCGCCCGGGCTGTTCTGGCCCCGGCGTTTCAAGAGGACGTGTGCCGCCTGGTGTTCACCGGGGAGCGGGGGGTGGAGCCCTTGGACCTGGAGCGTCTGGCGGAGCAGCTTTTGGGCCGGTGCTGGGCCCTGAGCCTCCGGGACCGCACCCGGGCGGGCCGGGACCTGTGGGCCCGGATGGAGGAGGACAGCCTGACAGGGCTGTTTCTCCGCTCCATGGCCGCCCGGTGCCGGAAGGAGCCGGACAACGACATGCTCCAGAAGGCGGTGCGCTTCGGCCTGGCCGCCCTGGAGAACGGAGAGGATATTGCCCCATGAAGATCAAATCCATGACGGCGGTCTTTGGCAAGCTGAC
>PPYE01560057.1_pt1 | contig 15483 bp, 8 predicted proteins | sample 1559881 | NCBI WGS metagenome assembly PPYE01 (sample SAMN08240022, study PRJNA423297) | Human gut metagenome, whole genome shotgun sequencing project. | reverse complement strand
CTCCTGTGAAATCAAGCAGCGTGCTGACGGGCTACAAGGTGTATAAAAACGGTGAACTCGTGGCTACACTGGCTCCCGATGTGCTTTCGTACGACCTGAATGCCGAAGAAACCGGTGTGTGCACTTACTCGGTATCGGCTATCTACGGCGAAAAGGAATCGACCAAGGTTAACCTTGTACAAACCGTAGGCAAAACGGCTCAGAAGAACGTGAACTTCAAGAAGTCGGGCTTGCGCATCCCCGGTGTGTTTGGCAATACTTACCAAAAGGCCACCATCGAGTACTGGATGAACTGCAACAGCCTGTCAGACTGGAACCAGTCGGCCGGACCGGGCTGGGGTAACTTCATGTTCCATGCCAACAGCGATGGCCGACTCACCGTGGGTTGGAACACGAATGGCGACCGCATGGACATCTCTGGTGCTTATACGCGCGGACAGTGGAAACACATTGCCATCGTAATCGACGGTCACAAGATGACGGCATACGTCAATGGTGTACGCCGCAATTCATTCACCTCTGACCTGTTCAGCGGTGTAGGTGGCTTTGGCGACTTGGTATTTACCAACGCCCAGGGCAAGAGCCTGGATGCTAAGGTTGATGAATTCCGTATCTGGAAGACGGCTCGTACCGACAAGGAAATCAAAGACAACTATAATAAGGAATTTGGCGATGCCGGTTTGCCCGAAGACCTCATGGTTTACTACAAGGGCGACATGATTAACGACAATGGCGTGATGAAACTGCGCGACCACACGGTTGGTCAGCACCATGGTGTGATTCTCGACGCAAACTACACGGCCATGAACCTTGGTGGCCCGACGCTTACAGCACCTGCTGACCTCAGCGTGGCTATCAACGAACCCGCAGGCACGGTTTACGCCGGTGTGCCCGTGAAACTCAGCGCAAAAGCCGGATTGGGCGTTGAATCGCTCAGCTGGAGTGCTACCGAAGCTGGCATGAATGCCCTCAAGGTAATCAGCCCCGTGGCTACCTTTGCCAAGGCAGGAGCACACACCGTTAAGGTGGTTGCACACAACATTCAGGGCGAAACTACCGAGGCTGAACGTGTAATCAATGTGGCTGAATCGCCCGCTCCGACGGCTGAATTCACCGCATCGAAGGCCACCGTTCCCGCCGGCGATGCCGTTTCGTTCATCGTCAAGAATTTTGTGCAGGGCTACACTTACCACTGGGATATGCCCGGTGCTGAGGAAGAAACGGCCGATGCACCGAATGCTGCCGCTGTTTACAATATGCCCGGCAAGTACAAGGTGACACTCACCGTGACCGGCCCCGACGGCAAAAAGGCAAGCAGCGAAGTGGAAATCACCGTAGCTCAGGTGGCTCCGTTGGCTTCGTTCCGCGTTGAACCGAACGTGGTGATGAAGGGCGAATGGACCAAACTGATCAACACCTCGAAATACGGTGCCAAGAAGCTGGAATGGAAACTCCAGAGTGCTGCCAACGTTATGGCAGGCGAGGGCGAACTCATTGCCTTCCGTCCTGACCAGCCCGGTATTTACGACGTAATTCTGACGGCTACGAACGAAGCCGGACAGAGCACGGCTACCGAAAAGGGCGGACTCGTGGTGTGCAACGCCGACAGTAAAAACGGCTTGAACTTTACGGGCAACGCTTCTCTGAAACTGACGAAGGTGCCCTTCAAAAAGGGACAGCGCGAATTTACCGTAGACTGGTGGATGAATCCCCGTCAGCTCAAGGCTATGGGCAACGGTATCGGCGACAACGTGAAGGACTTTATGATTACTACCTCGTCGAACGGTGCTATGGAAGTAACCGTTGACGGACGTAAGGTTACTTCGGGAGCCAACTTCGTAATTCCCGGCAGCTGGCATCACTATGCACTGAAGCTCAAGAATGGTTCGCTCTTCTTCTACCGCGACGGTGAAAAGAAGGCTACCATGGTGGTTGGACGCACCATTCCCGAACTCAGCCAATTCTGCATCGGCGGCAGCGTAGCTCCGTTCGACGGACAGATTGACGAGTTCCGCGTGTGGAGCAAGTCGATGACCGACGCTAAACTCCAGGGCTACTGCAACCAGCCGCTCGAAGGTGCCGAACTCGAAACGGCTATCAGCAAGGACGGCTTACAGCTTTACTATCAGTTCAACCAGGCTGGTGGCGACGTGCAGGATGCTACCCCCGCTGCTAACCACGGTGTGCGCACGAACTTCGGTCCGGAAGGCGACGCCTGGGGCTTGTCAAAGGGTGTGTTCTCGCTCAACTTCACCGGAAAGGCTGAGGATGTAACGGCTAAATTCCTGACGAACTACAAGGCTCCGTTTGCTACTACCGGCAAGGTGGTGAACACCGGTGCCCGCTTCAAGGAACTGGATGACTGGACGCTCGAAAATGTTGACGCTCAGGGTACCGGTTTCCATGTCGACACACAGAAAGACAGTTACATGACCATTACCACGACGTGGGACGGCTTCTCGGCAAGCATCGAAGACCAGAAAACGTATCAAACGATTACGCTTCCTGCCGGTGCTTACGAATTTACCGCCAACTATGGCAAATGGGAAGGTCAGGCTGTGAACACTTACCTGGTGGCTGCTGCCGGCAAGGCTCTGCCCAACACGGCTGACCTCGATGCCGAAGCATTGGCTTACTTGCGCATGGAACCTGTGGGTGCTACGAAATCGAACACTTTGATTTTTGCACTGACTGAGGAAACCGAAGTAAGCATTGGTTTGCTGGCTAACCAAAGCGGTAAGAACTGTATGTCGCTCGAAAGCTTCAACCTCAAGAAGCTTAGCTATCAGCCCATCGTAAACGATCCCTCGGGCGTAGATGGCATCGTTACTGAAAGCAAACCGCGCGACAACAAGATTTACGACCTCTTCGGTCGCCGTGTGCTCACTCCGCAGAAGGGTGGTGTGTACATCATCGGTGGTCAGAAGGTAGTTATCAAGTAATACATGCTCAAACAAACTGCCGGAGCTGAAGAGTCCGGCAGTTTGCTGAACCCTTAAGAAAACTCCCCGAAAGGTGCTTGACAAAGTGCCCTTCGGGGAGTTTTGCTGTTATAAGAAAAGCCGAAAAATTTGTATTTCAGCGCGAAAAGCATTACTTTTGCTTATCATTAAACAGAATACAAAACTAACGTCCTCCTAAGCTTTATGAAAATAGCATTGATAGGCTATGGCAAGATGGGCCATATCATCGAAGAAATAGCGCTGAAGCGCGGACACCAAATCGTATCGATTATTGATGTGAACAACATGGACGACTTCGACTCTGACGCATTCCGCAGTGCCGATGTGGCCATTGAATTTACAAACCCCACTGCTGCCTACGGCAATTATTTGCGCGCATGGGAACAGGGCGTCAAAGTGGTGAGCGGAAGCACGGGATGGCTGGCCGAACACGAGGCTGACGTGCGACGTGCTTGCACCGAAGAGGGACACACGCTGTTCTGGGCTTCGAACTTTTCGCTGGGCGTGGCCATTTTCTCGGCTGTCAACAAATACCTGGCACGCATCATGAACCGTTACCCCGATTACGACGTGAGCGAGGTGGAAACGCACCACATTCATAAACTCGATGCGCCAAGCGGTACGGCTATCACGCTGGCTGAACAAATCTGCGCCGAAATGGACCGCAAAACGGATTGGGTGAAGGGCGAGGTGAAAAATGCTGATGGCACCGTTAGCGGCTCGAAATGCCACCCCGACAACTTGCTGCGCATCGACGCGGTGAGAGAAGGCGAAGTGCCGGGCATTCACACCATTACTTACAACTCTGAAGCCGACCTTATCGAAATAAAGCATTCGGCGCATAACCGTTCGGGATTTGCCCTGGGCGCGGTGCTGGCTGCGGAATTCACGGCTACGCACGAAGGATTGCTCACGACCGACGATCTGTTCAACTTTTAAATCCTCCAAAAACGAGCCTTTACATCGCAGATATTGAGTTTGGGAAAAGCCGGAAACGGCCTTTTCACCGCGCATTTTCTGACACAAGGGCTCCAACTCTTCACAACCATGACTACTGACAACAAAGCCGCACAAAAAACCAAACCGGGCAAGGCTGGATGGATAAAATTCACGATTGTTACGGCCCTTTGGTTGCTTTTCCTCATTTGGGTGAAATCCTGGTGGGGACTGATTGTGTTGCCGCTTATTTATGACCTTTACATTTCGCGCAAAATAAAATGGGGCTGGTGGCGCGAACCCGAAGTAGGCCCCGTAACCCGCTTTATCATGAGCTGGGTTGATGCCATCGTGTTTGCCTTGGTGGCTATCTACTTCCTCAACCAATTTTTCTTCCAAAACTTTGTCATCCCTTCATCGTCGCTCGAAAAGACATTGCTCACGGGCGATTACCTGCTGGTGTCGAAACTGTCGTACGGCCCGCGCATTCCGCAAACTCCGCTGTACATGCCGCTGACACAGCACACGCTGCCTGTGCTGGGATGCAAAAGCTACTTGGAGCACCCGCACTGGGATTACCGCCGCGTTGAGGGCTTGGGCAAGGTGGAACTCAACGACATTGTGGTGTTTAACTATCCGGCCGGCGATACGGTGGCGCTGAACGCACAAAATCAGGATTATTACCGATTGGCTTACCAGTCGGGCGACCAGTTGCTCGGAACGCCTGCTACACAGCCCGGCGAACTGCCCGTACCGGCTTCGGCTGCCATTACGCCCACCATGAGCTACGAACAGCAACAGCAAGCCTATCGCAAAATTTACAATGCAGGTGTGCAGTATATGCGCCAAAATGCAGAACAGTTTGGCGACATCGTGTACCGACCCACCGACCGCCGCGAAAACTACGTGAAACGCTGCGTGGGACTGCCGGGACAAACGCTGCAAATCAAGAATAACGTGATTTACCTGGATGGTAAACCGAACCGCGAACCCGAAAACGTGCAGTATGCCTACGAGGTGACTTTCGTGCAGGAAATTCCCGACGAACTGAAACGCGAATGGGGCATTACGAACGAGGACCTTTACGCTTCGCGAAACGGCAATGTGGCGTGGATGCCGCTGACCAATGCTGTGAAAAAACAGCTTGAAAAACGTACCGATTTGGTAAGTTCCATTAAGCCGGCTCTGCCTGCTGCCGATTGGCTCTACCCCCAGAACATGGCTAAAAACTGGACTACGGCGAACTATGGACCGCTGTGGATTCCGAAAAAAGGAGCTACGCTGAAACTTACGCTCGAAAACTTGCCTATTTACGAACGTCCCATCCGCAACTACGAGGGAAACTCGCTCGAAGTGCGCAACGGACAAATCGTAATCAATGGCAAGCCCACAACTGAATATACCTTTAAACTCGATTATTACTGGATGCAGGGCGATAACCGCGACAATTCGGCCGACTCGCGCTTTTGGGGCTTCGTGCCTGAGGATCACGTGGTGGGCAAACCGCTATTCGTTTGGCTCTCGCTCGACCCTGACTATGGATTGTTCGACGGCGGCGTGCGCTGGAACCGCATCTTTAAACCCGTCTGGGACATCCGGTAAGCACAAATAGCACAGACAGCCGTGTGCCCGCGCTGCGGCATTCAACGCGCTGTCAATCAATAGTTACCGCACTGCATGAAATTCATCCGCACACTTGTATGCCCTGTACTGCTGACGGCTTCGCTGCTGTTGGCCGTACGGGGCTTGCTCGTTACGCACGTGCAATTACCGCCCGACACGGCGGTATATGGCTTGCAGCCTAACCAACACGTGCTGGTGAGCCTTACTTACTACGGGCTGAAGGTGCCGGGCGAAGCCATCTGGGGGTACCATCGCTGGGGATACCGCGTGCCCGAATGGGGAGATGCTATCTTATTTAACTTGCCCCGACCAAAGGCACAGCACGGACCGGGACCCGAAACCGTGGGAATTTGCCACGCACTGCCGGGCGAAACCGTATGGATTGACCCCGTACGGCAAAAAGTGCTGCCGGCACGCACTTCGCCCGACGCACAACCCATCGTTATTCCGCAACGCGGACGACGCATCAAAATTACACCACACAACGCGCGCCTCATGGCTTACTTGCTGCGCACTTACGAAAAAGCACGCGCTGAAGCCAATGCGCAGGGTGAACTGCTGATTGACGGTGAAAAGGTGCATTCAGTGAAAACTACACGCGATTATTACTGGATGGAAACGCGCCCCGATGCTTATGTGATGGTGCCGCACGATGCGCTGGTGGGTAAAATTATCTATGCACATCCTGTGAAGAAACCGAACGGCAAAAATTAACGAAACCGAACGGTAAATCATTAGCCCGGAATGGTAAATCATTAGCTCGAAATGACTGCAAATGCTTTCCATCTACCCCTAAAAAACATACGCTCAATCACACATGCCTACCCTTTTGCTTTCAACGGCCTATATGGCCCCTATCGAATACTACGCCCACTTGTATGCGGCAGGTCATGCCGTGGAAGATCGGGGCGAACATTATGTGAAACAAACCTTTCGCAACCGTTGCTACATTGCCACGCCCAACGGACCGCAGGCATTGACACTGCCCGTGGTGCGCACAGGGGCCGCACATGCACCGACGCGCGACATTCGCCTGTCGGACCATGGTAACTGGCAGCACTTGCATTGGAATGCGCTGGTGTCGGCCTACGACAATAGTCCGTTCTTTGAATACTACGCCGACGACTTCCGCCGCATTTATGAGCGGAAATACGAGTTTTTAGTTGATTTCAACGCAGATTTGCGTCAGCTCATCCTCGAAGAACTTTCGCTCGACCTGCCCATAGCTGTCAGCGACACTTATGTCGATGCCACGCCCGCCGAGGATTTCACCGATTTGCGCCAGGTGCTTTCGCCCAAAGCGCAGCCCTGTGTACCGGGCGAAACGTCGGCTACCGGCTTCTGCGCAAAGCCCTATTACCAGGTGTTTGCCGAACGAACGGGTTTTTTGCCGAACCTGAGCATGGTCGACCTGCTGTTCAACATGGGACCGGAAAGCCGGCTGGTGCTGCGCGGCAGCATTTAACAGTCGAAAGGCACGAAACCAGTCGGAATGTAAACTACTGCCCCACTTTTTTGCCCTATTTGTCGGATTTTACGACCAATAATTCGTACATTTGCACCAACTTGCCGTAAGGCTCATTCAACGAAAAACATATTCACAAACCATACATACACATTTATTATTATGCGCAAGACAAAGATGACCCTTTTGGCAGGGTTGATTGCTGCTCCCTTATGGGCACAGGTAGCGCCGCTCGGAGGCTACTTCTACGGACAGATGCCCGCCCCCACCGGATGGGAATGGCAAAGCCCTGACTCTGTGGCCTACAACAAGCAGCAACCACACGCGTGGTTCTTCTCGTTTGCCAACGTCGACGAGGCACGCAAGGTGTTGCCCGAAAACAGCTCGCTCTGGCAGTCGCTCGATGGCGAATGGCAATTCCACTGGGCCTCGAACCCCGATCAGCGCCCGAAGGACTTTTACAAAACCGACTTCGACGCCTCGAAATGGGACAACGTACAGGTGCCCATGAACTGGAACCTGGCCGGACGCCAAAAGGACGGCTCTTTCAAATACGGTAAGCCTCTTTACTCGAACCAGCGCGTAATATTCCAACACTCTGTAAAGGTAGGCGACTGGAAAGGTGGCGTGATGCGCACTCCGCCCAAGGACTGGCAGAGCTACACCGACCGCAACGAAGTGGGTTCGTACCGCCGCACCTTTACCATTCCTGCTGCATGGAAGGGCATGCAGATTTGCCTGAACTTCGACGGTGTCGACTCGTTCTTCTATCTGTATGTCAACGGCAAATACGTGGGCTTCTCAAAGAACTCGCGCAACTTGGCACAGTTCGACATCACCCCTTACCTTAACGAAAAGGGTGAGAACCTGGTAGCCGTTGAAGTGTATCGCCACAGCGACGGTTCGTTCCTCGAAAGTCAGGACATGTTCCGTCTGCCGGGTATTTTCCGTACCGTTTCGCTCACGGCCAAACCGCAGGTTCAGGTGCGCGACCTCAAGGCGATCCCCGACTACGATGACACTTACACGCATGCCAAACTCAACATCTCGGCTTTCGTCAAGAACCTGACAAAGAAGGATGCCAAGGGCTACAGCATCAAATACTCGCTCTTCGAAAACAAACTCTATTCAGACGAAAACACCCTAGTGCTGAACCAGACTGCTCCGGTGGCTACCGTTGGCAAGAACAACGAAATTGTGGCAGAGTTTACGCTCGATGCCGGCAACACCGTGAAGCCTTGGAGCGCCGAAGCTCCGCACCGCTATACGCTGGTGGGCGAACTGTTGGACAAGAAGGGACGCACCGTCGAAACCTTCTCGACCATTGTGGGCTTCCGCGAAATCGAAATCAAGAACACACCGGCCGACAAGGACGAATTCGGACTGGCCGGACGTTACTACTACCTGAACGGACAGCCCATCAAGATGAAGGGTGTGAACCGTCATGAAACAAACCCCGAAACGGGTCACTACATTACGCGCGAACAGATGGAAAAAGAAGTGTTCCTGATGAAGCGCGGCAACATCAACCATGTGCGTAACTCGCACTACCCCGATGCACCCTACTGGTACTACCTCTGCGATAAATACGGTATCTACCTCGAAGACGAGGCCAACATCGAGAGCCACCAGTACTACTACGGCAAGGAAAGCCTTTCGCACGTACCTGAGTTCCGCAACGCACACATTGCGCGCAACATGGAAATGGTACACGCCACGGTGAACTCGCCTTCAGTGGTGCTTTGGAGTTTGGGCAACGAGGCCGGACCGGGCAAAAACTTTGTGGACTGCTACAACGCTATCCGTAAATACGACACTTCGCGCCCCGTGCAGTACGAGCGCAACAACGACATCGTCGACATAGGTTCGAACCAGTATCCCTCAATTCCCTGGGTACAGGGTGCGGTAAAGGGTAACTACAACATGAAGTATCCTTACCACATTTCTGAATATGCTCACTCTATGGGTAACGCCTGCGGTAACCTCATCGACTACTGGGAGGCTATCGAAAGCACCAACTTCTTCATTGGCGGTGCCATCTGGGACTGGGTGGATCAGGCTATGTACGGCTACGACAACGGCAACCGCTACTTTGGTTACGGCGGCGACTTCAGCCAGGACAACAAGCCCAACGACGGTATGTTCTGTATGAACGGTGTGATGCGTCCCGACCTCAGCCCAAAGGCACAGTACTACGAAGTGAAGAAGGTGTACCAGAATGTTGGCGTCAAGGCGGTAGACATGAAGAAGGGCTTGGTTGAAATTTTCAACAAAAACTACTTCGAACCGCTCACGCAGTACAACATTCAGTGGGGACTTTACAAGGATGGCGTACTCGTTGGCAGCATGCAGCCGCTGCAGGGTCCGCGCAACATTGTTGGTCCGCGCGAAAAGCAGGTGTACACCCTGCCTTACAACTACAACGAGCTCGACCCGGCAAGCGAATACTTTGTGAAAGTGGTGTTTGCCCTGGCCAGCGACAAACCTTGGGCAAAGCAGGGCTATGTGCAGATGGAAGAACAGCTGCGCGTACGCGGTGCACTCGAAAAGGCACCTGCCGTTCAAACCCTGGCTGCCGAAAGCAAGGGCAAGGTAACGACCACGAACGAAGGCAACTTCACCGTGGTGAAGGGCGAAGGATTTACGGCTAAGTTCGACAAGCAAACGGGTTCGCTCGCTGCGCTGACTTATGGTGCCCAAACCATTATTCGCGAAGGCGAAGGTCCGAAACTCGATGCTTTCCGTGCCCCGACAGACAACGATGCCGGTATCGGCTATCCCAACGCCTGGTTCCAGTACGGACTTTACAACCTGCATCACAAGGTGACGGGTGCAAAGACGATTACGAAGAAAGACGGCACCCTGCAGTTGAGCTTCACCGTCGAAAGTCAGGCTCCCGAGGGTTCACGCCAATACTACGGCGATCGCGACCGTACGCCCGAAAAGACGTACAGCTTCGACATCGACAAGAAGAAACTCGGTCCCGACGACTTCAAGTTCACCACGAACCAGATTTACACCGTTTATCCCGACGGTTCGATCGAACTGCAAAGTGCCATTTCGGCCAACCGCGCTTCTGTGGTACTGCCGCGCATCGGTTATGCCTTGCAGTTGCCCGGTGAACTCCACAACTACAACTACTACGGCCGCGGCCCCATCAACAACTACAACGACCGCAAAACGGGCCAGTTCATCGAACTTCACACTTCGACCGTAGCCGACCAGGGCATCATGTTGCCCAAGCCTCAGGCTCAAGGCAACCGCGAAGAAGTGCGTTGGTGCGCACTGACCAACGACCGCGGACAGGGCGTAGTGTTCATTGCCGACAGCACCATGTCAGCCTCTGCGCTGCCTTGGAGCCAGCAGGAACTCACACTGGCTGCTCACCCGCACCAGTTGCCCAAATCGAGCGGCACTCACCTGCACCTCGATGCCAAGGTAACGGGTCTGGGCGGTGCAAGCTGCGGACAGGGCGGACCTCTTACCCCCGACCAGACGCTCAGCACCAGCTATCAGTTTGGCTTCATCATCCGTCCCGTCAACATGGGTCGTGCCATGCCTGCCATCATCAACGAAACGGCTAAGGTTTCGGCTTCGGGCGAAAAACCCATCAGCTTCGAACACAGCCGCGTGGGCAAAGTAACGCTCAGCACCGCTGCCAAAGACCGCACCATCATGTACAGCATCAATGGTGCGAAAAAGGGTAAACCCTATACCGGTGCCATCGACCTCCGCGCAGGCGGTACGGTAAAGGCTTGGTACAAGGAAAACCCCGAACTGACTACCGAAATGACTTATGCCCGCATCGAAAGCGTGCCCCTCGAAGTGGCCTTTGCCTCTTCACAGGAACCGGGCAGCGGCGATGCCAAGAACATGGTCGACGGCGATGTCAACTCTATCTGGCACACCATGTACTCTATCACCCTGGCCAAGTATCCCCACTGGGTAGACTTCGACGCCGGTGAACCGAAGAACATGAAGGGCTTTACGCTGCAACCGCGTACCAGCGACAGCAACGGCTGGATTAAGGACTACGAAATCTACGTGAGCAACGATGGTAAGGAATGGGGCAACCCCATTCACAAAGGCACTTTCGAAAACAATGCCGACCTGAAGCGCGTGATGTTCAGCAAGCCCGTTAAGGCTCGCTTCATCCGCTTGCGTGCGCTCAACGAACAGAGTGGTCAGGACTATGCTTCGGCTGCTGAGTTCTCGCTCATTGCCGACTAACAATTAGTCACTCACATCAAAACCGCTTGTACAGCTATCAGGCTGTGCAGGCGGTTTTTTTTGTATGCGTTTTGCATTCACAAATATCTGAACAAAAGTAAAACCGGAAAGATTGCCTCGTCGTGTGTGTAAGCGCGAAACTTGCGTATGGATGACCGACTTTATGGTACTTTTGAAAACGCTGATTATCAATAGTTCCAAAATTGTTGAAACTAGCTCGGAACTAATTCAAACTAGCTCGGAACTAATTTCAACTAGCTTGGAACCAATTCAAACTAGCTCGGAACTAATTTCGACAATCGCGGAGTATATTTCAAGAATAGGCCAACCGGCCACTCAAACAGCTGAAAAACAGTGAAAAAGTGCAGACATTTTTTAATGTAATTTTACACATTACGAAGAATCCCGTTTAACAGTTACCACAGAGAGGTGGCGATTGAAACTGCACGCCTCAGATTTCAGACGAACCCTAAAATTTGTAAACACACGAATTATGTCTGAAAAAATGCCTAACTTTGCATGCGAAATCAGACAAGAGGACAGATTTGGCTGCTTGCAACCTCTATAAAACAATGCTAAAACTCGCACAGCGGACACGTGCTCCTTCGACTTTACGGGTCAAGGTGGTGCACATTGTGGCCGGCGTTTCCAAACAACGATACGCTGCTGCCCCAACTGCTGACGATGCTAACATGAACAATAGCCGAATCCCACTCTGCCTGTTTCCGCCATGCGAAAGCAGGCTTGTTTTTTTTACGCCGGGCCAACGGGAAAAGCTGTTTCAAGCCTAACACCAAGCCGGGCTAACCCTTACTTATTATTTTTCATTACAAAAACTATGGGATACTTATTCACATCCGAATCGGTGTCGGAAGGACACCCCGACAAGGTGGCAGACCAAATATCTGACGCCGTACTTGACCAGTTGCTGGCTTACGACCCCAACTCAAAAGTAGCTTGCGAAACGCTCGTTACCACCGGACAGGTGGTTGTGGCAGGTGAAGTGAAAAGCGAAGCCTACGTCGACCTGCAGGACGTGGTGCGCAATACCATTGCACGCATCGGATACACCAAAGCTGCTTACAAATTCGAAGCTGAAAGCTGCGGCATTTTCAGTGCCATTCACGAACAGAGCGGCGACATCAACCGAGGCGTTGACCGCAAAGACGCGGCCGACCCTATGGCACAGGGTGCCGGCGACCAGGGCATGATGTTTGGTTATGCCAACAACGAAACCGACAACTACATGCCGTTGCCCCTTTCGCTGGCGCACGACATTGTGTATGTATTGGCCGAAATTCGCCGCGAGGGTAAGGTGATGACTTACCTGCGCCCCGACTCGAAAAGCCAGGTGACGGTGGAATACGACGACAACCATGTGGCACGCCGCATCGACACCATCGTCGTTTCGACGCAACACGACGAATTCATCACTGCCGAACAAGCGGGCTCGCAGGACGAGGCCGACCGTCAGATGGTGGCACAGATTGAAAAGGATGTACGCGAAATTCTGATTCCGCGCGTGGTGGCTGAACGTGTCAATACGCCCGAAATCAAAAAACTCTTCGAAACGAACGACATCAAATACTTTGTGAACCCTACGGGCAAATTCGTTATCGGCGGCCCGCACGGCGATACGGGTTTAACGGGACGCAAAATCATTGTCGACACTTACGGTGGCAAGGGCGCACACGGTGGTGGTGCTTTCTCGGGCAAGGACCCTTCGAAGGTAGACCGCTCGGCGGCTTACGCTGCACGCCACATTGCCAAAAACATGGTGGCTGCCGGTGTGGCCGACGAAATGCTCGTTCAGTTGAGCTATGCCATTGGCGTGGATAAACCCATCTCTATCTTTGTCGATACTTACGGCCGCAGCCACGTGAACCTGACGGATGGCGAAATTGCCGAAAAGGTGAAACAGCTGTTCGACCTTCGTCCGGCTGCCATCGAACGCGACCTGGAACTCCGCAACCCCATTTACGAGGAAACGGCCAGCTATGGCCACATGGGACGCGAACCGCGCCGCGTGACGAAAACCTTCCGTTCGTTTGGCCAACCCGACAAAAAGGTGAACGTCGAATTGTTCACTTGGGAAAAACTCAACATGGTTGAGAAAATCAAGCAGGCTTTCGGTCTGTAATGATTTTGCCGAACTGATATACACACAAAAAAAGCCCCTTATCCATTCCTCTGCCAACGTGGCATGGAAGGGATAAGGGGCTTTTGCTCACTACATAAACTCTGAAACTTTAATACATATACATGAACATTACTGTTTACGCTGCTTCGAGCGGACAACTGCCCGAAGTGTATACCGATGCGGCTCGCGAACTGGGTTCGCTGCTGGCTCAAGGCAACCACACGCTGGTGAACGGTGCCGGACGCACGGGACTCATGGGTGCTTGTGCCGATGCTTGCCTGTGCAAAGGCGGCAAGGCGGTAGGCATTATTCCGCAATTCATGATCGACCAGCAATGGCAGCACACGGGCATGAGCGAACTCATCGTGACGCCCGATATGCACCGCCGCAAAGAGCTGATGGCCGAAATGAGCGATGCTTGCATTGCGCTGCCGGGGGGCGTAGGCACATTGGAGGAATTGCTCGAAATCATCACTTGGAAACAGCTGGGACTGTATCTCAAGCCCATCATCATCCTGAACACCAACGGCTACTTCGATGCCTTGCTCGCACAGTTGCAGCATGCCGTCGACGAACGCTTTATGCGTAGCCAGCACGCTAAAATATGGCGTGTGGCACACACTCCGGCCGAAGCCATCGAACTGGCTCGAACCACTCCGCTATGGGACAAATCGGTGCGCAAATTTGCCGCGCTTTAACTTGGTGACTCGCAACGCGAAAACCATACAATAGATTAGCGACATTCGAGGCAAATTTATTTTCCATAAATAGATGTTCCGAATTATTTTTACTTCGATAGCATTATAATAAATAATCGGAAGCACCTACTTATGCAAATAAAGTGGTATCTTCGTGGATAATAAATAGCTGTAAAGTATTTCCCCTTTAAATCCGTATTTACAAATCAATACAGTACTTATCGGTACAACCGTAACGAAAGGAGGCAATCATGTTGTATTTTGCAAATCCCATTTATGACACCGTTTTCAAATATTGGCTTGAAGACGAACGTGTAGTGAAAATCCTGCTTTCTGCCCTGCTCAAAAAAACGGTGGTGGAAGTGGAAATGCGTAAACACGAATATGCTAATGTGTATCGCGACAAAATATCCATGTTTCGCATCGATTTTGCAGCCAAAGTGCGCGAGGAAGATGGTCACACCCACTTGGTACTGATTGAACTGCAAAAAACGTGGCTCGAAACCGAAACGCTCCGCTTCCGTCAATACCTGGGCGCACAATATGCCAACCCGGATAACATGCTGAAGGACAATCATTTGTCGAGCCGTGGCATCCCGATGGTGGCCGTTTATTTGCTCGGACATCGTGTGGGCAACATTGAAGAACCTATTCTTTATGTCAAACATCGCTCGTACGACTACGAAGGCAATGAAGTGACCCAAGGATTGCCCGACCCCTTTGTCGAAAGCCTGACGCACGAAAGCATCATCGTACAAATTCCACGACTGTACAGCCGGGTGAACAACCGCTTGGAAAAAGTGCTAAGCCTATTCGATCAAACGCTTAAAAGCGACGACGACAACCGGGTTATGTATATCGATGAAAGCATTTACCGCGATGACCCGGAAATGATGTGCCTGATCAATCGATTGGTAGCCGCTGCTGCCGATGCACAAGTCAGACAAAACATGAACGTTGAAGAGGAGTTCTTTCAAGCCATTGAAGAACGCGATACACTCATAATGCAACGCGAAGAAGCACTCAAGCAACAAAAGGAACAATTGGCTGAACAAGGACAACAGTTGGCTGAACAAGGACAACAATTGGCTGAGAAAGAGGAGCAGTTGGCTGAGAAGGAGCAGCGTTTATCAGAACAACACTCCATCATTGCGTCGTCGGCCCGCCAAATGAAATTAGCCGGAATCCCCATTGAGCAAATTGCAGCGATTACGCATTTATCGCCTGCTGAAATCGAAGTTTTGTAACACACGACCATTTGAGTAAGTAGGTGTTTAGGAATCAATTCAGCAACTGCCACAGCCAAGTGGAGATTCAATGCATGAATTATTTTTAAGCACCTACTTATTGAAGTCGTCTAAACTTTTCTGACGAAGATTTGATTTGGAGATTTATCTCTTCTAAACTCAATCTTCACCTTTCTTTTTG
>PPYE01030828.1_pt1 | contig 15483 bp, 13 predicted proteins | sample 1559881 | NCBI WGS metagenome assembly PPYE01 (sample SAMN08240022, study PRJNA423297) | Human gut metagenome, whole genome shotgun sequencing project. | reverse complement strand
CCATACCATTCATAATCTGCTTCTGAGCAAGCAGGAATACGATGATCATCGGAATCATTGCCAGGAGTGCTGCAGTAAGGATCAGATCCCACTGCTTAACATAAGAACCAACAAACGCCTGTACAGCAACCGGAAGAGTCTTAACCTTACCATTCTGTCCTAACATCAGAGAAGGAAGAAGGTAATCGTTCCAGATCCACATACCATTCAGAATAGTAACAGTAACAATAACCGGTTTCAGAAGCGGAAGGATAATGCGGAAGAAAGTTCCCTCAGGAGAACATCCGTCAATCGCTGCAGCTTCTTCCAGTTCATATGGAATACCTTTAATAAAACCAGTTAAGATAAATACTGTCATAGCACCACCGAATCCACAGTATGCAAATACAATACCAGGAATAGACTGAAGCATGTTGATTCCAAGGAATTTACCTACATCACGAAATGTAGAAACCAGAGGAAGCATAACTACCTGGAAAGGAATTGTCATGGATGCGATAAATGTCATGTAAATAACTGTAGACCATTTTGTCTTGTTACGGCAGATAACCCATGCAGCCATACCGCCGAATAAAGCAAGTAATACAAGGGAAACAACTGTAATGATCGCAGATGTTCCGAATGCACTCCAGAAACTGAAGTTGGAGTTGTTGACAACGTTTGAAATATTAGTCTTAAACTGTGCAAAGCTTGCACCTGCAAAGCTTACAGGATTTGCAACAATACCGTTTGCATTCTTAAATGTATTAATAAGTACCAGATAGAAAGGAGATAATATGTACGCTGCGATAACAATCGCAACAGCTGTAAGCACTACCTTTGGAGTTTTCTTCGTAACCATTACATTTCAACCTCCCTCTTATTGGAAATTCTAACCTGAATAATAGATACAGCAGCCAGGATAATGAAGAACAGAATAGCTTTCGCCTGACCAAGTGCATAATTGTTCTTGGAGATTGCTGTATTATAAATATTCAGAGCCAGCATCTGAGTACCGTTTGTCAGATAGTTTCCGAAGAAACTTGCAACAGAACCTGTACCATTTGTCAAAGCCATGTTAACATCGAACTGTTTGAATGCTGATGTTAAGGTAAGAAATGTACAGATTGTAATTGTAGCTGCGATCATCGGAATCTTGATCTTAAATAATGTTGTAACTGCATTTGCGCCATCGATCTGAGATGCTTCCAGTACATCTTTAGGTACCTGTGTCAGACCTGTTACATAAATCAGCATGATATAACCTGCATACTGCCAGATATAAACAACGATGATAGCCATCATAGCTGTGTTTGTCTTTGACAGAAGTGAAATATTATTTGTCATCTTGATCAGTACGTTATTAAATACGAACTGCCATACATAACCAAGTACGATACCGCCGATCAGGTTTGGCAGGAAATAGGAAGCTCTGAAGAATGAGAGTCCCTTAACCTTAGAGGTACAGAGTAAGGCCAGTATAAACGCTACTACATTTACCAGAACCATGTTCAGAACTACAAACAGAATTGTGATGATCAGTGACCAGAGAAAACTTGGTTCACTGAACATTGCCTTATAGTTTGTAAATCCTACAAATCCTGTCATCTTAATTCCATTCCAGTCTGTAAAGGAATAAAACACACCAAGGCATAATGGAATAATAACTGTTACTACAAATGTAAATAACAATGGAAATACAAATATAAAGTTAACGATGCTTCTGTGATGTTTTAATGTCGGGAATAAATACATTCCCAGTAAGATGCCGATTGCACCGATGATCAGCGCCGGACCTCTCCAGCCTGCTCCGCTTCCGGAAATATCCTGGATCAATGATGCTGCCAGTAAAATAATACCGGCGATCAGGCATACCATGGAAATTGCTTTTTTACTAGCACTGTTTGTATTCATTTTGCCTTCATCCTTCCTATTTCTTATTTCAAAGCAAAAATCAATGCGTCTTAGACTTTTTTGCGTACCTGGATAAAGGTCTGTCGGACCTTTACTCAGGTATGCAGCGCAAATAAAAGTGGGCGGCAACATAATCGCCGCCCAACAGATATCAGTTATTCATTCTGATTAGTTTGCGTATGCACTCTCAAGAACCTGCTGCATTGTCTTTACAAATCCAGCTTCATCAAGGCTTCCAGATGCATAGTCAGCAAATACCTGACCTGTATAGTTCTGTGCGATACCTTCTTTGAAGCCTGGAATTGACCAGTGCCATGCGGATGTCTTTCCTGCTTTCTGATAATCAGTAATTGTCTGAGCAAACGGATCGTCGCCTACGATTGTGCAGGATTTGAATGGGCTTACGAATCCAGCTTCTTTTACAAGGACTTCCTGAGCTTCGTCTGTTGTCAGCCACTGAAGGAATGCTTCTGCTGCTTCTACATTACCATCTTTGTATACGGACCACCAGGATGGGGAGCTTGTAAGGATTGTATCCTGTCCATCTTCGAATGCGTACGGGATCATACCAACTTCGAAGTTACCAGCTTCTTTGTAAGCATCAGCATCGTCACCAACCATTGTGGCACCAATCCAGGAACCCTGTGTAACAAATGCATATTTACCTGATGAGAAGTTCAGAATCTGCTGATCATATGTACCGGAAACAAGGAGCGCAGGATCTGAATACTGGTTCAGAAGACCTACAAAGTTAGCGAAATCTGTGAAACGGTCTTCGTCAAGTTTACCGCCATCATTGAGCATGTCAATGTAAGTAGTGTCATCTCTGTCAAGACCTTCATCCAGATATGTACCAAATAAATGGTTACCTGTTGACCAGTAAAGGTTAACTGGTTCTGCTGCATAACCTACAACTGCTGTCAGTCCAAGTTCATCTTTCTTGGAATCAATTGTCTCAAATGCTTCTTTGATTGCATCCGGACTTGTTAATGTGGAAGGATCAATTCCTGCTTTGTCAAGGATGTCTTTGTTATATGCAAGACCGATTGCTTCTGTTGTATATGGGAAACCGATTGTACCCTGGCTCTCATCAACATAAGCTGCATCTGTATCAGAAGCCCATTCCTGATCGCTCATATCTACTAACATATCTGTCCAGTTAGCAAAGTCTGCTCCACTACCATTTACGAAGATGTCAGGCATGTTATCTGACTGATAGTATCCTTTCAGAGTACCCTGGATATCGATTCCGCCGCCCATGGATTCGATTTCTACTTTAGTTCCTGTTTCTTTCTCATACATCTCAGCTAATTTCTTTAACTGAGCGTCAACTTCGATCTTACCGTTTACAAGACGAATGCTGTCTCCGTCTGCTGCCTGTACGGATACTGCTGCCGGAACCATTGATGCGATCATAGATACTGCTAAAAGTGTTGCAAATACTTTTTTCTTCATTTTCGTCACCTCGTCATTTTTTTAACTGTTTCTTTTACCTTTTGCGCATAAGGTTTTTTGATAGTTGTATAATACCACTTTGTTTCTGAAATAGCAATACCTTTTTCGCATAAGTTTGATTTTTTTTATATTTCTTTTTCGTCATTTGTTGAATATGCACAATTAATTTTTTCTATCTTATTACACTATGTCCAAAAAAGTGCTACTTTGAGGTCAAAAAAGTGCATACTCTTTGAATTGTATCCTATGGCTTGTGCCTGTTTTTCCTTCGTCAGACAAGTAAAAACTTCTGCGCAGAACATTACGGAATAATTTCCTGTAACATAATAAAACAGCATTTCAGGTTCTGCACCCGAAATGCTGTTTTATTATGTCTTATTCATTTTGTTTCCGTTTATGCTGCCTGTTCTTTTTTCTTACCGGTGATTGTAAGCAGATGACTTTTGATCAGTACCGGACGTACTGCATTGTAGATCACTGCTACCAGGATCACAGAAACAACTGCATTGAATAATGTCGCTACAGCACTCATTTTTGCAAGTGCCTGTGCCAGTTCCTGAGGCTGTCCGAGAATATACTGTTTGTAGAAATATCCTACGATCGGATCTGCCACAACATTAAATGCAAGACCTGCTACAGAAGCAATCACACTCCATTTGAAAACATATTTCTTATCTGTACTTTCATTAATCTTTGCAATCTTATGTGCTACCAGACCTGTGATCAGGCCAATACAGAATTTCAGTACAAATGTCTTTGGTGCGCCTGTGATATATACAGGATCCATCAGGTCTGCGATTCCCATTCCGATGGCACCGGATAACCCGCCGTATACACCGCCGATCAGAAGTGCTGCCAGTACGCAAAATGCATTTCCGATATGGATGGATGTTGCATCACCGCCCGGTACAGGAATCTTAATCTGCAGGAATGTAAAAGATACATAGCATAACGCAGCCATAAGAGCTGTTTCTGCAAGTTTTGTAATTGTGCTGTTCTGAGTATTCATAATAACTGTCCCCTCTCGTATGATCTGATAGAAGGCTCATATCAATAAGCCAGATTGCCTGTTTGATTTTCACTATCAGATTTTTTATATATTGACGCATCAATATGTTGAAGTTATCATACGTGAAATGTGTCATTATTTCAATGACCAATTTTTTGAATTTTTTAGAGGTCAGATTGAATATTATGCAAAAAGCCCTCCGTCTGCATGCTGCTCACATGAAAACAGAGGGCTTCATTATTCTATTTACTTAGATCCTTGCTACGCCTGATTTTCTTGCTGCTTCTGCTACAGCTTTAGCTACAGCGTCTTTTACACGTGGGTCAAAGGCTGCCGGAAGAATATATTCCGCTGTTAATTCTTCATCGCTTACCAGACCTGCGATTGCATACGCTGCTGCAACTTTCATTTCATCGTTAACATCTGATGCTCTTGCGTCCAGTACACCACGGAAGAGTCCCGGGAAGCAGAGTACGTTGTTTACCTGGTTCGGGTAATCAGAACGTCCTGTGGATACCACTGCTGCGCCTGCTGCTTTTGCTTCGTCAGGGAAAATCTCAGGTACCGGGTTTGCACATGCAAAGATGATTGGATCTTTTGCCATTGTGCGGACCATATCCTGTGTCAGTGTTCCAGGTGCGGATACACCGATGAAGATGTCTGCGCCTTTGATCACTTCTGCAAGAGTACCTTTCTCTTTGTTGAAGTTTGTGATCTTAGCCATCTCTTCTTTGATCGGGTTTAATCCTTCTCTGCCTTCGTAAATCGCACCCTTTCTGTCTGTCATGATTACATTCTTAAGTCCCATGGACATTAACAGTTTGATGATAGCGATACCTGCAGCACCTGCTCCGGAAGTAACGATCTTCACTTCATCAAGCTTCTTGCCAACCAGTTTCAATGCGTTGATAACACCTGCAAGTGTGATAACTGCTGTTCCGTGCTGGTCATCGTGGAAGATCGGAATATCACAGCATTCTTTCAGTTTCTTTTCGATTTCAAAACATCTCGGTGCGGAAATATCCTCAAGGTTGATTCCTCCAAAGGATCCGGCCAGGAGACTTACTGTTTTAACAATCTCATCAACATCTTTACTGCGGACACAGAGCGGAATCGCGTCTACACCGCCAAATTCTTTAAAGAGTACACATTTGCCTTCCATAACAGGCATACCTGCTTCCGGTCCGATATCTCCAAGTCCAAGTACTGCAGTTCCGTCTGTTACAACAGCAACTGTATTCCAGCGTCTTGTCAGATCATAGCTCTTGTTTACATCCTTCTGGATCTCCAGACAAGGCTGAGCAACACCCGGTGTGTAAGCAAGGCTTAAAGCATCTTTGGAATCTACTTTGGCTCTTGATACAACCTCAATTTTACCTTTTAACTCATAATGCATTTTTAAAGATTCTTTTGCGTAGTCCATTTTCGATTTGGCTCCCTTCTGCACTCTTTTTTTGAGACGCCTACATTGTAACATTTACTTTGCCAGGATGCTACTATTTTTTTTATTTTAAATTGACTTTTTTTTATCAAAGTTATAAAAACAGCATTCTCACATTTTTGTTTATGGGAATGCTGTTTCAGTTATTGGACTTTGTTATTTATTTTTATCAAAATGTACTTCCGCACTGGCAACTGCACGCTCGTCCAAGAGCTGTTTAAAAGTCTTAGTCTTTGCCTTTTCTTCGTAATCGTCAGACCAATAGTATCCTTTCAGTTCGTCCATGTATTCGGTATAATCGCAGAGGTATACGTATACTGTGGAAATATCTCTGTCTGAAATGGCAACTGTGTTGGCAGTTCCTGTGAACTTTCCAAAACTCATAGGTTTTCCATCTGCATCCAGAATAACCGGGAAATAATCCGCGGTGTCACCACTTTCATTCATGGTAATCTCAAACGGTGTCTTAGTCAGAGATGTGACTCCGTTTCCTTCGCTGTCTACAGCCTGAATCTCTTTTGTTACTGTCTGTGCATCATTTTTTTCTACAGGAATTGTGAAGTCCCAGTCTCCGTCCACCCACCAGTTTTCATATTTATTTGGGTGTTTATTTACATCCGGATAAAGTTTTGTATACTTATTATACATTTCCTGGTCGATCAATCTTAATGTTTCCTGCTGTTCTTCTGTGAAATTCTCATAGTCGTCTTCGTTTAAACCTGCATCTGCCACTGCCTGGTCACGTTCATCTCTCAACTCCTGTGGAATCTCCGGTGTTGTAGTTTCTTCTTCGGGTAACATACCTACTATCTGAGGAAAACTTAATTCCATGGTAAACTGATCCGGAACTTTGATTTCTTTCAGATAATCTTTTTCGTCAGGTGCTCCTGCTGCGACTGCGTCCTCAATAGTTACGTTCTCTGCATCCTCTATTCCAATTGCTGCTGCCATCTCCTCATTTGTAGCATTATACACATCATCAATTCCTTTTTCTTTCCAGAATTTTTCCCAGGCTTCATTAAATCTTTGCTCCCCTGCAAAATCATAAGTGAATTCAGTGTTGTCTATACGCAGCACTCCTGCAAATGTGTGATCATCAATCAATTGTCCATCCAGCGGAGCATTCACCAGCATATCGCCATCATTAAAATCACATTTCATCCATATACTACCATTGTTCAGATTGATCCATGGCGTTCCGTCTTCTGTCAGAAGAGTATTCGGAATTTTTTCTTCCATGCTAATGATAAGGGATATGTACAATGCAGTATCATTACAATATACTTCTGAGACAGTAAGTGTTGTACCATTATAAGTCTGGCTCCATTTACTACCCGTATTCTCATTTTCTTCATTATCAGATTCTGTGGCATTGGTGTTCATGTTGTCTGAGGATGTGTTCTGTTCTTTTTCATTCTGTGTGCTGCCAACTTCCGTGCTGCTGTTTTCATCCTCTAAAGGTGTCGCATATTTGCTGAAATCTCCAGAGAAGCCGAGGGAATTGCCAATGCGCTCAAATACATTGCCAACCAGTGGAATATTTTCTGCAAATGCAGGATTTGTAATGCACACTGCTGAAAATACTGCTGCCGCTGCTGTCATGCCAAGTACTGTCTTATATATTGTTTTAAATTTTCTGTGAGATCGCGTTGAATTGCTATTATCAGCAAACTCTCTGTCATCCTGACTATATTTGTTAATTTCCAGACTTTCGACTTTTCTATTTTCTTCGCTATATGTATCCTTTGTGCTTTCCTGTCTTTCTGAAGCAACTGCCATCTCTCTGATTTTTGCAAATGCCTCATTTTTTGCTGCTTCCGCCTGTTCCGGCAGTGGGAAATCTGCCTGCAGAATTTCTTCGATTACATTGTTTGCATCATTCTCCATCTTTTTATCAAAATTAAACTTCTTTGCCATTCTTACTTCATCCCTTTCTTACACTCGCCGTCATGCTTCCTGCTGATACCGGATTTTTTTCTAATATACCATGTGTGTTTCCTTTGTTTTCTTTCCCCGGCTGATTGGTCATTTTACTTCCTGGCATGTACTGTACTTTCTTTCGGTCACTCTCCTCTACCGGTGCATATTCCTGCTTTAACTGTACCCGCGCCCTGGCGAGTCTGGTTTTTACGGTGTTTTCGTTCATATTTAATATAGAAGCAATATCTGCGATCCGGAATCCTTCTACATAATACAAAATCAGTATGATCCTGTAAGATTCATCCAGCATTCCCAGCATTTCCTTAAACTCAAATTCCGCAATAGACATATCCTGTCCCGGAACTTCCGGGAGTTCTTCTGCCCTGCTGAAATTTTTGTAATGCCGGTGAATTTTATTACATTCATTAATCAGAATCCGAATCATCCAAGTCTTAAAATATTCAGGATTCTTCAGTGTATGTATCTTTTCAAAGCAGGTAAGTATGGTATCCTGTATGGCATCGGCTGCATCCTCGTCATTATCCAGGATTCCCCTCGCCACCTTGTACATTGCCAGAGAATTCTTTTCCATCAGTTCCAGAAATGCATCTGCATCTCCTGAGATGGAGCGTTTTACCAACTGTATCAAATGCTGATCCTCCTTGCTTAGAGTGTGTTTCTGTAAATGGGTTTCATTCGAATGAAGTTTTGTTGTTTTTGTTTTACACTTATTAGATGGGAAAATGAAATGAAAAGTTTCAAAAAGCTGCCACTTTTTTTGTGACAGCTCTTCAATGGTCGTTTTTATGTAATATTTTGTTTTATTCCTCAGTATTTAATCTTTTCTGATACATAGACTGGAGCAGGAATTTTCCTGTCTCTGTTTTGAATACTTTTTCCAGCATGTTTCTCACATTGTTTCCGGAGAAATTACTCTCATCTGCATTTACCAGATAATCTGCCTCTATCATGATCTGATAATCAATACCATCGATTCCGGTTATTGTATGATGATGACTTACAATATAAGAAACACGATCTACAAATTCTTTCGGCAGATCTGAATCTGCGAAAAATTCCTTTATCAGTGCCGCACTTTCTTCCTCCTGATGTTTACCGTTGGCATTTCCGTATTTTACTCTGCAGAGAGGGCAGGCAATGTCGTGGACCACCGCAGTAACCTCCACCAGCTTCTGCTGCTCCGGTGACAGATTTTCGCCTTCCGCGATCGTTTTTGCATATGCGTATACTTTCATGAAATGGTTGATGTCATGAAGATTTCCCTTGGAATACTCTACCATTTTCTTTACAACTTCTGCTACTGTCATGCTTTGTTCCTGCCTTTCTCTTACGGGTTTCGTTACTTGTGCACTCCGTTCTCAGTAACCGGGTTTATCTTATTCTGAAAAACAGCAGAATCTTTCGATCCTGCTGTTTACAATTATCAATTATTTGCAGAGTTCCTCTGCCATAGCTTCAATCTCCGCTTCGTTTGCTTCGCTTAGGGAAGAAGTGATCTTTACATTATTTTCAAGCCATGTGATATTTTTGCTCTTTTCGAACATTCCCTGCATGATTCTTGCTGCTGCAGGTGCCCAGCTTCCGTTTTCGATGAGACCGATGGTACGGTTCTGGTAGCTGCGTTCTGTAAGGTTCTCAATGTAGGTACGCATAAATGGGAAAATATCTCCGTTGTATGTAATTGTGGCAAGTACCAATTTGCCGTAACGGAAAGCATCTTCCACTGCTTCTGCCATGTCATCTCTTGCAAGGTCAAATACAGTTACTTTCGGGCATCCTTTTTCTTCCAGTTTCTGTGCCAGAAGTTCTACTGCTTTCTTTGTGTTTCCATATACAGATGTATAGGCGATCACAACGCCTTCGCTCTCTACTTTGTAGGAGGACCAGATATCGTATTTCTCAAGGTAATGTCCCAGATTCTCTGTAAGGATCGGTCCATGAAGCGGACAGATTGTCTGGATATCCAGAGTTGCGGCAGCTTTCAGAAGTTTCTGAACCTGTGCACCGTATTTTCCAACAATTCCGATATAGTAACGGCATGCTTCGCAGTCCCAGTCTTCTTCTACGTCAAGTGCTCCGAATTTGCCGAAACCATCTGCTGAAAACAGAACCTTATCAGTGCTGTCATAGGTAACCATAACCTCCGGCCAGTGAACCATTGGTGCAAATACAAAAGTCAGCACATGTTTTCCAAGTGTCAGGCTGTCACCGTTTGCAACCACCAGCTTCTTTCCGTCCAGATTCAGCTTTCTGAAGAAATTTCCTATCATAGTGAAGGTCTTGGTATTTGCAACTACAGTTGTGTCAGGATATGCTTTCATGAAGTTCTCGATATTTGCGGCATGATCCGGCTCCATATGCTGTACTACCAGATAATCCGGTTTCGCACCGTCCAGGACTTTGGCTACATTTTCAAGCCATTCGTCTTTGAAATTAGCATCTACGGTATCCATAACTGCGATCTTTTCATCCATGATCACATATGAGTTATAGGACATACCGTTTGGCACTACATACTGACCTTCAAACAGATCTACATGATGATCATTTACACCTACATAATAAATATCATTTCCGATTCTCATGATAAAATCTTCCTCCTTAGCAATATCAGGGCCGGTCAAATCCGGTTAAAAATTCCAATTTTTCATTTCTGAACCTATTATATTCACATTCATATCGTTCGTCAAGTTGCATTTTATCTCTAAAACTTCACCCCTTAACTCACCTATTCCTTTCCGGACTGTTTTTTCATTCCTGCATATATAGTCCGCTATTTTTATGATCAGTTTATTTAAATTCATGTATAAAGCCGTCTTATCTGCTCCTGAAAGTTCTTTTTCCAGATTTATCCGGATTTCCTCATAGTCATTCAGCTAACTCTGGAACATTTCCGAATTATCACTCATTTCATGAATATCCTTTTCATATCGCATAATATAAAACGGCAGAAGCATCAGTAAATTTTTTTCAAAAATACTGTTTCTCGTATATGTCTCCAATTTCATTGTCGGAACCCGATAATGTACTATTTTCTCATCCGAAAGTACCATCTCTATCTCCAGAAAATCCGGCGTATTCTTTCCGCTTCTCAAATATAATACGCAGGACTTTGGAAAATCCATCCTGTATTTGCGTCCCTGTTTCTGTGCATTTTCAATTGCTATGGAGAAACCATATTTCCTTTTAGAAATTTCATCAGTCTGTTCAGACTATGTGTACGCAAAATATTGAAAATCGTTTTCTGCAAAATCAAAATAACTGTTTAAGGCCATATCTGAATTCCCTCCTTTCGCACATTTGTATAATACAAAATTTTGTTCCTTTTCCAGTCATCGCCAACTACAATTTTCAGATCCGTTTCTGCATCATCCAATTCCTCAGAGGATACTTCTGATTTTAGAAGATAAAGATATTTTTTAAGTTCCGGCCGGGAGCGGAATGACTCTGACAGTTCCAGAAACAGATCAACATCACTGCTATATTTCTCTTCTCCCCGTGCACAGCTGCCATACAGATATATTGTCTTAATATAAGGCCTTATCATGATGACTGAATAGTTCGTAAAGCATACTCCGCTGCATCTCTCTGCCGTTTTGATCTGATACATGTCAGCATTTTCTATCCCTCCGTTTTCTCTGTATATTATTTCCAGATTATACTTACATTTTCTGCTTCAGGATTTCTTTGTAAAAAAATTATAACATTCCTTATCTTCTATATCTATCTTCCATTTATCTGGTGAAAAATTAGAGTGTATTATTGTTACTTTCTTTTATTTTCCTTCAAAGAGCTGAGCGATTGGTGAATCTGCAGACAGTATCACTGTTTTGTCCTCACCTTTCATAGATGTCTTCAGCGCATCCAGGCTTCTCACAAAAGAATAAAACTCACTCCTGTCCTCTTCTCCATAAGCCTGAGCAAGGATTTTCATATATTCCTGTTCACCCTCCGCCTCCATGATCTCTGCCTGTTTTTTGGCATCGGAAATCTGGATTGCTACTTCTTTGTCCGTTTTATTTCGAATCACCTTTGCTTCAGAGTTTCCCTCTGCCTTGTAAGTCGCTGCAATATTATCTCGTTCAGATATCATTCGTTCATACACAGCTTCCTTATTATCATCCGGCAGGTCCAGCTGCTTGGTTTCGAATTTAAGAAGCTCAATTCCATACTGATCCATGTTTGTTCCTATTGCCTCCATAACCATATCAGACAGTTCTCCGTCACGGCTTGTGATCACCTGATCCTGTGACATACTGCTGATCGCATTTTTGGTAGCATTATACACAGCAGTATTAATTCGGCTTTCACCACTTTCCACAGAAGAGTTTAATGTCTGTGCAAATTTAAGCGGGTCGCTGATTTTCCAGAGAACATAGCTGTCGCTGATCATCGTTTTCTTATCTTTTGTAATTACATCAGATGCTGCCAGATCATACAGCAGTGTTTCCTTTGGCAATGACTGTGTACTCTCTATAAATGGAATCTTAAAACTGATTCCCGATGAGCTGATCACCCTGTCAACCTTACCAAACTGACGGATCAGCTTGTATTCATTTTGCTGAGTTACTGTTACCGACGCTCCGACAGCTATAACCACTGCAGACACACCAATTAATATTCCAATTTTCTTACCTTTCATAAATTAGTCCTTTCCAAATTATATCTCTATCCTTCGTATTTCATTTACCAAAACACTTTTTATATGAAATATTTTCTGTCATTTCTTTATTCGTTCTCAGAATCATTTAAATCTTGTGTGTCCTGAGCAGGATCCGTGTTCAGTGTCTCTGTCGTATTCTCTGAACTGTTCCCTGTAAAAGAATCTAGTGGCAGAACCTTCTGCACTCCATCTCCATTATCAATCACAATCTTCATTCCCGGCAGCACGTCTTCCATTGCCTCATAGAACATACGCTTCTTTGTGATCTCCGGATTCTTAACATACTCCTCATACATGGCATTAAAACGTGCAACCTCAGCTTCCGCTTCATTAATCCTTACCTGCTTCTGCGCCTCAGCATCCTGAATGATCTGGTCTGCTTCTGCCTCAGCCTCCGGAAGCTTTTCGTTTCTGTATTTATTGGCATTATTCAAAGCAGTTTCTTTTCCCTGCTTGGCAGTTTCTACTGCTTTAAATGCTTTCATAACTTCCTGTGTGGGCGGTTCTGAATCCTGGATTGTGATATTCACAAGCTGGATTCCCAGATCCTGTTCCTCCATCTGCTTCAGTATCATTTCTTTAATCTTACTCTGAATCTCACCTTTTCCGGTGGTAAGCACTTCATCCACATCATAACTTGCGATTACTGTACGGATACAGCTTTGAGAAATATTTTTTAGAATATCCTCCGGTTTCTCTGAATTATAAAGATATTTTACCGGTTCTAAAATTCTGTACTCAACAAAGAAATCTACATCAATAAAGTTATAATCCGAGGTAATCATAATCCCCTCATTCTCAACCACAGAATTATCTCCCATACTATATCCAATAGGAAATCCCTGAATGGTTGTATTTACTTTCTGTACTTTCTGTATAAAAGGAATCTTAAAATGCAGTCCTGTTTCTGCCATTGCTTTCGGCACTCCGAAAGTTGTCAATACTGCCTGTTCCTGCTCCTGTATCTGATAGGTCGCATCTCCGGCAAGCCCTGCAATAATCACCAGTCCTGCTGCTCCTATTACAATACGTTTCACATGTTTTCCCGGCTTCTGTAATTTTTTTAATGGATTTACTCTTTCGTTCACTTTTCTCCTCCGTTTCACCATTTGGCATAATTAATTTTTTTGCTTCTAAAAATTTCTGAAGAAAAGAAAAAGACTTTCATTTCAGACATAACATGAGCTCTTCTCTTAATGTCTAAAACAAAAGTCTTGCCGATTATATCATAATGCGGGCATTCTTAATCTGCCGTTCTGACGCACTTATGTACCATTAATTTTGGCTTGTATGTCTCGGGATTTTGGCATATTCATGCCAAAACACCTCGCGGGACAGTGGTGTGTGAACAGTAACATACTTATTACATTAAAGCCGAAACTTTTTCAAATAATTCAGTCTCAGTCAGGAGGATTAATTCATGAAAGCATACGAACGCTTATTATCTTATGTAAAAGTATTCACTCCAAGCAGTGAAGAAACCGGTACTTCCCCATCCACACAGTATCAGTTTGACCTTGCCAGACTGCTGGTTCAGGAATTAAAGGAACTGGGTGTGAAAGATGCCGATGTAGATGAACATTGCTATGTCTATGGACATATTCCAGCAACCAGAGGATATGAATCCCGCCAAAAACTGGGCTTTATCGCTCATATGGATACAGTCTCTGATTTCTGCGATCATCCGGTTACTCCGGTTATCACTCCGAATTATGACGGCAAAGACCTTGCACTTGGAACCAGCGGCAGAGTTCTCTCCCCGAAAATGTTCCCTCATCTCTCCACATTAAAAGGCAGAACTCTCATTACTTCCGATGGAACCACCATCCTCGGTGCAGATGACAAAGCCGGAATTGCCGAGATTATGACAATAATTGAACACCTCAATGACAATACTATTCCGCATGGTCCTCTCTGCATTGCATTTACCCCTGACGAAGAAATAGGAATGGGACCAGCCCATTTTAATGTAAAAAAATTCGGAGCGGATTTTGCTTATACACTTGATGGTGATACAGAAGGTGAAATCCAGTATGAAAACTTTAATGCTGCCAAAGCAGTAGTAGAATTTGCCGGCGTAAACGTACACCCAGGTTCTTCTAAGAATACAATGGTCAACGCAGCACTTGTTGCCATGGAATTCAATTCCATGCTCCCTTCCGCTGACACACCAAGAGATACGGAAGACTATGAAGGATTTTTCCATCTCTATTCCATAAAGGGAGATGTCTCACACGCTGCTCTCGAATATATCATTCGTGACCACAATGCAACTACTTTTGATGTCCGTAAGAAAACTATGGAACACATCACAAAAATTTTAAATGAAAAATGGGGAAAAGGAACTGTCTCACTTACCATCACAGAACAGTACCGAAATATGAAAGAAATCATCGACACCTGCATGGAACTGATCGAGCATGCAACTGCAGCATGCAAAGAATGCAATATCCCGCCGCTTATCACCCCGATCCGCGGAGGCACAGACGGCGCCCAGTTAAGCTTTATGGGACTCCCATGCCCGAATCTCGGAACAGGAGGACATGCTTATCATGGACCTTATGAACACATTACTGTTGAAGGAATGGATATCGCTGTAGAGGTAGGATTAAAGATTATCGAATTATTTTATAAATAATTTCGATTACAATATCCCCTTGTTGTTATTTTAACCGCTAAATTAATCTTAAATAATTTTGCGATTAACGTAACAACAAGGGGATCTATAAACTCGGAATATTTTTTATATTTTTACATACAAAAAAACCAGCTAGTAGTTAGCTGGTTTCTACTGTATCTTCAAAACTACATACATGTTGACATTTCCTTGAGAATTAACTTCCTGCGTTGCCGATTGAGTATTGTACTCCAGCGGAGTCACCTCGCAACTTCGTTGCTCAGTGTCATTTGCTTCGCAAATGTCCAGTCTGTATCAGGAATGCTTCTCCACAAGCAAGCTTGCTCCGAATCCTTCTTGCTCCATCCTGCCGCTTCCTCGGCTATTTGGTCAAGCCCTCACCCGATTAGTAACAGTCAGCTCCATGTGTTGCCACACTTCCACCTCTGCCCTATCTACCTCGT
>PPYE01275751.1_pt1 | contig 15491 bp, 11 predicted proteins | sample 1559881 | NCBI WGS metagenome assembly PPYE01 (sample SAMN08240022, study PRJNA423297) | Human gut metagenome, whole genome shotgun sequencing project. | reverse complement strand
ATTGCTTTTTTTGCCATCTTTATCACCCTGCTACATTATATCATTTTTATACCCAATTTGCAAGAGAGGGTAGTATACATGCAAGAACAGACCGCTTGGGCAACCGAGGGTCTGTTTTTGTTTCACAAAATCCAGTTTGCAGCTACAAAAGTTTCCACAAAAATCCTTGACTTTTTGGCATCCTCGTGGTAAACTAAAAGTAATCGCTTTTTTGTCGGCTGCCTGCCACAAAAAATCAAATGAATTTTATCACAAGGAAAGGAATGGGATTTTTGATGAAAAAAACAGGAATTGCCCTGCTCAGTGCAGCGGTTCTTGCCATCACCAGTGCAGCTTCTGCCTCCTCCGACTTGTTCGGAACTGCGGAAGCTGCGGACACCACAAACTCCACTTACAACTACGGCGAAGCCTTACAGAAGTCGATGTTTTTCTATGAGGTACAGCAGTGCGGCGAACTGCCAGACTGGAACGAAGTCAGCTGGCGAGATGACTGCATGGTCAACGACTATATTCCGGGCGGCTGGTTCGATGCCGGCGACCACCTGAAATTCACACTGACCAACGCCTATGCTGCAACCATGCTGGGCTGGGGCTTGTTGGAATATCAGGATGGTGTTGAGAAAATCGGCGAACTGACTGAATATAAGAACAACCTTGCCTGGGCATTGGATTACGTTGCAAGCTGTGATTTGGGCGATGAAATCGTTTACATGATTGGCGATGGTGCATTCGACCATGTATGGTGGGGTTCTGCGGAAGTTTATATGCGGAAGTTTGCACTGATGAAGGGCGAAACCGAACGGCCGTATTACACCTGCAACGATAGCTGTATTGAAGGACAGATGGCAGCGGCTCTTGCTGTTGGTTATCTCTGCTTCAAGGATTCCGACCCAGACCGTGCAGACAACTATCTGGCACACGCAAAGGCTTGCTTTGAACGGGCTGACAAGAATCGCTCCATCGGCGATGATACAAAAGAACACGATTATTATAAACCGAGCACATTCTATGATGACCTGTTCTTTGCTGCAAACTGGCTGTATCGGGCAACCGGTGAACAATCCTATCTGGATTTGTGCAAGACTGATTACATCCCGAATCTGGGCAAGGAAGAACAGTCCTCTGAACTGAAATACACTTGGGGTCACTGCTGGGACGACACCATGCAGGGCGGTATTTTGCTGTATGCAATGAATACTGGCGACAGCCAGTGGAAAGAACAGTTCCGGAAACATCTGGAATACTGGACAACGGGTTACGGCGGCAAGCAAATTGCACACACACCGGACGGTCTGGCATGGCTGTTCCAGTGGGGTTCTATGCGTCACGCAACCACTACTGCATTCCTGGCATATGTTGCAGCAGACGAACTGTTTGCAGACGATGCAGCCGCTGCAACAAAATACACCGATTTTGCAGATTCTACCATGAATTATGCATTCGGCGACAATGACCTTGATATGAGCTATGTTATCGGCATGGGCGACAAATATCCGCAGGCATGGCACCACAGAACATCTTCCGGTGCATGGAACGACAAGTGGAGCAACATCGGACAGACGGAAGGCGAAGATGCAAAGCCGCATGCACACACCCTGTACGGTGCATTGGTGGGCGGCCCAGACCAGACTGGTAAATACTCCGATAAAATCGGCGATTATCAGTATACCGAAGTTGCCATTGACTACAACGCTGGCTATACCGCTGCACTCTGTGCAATGGTACAGAAATACGGTGGCAGCAGTGACCCAGATTTCCCACCAACTGAAACACCGAAGTGGACAGAATTCTTCATGCGGGCATCCATCAACCAGGCTGCTGGCAGCTATACCGAAATTAAGGCATTTGCGATGAACCACTCCGCATGGCCGGCAAGAGTCATTCAGAACCTCTCCTACAACTACTATTTCGACATCTCCGAACTGGTTGACGCTGGTTATTCCATTGATGATGTATCTGTCAGAATCGGCTACGACCAGCACGCTTCTGATGAGGGCAAGATGACCATTTCCGACCCGATTCACTACAAGGATAACATCTATTATGTCAAGCTTTCGTTCGCAGATGGCAGCGTTGTCATGCCGACCGGACAATCTGAACACCGCTCCGAATGCCAGTTCCGTATCTCCATTCCGGACAACATTCAAGGCGTTTGGGATGCTTCCAACGACTATTCGTTCCAGGGTCTGACACAGGGTGGAGAAGATGCAATGGTAGATACCCCGTATATGACCATGTATGATGGAGATACGCTGATTTGGGGTACAGAACCAGACGGCACAACACCGGACGACAACCCGACTACAACGACCACAACAACAACTACGACTACTACAACGACCACCACAACCACGACAGTTACCACCACTGCTGAAACAACAGCAGAAACCACTGCTCCGGCAACCACAACAGCAAGCTCCACCACACCAACCACAGAAATTACAACCGCAGTCACAACAGCAACTTCTGCAATCATCGACCCTGATATTCTCTATGGAGATGTTGATTTGGACGGTGCTGTATCTCTGACGGATGCAATCGTATTAAACAAGTATCTGGCTGGAATGGTTGTATTGTCTGATGCCGCACTGGCAAATGCAAACTGTTACTTGGATCCAGACAGCAACCTGAACGAAGAAGATACCACATACCTTATGCGGTTTGTCATTCGTTTGATTGATGACCTCCCATATATCCCAGAATAATCAAACATTTTCTTTTTGAAAATCCGCTGCTGAAAGTTCTCCGGAATCTTCCAGTGGCGGATTTTTTACAAAAAGGAAACTTCGCTTTTTCTCGAAATTTCCAAAATTCTATTGACGAAACTACAAAAAAGTAGTACAATGGTAGGGAACAATCAAATCATTGGAGGTTTTTCCTATGGCAAAGAAATTTATTGTAGAAACATCTGCAAGACACGTTCACCTGACCGCAGAAGCATTTGCAACCCTGTTCGGCGAAGGCAAGGAACTGACCGTTAAGAAAATGCTCTCTCAGCCGGGACAGTTCGCAAGTGAAGAACGGGTTACCATCGTAGGCCCGAAGAAGTCCCTGCCGAACGTTTCCATCCTCGGTCCGTTCCGGAAGGCAAATCAGGTAGAACTCTCTGCAACTGATGCTCGTTCCATCGGCATTGTTGCTCCGATTCGGGAATCTGGCGATGTTGCTGGTTCTGGTGCATGTAAGATCGTTGGTCCAGAAGGCGAAATCGAAATTTCTGAAGGTGTTATCGTTGCAAAGCGTCACATCCATTTGACTCCGGCAGACGCTGAAGAAATGGGCGTAAAGGATAAGGACGTTGTATGGGTTCGTCTGGATACAGACGGCAGAAAGGCAATCCTGGGCGATGTTGTTTGCCGTGTTTCTGATTCTTATGCACTGGCAATGCACATTGATACTGATGAATCCAATGCAGTATCTGCTCCGAGAGAACTGTACGGTGAAATCGTAACCGTAGACTAAGTACATAACAAAATTTTGTACAGAAAAATCCCCGTATCCTGCGGATATTTCCCAACGGATACGGGGTTTTTTTGTTATGTGTATGATGATGTATCAGGATGTTAAAATCAACGGCAAATCTTCTTCCCGTAACCAATGCAGAATGTCCCACATCTGCGAATCTGGAACGGCAATGCATCCGGCAGTACTAGATGCCCCTGCGGTGCAGTGCAGGAAAATAGCTGAGCCTGCTCCGGGAACAATCGGGTCACAGTTATAATTCACCACCACGGCATAATGATAGCTACTTGCATAATCAATCAGATGTTCCGCACTGTTCCAATTAATTTCCGTTGTTTCCTGCCACTGATTATAGACCGGAGAAGCCGGGTCATCCACCCAATAACAATTCTCGTTCAACTGCCGATATGGAATAGCCAAACCCGTAAGCGAATCTGTTCCAAAGGCAAACCCCAACGAAAACAGCCCTTTTGGCGTGCAAGAGATCCCCTCTCGACTGTTTGCAGAAACGCCATTTGTTCCTACGCAGCCATTGGATACAAAATTCATCTGCCAGCCCTGTTCCCCTGCTGAAAATCCATAGACAACCGCAGAGCAGCCGCTTGAAACCACAGCAATCAGCTGTTTGCTGTCCCCCAAGTCAGACAAGGTATAACCATTGTTGTCCAAAATGGCTGCCAATTCTGCACAGACTGGAATGGTTGTTGTTTCCATAGTGGTTGAAACAGTCGTTGCAGCGGTTGTGGTTGTCACGCTTGTTGAAACAGTGGTCGTTTGCGTTTTCATCTCCAATTCTGTTGTAGTGGAATCTGTTTGCACACTGGAAACCTCTGTGGAATGCGGTGGTTCTTGTGCAACTTTTTGGTGCAGCAGAACGCCAAAGCACCCAATTCCAATCAGCAACAGTCCAATAACAATGCTCAAAAGTATCAAAATTCGTTTTTGTTCCGGTGTATTGGGACGTATCACAAAATCATCTCCCCTTTTTCTGTTAGCATAACACAACGCAAAAAATCTGTCAAGCAGGCTGCATTTGTCGAAAAAATCGCCGCTTTGCTTGCATTTCCCCCGCAGATATGCTATACTAATCATATTGATTTCACATTTTGAAAGGAGTATTCATGATTACTGTATCCAACGTCAGCCTCCAATTCGGCGGCGACACCCTCTTTAAGAACGTCAACCTGCAATTCAACGCCGGAAACTGCTATGGGGTCATCGGTGCAAACGGTGCCGGAAAATCCACGTTCCTGAAAATTCTATGCGGTGTCTTGCCACCCACAACCGGAGAAGTTACCATCCCGAAAGAACTCCGGATGAGCGTTTTGAAGCAAGACCACTTCGCCTATGATGCCTACACCGTTCTCGACACGGTGATTATGGGCAATGAACGGCTCTATGCCATCATACAGGAAAAAGATGCCCTGTATGCAAAGCCGGACTTCTCGGAAGAGGACGGCAACCATGCTGCGGAACTCGAAGCCGAATTTGCAGAACTGAACGGCTGGGAAGCGGAATCGGATGTTTCCAAGCTCCTGCAAGGGCTAGGACTTTCCGAAGATTTGCTGTACCAGACCATGGGCGACCTCTCCGGTAACGAAAAGGTGAAAATCCTGCTCGCACAGGCACTGTTCGGCAATCCGGACATCATTCTCATGGACGAACCAACCAACCATTTGGACATTGATGCCATTACATGGCTGGAAGACTTCCTTTCTGAATATTTCGGAACGGTCATTGTGGTTTCCCATGACCGCCATTTTTTGAATAACGTCTGCACGCACATCGTTGACATCGACTATACGCAAATTAAAATGTATGTCGGCAACTATGAATTCTGGTATGAGTCCAGCCAGATGATGCAGCGGATGATTCGCCAGCAGAACAAAAAGACCGAAGAAAAGATTAAGGAACTCAAAACCTTTATCGAGCGGTTCTCTGCCAATAAATCCAAATCTCGTCAGGCAACCTCCCGCCGGAAATTGCTGGACAATCTCACTGTGGAACAGCTGCCAGCCTCCAGCCGCCGCTATCCATTTATTGGATTCGACATGGATCGGGAACTGGGAAAAGAAGTATTACAGGTCAACGGCATTTCCAAGACGGTAGACGGTGTGAAGCTGCTGAACAATGTTAGCTTTACCCTGAGCCGTACGGACAAAGTTGCCTTCATCGGTGAAAGTGAACAGGCAATCACCATGCTGTTCAAAATCCTGATGGAAGAAGAACAACCAGACGAGGGAACATTCAAGTGGGGTGTTTCCACCTCCACTTCTTACTTTCCTGTGGATAACTCTGTTTATTTCAACGACTGTGACCTTTCCATTTTGGATTGGATTCGGCAGTATTCCAAAACAGATGAAACTGAAACCTATCTCCGAGGCTTCCTCGGTAGAATGCTGTTCTCCGGCGATGATATTTATAAGCCGGTCAAGGTCTTGTCTGGTGGGGAAAAAGTCCGCTGCATGTTCTCTCGAATGATGCTGTATCATTCCAACGTATTGCTGTTAGACCGTCCGACCAACCATCTGGACTTGGAAAGCATTACGGCTGTAAACAACGGCTTGACCGCATTCAAGGGCGTTGTCATTCTGTCCTCACACGACCACGAAATTTTGCAGACGGTTGCAAACCGCATCATTGAAATCACACCAGACGGCTGTCTGGACAGACAAGGTACTTATGAAGAATTTCTGGACTGGAAAAAGGAAAACCAGAAATAAACCTGCCTCACCCCATCATCAACCGGAAAAATAAAGGAGTATCAAATTCATGAAATCCAACCTCATCTGTATGTTGATTACCATCATTGCATACTTGATTTTAATGATTGTAGTCGGCATTCTCGCATCCAAAAAAAATAAAGACACCAGCGATTTCTACTTAGGCGGCAGAAAGCTGGGGCCAATCGTCACCGCCATGAGTGCGGAAGCCTCTGACATGAGCAGCTACTTGCTGATGGGCTTACCGGGGCTGGCACTGCTGACTGGGTTCGCCGATGTCGGCTGGACAGTCATCGGTCTGGCAATCGGTACATATCTCAACTGGCTATTCGTTGCAAAACGGCTGCGAATTTATTCTCAGCACAACGGCTCGATTACAATTCCAGACTTTTTCTCGAACCGCTATCACGATAACAAACATTTCCTGATGGGCATTTCTGCCATCATTATTCTGATTTTCTTTGTGCCATATACTGCATCTGGTTTTTCCGCCTGCGGAAAGCTGTTCCAGACGTTGTTCGGGATGAATTATCACGCTGCGATGATTTTAAGTGCTGTAATCATCATTGCCTATACCAGCATTGGCGGATTTTTGGCTGCCAGCACAACCGACCTGCTCCAGAGTATTATTATGACCGTTGCACTGGTCATGGTGGTTGTCTTTGGCATTGTCAAGGCTGGCGGTATTGATGTTGTCATGGAAAATGCAAAGGCTCTGCCGGGCTATCTTTCCTTCAACCACACCTATGATATTACAACCAATTCCGCAAAGCCGTACAACATTCTGACCATCTGTTCTACCTTGGCTTGGGGACTTGGCTATTTCGGAATGCCACATATTCTGCTGCGATTCATGGCAATTGAAGACAGCAAAAAAATCAAGACATCCCGTAGAATTGCTTCTATCTGGGTTGTCATCTCCATGGGCATTGCCATTCTGATTGGTTTCATCGGAAAAACTCTGATGACCAACAGTACAATTTCCGTACTGGGCGACAATCCGGACAATTTCAGTGCAGAGTCGGAAACCGTTATCATGAAGATTGCAACGCTGATTAGTGAACATGGCGTTCTGGCTGCATTGTTTGCCGGTCTGATTTTTGCCGGAATTCTTGCCTGCACGATGTCTACTTCAGACTCTCAGCTGCTGGCAGCATCCTCCAGTATGTCAGAAAACCTGCTGCAAGGCGTGTTCGGCATTAAGCTTTCGGAAAAGACTGCCATGCTGGCAGCCCGTGCCGTTCTGCTGATTATCGCTGTGATTTCCATCGGTATCGCATGGAATCCGGACAGCTCTGTTTTCCATATCGTATCCTTTGCATGGGCTGGATTTGGTGCGACCTTTGGGCCTGTTATGCTGTGTGCGTTATTCTGGAAGCGTTCCAACAAGTGGGGGGCTTTGGCTGGACTGGTTGCCGGCGGTATCATGGTATTTGTATGGAAGTTCCTCATTCGTCCGCTGGGCGGAGCATGGGATTTATACGAACTGCTGCCAGCCTTTATTGTGGCTTTAGCTACCATTGTTATTGTTTCGCTGCTGACAAAAGCACCGGATAACGAACTGGTAGAAGAATTTGAAGCTGTTCAGGCAAAATGCAAACAGTAAAATCAATCATTCCATCATTTTAAAACACAAAACACAGCTACGGAGGTTGCAATGCCATCCGCAGCTGTGTTATTTTTATCGTTTTTCTGTTCTAATTAGTCAGCCAGCAACTGTTCTGCTGCTGCCAGCTTTGCACTGCATACAAAGACATCCATTGCCTTTTGCAGTTCTTCTTCGGTCGGGAATGTCGGAGAAATCCGGATGTTTTCATCTTCTGGATCTACGCCATACGGGAACGATGCTCCTGCACCCGTCAGAACGACACCAGCATCCTTACAAAGCTGTACAATCCGCTTTGCACAACCCTTCTGATTGAAGGAGATGAAGTAGCCGCCCTTTGGATTCGACCAAGTTGCAATGCCCAAATCGCCCAGTTCCTTTTCCAGTGTGTTGACAACAATTGCAAACTTCGGTGCGATCAATGCCTTGTGCTTCTTCATGTGTTCCAGCAGGTTTTCAAACTTGCCGCCAAAGAACCGCAGATGCCGCAGCTGGTTCATCTTATCAAAACCAATCGTTGCAAAGCCCAAGGATTTCTTCAGGCTTGCCAAGTTTCTTTCGCTGGCTGCCATCACTGCAATTCCGCTGCCCGGGAACGTGATTTTAGAAGTGGATGCAAACATATAGCAAATATCTTCGTTGCCAACCTTCTTTGCTTCTTCCAGCAGGTTTGCCTGTACCGGCGGATTGTCAACCAGATGGTGTACACAGTATGCATTATCCCAGAAAATCCGGAAATCTGCTGCCTTCGGCTTCAGTGCTGCAAACCGCTTTACCACTTCATCGCTATATACGACCCCGCCCGGATTGGAGTACATCGGCACACACCAGATTCCCTTGATGCTGTCATCTTCTGCAACCAGCTTTTCTACGATGTCCATATCAGGGCCATCTTCGTTCATCGGCACATTGATCAGTTCCATGCCAAAGAACTGCGTTACTGCAAAATGGCGGTCATATCCCGGAACCGGACACAGGAACTTTACATGATCCAGTTTGCCCCATGGTGTGCCACCCAAAACACCGTTGGTCATTGCAACAGACATTACCCAGTACATAATGTTCAGGCTGGAGTTTCCGTATACAATAATTTCTTCCGGCTTTACGCCCAGCATCGGTGCAAAGAATGCCTTTGTTTCCGGCAGTCCATCCAGAACCCCGTAGTTCCGGCAGTCCAGACCGTTTTCAGCCCGATAATCGCCCTTCTTCAGGCAATCCATCATATCCATGCTCAGTTCCAACTGTGCTGGTGCTGGCTTCCCTCTGGACATATCCAGTTTCAGATTTTCTGCCTGAAACTGCTTGTATGCCTGCTGACATTCTGCCTGAAATGCCTCCAACTCTGCACGACTTTTTTCCTGTAATCTCATTGTTTGCGTGTGAATTCCCATCCGGAAATTCTACTCCTTTCTGCAATCTTCCATGTGCACGGTTTTTGTCGAACCCTGCAAATTTGCTACGGTCTTATTATAACATATCTTTCTCTCGCTTGCAAGTGTTCGTGTAGAAAAAACAAAAATTTTAAAAAAAGAGAAAACAGCAGGTCTGTTTTCCAGCAAATCGACTGTTTTCTCTATGAAATCTTATTTTTACTCCGATGTTTTTTGTTCTTCTGCGGTACAAAGCTTAAAAATACCGCCGTCCAATGCATAAAACACACCGCCTGCATACTGACATTTTTCTGTCAAATCCCCGCAGGATAACTTTGCAGCCAATTCCGGCTTCATGTACTGTTTCGCATACCGATAAATTTCCTGCCAGTGTGGCAAAGTGAAATCAGGGCGATACAGATAAAGCTGCTCAATCGGATACATCACCAGAATGCTACTCCAGAACTGGCAGAACTGCTGCATCATCTCTTCCATCAAGTCTGACAAAATCGGGTCAAAGTCCTTACCCTCTGCACAGGCTGCGGTAAACAAATCCGGCAGCGTCATCGTTTCCAGCTTTCCGCCTGTCAGATCATACAAGACTGGCGTTTGCTCGGCACTATAATACGGCTTTACTCGCTGCTGCAATGCAACCGGAGTCAGCAAGTCACCCACGGTTTGATTTGGAGAAAGCGGCAATCCCTGCATAGAAATCGGCTTACCATTCAAGCACGCCATAGCGTGCGAGCGACAGACGATAGAAACGTAATAATCCGCCCCATCTGCACAGAATAACGCAACAATTTCCTGCTTTGGTTTCTGATACAGGCAATACAGTGCCATAGATGGCAGTGCATTTCCCCAGAAAACCGGAACGTGCAGGGCATCTGTTAATATCTGCTGCAATTCTGTCATTTGTTGTTCCTGCCTAGTTGCATCCGGAAAGAAGTGCTGCAAGACGCTGGGCATCAACCCAACACCCAAGCCCAAAATCTGCGATTCCTCAATATAGTTGCTCTTCAAAATCTGGCGAACCGTTATAATCATTTGTTCCTGCACAGATACCCATGAAGCCTGCAGCACTGGAAACGGAATGCACTGCTTTTCTAGCGTATTCATGCCCAAGGTTGTCAGTCCAACCACCAAATGATTTCCCTGAATGGAAATACCAATCAGCAGCCAACGAGAAGGATGCACATCCATCAATAATTTTCTTCTGCCTTTTCCCCCCGAGGTTGGACATGTTCCGATGTCTTCTAAAACGCCCTTTTCCATCATCTCATGAATCAGCAGCGTCACGGATGCTCTTGTCATATGCAGTTTGTTGGCAATCTCCACACGAGAAATTGCTCCGTATTGCTGAATCAGCTGCAATACCTGCAAATACATCCACTTTCGTTCCATCTGTCGGTCAATGACTGGTTTCCACATTGCGGATTCGCTCCCCTCAATTCACAATTTCCTTTCTTTCTATTGATGCAATCTTTTATCGATTTAAATCAATACTATTATTTTAACAATTTCAACCGGATTTTGCAAGTTTCTGTGGGGGCTTTCTGATGAAAATTTACATATTATTGAAAAAAAGGGAAAATGTTCATGTTTGCTCCGCTCTTTTTAAGTTAACATACTGAAAATCTGAATTAATAGTGGCATGGTTGCCATAGAGAGAATCGTTGTTGCTGCAAAAATCTGAGAAGCATAAATATCATTTAAGCCATGTACTTGACATTGCAGTGTACACATTGCAGCAGCCGGTGCAGCTGTCAGCAGCAAAACAACCGTCCGCACTTCCATGGATACAAATGGCAGGCAGAGGCACATTGCCATAACTGCCAGCGGAATCACCAGCAATTTCACGAAGCTGACCCAATAAATCCGCACTGTCCGCAATGCTCCCAGCAAATTCGCCTGTGCCACGCTGACACCCGATGCAATCATCGCAAGCGGTGTGTTCAAGTCGGAAATATAACCCATGGTATCCATCAGCAAGCTTGGAATCGGAAGCTGCACAAAATACAGGATCAATCCAATGGCGATACCGATGACCGTTGGCGAACGCAGCACTTTCAATGCCTTTTTGAAATCCTTGGTCTGTGTCAGCTGCATGACACCGTGTGTCCACGAGAACAAGAAGAAAATCGTCAGGAACGCAGTGACATAGAAAACGCCTTCTGCCCCGAACAATGCACTTGCCAGCGGAATGCCCATGAAGCCGCAGTTGCTGTATGTTGCAGAAAATCGCTCGATCGGTGCTAACTTTCCGGCAGATTTTTCTCGGAAACACAACATGGAAATCAAAATGGCAATGACATAGGAAGCTGCCGCCAGCACAAACGTCAGCAGCAAATTCACGACCAAACGGGAATCATATTCCTCCTCTAAGTAAGCATGCACGATGATGACTGGCGTTACAATTTCCAACACGACATTGGAAAGCTGCTTGCCGCCCTCTCGGCTGACAATGCCCGTGTAGTATGCAATCATTCCGACCACATTCAGAATGAGCATAATAATTGCCTGCTGTAAAATAATTCCTGCCATATGTTCGTACTCCTTTTTTTTGACAGCCGAACGACTGCCATTCTCCAAAATAAGAACCGCCCGTTTGGTGATGGAGAAACAGGCGGTCACTTCCTTGATAGTATAGCATGGTGGTTTTTAGATTTTATAGATTTTGTATAAACATTGGTTGAATTTGCAGTCCACCCAAAGCCGCTGCAACGGTGTCTGGAATCTGGGTAAAATCAGCCACCAAAGACGATGGTTTCTTGACGGGAGCATCCTGCCGCAACGGTACGAAATAATAATTTTTCGTATTCAACAGCAAGCCCAGATTTTTCGCCGATGCCCGCAAAGCGTCATTGGTTGCCAGAGCCAGAATAATCGGCTTTTCGTTCCGCAGCATGGATTTTACTGCCATGGTCACGGTGGTATCCGTGATGCCCATCGCCAGTTTTGCCATGGTGTTGGCGGTGCAAGGTGCAACAAGCAGTGCATCCAAGCGGTCTTTTGGCCCTAACGGTTCTACATCTGAAATCGTTAACAGGGCAGGTTTTCCACAAATCTGCTCCAATTTTTTTCGTTGTTCCACAGCTTTCCCAAAACGGGTATCAATGCTAGCGGCATGTTCTGAGAAAATTGGCGTTAAGCTGTAACCTGCCGCCACCAGTCGTTCTGCCTCTGCAAACGCAGCAGAAAAAGTGCAAAACGACCCTGTTACCGCAAATCCAATGCGTTTACCAATTGTTTCCTTCATCTGCGAGTCCCCTCTCCTGTAAAATATGGAAGATGGTTTTCGCAATGATTGCTCCAGCGGTTTTCGGTGCAGTAATTCCCGGCAGCCCCAACGCCCAGACTACCTGACGATGCAGGCGTTTTGCAGCATCAAAATCCGTTCCGCCCGGTTTCGATGCCAGGTCAATCACCAGTGCATCTGGTTTCATGTTGGACAGGGCTGTTTCGTCCAGCATCAGGACTGGAACGGTGTTGCAGAACCAGTCAAATTTCCCTGCACGGGCAGCAATTTCAGACGGATGCATCCATTTCAGACCATTTGCCGCACAGCGTTCCGCATCTTTGCAGCTGCGAGCCGCAACGGTGACATCTGCTTTCAAGCCCTGCAAACGCTCCGCCATGATTGTTCCGATTCTGCCGTAGCCGATGACGAGAACAGAGCTGCCGCAGAGTACTGTTTCCCGTTCTGAGATGGCAATTTGAATTGCTCCCTCTACAGTTGGAACGGCATTTGCCAGACAGAGTTCCTCCCGCTGAAAATAATCGCAAAAACACAGTTCTTGTTCTTGACACATCCGGCAAACAGCTTCGGGGAGTACGCCGCCGCACACCAGACCGCCTTTTTTCACATGGGACAGCAGTTCGGGCAGCGACAAGTTCCCATTTTGGGACGGCACAGATTCGGCTGTCGTGTGAATGGGCAGGATGAGAACATCAAATTCCGGTAATTCTTCAGAATCTGACTGAGAAAATCCGATTGTCGTCACGGAAAGCTGCGGCGACTCGGCAAGTTTTTGGGCGGCATATTGTTGACGGCGGTCGCCGCCAGCCACCAAAATTTGCAGCAATTGTTGCATCTTGCATTCCCTCCTTTTGTTCCGGATTTTCGCCCATTCTCAAAGAATGGGTGTACTTCATTTTATGCAGGCAGGAGAAAAGGGGTGAACAAAAAGGGCACACTTCTTGCGAAGTATGCCCTCTTGTTTCCGCAATCCAAATTCTTTACTTGTAAAGATTTTGTCCAATCCCACTTGTAATTGAATGGATGACTTCCTTAAATTTTATCTGTTTTCTTCGGAAGATGATTCGGAATCAGAGATTCTTACTTTCTCTTCTTGGAAACCAGAGCAACACCGCCGATTACTGCGATTGCTGCAACAGCACCTGCAACCGGAATCATGCTGCCAGTCTTCGGAGAGCTGGTAGAACCAGTGTTCTTCTTAGTGGTCTGCTGAGCTGCCTTCTTTGTTGTGGTAGCTGCCTTTGTTGTGGTAGTTGTAGTGGTGGTAGTTGCTGCAGCAGAAGTAGTGGTAGTAGTTGTTGTGGTCGGCTTAGCAGTTGTGGTGGTAGTTGTGGTGGTGGTAGTCGGCTTAGCAGTTGTGGTGGTAGTTGTGGTGGTGGTAGTCGGCTTAGCGGTTGTAGTGGTGGTTGTTGTGGTCGTTGTAGTAGTGGTGGTTGTTGTGGTAGTCGTTGTGGTAGCTTCAGTTGTGGTGGTCTGTACGCCTTCGATCTGGATATAACCCTGAGAAGCCGGTGCTGTGCTTGCATCTGGGCTGTGCTGAACGAGCGGAGTGGAAGCACCGTCGAAAGAAACGGCCGGACTATCAATGTAGTAGATGTCACCCGGCTGTGCATTTTCATTAACCTTGAAGATTACGTTAATGATTGTGCCATCACCAACTACATAGCTTGGACCAGTAGCAGACGGTGTACTTGCATATGCAATCCAAGCACCTGCTCCATCCGGAGTAAGCTGCAAACCAGAACCAGAAATTTCAATGTTCTGATTGATGTAAGCATCACCCAGCAAACCACCTCTAGTGTTGCTAGAGTAAGTGATTTCGCTTGTGTTCCAAGACATACCGAATGCCAGAGCATCCCAACCATCACTATTACCGTTGATGGTTACCGGAACAGTTACCAGATAATTGTTTGCCTGCAATTCATCCATTGTAACTGTAACGCCTGCAATTGCCAGACCGCCAATAGCGTCTGCTGGAACAGCGGTGAAAACAGCGGCAGAAGTAGCAACTACTGCTGCTGCGGAAACAGCTGCCAGTGCCTTCTTAAATGTACTTTTCATTTTTCTATTTTCCTTTCAAATATAAATTATGCGGTGTCCGGTGTCCCAGACACCGCACTTTTACCTAATCTTTAAAATTTAACGACTTAACCTTCGTACCAGATAGAACCTTCCAAAGACTTCAGGGACGGAATAACATCCGGCCATGCTGGATCCTGGTTAGCAGATTTCTTTGCATAGAAGGTCAATACGTTTACACCATCCTGTATGCTTATCAATTCGCTGCCGTTGTTAATACCAGCCTTGGATTCTGTATCCACATCTGCCAAGAAGAATGCAAGCTTGTTCAAGTTTTCATCTTCGTTGAAAGCAACGTTTTCCTGACCAGCGGATGCCTTTGCGTAGTAAGTCAAGATCGCAACAGCATCTTGAACATCAACCGAGCCATTCAGATCTGCATCGCCCTTTACACCAATGTATACAGTCGGATTTACCGGAGCTGCAACTGGTTCTGCATCAGCAGTTGTCGGGTCAGTGAAGTAAGCGTTTACTTCTGTTACACAGTAAGCCTTGCCTTCTGCATCGAAGATTTCCTTCGGTGTGATCTTATCGAGGGTAACTGCACCTGCTTCCAGAGCATCAAAGTGTGTACCTTTTTCATCCACGATATCGAACTTGCTGAACAAGTCAGACGGCTTCAGTTCCCGTTCATCTACGGAGAAGTAGAAGTTTGCCGGGTTTACTTCCACTTCCAGTGTGGTTGTACCAACTGGAGTAATTGTACCAGTGCTTGTTGTGGTAGTTGTGGTTTCGCTGCCACTGCCACTTGTTGTGGTAGTCGTGCTGCCAGATACGTCTGTGCCAGATACGGTTGTGGTTGTACCGCCACTAACGTCTGTGCCTGTGCCAGATACGGTTGTGGTTGTGCCGCCACTAACATCTGTGCCTGTGCCAGATACGGTTGTGGTTGTACCACCACTTACGTCTGTGCCTGTGCCAGATACGGTTGTGGTTGTACCGCCGCTTACGTCTGTGCCTGTGCCAGATACGGTTGTGGTTGTGCCGCCACT
>PPYE01413756.1_pt1 | contig 15493 bp, 15 predicted proteins | sample 1559881 | NCBI WGS metagenome assembly PPYE01 (sample SAMN08240022, study PRJNA423297) | Human gut metagenome, whole genome shotgun sequencing project. | reverse complement strand
CCTCTATAAACAGGAGAAACCTGAAACAGAAGAGGCGGAAGCAGTCATTGAGACAGAAGAAAGTGGTAACGAACGAACAACTGCAAAAGAGTAAGATCATCTTGCCGAGGGCGGCAAAATGGTGGCTATGTCATAAAGTGTTTACATCTCAACCCCCTAAATAGTGAAAGATGTCCCGTTATGTCCCGTTTTTAGTGGTATAATTGGTACAGTGGAATTATGAGAGAGGCCCCAAGGTGGAGTAGCACCGAGGGGCCTTTGCCATATCCGGGTGCCGCAGGACCGGCGGCACAGAATAGATGCTCTGTCTGGCTTATGTCAGGCAGGGCATTTTTTGTTGGAGGAAAACATGGCAAAGCGAAGCGATGAGCGCGATGCCGCCCGCGCTGAGTACATTGCCCGGATGGAGAAAGACGGAGAAGTGAATCTCCGGCAGTTGGCGGATGATCTCCATCTCAAATACGATACCATCCGCCGCTGGAAGGCGAAGGACGGCTGGGAACAGCCCGCAGCCCGGAAGCCCGGCGGACAACCGGGAAACAAAAACGCTGTGGGCAATCCCGGCGGCGGCGCACCAGTTGGAAATCTGAACGCTGAAAAGGATGGAGCCTACTCCACCATCTTCTTTGACCGGCTGACCCCGGAAGAAAAGAAAATCGTAGAGGACGCACCCCGGAACAGCACGGAGTTGACCTCTCACGAAATCGGCGTGCTGCTGCTCCGGGAAAAGTACATCTTAGATAAAATCAAAGAATACCAGCAGATGCCGCCCGATAAGCTGATCACTTCCAGTGTCATGGATATGAGAAAGCCCGGCGGACGCGGCAAGCAGAAGCGGGACGGTGCAAGCCAGCAGATCGGTATGTACCAAAAGGAAACCCCGGCACAGCGTATCTTGCAGTTGCAGGAAGCCTTGAACAAAATTCATGGCCGCATTCTGTCAGCAGCGATGCAGATGCAGAAGAACGAAATGGACAAGCTGCATCTGGAAAATGAGAAGCGGCGGCTCGACCTGCTGAAAATCCGGGCGACCGGAGAGATACCAGATCCGAGAGACGGTGACAAAGATGCTGTACACGAGTAAGGGCATGGCGAGATGGCTATGCATCACAGACCGTGAAGTGCGCAATCTGCGAGACCAAGGCGTACTGCCTGAGGTTCGGCCCGGCGTCTTTGACGCGGAAACGACAGTCCAGAAGTATATAACTTTCAAGTTTGGCAACCAAGACGACCAAGTTCGGCTCATCGCCGCCCGCGCCGAGCGGGAGGAAACCCGCGGCAAGATCGAGAAGATGCGAATGGAGGAAGCCCAAGGCGACCTGCACCGCACCGAGGATGTGGAGCGGGGCTTGAAAACCATATTCGCAAATTTTAAGAGCAGGCTTGAAACCATCCCGACCAAGTATGCAAAAACAATGGCCCAACTTACGGACCCGGTAGAGGCGCACGACATTTTGCAGAAAGCCGTGCAGGAAGCTCTCGTGGAACTGAGCGAACCTGATATTGCGCTGGCAGCACCAGCGATGGAGGAATCCGAAGATGAGCAGGAAGAATAAATGCCGGGGTTGCGTCTGGGGTACTCGGCTGAATGAAATCCAGCAGTTCTGCCCGTTTGAGAACTGCGTCAAGAAAGGCGGCGGTGCGCATGGCGATGATTCATCTGGAACCGCAAACAGCGCAGATGTTCAGCCGAGCACTGGGAACGCTGAAACCGCCCCCGAACCTGACTCTTAGTCAGTGGGCGGATAAGTACCGCCGTCTGTCTGCGGAGGCATCCGCAGCAAAAGGCCGATGGGATACGAACAACGCGCCGTTCCAGAGGGAAATCATGGACGCCATAGGGGACATTCACATCCGCAAGGTGGTCGCCATGATGTGTGCCCAGTCCGGCAAGACGGACGGCCTGATCCTAAACACCATCGGCTATTATATGAGCTATTACCCGGCACCCATCATGGTTGTGCAGCCTACGGTGAATCTGGGCGAGAGCTTCAGCAAGGATCGTCTGGCCACCATGATTCGGGATACTCCGGTGCTTCGCGGACTTGTGGATAACAAGAGCAGGTATTCCGGTAACACCATCATGAAGAAAAACTTTGCCGGAGGCCAGTTGACTATCGTTGGGGCAAACGCCCCGACTGACCTTCGCGGTCGCCCCATCAAGGTGCTGCTGGCGGACGAGGTAGACGCCTACAAAGCCAGCGCCGGCAAAGAGGGCGACCCGGTCATGCTGGCAGAGCAGCGCCAGACGACCTATTGGGATTACAAGACGGTGTTGGTTTCGACCCCCACCGACAAAAATAGCAGCCGCATTTTGGACGAGTTCAACGCATCCACCCAAGAAGAGTGGACGGTGCCTTGCCCGAACTGCGGCTTTTATCAACCCTTCGTGTGGGACAACATGGTTTTCGATAAGGCCAACTGGCCGAACGGCGGTGTGCAGTACCGTTGCGCTGAGTGCGGCTGTCTCGATAGCGAGTATAAGTGGAAGAAGAACAGCCTGCAGGGCAAGTGGCACGCAGAACACCCGGAGCGGGCGGTGCGGGGCTTCCACATGAACAAGATCGGCTCCACTCTCTGCGGGTGGGACAGAATCGTAGAAGACTTCATTGCCGCTGATTTGGATGCACAGCGCGGCGACTATGAGAAGATGCAGGTCTTTACCAACACGGACTTAGGGCTTCCGTGGGAAGAGCCGGGCGAGACGATGGAAGCGGTTAACCTCTATACCCGCCGCGAGTTCTACGAAGCGGAAGTTCCTGACGGTGTTGTGTATCTGACAGCCGGCGTCGATACCCAAGATAACCGCTTTGAAATCGAAGTGGTGGGCTGGGGTATCGGCAAGGAAAGCTGGGGCATTCGCTACCAGCGCATTTATGGCGACCTGAAACGTGGCCAGATATGGGCGGATTTGGACGAGTTCCTTTCCCGCACATGGAGAAAAAAGGACGGAACGGAGTTGCCCCTGCGTTCTGTCTGCATAGATTCTGGCGGTCATTTCCCGGATCAGGTCATCCGCTTCTGCAAAGAGCGAGAGGACCGGCATATTTGGGCAATCAAAGGCCGCGGCGGTATGGATGTGCCATACCTGCGCAACCCAACCAAGAACAACCGCGTTAAAGGTGAGCTGTTCACGCTGGGTGTTGATACCGGCAAGAGCCATGTTCTGGCTCGGTTGAAGGTGCTGATCAAGGGGCCGAACTACTGTCACTTCCCGGCGGCAGAAGATGCCGGGTACGATGAAAACTATTTTGCGATGCTGACGGCAGAGCATAAAGTGACTCGCTGGAAGGGCGGGCGCAAGGTGGAGCGGTGGGAGCTGAAAGACCCGGCACAGAAGCGAAACGAAGCGTTTGACGTGCGAAATTACGCCACGGCAGCGCTGGAAATCAGCAATCCTCCCGGCTTGGAGATTCCCGGCGAGGAAGCACCGCGCCCAGCAGCACCACGCCAATACCGCAGAAGAAGATCAGGAGGCATCTAACCAATGGCTGTTATTTCAAAAGAAATCGCCCGGCAGCACCTTGAAATGTGGCTGGAAGCGGAAGCTGCCGTATCGACCGGGCAGAGCTACCAGATCGAGCAGATGGTCTTGACCCGCGCCAGCCTGAAACAGATTCGAGAGCAGATCATTTTTTGGGAAAACAAGGTGGCTGCGGCAGAGGCAGAAGAAAAGAACCGGGGCAGAAACCGAATCTACCATTTCGCTCCGCACGATGTGTAAGGTGGTGAAGCAGTATGGCGAATTTTCTGGATAAGGCCATTGCGGCCATCTCGCCCGAAAAAGGGTATCGCCGCGCCGTAGCACGTTCGGCACTGTCTGTGATGAACAACGGCACCGGCTACGGCAACTACGGTGCTTCTCATGTGTCGCGTGCCATGAGAAGCTGGCGCGTTGGCGGTGGTTCCGCAAAAGAAGATATTGAGGATAATCTTGATACCCTGCGCAAGCGGAGCAGGGATGCGTATATGGGCATCCCGCTGGCGGCAGGCGCCATCAAGACACTGCGCACCAATGTGGTGGGAAGCGGCCTCGTGCCGACCCCGCAGGTGGATGCGGATTATCTGCATCTGACCGAAGAACAGGCTGACCACTTGCAGGCTCAAATCTCCCGCGAGTTCGAGCTGTGGGCAGATAGTACGCTTTGCGATGCGTCCGGTATGGATAACTTTTGGCGGCTGCAAACCTTGGCGTTCACCGGGCTTCTGATGAACGGCGATGCTTTTGCGACCATACAGTTTCATCCGCACCCCAACTGGCCGTATGCTTTGCAGCTGCGGCTGATTGAGGCCGACCAAGTGTGCAGTCCTGACCGGGAGGACAGAGAAGTTCCCTGCAAGGTGAATGGGCGCGATGTTTTCCAAATAGTGCAGGGTGTGGAAATCGACAAAGACGGAACGGTTGTCGCCTACTGGATTTCCAGCAGACACCCGCTGTCATATGACAGCGCAGTGCCTTTGACATGGACACGGGTGGAAGTCCGTGACCCGGAAACTGGGGAACCGAACATCCTGTGCGTCATTCAGCGTGAACGAGCCGGGCAGCGGCGCGGTGTGCCTCTGCTGGCGACGGCTCTGCCTACTCTGAAACAGATGGGTAGATACACAGATGCTGAGTTGGCCGCTGCGATAGCCGCGTCTTCGATTACGCTGTTTATTAAGCACGATACGCCGACCGACGCCGCACCGTTTGGAGAAGAGCCAGCCGAAAAGGCGGGCGATCCCAATGTTCCACGCGATGAAATGGAAATCAGCCTTGCACCTATGGCTGTGTTCGACCTTGCAACAGGAGAAAGCACGGAAGCGTTTGACCCGAAGCACCCGACAACGACCTATGACGGCTTCATGTCTGCCATGTCCAATCAGGTGGCAACGGCTGTGGAAATTCCGAGTGAGGTACTGTACAAGAAGTTCAGCTCCAACTACTCCGCAAGCCGCGGCGCTCTGAATGAGTTTTGGCGCACCTGTGGAGTGCTGAGAGACAGCTTTGCCGCGGACTTCTGCCAACCGGTATATGAAAAGTGGTTTGCTGAAGCAGTTGCCCGTGGGCGTATTGATGCACCGGGCTTCTTTGATGATCCGGCTGTGGCAAAGGCTTACATGGGCTGTACATGGAATGGTCCGGCGCGTACAAATCTGGATGCTAAGAAAGAAATCGAAGCGGCGAAGCTTCGCATCAAAGAGGGCATCAGTACCGCAGAGCAGGAAACCGCCCAGATGACCGGCGGCAGCTGGCGGGCTAATGTGCGGCAGCGTAAGAGCGAAATGAAAAAAATGAAGGAGGCTGGGCTTTATGAGCAAACCCAATCCGCAGGCAAGCCCCAAAACAAAGAATGATAAATTTTGGCAGTTCCGCAATCTGGCCGATGACCAGAAAGCGGAACTGCTGCTTTATGGCGATATTTCCGAGCGCAGTTGGTGGGAGGATGCCGCAACCCCGAAGCGGTTTGCGGATGACCTTGCAGCCCTCGGCGATGTGAAAGAAATCACCGTGTACATCAACTCTGGCGGCGGCGATGTTTTCGCCGCAAACACCATCGGCAATATGTTGGAGCGCAATGCGGCTACCGTGACAGTTCACATCGACGGCCTGTGCGCCAGTGCAGCAACCATCGTCGCCTGTCATGCCGACAAGGTGGTGGCGGCAGCAGACAGCAGCTACATGATCCATCCGGTCAGCATGGGAATCTGTGACTATCTGACTGCGGAGGACATGAAGAACTGCTTGAAGGCGCTGGAAACCATTCGCAGCAACATCATTGCTCTGTACGCCAAGAAGTCGGGCAAGACCGAGGACGAGTGCGCAAAGTGGATGGATGAAACGAACTGGTGGACGTCGGCAGAAGCCAAGGAGAAAGGCTTTGTGGACGAAGTGGACGACGAAGCAGATGATTCTGTTGTGGAGAATCGCAACGGCATCCTGTTTGTCAATAGCATCAGCATGAACACTCCGTTCAGTGAAGCCCCCAACTTTGTCAGAAGCCGGGCAGTGGACAAGACCACGCCCCGGCCTGAAAATACACCCCCGGCGGAACAGCCGGGAAGCAAAACTCATGGGGAGGCAAAAGATATGGAAATCAAAACCACGAATGATCTCCGTGCGGCGTACCCGGATCTGGTAGCCAGCATCGAAAACGATGCTGCCACCGCCGAACGTACCCGCATTCAGGAGATCGAGGACGCCACGATGCCCGGCGCTGAGAATCTGGCGACCGAGGCAAAGTTCACGAAGCCTGTTGACTCCGCGACCTTCGCCAAAAACTACATCGCCAGCATGAAGGCGAAGCAGAAGGAGCAGAGTGCAAGCTATCTGAAACAGGCTGAGAACGCTGCCAACGCATCCGGCGCCAACGACATCGGCAACCCGCCGCCCGCAAACCCGGAGCCGGAGAATGCGAAGGGCAATGCTCTGCTGAACGCGATCCGCAAGGCGAACGGCGTGAAGTAAGGAGGACGTGAAGATGGATCTGGAAAGAAAGACATTCAGTACCAAACCGGAATACTTCATCGCCGGTACGGTCATCGGCATCGCCAAGGCCACTAAAACGGCCAGCGCGGCGGTTGAGGCTCGTGCGCCTGTTCTGATCGACGGCGGCAAGGTGAAGCCCATCGCAAAGGTAGACGGCAGCAACCCGCTGTCACTCACGGGTCTGTATGGTATCGCCGCAGACAGCGCAGCAGAGAACGAAGAGGTCCCCGTCTACCTGACCGGCGAGTTCTTTGCCGATGGTCTGGTGCTGCCCACCGGCGTGACGGCAGAGGATGTCGAAGTTCCTCTGCGCAATCTGGGAATTTTCCTGAAATAACAGAAGGAGGACAACGACTTATGGCAAACGAAGTAAGCATTTATGAGCCTCGGTATCTTGCTGAGGTGGTCCGTACCGCACCCCCGGTGCGGACGTTCTTTCTGGATCGGTACTTCACCAACATCAAGCTGTTCCCGACCAAGAGCGTGGACATTGATGTGGTGAAGGGCGACCGCCAGATGGCCGCATTCATTCACCCGCTGGTAGGCGGTGAGGTGCTTCGGGATGAAGGTTACAAGACGGAGAATTTCACTCCGCCTATGATCAACCCCATGACCGTCACCACTGCGGAGGATGCGCTGGAACGTATGCCCGGTGAGGACCTGTATTCTGGCCTGACCCCGGAGGACCGTGCGGCGAAGCAGTTGACCGAGGACTACAAGCGCCTGAACGACGCGGCCACTAGACGCGAAGAGTGGATGGCTGTCAGATCCATCATGGACGGTCAGATCCCCATCATCGGCAATGGCGTGAACAAGGTCATCGACTTCGGCTTTACCAACAAGGTGAAGCTGGAAGGCACGAAGCAGTGGGGCAAGTCGGCAGCAAAGCCTCTGGACGATCTGGAAGATTGGGTTGATCAGGTGCTCACCAACGGCTTCGCGAATGTCGATCACGTCATCATGGGCAAGAACGCCCTGCGCGCTTTCCTCGCAGACAGCACCGTGAAGGAGATGCTGGATAACCGCCGCGTCGAGATGGGCCTGATCAAACCCTCGGATCTGGCCAACGGCGCACGCTACATCGGCCACCTGAACAAGCCGAATCTGGACATTTACACCTATGGCGAAGTCTATCTGGACAACTGGACTGACCCTGCGAATCCCGTCACCAAACGTCTGATTGACGACAACAAGATCGCGCTGATGCCCAGCAATCCCAACTTTATGCGTGCATATGCCCGGACCTCCTACATCGACGACACCAAGCGCACCATCACTGCCACGACTTCCCGTCTGCTGCGCACTTATGTCGCGCACAGCCCGGACCGTATGATCCTCGAACTGCAGACCCGTCCGCTGACCATTCCCGATAAGGTGGACTCGTGGCTCGTCGCAGAGGTCTGCTGATATGCCGGACGTGAATCAGGAGTACGGAAAGCCCGACGCTCCTAAATCACTTCCCACATTCAAGGACTGCGTGGCGCGGGACGTGGAGGCTGTATTTTTCAACTTGGGCGAGTTTGCAGAGAAGCGCTATGTGAATGGCGCGCTGATGCCCTGCATCACCCAGCACCCCGGCGTGGCCGAACGAGCGGCACACTGGGAGGGTGGCGCAAAGCAGAGCTTTGACCAAGGAATGTACATGGCCGATTTGCTGCTGTATGTGAAGAAGGCTGACTACGGCCCGATGCCGAGAAGCCGCACAGAGATCACACTGGACAAGAGAAACTACCGGGTCAAATCCTGCTCCTTGAAAGCGGGTGTGTACCGCATAGAACTGAACGAGGTGAGATAAGTGGCCTATTTCAAGACCAGTTACGACGCTTCCACCATAACGGTCGCAGTTGACGACGAAGAGGTTTCTCGCGCTCTTGGCGTGCTGGCGGACAAAACCCCGGCGGCGCTGAAGGTAGCAGTGAACACTACGGCCCGGCAGGCGCGCAAGCTGCTGCTGACTGAGGTAAAGAACCGCTACGACCTGAACACGGCTGGTAAGCGTATGATCGAGGATCTGCGCCAGCGGCAGAAAGCTACCAACCGTCGCCCGACGGCTATCCTTGCCATCATGAAGGGCGACCCCGGTGCCTTTCGGGCGGACTTGGGCTATTTCAGAACCAGCCCCACCAAGCCCTACATGGGCGGAAATGTCCGCAATGCGCCGCCCACATTCCAAGCGCACGTCCTGAAAGGAAACCCCATGATCTCACTGGGCGGAACCAGCGAGAAGAGCAAAGGTTTCCTGGTGCGGTTTAAGTCAAAACACATCGGCATGGTACAGCGCCGGTTGGGTGTGCCTGCTGATAAAGACTACACGGAAAGCGGAAAGAAGCGCTGGAAGCCAAATGAAAAGCTGGTCACAATGCCCAGCCCTTCCGGCTCTGCGATGCACCGTACCGTGTGGGAAATGCAGGAACAGACGGTGGAGCAGATGCTTCGGGATAACGCTGAGAGGCGTGTCCGGCAACTGATCGCCACCGCCAAGCGAAAGGGCGTGATCTGATATGCCTGAGAAAATCACCGGCTATACCAGCGAGATGTGTCAGCAGGCCATGATAGACGAACTGACAGAGTTGTTCCGTGACATGAAATTCACGGGGCAGGAGGGGGAAAAGGCCCTCAATATCTATAAGCAGTTCGCACCGATCCTGACGGACAGCGACGATGATGTGGACACGAACGCTTCTATGTTCCCCTGCATCATCGTCACGCAGACCAGCGGAGAGGTCAATAACGCCCAAGATCCGCAGCTTGTTCTCATGCAGATTTTGATCTGCGCTTATGACAAGGGAAAGGATCGGCAGGGCTATGTGGAAACCGTAAACATCAAAGAAATGATTATGCAGCATTTCAAGCGCCATCCGGTTTTCGGAGGCGCTTTTGAGGTGGGCTATCCCCGTACATGGGAGCTTTCGGACGATGATATGGATCACTACTACTGGGGTACTGTGAATTTGATTTGCAAGACCCCGAACTCACTGAAAAATGAAGAAGTGGAGGCTTTGATATGAGCACTGAAAAGAAAACCACGGCGGATGTTCAGACCGAGCAGACTCCCGTGGAGAACATGGAGGCCGTAGCCTACTGCGGCCCTTCCATCAAGGGCATTGCCCCGCGGTACACCGTTTTTCTGGACGGTCTGCCCGGCAAGCTCAAGGAGCAGATGGAGAAGATTCCGCTCCTGAAAGCGCTGCTTGTTCCCATCGACAAGCTGCCCGAAATGCGGATGAAAATCGAACAGGATGGCACCAGAGAAAACATTCTCTACAAGAAGGTCGCCACCCTGATGAAGTAAGAAGGAGGATGTGACAATGGCTGTTTCTCATGGTTTCAATAAAACCGAGGCCGCGACCAGCGTTTCCGCACCGGTAAAGGTAAACTCCGGCCTTCGGATCATTGTGGGTACTGCTCCTATCAATAAGCTGGAAGACCCGGAGGCGGCAGTAAACACTCCGCTGCTGGTGAACAGCTTCAAGGAGGCGGCAACCGCAGTTGGCTATTCTGCCGATTTCGCAAAGTACACCATCTGCGATGCAATGAGCGCCGGCTTTCAGGTGATGGGCGTTTCTCCCGCAATCGTCATCAACGTGCTGGACCCGGCAAAGCATTCCACCGCAATGAGTGCAAAGACCGTGCAGGTCAATGACGGCGTTGCGGAGATCGAAGAGGAAGGCGTCCTGCTGAAAAAGCTGGTTGTCAAGAAGGACACGACCGCCCTGACGGCGGATGTGGACTACACTGCAAGCTTCAACGATGACGGTACGGTGAGCATCGCTCTGGTCGCTGGCGGCAAGGGCGACGGCGCTACTACGCTGTCTGTTTCTGGCTCCATTTTGGATCCCGACAAAGTTACGGCAGCCGACATTGTGGGCGGCGTGAGCACGTCCACTGGTAAGGAGACCGGTCTGGAGGTTATCAGACAGGTGTTCCCGAAGTTCGGCATGGTTCCCGGCATCCTGCTGGCACCTCGCTTTTCCAAGGACCCGCTGGTCACTGCCGCGCTTCAGGCAAAGTGCCGCCTGATCAATGGCGTTTTCGATGCAGTCTGCTTCATCGACATTGACAGTTCCGCCACCGGCGCACGCAAGTACACCGACGTGTATGACCAGAAGGTGAAGCAGGGCGCGACCTCCCGTGAGGCATACGCCATCTGGCTGTACGGCAAGATCGGCGAGACGGTTTACTGTGGTAGTTCCCTCGCTGCTGCGGCTGCTGTGTACAACGACAGTCTGTACAACGACACCCCCAACGCCAGCCCGTCTAACGTGAGCGTGCCTATTTCTTCCGCCTGTCTGGAAGATGGCACCGAAGTGCTCATGGATCAGGAGCAGGGCAACGTGCTGAACGATCAGGGCGTGGCGACTTTCATCCGCTCCGGCGACTTCGTTCTTTGGGGCAATGAGACTTGCTGCTACCCGAAGAACACTGACCCCAAGGACGCCTTCCTCTGCGTCCGCCGCTTCTTCAACCACGCATGGGCAGAGTTCGTCCTGAGCAATCAGAGCAAGCTGGACAAGCCCATGAACAAGAAACGCCTTCAGAGTATCGTTGACAGTGAGAACATGAAGGGCAGTGTCTATGTTTCCACTGAGGTCTGCGCCAGCTACAGCATGAAGGCCGACCCCGACCGGAACACGGCAGCAGAACTGGTGGCAGGTCACTACTCCTTTTACCAGTATTGTACGCCGTTCCCGCCGTTCAAGCAGGTCAACAACACGATGGAGTATGAGGCCGGCGCACTGACTTCTGCTCTGTCTCTGTAAGGAGGACTGAACTATGGCTCTGAATATTTCTAGTACGCTGGTCCCGCAGGTCATCAACGACTACAATGCGTACACCGAAGATGACCTGCTGATCGGTCTTGCGGATGAAGTCACCCTTCCCAAGATCAAGAACAAAACCACCACCGTAAGCGGGATGGGGATCGCTGGCGATGTGGATTCGCCCGTTCCCGGTCAGTTCGAAAGCATGGAGGCAACGCTGAACTGGAACACCATGTACAGCTTCGCCACCAAGATGATGAACCCCAACAAGAACATCCAGATCACCCTGCGCGCTGCTATGCAGAACGACAACAAATCCGGCGGGTACACCTACAAAGGCCTGCGCGTCGTTCTGGGCGGTCGTCCGAAAGAGCTGGACCCCGGCAAGCTGAAGCGCGCCGACACGATGGGCAGCAGCACCACGATGGAGGTCACACGCTATCTGATGGAGGTTGACGGCGAGGCTGTCATCGACATTGATAAGTTTGCTGGCCGCTACTATGTGGACGGCGAGGATATGCGCGCCGAGATCAACGCCCTGATCTAAAGGCCGATACATGAGGAAGTCAGCCGTCCCGGTGCGGGGCGGCTGATTCTTTTTAACATGAGAGGAAACGACAATGGAAAATATCGTAAAGTTCGATAAGCCCTATAAGTTCGAGGGCAAGGAATACGACAGTCTGGATTTCTCCGGCGCCGAGAAGCTGACCGTGGCGGATCTGATCGACGTTCAGCGCAGCCTTGCGAATGATCTGGCTGCGCTGTCTGCGATGGAGGCTACGACTGCTTTTGCGCAGGCAATGGCGGTGAAAGCCACCGGCAAGCCCGTGGAGTTTTATAAGCTGATGCCCCGCAATAAAATCAAGCACGTTCAGAAGGCAATTCTGAACGCAATGGACAGCGGCCAGAAGGCCGAGGAAATCAAGGAGCAGCTCAATTCGCACGCTCTGAAATTCGCCAACTCCTATACCTACGAAGGCGACGAAAAGGCCGAGCTGAAAGGGCAGACCTTTGAGGGTGTGGATATTTCCGGTGTCGGTGAGCTGACCACCATGAGCGAGTCCACGGCGGAGAGCCGTCTGGCCGCAGGCGGCTTTACTGCAGTGAACACTGGCCGCAATTACCTGTACTGCTGCATCATCGCCAGTATGGGAACCGGATACCCGGTGGATTTCTTTGCTGGCCTGCCTCTGTGCGAGGCCACCAAGCTGCGCGACGCCGTGGATGCCAGTTTTTTCGAGTAAAGGGCGGCGGAAAAGCGCTGCGCAGAGCGGCAGTTCAACTGTCCGTTGCCACGCATTCCAGCCTCACCGATTTGCTTTCCATGCCGCGGCATGACCTGATCGACTTGAATAACGAGGTGGCAGACGTATGGCGGGAAATGGAGCATTAGACCTCAGTATCCGCATCATGGGCAAGGTGGACCCGTCCCTTGTCACGGCAATAAAACAGACCAAAGGGCTGACCGGAGATCTGACAAACGCCATGACGGGAACAAAGCTTCTTGGCAATACGGTGGCGAATACTCTGGGCGTGATCGGTAAAACAGGACTGGGCATCATGGCAACGCTCACGGCGTCCGCTGCCCTCATGACCCGGAAATCCACCGAGATGGCAGAAGAATACCAAGCTCAAGCGGCGGATGCAGTGAAGTACGTTGGCGGAATCATGAACGATGACGGCAGCGTTGACCCAGAAAAACGAGCCACTATGGAGGATGCAATCCTCAAAATGACCACGCAAGTCCCAATCAAACGGGATGAGATGGCGCAGATTGCCGCAGCGCTGGGCCAGTCCGGTAAGAGCTACGAGCAGATCTTTATGGATAACCAGCAGACCGGAGAGAAGAGTTATCTGTACGACACGGCACGTCTGGCTGCCGCATGGGATATTGATGCAAAAACCGCAGCGGATACTATGGCAAAGTGGGAAACTGCTTTCGGCAAGACCCATAAGCAGATTCTCGACCTTGCGGATTCCATCAACTATCTGGGCGGTCATATGGCAACGACAGCGGCAGAAATCGGAGATGTGGTAAACACATCCGGCGGTGTCGGCCAAACAGCAGGCGTTGATTTGAGCACGACCTCTGCAATGGCGGCAACAATGCTGGCTATGGGTGTTGATACGGGAAAGGCCGGTACAAGCTTAAACCGCGTCTTTACGAATATGACGCTCGGAAACAGCGCCACCAAAGCACAGACGGTTGCATGGAATGCTTTGGGTTTTGACCCTGTGCAGATTGCAAAAGATATGCAGTCCACGGGTCAGAATGGAGAAGACGGTGCGGCAAGTACGCTGTACAAAGTCTTTGAAGCAATCTCGAAACAGGATGACTATCAACAGACTGCAACCATCAAGACACTGTTTGGACAGTGGGCCATTGAGGGCGTTTCCAAAATCGTGGGCAATCTTCCCGCATTTCAAAATGCGTTGCTTATGGCTGACGATACCAGTGCATACAGCGGCAGCATGGAGAAAGAACTGCTTGTCCGTATGGACACCAGCGAAGCGGTAAGCCAGATGGCAGGAAACGCAACGGATCGCCTGCTTATCAACATAGGCAATCAGTTTCTTCCGGCAAAGAAAGAACTGACTTCAATGTGGATTGATATTGCAAACGGCATCACCGAAAGCTTGCCGGATTTGTCCAATATCGTCACGGGTGTTCTGCCGCTGATGCGCTCTACCCTGCAGGGAGTCGGTGACGCTGCAAAAGCGACGCTGCCATGGATTCAGAAGGGCATCGACTACACTGCGAAAAACGGCCCGGAAGTGGCGGGAGCCATTACGGCCATCGTTGCAGCACTGGGAGCGATGAGCCTTGCCCCCACGGCATACAGCGCTGGCACAACGCTGCTGAACACGGTGGGAAACATCGTCATCGGCGGAAAGCCCAGCGGCGCACCCGGCGGGACGTTCGGCGGTATCGCCGTCAGAAACCTGGTGGGCGCGCTGACTCCTACGAACCTGATTCAGAAAACGGTGAGTGGCGCTGCATTTGCAGGGTCGAACGCAGGGATGTTTGCCGAAAACGCAAAGTACGGTGCGCAGATGGCCGGCATCGGTGCGCCGCAGCCCACGACACGCCTTGGCAGAATCCAGCAAACACTGGATGGCGCAGGTGTCGGCATCTGGGCGACAATGCGGAATTTCAAGGGACTGCGCAGCGGGACCAAGAAAGGAAATACCGGCTTCGTGAACGATGTGCTGGAAGCCAGCACAAACGGCGGCTTGCTGGGAGTGCTGAAAAACACTGGCCCCGGTAAGTACGTCACGGGAGTTGGGCGCGCCGTGAACGCTCTGGGCAACACCGCAATCGGAAGTGGATTCGTCCGGGCTGGCGGCGTGGCAAAGCAAATCCTGACCGGCATTGCAGGTCCGCAGGGAATCAATCTGCCCGGTATCTTTACCGGGCTGAAGTCCTTCGGCGGAGCGACCCTGTCTGCGATGGGTGGCATCGGAAAGTCTGCACTCGGAACAGCCGGAAAGGCCGGCGTGGGGCTTCTTGCAAAAATGAATTTTGCAAATGGCACCGGAGTTGGCCGAACCATCTGGCGGATGGCGAATAGTACGGCTGGACTGAGCGGACAGGCTGCTCTTGCACAGATGGGCTACATCTTCAACCAGACGCAAGGCCCGGCCATTCTGGCAAACGCCAAGAACAAGGTGGTTGGCGGAGCAACGAAGCTGGCTGGCGGCGCGATTGGTGCAGTCAAGAACGTAGGCCAGTTTGCAGGAGCAGGACTGAACGTCCTCGGCTCGACCGTAGGCCCGGTGGCATCGAAACTGGGCGGCGGCTTCATGTCGTTGCTTGGCACGTTCGGCCCGGCCATCACCAGTCTGGGTACAATGGTGGCAGTCGTTTCGCTGCTTGGCGACCATTTTGAAGACATTCGCGGAATCGTGGGAACGGTGTTTGGCGAAGGTGGCCTTGCCATATTTGACAAATTCACCGGAAAAATCTCCGGCATTGGCGATACAGCAAAGCAGGTGTTCGGCCAGCTCTCCACCCCGGAGGGTTTGCAGAACATTCAAGAAAAACTATCCGGCATCAGTATCGGCGGGTTGAACATGGGCGATGTGTTTGGCGCTGCCATCCCGGCCATCCAGACCGTAATGCCGCTGATTCAATCATTCGCCGGCGTTTTCTCTCAAATCGTAGATTTGGGGGCGAACCACATCAAGCCGGTGCTGACTGAGATTTTTGGCTTTATCGCCAACAAAGGCATCCCGGCGGTCATGCCGCTGCTGTCTACGGTGG
>PPYE01187013.1_pt1 | contig 15494 bp, 8 predicted proteins | sample 1559881 | NCBI WGS metagenome assembly PPYE01 (sample SAMN08240022, study PRJNA423297) | Human gut metagenome, whole genome shotgun sequencing project. | reverse complement strand
ATGGTCACTGTAACGCACTTGCTGAAGTTTTTCCAGATAGCCTTCCGGCAGTGGCGGCCGTTTGTCTTCCTCTTTACGGAGTGCGGTTTCCTTGATGGCGGAATAGTCTATAAATGCCATTTTCACATAGCGGTCGAAGAACTCGGCAAGCACGAAATTCTCTGCCGGCAGATAGGCGGTATCGCCTGTCATGATTGCACCGGGTTCGCGCGACAAATTTTGTCGCAATGTGTCATCGCCACCATAGGCGGCTGCTATACACTTGCGTCCGTTCCGCTTGGCGAAAGAGAGCGTGATGCGCTGCTTGGGTCGATATGCGTCCATAATACTTTTGATTTAGGGAGAACAATACCCTCCAAAAGCAAAAATACAAAAATAACAGCATATTACATACATGGATACAAGTATTTTATGCGTTATAGAATACTAATTTAGACAAAAAACCGGCAAAGGCACATAAACAATGTCTTTGTCGGTTTTTCTGTTTTATATACACGGGCTTCCTTACATTTTGAAACCGCCTGTTTTCCTGTCTTTGGAAATTTCCGGCAGATGGCTGTTCACTTGGATGGCATTCTCATCTTCTTGCTTGTTTTCGGCGGTTTCCGGTGTGGGAGGTGCAAGTTCCAGTTGTATCTTGCGGTCAAGGGCGGCAAGCTCGGACTTCAGCTGTTTCAGCTCGTCCTCTTTCTTCCATACCTTGCCCGCTATCGCTTGGAGCTGCGGAATTTCCTGTTCCAGCACCTCGTTTTTCTTTTTATACTGGTCGATGATGCCCGGTATCTTCTCCAGAGCGTTCAGGAAGTTCGTGGCGGCGGCGTGCGTGTCAGCCATCGCCAGATGCCCGTTGTTGTAGTTGTACCTGTAATTGCCCGCCACCACGAAACGGTTGTCGGTGAACTCCAGCCCGTCCCTTAGTGTCGGCTCGCTGACCACCTCGATGGGGAAGCCGTACAGTTCTCCGATGCGCTTGTACTGCCCTCCGGTCGCGGCATTCTTCGCAATCTCCTGCAGCCGCTTTCCGATTTCCTTTTCGTCGGTGGAATCCAGACCGTCAATCTTCAGCAGGTTCAGTCGGTTGCCCTCCTTGTCCGTCTGTGCGGCGGCGGTGAATTTCTCCCAATCCTCTGTCATGGCGGCTATGGTGGCTTGGTTGTTCCTCAGTTCCCCGGTCTTGCACTCCAGTTTCAGTTCCGACTCGCGCTTGCCCTTGTTGAACGACTTGCGCTCTCCCTCCAGCGAGGCGATGCGTTTCTCCAGCTTCGCCTTGTCCAGCAGGTCGGTGTTCCCTGACAGGATAGCCATGTACTCCGAGAAGTTCATGCCCGACTTCTCGTCCATCGCCCCCTCGTCTATGGTTCTTGCACCCATCGCACCGCTTTTGAGCTGCGAGATGAACGTCTGCTTGCAGTGCAGCAGGTTGAACTTGTACGAGTCCAGCGACTTCTCCACCGCGTAGATGATTACGTCCACCTTGTTGTCAGCGTACAGCTTCGCTATCTCGTTGCCCTTTCTCACCGCCCGACCGTCGCGCTGGGCGAGGTCAGACGGTCGCCACGGCGTATCAAGGTGGTGGATTGCCACCGCCCTGCGCTGGGCGTTCACGCCCGTGCCGAGCATCGAGGTCGAGCCGAACAGCACGCGCACATATCCCTCGTTCATCGCTTCTATCACCGCTTTCCTTGACTTCTCGCTCTTGCACTCCTGAATGAAGCGGATTTCATGGGCGGGTATGCCGTAGTCCTCCACCAGTTTGCGCTTGATTTCGGTATATACGCTCCACCCGCCCGGCTGGTAGGTACCCAAGTCGGAGAATACGAACTGCGTGCCGAGCTGCGCGTCATACTTCCGGTAATATTCCGCAATCGTCCTCGCACAGTGGCTTGCCTTGTTGTCCGGGTGGTCTTCATATTCCGGGTCTATCATGCGCATGTCCAGCGCCATCTTCCGCGCGTAGTCCGTGGCGATGAGCATCTTCGCCTTTTCTTCCGTTTCCGACAGCTTTCCGCGTCCCAGCAGCGTGGCATCGCCCGTCTGGGCGAATTTCATCAGCTGTTTGATGAAATACTCCTGGTCGGGGGTGGGCGGTATGTTGTGCAGCACCTCATTCTTGTCCGGTCTGTCCACGCCCACGTCCTCCGCCGTGCGATAGTCGGTTATCTCGTTGTAGAACGCCGCCAGCTCCGGCACTTTGATGAAGTAGCGGAAACGTTCCTTCTGCACGATGTTGTTCGTCACGTTGAACTCGAAGTCCGTCGTCTTCTTGGCGAATATCGCCGCCCATGCGTCGAAGCATCGGATGTCCTGCCTTTCCAGCTCCTTCGGGCGGAGGTACTTGAACAGCAGGTACAGCTCCGTCAGCGAGTTGCTGATGGTCGTGCCCGACAGGAACGTCGCCCCCAAGTCCTTTCCCGTCCGCTCCTGAATGGTGCGGATGGCGAACAGCAGGTTCAGTGCCTTCTGGCTGCCCTCCGAGTTGCCCAGCCCCGCCACGCGGTCGTGCCGGGTGTTGAATGTCAGGTTCTTGAACTGGTGCGACTCGTCCACGAAGAGGTGGTCGATACCCATCTGCCTGAAGTCCGCCACGTCGTCCGTCCTTGACTTTATCGCGTGCTCCACCTTCTCCAGTTTGGCCGTCAGGTTGAACTTGCGCTTCTCCAATCCCCTCAGCATGGCGCGTGACACATCCTTGCCCTGCGAGCGGAGCACCTCCAGATTTTCCTCCACCGTGTCCAGCTCCGCCTGCAATATCCGCTGTTGCAGTTCCGGCGACTGCGGAATCTTCCCGAACTGGTCGTGACTCATGATGACGCAGTCCCAGTCGTTGTTCCGTATGTCGTTGAAGAAGCGCACGCGGTTTGCCGCCTCGAAGTCCTTCTCCGAAGCGTACAGTACGCGGGCGTTGGGGTATGCCTTGCGGTAGGTCTCCGCTATCTCGCGCACGTTGGCTTTCAGTCCGATTATCATCGGCTTGTGTACCAGCCCCAGACGCTTCATCTCGTGTGCTGACACGCACATTATCAGCGTCTTGCCGGTGCCCACCTCGTGGTCGGCTATTCCTCCGCCGTTCTGTTTCAGCATCCAGATGCAGTCCTTCTGGCTGGGGTACAGATCGGTGATTCCCAGCCCTTTCAGGTTCAGTTCCGGAAATTTCTGGTGGCTTCCGTCGTACTTCGGGCGTACGAAGCAGTTGAACTTGTTGTTGTACATGTCCGTCAGCCGTTTCTTGAACTCCGGCGACTGTTCTTCCAGCCATTCGGTGAAGCCACCCCGGATTTCGTCAATCTTCGCGTTCGCCAGCTGTATTCCCTCGCTGTCGCGTGCCTTGATGTCTTTCCCGTGTTCGTCCTCGCCCACCTTCTTCATCATGTCCGGGCAGGTGTTGTGCAGGGCGTGCTTCAGCAGATGCATCCCGTCATAGTGGCGGTAATAGCCCTTGACCAGAAACTCGTCGGTGATTTTCATTGTCCTGTGGCCGCACGCCACCGAATACTCGTCGAGGCTCTCCGAGTAGCTTATCCGCACGTCCGTTTCAAACAGGCGGCTCATGTAGGCGGCATACACCCCCGTGGGTATCCACCGCTCCCCGAAGTTGAAGTCAAGGTCTTCAAACGGGATTTGTTCGGGGATGTTCTCGCGTAAAGCCTCCAGAGCCTCCCGTGCCTGCGGCATCATTTCGTCCCCCTCGTGTCCCTTTACCCATTCCTTCATCTCCCTCGCTTTCACTACCACGTTACCGGCAATGAAGCGGTCGGCTATCTCGTAACCCTCTGCCAGCGGATTGTAGTACACCCTGCCTTTCAACGCTTCCAGCATGTCCGTCCGTGCCATGTCGCACAGGGATTCCATATACGGCAGGTTCACCCCGCCGTAGCGGTTGAGCGAGGCGGACAGGGCTTCCTCCGGCGATTCCGCCATGACGGTCGTTTCCTGCGAAAAGGAAACGGGATGGTCGAATATGTCCGCCTTCACCATCGTGCCGCCCTCGCTGCGTTCCAGTGCCAGCATGTTGCGCCCGGAGGCGTCCATCATCAGCAGTTTCACGTTCTGTCTGGCGTTCAGGCAGCCGTAGCGCATCGTGAACTCGTCATAGTAGGTGTTCAGGTGGCGGCGGAGTATGTCGTTTGCCTCCTGCCGTTCCGCCTCCTGTGCGTAGAGCCGCTCGTAGGTGTCGCGCATCGAGATGTACAGCTGCGCTTTCTCCTTCTGCATACCCTCCATGTCCAGCGGATGGAAGGTTGCCCCGTAGCGGGTCACGTCCTTCAGCACGCCCACCTGATAGCGCACGCCCTGCGTGTGTACCCATGCCAGCGAGCCGTCCTTCAGGTGCGGCTCCAGCGGTCGGCTGTACGGGCGGGGCATCATTTCCTCCTCCCGCTTGCGTTGCCTCTCTTCCGGTGTCAGGGCGGCTTCCTCCGCGCGTAGGGCTTTCTCCACTTCCGCTATCCGCCTGTCGCGTTCCGCCTCGAATCCGTTTTCTATCGGATAGACCACCGTAGCAGCAGTACCTTGCGGTTCTGCCGGTTTATCCGCATGGGCTTTTTCTCTTTTCGCCTCCGTTGTTCCGACTGTCTGTCTGGCGGCATTGGCTTCCATCTTCGCCTTTCCGAGCCGGCGCAGTTCCGCCCGTCGCTCCGGCGTAAGGTCCATCATCATTTCATAGAATCCGTTGATGGGCGGGTTCGTTTCCCAGTCGAGGCTGCGGTAAACGGCGTCCTCCGGGTCGCCGTCCTCTTGTAGCGGTGCCGTGTCTTCTGTTTTCGGTGCGGTCATTTCCACCGGAGTAACTTCCACCTCTGCTGTGCCACGGATGATTTCCTCCATTTCCTTTGCCTCTTCCGGGGTAATGGCGGCACCTGCCTCCGTCTTTCCTTTGTCCGCTTTCGTTCCGATACCGTCTTCCGGTAGCACGAACAGCGATGCCTGTACCGGCTTTGCTGTCTTGGACTTGCTGCCCTTCTTCCGCTCCGGTTTCAGTCCTCGCTCCGCCAGCCGCCTTTCCTCCTGCGTGTAGCCGAACAGGTCGTACAAATCCATCACCGGGGCTTCCGGCTGTCTGCTTTGCGCTTCTTGCGACACGCCGGTCATGGCTTGTACTTTCGGCTGCACACTGTTTGCTTCCCTTTTTGTCCGGTCCGCTGCACCTGCATCCGGCAATCCGCTTTCTTTTTTCACCTCCGTCCGTTCTTCCGCAACCGAAGCGGAGTTTTCTCTTTTCGCCTTCGCCGGTTCACCCGCAGCCGAATGGATATTTTCTCTTTTCGTCTCAATACCCTCGGTCTGTACGGCAATGTTCTGCCGCATCTCTTGCCGTGCTTCCTGTCTTTCGCCCTTGATGCCGTTGTAGCGTTCCAAGTCCAGCCGTACCGACAGGTCTTCCGACAGCATTTTATACAAATCCATCGCAATACCTTCCACACCGCCGCTGTGCGTGTATATCATGGCGGGCTTGCCGTAGGGGTCGGTATCCTTTTTCGCTTCGGTATGGATGATGCATTCCGGGTGGTCAAGGAAATATTCATTGGTAACGACTCCGGTATGGTTGCTTCTGACTGTCCGGGTAAACCGCATGTCCTCTTCGGACAAATCCATTTTGTTGATGTTCTTTTGTAGGATTATCAGGTCACAACCCACTTCCGTGTTGGCGTTTTCCGTGAACAGGTTGTTCGGCAGACGTATGGCGGACAACAAGTCCGCCTGCTTCATCATCAGGTAGCGCGTGCCTCCGTTGCCTTCCGTATTCAGTACGCTCTGCGAGGTGATGAATGCCACGACACCGCCGTCGCGCACCGCGTCCAGTCCTTTCAGGAAGAAATACGTATGCACTTTCTTCGCCGCTATCCGGTGCATGACCGACTTTTTCTCGTATTCCGCATCGAATACGGCGATGTCCCCGAAGGGTATGTTGGAGATGGCAAGGTCAAAACGGTTCAGGAAAGGCTTCTCTATCTTCTCGAAGCCCTCCGTGCGTATCTTCTGATGCGGGTACAGGTGTCCGAGCATCTTGCCCGTCAGCAGGTCTTTCTCGAATGCCATCACCTCCGCCTGCAGGTTGTTCGACAGCACCGGGCTGATGAACGCGCCCATGCCCGCCGACGGCTCCAGTACCAGCCTTGGGCGCACCTTGCGGTCGTGCAGTACCTCCGCTATGGTGTCCGTTATGGTTTGCGGGGTGTAGAACGCCGTCAGCACCGAGGCTTTCAGCGAATCCGTATAACGCTTGTACTCCATGTCGTCCCGGCTGTTTTCCCGGATGATACGGTGCAGCTCCACCGTAGGGGCGAACAGTTCGAGGTCGGATTTCGCCCAGTGTACGGCATCCGTCAGCTCCCGTGCCGGGTTCAGTATGCACTTCAGTCCCCCGAAGCCGCAGTACCGCCCCAGCAGCACGCGCTCCCTTTCGGTGGGCGTGCGCCCTTCCCGGTCGAGCGTGAATGCCGTCCGTATCGCCTCGATGTTGTCCCTCAGCTTCTGTTTCCTATTGAATGCCATAGGACTCCAGATAAAGCATGACGGTTCCGGTCAGCTCCGTGTAGAGCAGGTCGTGGTCGGGCGACAGGGCGAAGGTGTCGTCCGGCGTGTCGTAACCGCCGAGCAGGTTTTTCAGATAGGGGAAGAGTTTCCGGCAGAACGCCTCGCGGTCGGATGCCGCCACCTCGTCGGCGAACTCGTTCTCCACCACCTCGTACAGCAGGGCGTAGGAGGAGAAGTGGAGTCCTTCGAGCAGGACGCGCATGGCTTCCTCCTGTGCGGCTTCCATGGAGCTTCCCTCCAGCCTTGCCTTCTCGAAGGTTTCGGCGGCGGCTTCCTCCCTTCCGGTTATAAACTCGGTATCAATTACTTTGTCGGGATGGTATTTTCTCAGGTAGTCCAGCAGGTACAGTCCGTAGTAGGACAGTTCCGCCGGAGTGGTTCTCTTGTTCTGTTTCATTTTCTGATGGATTTAGTGGATGAATGATTTTGGAAAGGAAATAAAAAGGCACCCGGTATCCCTCCGGGTGCCGCCACTAAATCCATGTGAATAAAGAGTATCAACGGATTGAAACAGATTATGACATGAACCAGTGGCGAAGTTACGCATTATTTTTGTTTTCCTTTCATGTTCGTGCCTTTTCTTGCGCCTTTGGCTTCGGGAAAGATGAAGTTCGTGTTGAAGTCAGCGTCGAAGGCGACCGCCGCGCTGAACGGCTTGCCCTGCCTGCTCTTGAAGCCGCTGAGGACTTCCGTCTTTCCTTTTGCCAGCAAATCGGTCATCTCCCCGTCGGTAAGTGTCTTGCCGGCTATCTGGCGGAATACGGGCAGGGCGCAGTCCGGATTGTCGCAGCGCACTACCTTGCCGTAGAACTGCATCATGCCCTTGCCGCACTTGGGGCAGGCGCATCCCGACGCCTTGTGCCCGAAAATACGGTCACACGCAAGCAAGTCCGTGGTAATCTTTCGGGTATAGCTTTCTATATCCCTCATAAAAGCCTCATGTGACGTCTTTCCCTTTTCTATATCCGCAAGCTCAGCTTCCCACTGTCCGGTCATTTCCACATCGGCGATGTCCATGTCTTTTACAATGGAATACAGGGCGAGCCCTTTCTCCGTCGGTACCAGCGACTTCTTCACGCGCACCATGTATTCCCTTCTGAGCAGCGTTTCGATGATGGCGGCACGGGTGGCGGGTGTGCCGATGCCGCAGTCCTTCAGGGCTTGGCGCACCTCCTCATCCTCCACATCCTCGCGTCCGGCGGTTTCCATCGCCGCCAGCAGCGAACTTTCCGTATGCAGCGGTTTCGGCCGGGTCATGCCCGAACTCATGGTGCAGCCCGCCATCACCAGTGTGTCACCTTCCGTCCAGTCCGGCAATGCCGTATTCCCGTTGTCCTCACCATACTCTCCGTACACACCGCGCCAGCCTGCCTTGCGCACGATGCAGCCTTTCGCCTCAAACGTCAGGCCCTCGCATCTTTCGCCTGCGTCCGGCACCACCTCCGCTACTACGGTAGCCGTATCCTTCACACATTCCTCCGAAAATGCCTCTACCATGCGTCCGGCAATCATGTCGTAGATAATCTGCTCGTTCTTATAGAGGGCAAGCGGTCGGTTCGGCGTTACCAGCAGGGCATGGTGGTCGGTTACTTTCGAGGCATCCACGCTCCGGCGGTTCAGTCCGTCCAAGTTCACGATTTTATCCGAAAGTGTGGAGTGGCTTGCCAGCCGCTCAAGCAGCAGGGGCACTTCGGCAAACACATCTTCCGGAATATGGCGGCTCGATGTTCTCGGATAGGTGACGAGCTTCGCCTCATAGAGTTTCTGCACCAGTTCCAGCGTCTGTTCTGCCGTAAAGCCGTGCTTCGTGTTCGCTTCCTTTTGCAGTGTGGTCAGGTCGTACAGCAGCGGAGGGTTCTCCACCTTCTGCTTCTTTTCGATCTTGGTCACGGTGGCGCACATCTTCGCCTTTACCTTATTATATAGTATAGCTGCCTCGTTCTTGTCCTGCCATTTCTTCACGGAAGCGAATTTCACCACCGTACCCGCATTTGCCGATGGCACGGAGAAATGCAGCTGGTGTACCGGCTCCGGCGTGAAGCGTCTGTTTTCCCGGTACCGCTTGCAGACCATTGCCAGCGTGGGTGTCTGTACGCGTCCCACGGAATACGTTCCCCGCCCGGCGGCGACGGTCAGCGCCTGCGTGCCGTTGATGCCCACCAGCCAGTCCGCCTCGCTGCGTGCCTTTGCCGCCAGATACAGGTCGTCATATTCATGCCCGTCCTTCAGTTCCTTCAATCCCTTGCGGATGGCAGTGTCCGTAAGCGAGCTTATCCACAGTCGGCGGAAGGGCAGCGTACAGCCCGTATAGGCATACAGGTATCTGAATATCAGTTCCCCTTCGCGTGCGCAGTCCGTTGCCACGATGATGCCCTCGCTTTCCTGCCACAGCTTCGTTATCACCTTTATCTGCTTCACCGCTGCCGCGTCCGCCTTGTAGCCCTTGTCCGTCTTTACCTGTCGGGGAATCAGCATGAACTCTTCCGGTATCACGGGCAGGCTGTCCCTGCGGAAGCCCTTGAAGCCGTACCCGTCAGGCAGGGCGGGTTGCACCAGATGCCCCAATGCCCATGTCACATGGTAGCCGTTTCCCGTATAATATCCTTCCTCTTTTCTTGTCGCTCCGGTGATGCGTGCTATCTCACGCGCCACGCTCGGTTTTTCTGCCAGTATGGTAATCATATATTTCCTGTTTTAGTCGTTGATACTATTGTTTCTTGTGGAATGGAACGGGGTACGCCGGTGTCCGTGGGATATGCAGGGCATGGCGCATGAAGCCCCGTTTCATTCCGTTGTTTATTCTCTTTTAATTTTTTATGGATTCAGTGGCGGCACTCAGGAAACCTTCATGCCTTTGGATTTCTTCGTCTGCTGCTTCTGCTGGGCGTCGTCCTTAGGGGCGGTCTGTCCCTGCGTAAGCGGCTCCTTCAGGTGCTTGGTCGCCTCGTTGATCTTGCCCTCGTTGTTCACGGCGAGCTGCGTGCGGCTCTCATTCGACGGGGCGACGGTCTGCGCGAGGTCGGGGTTTTCCGAATAGGTCAGCGGTCTGCCTTTCTCGCGGTTGAACTTCAGATATTTCGTGCAGGGCTGTCCTTGGTCATCCTTCGCATTGGCGAGCACCACGGTCTTGCCCGCCACATAGTCTGCCTTCTGCTGTTCGGTAAATATGTCGTCCTTCCATTTCCCTATCGGGCGGATGCTGCCGTCCTCGTTCGTCCACGAGCGGTTGCGCCGTTGTCCGTTCTCCAGATTCCCGTCTTCCTTCTGTTGCTGTCCGGTAGCATCCGGGGCTTCCGGGCTTTTCTGTTTTTTCTCCTGTCCGTTTCCGCGTCGCTGCGATTGTCCCTGCCACAGATGTTCCGGCACAAACTCCACGTCGCGTTTCTCCGCACTTACTTGCAACACGGCTTCAAACTTGCGTCCGTTCTTCAGCGTCACCTCCTTGGGCAGTGCCAGTCCTGCACGCAGGATGTCCTGTTCCGGTTTTAACAGTTCCGTCAGTCCGATTCTGTCCGGGATGCGTACCTTGCTTGCCGGAATGTCCACGATTTCATTCGTCAGGCGGTCGATGCTGATGTACGACGGACGCATCTCACCGGTTTTCGTATCCGCCACATCCACCAGCCTGCCCAGATTGCCTGTCTGCTTCAGTTTCTTCTTGTCTTCATCTGTGAAAGTATAGCCGTTATGGGGAATGTCAAGCCTCGGCTCGTGGCGAACGAAGTGGGGAGTGAGCTTCAATGCCCCGTCTTCCGTCTTCTGGAACGAGAGGCGGGCTTGCAGCTCGTAGCTATCACCGCCAAAGGTCGGGTTCACCGTCACCAGATTCGTCTTGCCGTAATTCATCAGGGCTTTCATGTCCTTTTCAGACAGGTTTTCTCTTTTCACCCCGAACCGTTCCAGTTCCTTCCAGTCCACATCACCGTCCGCTATCAGGTTCGGTCTTTGCGTCTTCGCCTGCGGTTGCCCGTCCTGTGCCGGTTCCTGTCCCTGTACCGCCTGCGTTTCCGTTGCCTGCGGTTGCTGTTCCTGATTTTCCTGTTTCATTTCTTCCATTTTCTCATTTGTTTGTTGTTCCACATTGTCTTCTTCCGTATTTTCTCTTTTCGCTTCCTCCGCAGCCTGCTGTTCCACAGCCTCCGTTTCGGCATTTTCTCTTTTCACCTCTTCCGTAGCCTGTTGTTCCTCAGCCTCCGTCTCGGCATTTTCCTTTTTCACCTCTTCCGCAGCCTGTTGTTCCTCAGTCTCCGTCTCGGCATTTTCCTTTTTCACCTCTTCCTCAGCCTGTTGTTCCTCAGTCTCCGTTTCGGCATTTTCTTTTTTCGCCTCTTCCTCAGCCTGCTGTTCCTCAGCTTGCTGGTACGCCGATGTATCCACCTTGTGCGGAGCGAGCAGTTCTGCGTTTGCCGCAGGGTCTCTCAGCAGGTCCTTGATAACCGGAAGCAGTGCTTCCACCATGTCCGCTGCCACCCTGTAGAAACCGAAGCGCGTCGGTTCCTTGCACTGGCGGTAGAAGTTCCTGAAGAAATTGTCTATCGCATCTCCGTGGCGGTCAAAGCGCAAAAACTCCTGCGAGTGTTCCGCTTTCGGCGGTATCCTCTTGGGATAACCTTTGCCGTCAAGTCCGGCAACCACGCTGATTTCGCCCGTCTTCTCGTCGCGGACAACCAGCACGTCCTCTTCCTTTTTCTTTTTCTGTTCCATTGATTGATTTTTTATTGGTTATTGAACAAGCCTGCCGGCAACCACCCATACAGGCATTTTTTCTTTTCGTCTTGAAAATTCCCTATCATAAGCGACTTGCCGTGCGCCTGCCTCCTTTCTTCTCTTTAGTCTTGCCCGGTGATTTCTTCCCTGTGCCTTCCTTTATCTTCAGCACTTTCCCGCCGTCCAGTACAACTTCTTCCATGTTCCGGCTGATGAACTCCAACACGTCCGACTCCTTGTAATAGCTCTTGCGGCTGATGCGCCGGCTTTTGAGTCCGTATTCGCTGCGGAAACGTTGGAGTGACCGCTTGCTGGTACGCAGCATCTCGCACAGGTCTTGGTTGTCATACATCCGTTCCCCGTCCAAGTACTTCACCCCGGAAGCATCCTTGTTTATCAGTACCGATATGATACCGTCCAACCGGTCAATCCGTCCCATGATGCGTTGCATCCATTCCTCAAACAGGTCCTTACCAACCGCTTCCATCGTCTGCCTCCTTTCTTGTCATCAGGTAGTTATGCTTGAACTCCTCCAGTGTCTTCGGATTGCAGCGGACAATTTTCCGTCTCACGCATTCCTCCAGATCCGTCAGTCTGTACCGGCACTTGCTTCTTGCCATCATGTAGGGAATAGTCTTGTCCTTGCGCATCCGTTGCAGTGTCCTCGTGCTGATTTTCAGCAGGTCCGCCGCCTCCTCGCTTGTCAGCAGGATTTCCGCTTCTTCCTTCGGCACGTTGTCTTTCTTGAAAACATAGTCCGCTATCCGGTCTATCTTCTCCATCATCGTTTTCACGACCTCGTTGTCCATTGTTACTATTTCCATATTATTCCGTATTGGTTACGCTGCAAAGGTGCGCAACTCCGTGCAGGCACAATCCATAGTATTTCCATAGTAGGGAATGATTTTCCCGAAATTTCCTGTAATTCTTTCCACAAGTGCCCTGTTTCTTCACATACGGGCACAAGAAAGGCGGCTCCGCCCGGCATGAAGCACGGATGAAGCCGCCTAATCGGTCAGTCATTAAATATGTAATAGAATCAAGCTATACTGTTTTCCCCAGAAACACTCCGATAACCGACAATGCCCCCAGTTGTTTCATCTTTCGTTGCAGTTGTCTGAAGCTCTCTCCGGTTGTGAGTACATCATCCAGCAGGACAACATTCTTTCCTCTGATATACCGCCGTGTGAATTGCAGGTTCCGCAATATGTCCTTATCCTTTCCCTTTCCTTTCAGCTGCTTGCGGTCTTCCTCTATCCAGATAGCCTTGAAACCGTCCTTAATACCCAGCCATTCCGACAGGTAATAGCACACTACCGGAAAGCGTTTCCGCTGTCTTTCCCTCGTCGATGCGGGTATAGGTATCAGTACCGTGTCTTCCTTCGTGCCGTTGAACCCCGCATGTTTCAGACACAGTACCAGTATCCGTGCGACCAGATCGCCGCAGTGCCCTCCTTCCTTGAAACGGAAAATCAGGTTGCTTACCCGTTTCTGGTGTTCGTCCGTCTTTTCAATTTTCGTTGGGTAATAGTCATGCAGGTAGTGACACCTGCATCCGTCTATAAGGACTTCTCCCTTGAACATCGTTTCGTACGGATAGAAGTCCATTTTCTTCTCCCTTTCAAACGTGAAGTTCAGCACATCCCTCATCATGGCATTCCATTCCTTCGACCTGCCCAGCGAATACCATCCCGCATGTTTCCCGGCTTCCATCAGGCACATGCCGATTTCCATCGCCTCGCTGAACCGCTGGTGCGAGACGATGTACCACCCGTGTTTCCGGCACAGGCCGGCAAACTCCTTCATGTCAGTAGCTAGAAAGTACATCATGCCTTCCTCTTTGATGACTACCGTCAGTTCCGACTTCGGTTTCTCCCGGCAAAACAAGCTTTCGCTGTATTCCACTCCGTGCCATACCGACTCCGTGCATTCCTCATCGCAGAACTGCACTTCCACCTCTTCAAGCAGGTCAAATTCCTCCACCATACCGTTTCTATCTTTAATTACAGGTTTAAGATGGAGATAAGTTACACATTATTATCGGTTTACAGATAAGTATGTTTTACAGTTTCACATTTTTTAGCTTATATAAACACGCGTCGGGACAGCCTCCTGCAAAAAAGACTGCCCCGACACGCATATCCATCATATCCGGCGGTTTCAGTTCAAACCCTTTCTCTTTTCACCGGTCATACAGAGAATGACCATATTCTTTTTTGCCTCAAATGACTCCGCCAGCCTCCGTGCCGCCCATTTTCTGAATGCCTCGCACTTCAATCCTTTCATGCGGAATCCCAGTGCGACGATGGTTTTCAACCCGTAAAGGTCAGTGCTGCAATTCTTTCCGTTATAGATGAAATGTTCCACTCGTACATCCGTGTATTCGTCAAAATCCCCTGTTTTTGCCAGAGATTTCAGTCCGGCATTCACTGACTGTACGAACACATCGTATGCCCGTGCGATGTCACATTTCGAAAGCCATACTTCTCCGTTCTTGTCCGTTTCTATTTTCACGGCAACCCTTTCCGGAGCATTGCGGTCATATTCGATTTCAAAATTTCCAATCTTTACCATAGCATATCTTTTGTTCTTACCGTTAATCAGGAATGTTTGAAACAAGAACAACCAATAGTCTATATTACATTACTCTTCAATGCAACATCTTCTATACCGGTAAGTTTACTTGCTAAAACCTTCATATCTTCACGTATCTTTTCATTAGTTATACGCGCGTATATTTGGGTAGTCTTTATATTCGTATGTCCTAATAATTTTGATACCGTTTCAATCGGCACACCTTTAGACAATGTGGTTGTTGTCGCAAATGTGTGTCTTGCCAGGTGAAAGGTAATATTTTTTTTAATTCCACACAAATCAGCAATCTCTTTCAGGTAAGAGTTTGCTTTCTGATTGCTCAATACAGGTAACACACGATTGTTTTTTAACTTTCCTTCGTATTTTTCCAATATCGCCAGCGGAATTTTCAGAAGTGGAAGGTTTACCGGAGTGGCAGTTTTCTGACGATGTAGCTTCAACCATTTGCTACCGTCAAATGATGTACAAATATTTTCTTTTTTCAGGTTATAAACATCAATGTAAGCAAGCCCCGTGAAGCACGAGAATATAAATATGTCCCGTACCTGTTCCAGCCTTTGTGACTGAAAATCCTTTTTCAGAATGCGTTCCAATTCTTCTTCCGTCAGATAACCGCGGTCCACAGCTTTCATGTGGATATGATAATTGGCAAACGGGTCAACTGTTATCCATCCGTTATTTTTGGCTATTAAAACAATTTTACGGAATATCTGCATGAACTTTCCTGTCGTGTTTTCATTACATCGGCTCACTGTTCTTAGATAGAACTCAAAATCTGTCACAAACTTATGGTCTATTTCCCGAAGCGCTATATCTGATATTCCATATTTTACTTTCATGAACTCTTCCAACCGCCTGTAAGTTCGGTCATATTTCACAAGAGTAGCAGGAGCCTTACTGATGCCGCAAAGTTTTTCTGCATCCTCATTGTGTTGTTTGAAAAGCTCCAGTAAGGTCTGTTGCTTCACCTCATATCCGAGAAAAGCGTTTCTTACCTTCTCGGCAGTTACAAAGGAATCCCTTGATTCTATATAGCGGTAGTGGTTGTTCAATGCGGTACGTATGTCATCAAGCATGTTGTTCACCTGCCTTGCTTTCGCTCCGTTCCCTGACAAACGTCCCAGTTTGGTGTCCCACAGACGAGGCTCCACATCCAGTTTTGAACTGAATTGTGACATTTCCCCGTTTACGGTGATACGAATCATAATGCTCGCCTTACCTTCTTTGTTTACGTAGTTCTTTCTCAGATAGAAGAGAATTTTGAATGTACTTTTGCTCATAAATGCATCTGTTTTTATATCCTTTGTTACAATCGTTACACAATGCCACAAAGGAAAGGTTATTAATTGAATTATGAGCAGACAAAATTGAGACAACAGCGGACAAATCAGTGAGTTAGCATGAAAATCGTTACAATAATCAGACGGTAATTTTTCTGTAACGATTTGGTAACGGAACTTTGTCCGAAGTGGGCTATTTGATGTCCTTGGATTGGCACTTGCAGAATACAAAAAAAGTCCACAATTCATTGAAATTGTGGACTTTGTCGCTTTCAGACTCTCAGTTGTCCTTGAGTCTCAGCGGTGCGTACGGGACTCGAACCCGTGACCCCATGCGTGACAGGCATGTATTCTAACCAACTGAACTAACGCACCAAT
>PPYE01662487.1_pt1 | contig 15498 bp, 12 predicted proteins | sample 1559881 | NCBI WGS metagenome assembly PPYE01 (sample SAMN08240022, study PRJNA423297) | Human gut metagenome, whole genome shotgun sequencing project. | reverse complement strand
AAGTTTTGAATTTCCATTCTGCCCAGGAATTATGGGACTTCGAACTCAATTCCTGTTGCACTTAGTTTGACAATTCACTAGAACAAGGGAATCACACTTCTCCTTGACAACCTATACCCCCATGGGTATAATGATGGCGAGATACCCATAGGGGTATAGGGGGGCGGATGATATGAAAAAATTGGAGGCCATACTGGAGTGGGGCGGTGTCCGCAAGGATATCATACTGCTTGTTCTTTCAGGGCTGGCTCTGGTGGTCAGCATTCTGTGGGGGACTCATCTGCCGGTAGACCCGGCCTGGGTGGCCATTGTGCTGTGCGGTCTGCCCATTATTTTGGAGGCGTTCATTGGGCTGATCACTGCCTTTGACATCAAGGCGGATGTGCTGGTATCCATTGCTTTGGTGGCTTCGGTGATCATCGGCGAGGACTTTGCCGCCGGTGAGGTGGCCTTTATCATGCAGCTGGGCGCCCTACTGGAGGATCTGACGGTGGCCCGAGCCAGAGCGGGCATTGAAAAGCTGGTGAAACTGACGCCTCGCACCGCTCGCCGGCTGACTGGCGACGGGGAAGAGGTGGTGCCCGCGGAGATGGTACAGGTGGGGGAACTGCTGCGGGTGCTGCCCGGTGAGACTATTCCTGTGGATGGGATCATATGGGACGGGCGCACCTCTGTGGACCAATCGGTCATGACAGGAGAGTCCTTGCCGGTGGACAAGGCCCCAGGAGACCAGGTGTCCAGCGGAACGGTCAACCAATATGGGGCCTTCACCATGGAGGCCACCCGGGTGGGGGAGGACAGCTCCATCCAGCGGATGGTACGGCTGGTCCAGTCGGCGGACGCAGGTAAAGCGAAAATTGTGGGACTGGCCGACCGGTGGGCCACCTGGATCGTGGTGATTGCCCTGTCTGCTGCTGCCATCACCGGCTTTGTTACCGGGGAGCTGATCCGGGCGGTGACTATTTTGGTGGTGTTCTGCCCCTGTGCCCTGGTGCTGGCTACCCCTACCGCCATTATGGCGGCCATTGGCAACGCCACCCGCCACGGATTCTTGGTGAGGGAGGGAGACGCGCTGGAGCGGCTGGCTGGGGTCCAGTGTGTGGCTTTTGACAAGACGGGCACTCTTACATTAGGAAAGCTGCAGGTAACTGCGGTGCTTCCCCTGAATGGCCGGACGGAGGAACAGGTGTGGACAGGGGCTGTGGGCCTGGAGTCCTGGTCGGAGCACCCTCTGGGTAAGGCTGTTACCGCGGGTGGACGGGAGCGCTTTCCTGATCTGGTGCTGAAGGGGGAGAGCGTGGAGGTGCTGCCCGGCCTGGGCCTGAAGGGTATCACGGAGGGCAGAGACCTGTGGGCAGGCAATCTGGCGCTGATGGAGCAGCTGGGTGTGCCCATGCCCCAGGAGGCGGAGGGCTTTGTTCAGGCTCGGCTGGACGAGGGGTGTACCCTTATCTATCTGGCAGAGGAGGGAACATTGATCGGGGTGATGGCTCTGGCCGATACCCTGCGGCCCGACGCGGCAGAGACCATTTTGGCAGTGAAGGGTGCCGGAGTGCAGCCGGTGCTGCTGACGGGGGATCACCCAAGCGCCGCCGGGCATATCGCGGCACTGCTGAATATCCGGGAGGTGAAGGCTGGATGCCTGCCGGAGGACAAGCTGAACTGGATTGCCCGGGCTCAGGAAGAGGGCAGACCGGTGTGCATGATCGGCGACGGCATCAACGATGCCCCCGCACTGAAACGGGCCATGGTGGGTATTGCCATGGGCGGTGTGGGCAGCGATATCGCTGTGGATGCCGCCGATATGGCCCTGGTGGGGGACGATCTACGGCAGCTGCCCCATCTGCTGCGGCTGGCCCGGCGGATGATGGTCACCATCAAATGCAATCTGACCTTCTCCATGGCGCTGAACTTTGCGGCCATTGCCTTGGCCATTACCGGCATTCTGAATCCTGTGGTGGGGGCGCTGGTCCACAACGCGGGCTCGGTGATGGTCATTGTCAATTCTGCCCTGCTGCTGCGCTGGCACAAAAGGGCGTAAAAGGGGAAACCGGGCTCTGTTCCCGCTTTTTTGAAGACGGGAACAGAGCCCTTGACAATTTTTACAGGAAGGGAAGGAGAGAATACGAATAATTTGAAAAACTTTAGCCTAACCTCTATGCAAAAATGGAAAACTATATTAAAATAAGATAGCATGATTTTCCGAAAAGGGGTTGAACATATGAGTGAACCGCAGTTCAAGCGGATTCTTCTGAAGCTCAGCGGCGAGGCCCTCGCCGGCGAGGCCAGCCGGGGTCTGGATTTCGATGTCATCGGCAGCGTTTGCGACGTAATCAAGAAGTGCGTGGCAGCCGGTGTCCAGGTGGGCATCGTGGTTGGCGGCGGCAATTTCTGGCGCGGCCTGAAGGATGGCGGCGACCGGATGGAGCGTACCCGTGCCGACCACATGGGAATGCTGGCTACCACCATCAATGCACTGGCAGTGGCCGACGTGCTGGAGCAGAAGGGTGTGGACGTGCGGGTGCAGACCGCCATTGAAATGCGGTCCATCGCCGAGCCCTACATCCGTTCCAAGGCCATCCGGCATATGGAGAAGGGCAGAGTGGTCATTTTCGGCTGCGGCACCGGCAATCCCTTCTTCTCCACCGATACGGCGGCTGTGCTGCGGGCGGCGGAGATCGACGCCGACGCCATTCTGCTGGCCAAGAACATTGACGGCGTGTATTCCGCCGATCCTCGCAAGGACCCCAACGCGGTGAAGTATGATACCATCACCTATGACGATGTGCTGGCTCAGCACCTGGAGGTGATGGATTCCACCGCCACGTCCCTGTCCATGGACAACAAGATCCCGGTGATCCTGTTCGCACTCAAGGACCCTGAGAACATTCTGCGTGTGGTCATGGGTGAAAAAATCGGAACCATCGTCAAGGAGGAACCGTGAAATGAAAGAGCTCAATAAAGAATTCGACGCCAAGATGAAAAAGACCATCGACGTAGTGATGAGTGATTTCGCCAGTGTCCGTGCCGGACGGGCCAACGCCGCCGTGCTGGATAAGATTACGGTGGACTACTACGGCGCCCCCACCCCTCTGAATCAGGTGGCCGCCATTTCCTCTCCCGATCCTCGTTCCCTGATGATCCAGCCCTGGGACGGTACTCTGCTGAAGGCCATCGAGAAGGCCATCCAGTGTTCTGATCTGGGCATCAACCCCCAGAACGACGGTCGTGTGATCCGCCTGTCCTTCCCTCAGCTCACCGAGGAGCGCCGTAAGGAACTGACCAAGCAGGTGAAGAAGTACGGTGAGAACGGTAAGGTGGCCATCCGCAACATCCGCCGGGACGCCATGGAGAAGTTCAAGGCTCTGGAGAAAAAGGGCGAGATGACCGAGGACGACCGCAAGGACTATGAGAAGGAGCTCCAGGATCTCACCGACAAGCGGTGCAAGGAGATCGATGAGCTGACCGTCAAAAAAGAAGCGGAACTGATGGCGGTATAACATCAAACAAGAGACACATGGTGCGGGATGCGAAGAGTGTCCCGCACTGGTGTCGTATAGGCGGGTTGAACATGGCATTATTCAAACCGAAGGCGGCGCAGGCCCAGGTGGATTTCAACCACCTGCCCCGTCATGTGGCGATCATCATGGACGGCAACGGCCGCTGGGCCAAGCGTCGGGGGCTGCCCCGTACGGCAGGACACGCCGCTGGCGCGGAGACCTTCCGTACCATCGCCACATACTGTCAGAAGATCGGAATTGAGTATCTGACGGTATACGCCTTCTCCACGGAGAATTGGAAGCGGCCTCTGGAGGAGGTCTCCGCCATCATCGGACTGCTGAAGAAATATCTGCTGGAGTCCATCGAAAAAATGGAACGGGACAAGATCAGACTCCACTTTTTCGGAGATCTGGAGGCACTTCCTCCGGAGTTGAGAGAATTGACGGTGCGTACCGACGATATCTCCACACACTATGATGGTATGCAGGTCAACGTATGCTTCAACTATGGCGGACGGGATGAGATTGTCCGTGAATTCTACTATACCGACGTGCTGTGGCCTGACTTCAGCAAGGAAGAGCTGAACAAGGCGCTGGCGGCTTATCAGGGCCGTTCCCGCCGCTATGGAGGTGTCTGAGTGGTCAAGCGAATCATGGTGGCGGTGGTCTGTATCCCGCTGCTGGCGGCAGCGGTATACGGTGTCTCGCCGGTCTATCCGGTCATCCTGCCCATTCTGGTGGCCGGATTGTCTATGATCGCGGTGCATGAGGTACTGTGGTCCACCGGATTTCTCAAGCATACCCGTATTTCCGGCTATTCCATAGTTTTGGCAGGCCTCATTCCGTTCTGGGTCTACTATAACGGCAAGCTGATGCCCGCCCTGGCTGGAATGTTCCTCTATGTGGTGCTTCTCTTTGCCGAGGCCATTGGCAGCCATAAGCGCATTACCCTGGAGAAAATGGGAGGCGCTTTCTTCCTCAGTGTAGTCATTCCCTTTTTCCTGTCCTCGCTGCTGCGGATCCGGCTCATGGAGCACTGGATGGCCCTCATCGTGCTGCCCTTTGAGGTGGCTTTCCTCAGCGATGCCTTTGCCCTCTTTGCAGGCATGGCCTTTGGCAAGCATAAGCTGGCGCCTGAGCTCTCCCCCAAAAAGACGGTGGAGGGCGCTGTGGGCGGCTTTGCAGGTGCCATTATCTGCACGGTGATCTATGGCGCTGTCCTCCAGTTTGTCTTCTCCATGCAGGTCAATTACCTGTATCTTGTGATTTACGGCGCTCTGGGCAGCATTGTATCCCAGCTGGGCGACCTGTCTTTTTCCTATATCAAGCGGGAGTATGGCATCAAGGATTTTGGCAACATTTTCCCCGGCCACGGCGGCGTGCTGGACCGTTTCGACAGCGTAATCTTCTGTGCGCCCCTGATCGAACTGCTGATCCAATTCCTGCCCGCTGTGGGAGGCTGAACACATGAGCAACTGCATTTCTTTGCTGGGTTCTACCGGCTCCATCGGGCGGCAGTCACTGGAAGTGATTGCCGCCTGTGGCATGACTGTGGCTTCCTTGACCGCCAACCGGGACGTAGCGCGGATGGAGGTCCAATGCCGCCAGTTCCGGCCGCGGCTGGCTGTCATGATGGACCCTGCCGCCGCCGCCGAGCTGAAAATCCGGCTGACAGATACGTCCATCCGGGTAGCCTCCGGTCCCGAGGGACTGGTGGAGGCGGCCACCATGGAGGAGGCGGACACTGTGCTCACCGCCGTGGTGGGTATGGTGGGCCTGGTTCCTACCCTGGCGGCGGTCCGTCAGGGCAAGCGCATTGCCCTGGCCAATAAGGAGACCCTGGTGTGTGCCGGGGAGCTGGTGATGAATGGGGCCGATCAGTACGGCGCGGAGATCGTACCGGTGGACTCGGAGCATTCCGCCATCTTCCAGTGCCTCCAGGGCAGCCGGGACAGGGGAGAGGTGAAACGCCTTATCCTCACCGCCTCCGGCGGGCCCTTCTGGGGCTGGGATAAAGAGGCGATTGCCTCTGCTACGGTGGAGCAGGCCCTGAAGCACCCCAACTGGTCTATGGGCGCCAAGATTACGGTGGACTCCGCTACGCTGATGAACAAAGGCCTGGAGTTTATCGAGGCTATGCGGCTCTATCGGATGCCGCCGGAAAAAATCTCCATTGTGGTCCACAGGGAGAGCATCATCCACTCCCTGGTGGAATACTGTGATAACGCGGTGCTGGCCCAGTTGGGGGTACCCGATATGCGCCTGCCTATCCAGTATGCCCTGACCTGGCCCGCCCGTACTGAGGCGGTGGCAAAGCCGCTGGACCTGCTGACCTGTCCGCCGTTGACCTTCCATGCTCCGGACTATGAGGCGTTTCCCTGCCTCTCCCTGGCGCTGGAGGCTGCCAAAACCGGCGGCACCGCCACCGCCATTCTCAACGGCGCCAATGAGGCGGCGGTAGGCCTCTTCCTGGCGGGGCAGATCTCCTTTGGCGAGATTGCCAAGCGGGTGGAGCGGGCTTTGTCCCAGGTGCCTGTGGTCCAGTCTCCCACACTGGAGGACGTATTGGAAGCAGACAAAGAGGCCCGTCAGGCAGCGGGCAAGTAATCTGAGTTTGAGGTGTTTATGAACGTACTTTCCATTGTGCTTATCATCCTGTTTTTCGGGCTGCTCATTGCCGTCCATGAATTCGGCCACTTCATTGCCGCCAAGCTGATGGGGGTAAAGGTAAACGAATTTGCCATCGGTATGGGCCCCAAGCTGTTTTCCAGGGAGAAAGGGGAGACGCTTTACAGCTTGCGTGCCTTTCCCATCGGCGGCTTCTGTGCCATGGAGGGAGAGGGGGAGTCCTCTGACGATCCCCGTGCCTTTGGCAACAAGGCGGGCTGGAAGCGGCTTATCATTCTGGTGGCCGGTGCGTTCATGAATTTCATTACCGGTGTGGTGCTCATCCTCATCATCATGGCTATGGCGGGCAGTCCGTCCATGCCGGTGGTCACCGGCTTTATGCCCGGGGCAGAGGATATCGCCCAGACCGGGCTTCAGCCGGGAGATCAGTTTTATTCCATTGATGGCCACCGCATTTACTTCAACAACGACGCCTTTATCTTCCTGGAGCGAGCAGGGGAGCAGGTTGATGTGGTGGTGCTGCGGGACGGTGAGAAGGTGGATCTGGGCATCATTGACCTGCCCTATCGACAGCTCACCGATGAAAACGGCAATCAGGTCATGAAGCGGGGAATTTATCTGGGCGAGTTCCAGGAGGATACCCCCCTGACCCTGCTGCGGAACACCTGGTATCAGGCGGTGGACTACGTCCGTATGGTATGGATGGGCCTTGGCGACCTGATTACCGGTGCGGTGGGCCTCAACGATATGTCGGGCGTCATCGGCATTGTGGCGGTGGCAGGCGATGTGGGCCAGGCAGGCGCCGCAGCGGCCGGTTTGTTCGGCCTGTTCATCAACATTCTGGACTTTACTGCTCTGATTGCCATTAACCTGGCGGTGATGAATCTGCTGCCCATCCCGGCTTTGGACGGCGGACAGATCCTGTTTGTGTTTGTGGGCGGGATCTACCGGCTCATTACCAAAAAGAAGATGAATGAAAAGTATCTGGGCTATGTGAATGCCGTGGGCTTTTTCTGCCTCATCGCCTTAATGGTGGTGGTGGCGGTCAACGACGTGATCAAGCTGTTTTAGCGGGAGGTATACCAATGACCAGACAGATTCTTGTGGGCGGCGTCCCGGTGGGCGGCGGCGCTCCGGTCACCATTCAATCCATGACCAATACCCGCACCGAGGATGTGACAGCCACGGTGAATCAGATCCTCCGTCTGGAGGAGGCAGGCTGCCAGATCATCCGGGTAGCGGTACCCGATATGGCGGCGGCCAAGGCTGTGGGGGCTATCAAAGCCCGTATTCATATCCCGCTGGTGGTGGATATTCACTTTGACTACAAGCTGGCTCTGGCCTGTGTGGAGGAGGGGTGTGACGCGGTGCGCATCAATCCCGGCAACATTGGCGGGGAAGACCGGGTGAAAGCGGTAGCGGAAGCCTGTAAAGCAAGACACCTTCCCATCCGCATTGGCGTCAACGGCGGTTCTCTGGAGAAGCCCCTGCTGGCCAAGTACGGCGGAGTCACCCCGGAGGCCCTGGTGGAGTCCGCCTTTGGCCATATCGCTCTGTTGGAGCAGTATGATTTCCACGACATCTGTGTGTCGCTTAAGTCTTCATCGGTAGTTACCACGATGGCGGCCTACAAGCTGATGAGCGGGAAAAGTGATTATCCTTTACACCTTGGCGTTACCGAGACGGGCACCACCCATATGGGTACCATCAAGTCCGCCATCGGCATCGGGGGCCTGCTGGCCCTGGGTATCGGCGACACCCTGCGGGTGTCTCTATCCGCCGACCCGGTGGAGGAGGTGTACGCCGCCAAGGATATCCTAAAGGCCCTGGGTATGGCAGCCAACGAGCCCAATCTGGTGTCCTGTCCCACCTGCGGCCGTACCCGCATTGATCTGATTGGCCTGGCCCACCAGGTGGAGGATCGGCTGAAGGAAGTCCACAAGCCCATTACCGTGGCAGTGATGGGCTGCGTGGTCAACGGCCCCGGCGAAGCCGCCGCCGCCGATGTAGGTATTGCCGGTGGACAGGGGGAGGGCCTTCTGTTCCGCAAGGGCGAGATTGTGAAGAAGGTCCCCCAGGAGCAGCTGGTGGACGAGCTGTTTACCCTGATCGACCAACTGTAAAGCAGGAGCGTGCCCTATGCCTCAAGCACAAAAGATCCCATTTTTAAAACTGTTTTCCGCCTGGCGGCCCGGCCCGGAGCTGACGGCGATGGTCCAGGGCTACCTAGTGACCCGGGCGGTCATCGATAAACATACCCGGTCCATCAAGGCCCAGGTGGAGTGCACCGCGCTCCCGGCGGAGGAGCTGCGCCGCCAAATCGAGCGCAGCATTGCCTTGGCCTACCGGGTGGAACAGGTGTCGCTGGAGATGACTGTCCCGGCTGGGGATGAGTCTGCTCCTGCGCCCGAAGCGCCCCGGAAGCCTGCGGCAGCCGTCCCGGTTCCGGAGCAGCCTGCTCCCGTCCAGCAGCCCCAAAAGCCGCCGGTAGAGGATGATGCCGCCGCGGCCTTCCGCCGTACCGAGGAGATCCGCCGCAAGGCTCTGGAGAGCCTGAAGGTGGCCCGTCCCACAGAGAAAAAGGCCCCTAAAGAGGGGAAAGGGAAATTACTTTACGGCCGCCATGAGATCAAGAAGGAACCTATCCCAATGGGTACCCTGGATCTGGATATGGGTACCGTCATTGTGGAGGGCGACGTGTTCGCGGTAGACCACCGGGAGTTGAAGCGGCGGGAGGCTTGGGTGGTGTCCTTCGACGTGACCGACTATACCGGCTCCGTGCGGGTCAACAAGTTTTTCCCCGGCGATGAGGGCAAGCCCTTGGTAGAGGGTGTGAAGAAAGGTCAGCATCTCTTTATCCAGGGTAAGCTGAATATCGACCGCTTTACCGGTGACATGGTGCTGGAGCCCTTCGCGGTGATGGAGGGCAAAAAAGAGCCCAAGATGGACAACGCCCCCGAGAAACGGGTGGAGCTCCACCTCCATACCAATATGTCGGCCATGGATGCCCTTACCGCTGTGGGCTCCAAGATGGACTCTCCCATCGGCGTGGACAAGAACGTGGTGAAGCGGGCGGAGCGGTGGGGCCACCGGGCCATCGCCATCACCGACCACGGAGTGGCCCATTCCTTCCCCAACGCCTGGCACTCGGCCAAGAACATCAAGATCCTCTACGGTGTGGAGGCCTACTTCATCAACGACGTGGATGACCGGGTGGTCATCCACGGTGACAAGGATCAGGACTTTGCACAGGACATCGTTTGCTTCGATATTGAAACTACCGGTCTGGACAAACGCACCGAGGCCATCACTGAGATCGGCGCCGTGGTGTTGCGGAACGGGGAAGTGGTGGAGCAGTTCTCCACCTTCGCCGACCCCGGCAGGCCTCTGACCCGGGAGATTACCCAGCTCACCGGCATCACGGATGAGATGCTGAAGGGGGCCCCCTCTCAGGAGGAGGCGGTCAATGCGTTCCTGGACTTCGTGGGGGACCGGCCTCTGGCCGCCCACAACGCGGAGTTCGATATGGGCTTTATTGGGGAGGCCTGCCGCCGCATGGGCCGGCCTTTCGAGAATACCTCTCTGGACAGCCTGATCCTGGCTCAGAACCTGCTGCCCGACCTGGGCAAGTATAAGCTGGATATCGTGGCCAATCACCTGAATCTGCCTGCTTTCAACCATCACCGGGCCTATGACGACGCGGCCACGGTGGGCTATATGCTGGTGCCCTTCTTCCGGATGCTGGCCGACCTGGGGGTGCATACCCTCCAGCAGATCAACCCGGCCATGTCCAAGCTCCGCTCCGGCGGCAAGGCCAAGCGGCAGCCCAAGCACCTGATCGTGCTGGCCAAGAATCAGCTGGGCCTGCGGAACCTCTATAAGCTGATCTCCGCCTCCTATCTGGACCACTTCAAGCGGTATCCCATCATGCCCAAAAGCCTCATCAACCAGCACCGGGAGGGTCTTATCATCGGCTCTGCCTGCGAGGCCGGCGAGTTGTTTCAGGCCATCGTCAGGCGGAAGGAGTGGAACGAGCTCAAGCGCATCGCCTCCTGGTACGACTTCCTGGAGATCCAGCCCCTGTGCAACAACGCCTTTATGCTCCGCAAGGGGATGGTGAAGAGCCAGGAGGAGCTGCGGGACTTCAACCGCACGGTGGTGGCTCTGGGCGAGGCACTGGACAAGCCGGTGTGCGCCACCGGCGACGTCCATTTTCTGGACCCGGAGGACGAGATTTACCGCCATATCCTGCTGGCCTCCAAGGGATTTGACGACGCCGACTCGCCCCTGCCCCTCTACTTCAAGACTACCCAGGAGATGCTGGATGAGTTTGCCTATCTGGGGAAGGAGAAGGCCTACGAGGTGGTGGTGCGCAACACCAACCTGGTGGCCGACTGGTGCGAGGACGTGGTGCCCCTGCCCAAGGGCCTGTTTGCCCCTAAGATCGAAAACTCCGCTGAGGAGCTGACCCGGTTGGTGTGGGATAAGGCGAAAGCCCTTTACGGTGAGGAGCCCCCCCAGATCGTGGTGGACCGGATCAACGCCGAGCTGGGTGACATTATCAAGTGTAAGTACGACGTGATTTATATGTCGGCCCAGAAGCTGGTGCAGGACTCCCTGGACCACGGTTATCTGGTGGGCTCCCGTGGTTCGGTTGGCTCCTCTCTGGTGGCCTTCATGTCGGGTATCACCGAGGTGAACTCGTTGCCGCCTCACTACCGCTGCCCCAAGTGCAAGCACTCTGACTTTGAGGCGGCCAAGGAGCTGGGCATCGGCTGCGGTGCTGATATGCCGGACGCCAACTGTCCGGTGTGCGGCACCCCCTATGACAAGGACGGCTTCAACATCCCCTTTGAGACCTTCCTGGGCTTCGGCGGCGACAAGGTGCCTGATATCGACCTGAACTTCTCCGGCGAATATCAGTCCAGCGCTCACCGCTATACCTTTGAACTGTTTGGCCAGACCCATGTGTTCCGGGCGGGCACCATCGGTACGGTAAAGGATAAAATTGCCTTCGGCTACGTGAAGCACTACCTGGATGACCACGATCTCCATGGCACACGGGCGGAGGAGAACCGGCTGTCCCTGGGGTGCAGCGGCGTCAAGCGCACCACCGGCCAGCACCCGGGCGGCATGGTGGTCATCCCCCAGAACCGGGAGATCTACGATTTCTGTCCGGTACAGCATCCCGCCGACGACCCGGACAGCGACATTATCACCACCCACTTTGAATATCACTCCATGGAGTCCAACCTGCTGAAGCTGGATATGCTGGGCCACGATGATCCCACTATGATTCGTATGCTTCAGGACCTGACAGGGGTGGACCCCCAGAAGATCCCTTTGGACGACAAGGACACCATGAGTATCTTCACCTCCTCCAAGGTGCTGGGCTTTGAGGACGACCCCATTCTGGGCCCCACCGGCGCTGTGGCCATTCCTGAGTTCAACACCAAGTTTACCCGGGGAATGCTCATGGACACCCAGCCCCACCAGTTTGATATCCTGCTGCGCCTGTCCGGCTTCTCCCACGGCACCGACGTGTGGCTGGGCAATGCCCGGGACCTGATCGTGGATCAGGGTATCCCTGTTGGCCAGGCCATCGGCTGTCGTGACGATATCATGATCTTCCTGATCTCCTGCGGTATGCCGGAGAAGCGCTCCTTCAAGATCATGGAGGCGGTGCGAAAGGGAAGAGGCCTGCCCGAGGGAGCAGAGGAGGAGATGAAGGCCGCCGGTGTGCCCGACTGGTATATCGGCTCCTGTAAGAAGATCAAGTACCTGTTCCCCAAGGCCCACGCCGTGGCTTACGTTATGATGGCCTTCCGCATTGCCTGGTTCAAGGTACACCACCCCCTGGCCTTCTACGCCGCTTTCTTCTCCATCCGGGCCAAGGCCTTCGACGCCACCTGTATGTGTATGGGCATGGATGTGTGCAAGGCAAAGATGAAGGAGATCGAGAGCAAGGAGAAGCCCACTCCTGTGGAGGAGGATACCCTGGTCACCCTGGAAGTGGTGTATGAGTTCTATCTCCGGGGCTTCACCTTTGAGCATATGGATCTGTACCGCTCCCACGCAATCAACTTCCTGCCCGATATGGAGAAGGGGACCCTGCTGCCGCCCTTTACCTCCATCCCTGGCCTGGGTGAGACGGCGGCCCTGTCCATTATGGAGCAGCGGCAGGGTAAGCGGTTCATCTCCATCGAGGAATTCTCCGCCGCCTGCCCCAAGGTGTCCAAGACCCACATTGAGCAGCTGAAAGCAGTGGGTGCCCTGGACGGTATGCCCGATACCAGCCAAATCACTTTATTTGACGGATTTTAAGGAAGGGCATACCGTCCCCCTTTGTGGGCTTGTATTTTGACTGGGAAAATGATACCATAAACCCATCCTATTACATAAATGAGGTGTGTGACCATGTTGGATCAAAAGGTTGCTGAGCTGCTGAATGCACAGGTAAATAAGGAATTCTATTCCGCCTACCTCTATCTGGACTTTTCCATCTACTATGACGAGATTGGACTGGACGGCTTCTCCAACTGGTACAAGGTACAGGCCCAGGAGGAGCGGGATCACGCCATGCTCTTCCTCCAATACCTGCAGAACAACGGCTGCAAGGTCACTCTGGATACCATCCAGAAGCCGGATAAGGAGCTCAAGGACAAGCTGGAGGTGCTGGAGTTCGGCCTGGAGCATGAGCGCTATGTTACCGGCCTGATCCACAACATTTATGAGGCTGCTCAGGCCGCCAAGGATTTCCGCACCACGCAGTTCCTGGACTGGTTTGTCAAGGAGCAGGGCGAGGAGGAAAAGAACGCCGAGGACATGATCAAAAAGATGAAGCTCTTTGGAGATGACGCCAAGGGCCTGTATATGCTTAACAGTGAAATGGCTGCCCGGGTCTACAGCGCCCCCAGTCTGGTTCTTTAAGCGATTGCAGCGGGCAGCCCCCAGGGGGCTGCCCGTATTTTATTCGGTTCGCACTTGACAAAATTGGGATGCTATAGTATATTAGCGTGGTAAAGTGATAAAGCAAAGGGCGTGATCTCATGAAATTCAACATCAACACCCCCGAAGGCACCCGGGACCGGCTGTTTGCCGAGTGCCAGGAGCGGCGGCAGGTTCAGGCAAAGCTGACCCGCCTGTTCCGCCAGAGGGGTTTTTTGGAGGTCTCTACCCCGGAGACCGAGTTCTATGATCTCTTTGCCCGGTCGGGCAGCGCTATTCCCCAGGAGCGCATGATCAAAGTAGGGGACCCCAGCGGTAAGTTCTGCGTTATGCGGCCCGACTCCACCACCCCCATTGCCCGGGTAGCGGCCACCAAGCTGAAGGCGGTGGCCATGCCTCAGCGTCTGTACTACGATCAGACAGTGTACCGCGCCAACCCCGCCCACAACGGCGGCAGCCGGGAGATTCCCCAGTGCGGGGTGGAGCTCATCGGTGCAAAAGGGAAGAAGGCGGACGTGGAGATCATTGTTACCGCCATTGATGCCCTGCGGTGCTGCGGAGCCCCCAAGTTCCATGTTGAGCTGGGTCACGCCGGGTACTTCCGGGAGCTGGCAGGTCGGCTGGAATTGGAGGATTCCGCCGTGGAGGAGATCCGGGCTCTCATCGAGGGCAAGAACTTCGCGGCCCTGAAGGATTTCCTGGAGCCTTACCGGGGCAACCCGGCCTGTGCCGCCCTGGAGCAGCTCAGCCGCCTATTCGGCGGGGTGGAGGTGCTGGGTCAGGCGGAGAAGCTGGCAGGGAAGACTCCGGCGGTGGATTACCTGTCCGAGCTGTATGACGAGTTGTCCGCCGCGGGCTACGGTCCCTATATCCGCTTCGATCTGGGCATGGTCCACCAGATCTACTATTACACCGGCGTAGTCTTCCGGGGCTATGTGGAGGGCGCGGGAGACGCCGTCCTCTCCGGCGGTCGATACGATAACCTGGTGGGTATCTTTGGCCGGGAGGCCCAGGCCACCGGCTTTGCCGTGGACGTGGACGCGGTGGCCCGCACCCTGCCTGAGATGGTGCTGCCGGTGCTGCGCACCGTGGTCCACTATGAGCCGGGCTATCTGGCCCAGGCCCTGGAGGCGGTGGATGGCCGCCCTGCCGGTACCTGTGAGCTGTCCCCCTGCCGGACTTTGGAGTCCAGCCTGAATCTGGCCCGGGACAAGGGCGCGGAGATGGTGCTGGTTTTGGATAAGGACGGAGAAAGGACGGTGCGGGTATGAGTGAGCGGCTGAAGATCGCCATTACCAAGGGGCGGCTGCTGGACAAGAGCATGGAGCTCTTTGAGGGGGCTGGGCTGGACTGTTCCCCCATCAAGGACCCGGGCCGCCGTCTGGTCCACTGTGTGCCCAACTACCCTCTGGACGCGGTGCTGGCCAAGGCGCCCGATGTCATCACCTATGTGGAGCATGGGGTGTGCGACCTGGGCATCGTAGGGAAGGACACCATCCTGGAGAAGGGGGGCTCCTTCTACGAGGTGCTGGACCTGGGGTTCGGCAAATGCCGGTTCGCCCTGGCCGTCAAGGCGGGGAGCGACTTCTACGGTACCTACAAGACCCGACGCATCGCCTCCAAGTACCCGGAGGTGACCCGTGCCTTCTTTGCAGGCAAGGGTATGGACGTGGATATCATCAAGATCGAGGGCAGCGTGGAGCTGGCCCCCATTCTGGGCCTGGCCGACGCCATCGTGGATATCGTGGAGACGGGAGCTACTCTGAAGGCCAACGGTCTGGTGCCCATCGAGGATGTGGCGCCGGTTTCTGCCCGGCTTATCGTGAATACTGCCAGCATGAAGCTGTACAAGAATCAGATTGAAGACTTTATAGCCCGTTGTGAGGGAGAATTGGAGAAGCGGAAATGATTCAGATCGTAAAAGCAGACGGCGCGGCCGAAAAAGCGGTTATCAGCGCTATGAAGGCCCGAGCGGCCCAGGCAAACCAGGCCATTGACGCGGCGGCAGCCGAGATTATGGAGACGGTCCGGGAGAAGGGTTTTGAAGCGGTGCGGGACTATTCTCTCCGCTTTGATAAGGCTGAACCCCGTGAGATCTCCCAGGCGGAGCTCCAGGCGGCCTATGACCGCTGCCCGGCGGACTTGATTTCCGCCCTGGAGCGGGCGGCGGCCAACATCCGGGATTACAATGAGAAACTGCTTACCCATACCATGGAGTGGACCTCCCCTGATGGAGGCGTGGTAGGACGGGTGGTCCGTGGCCTGACCCGGGTGGGCATCTATGTGCCCGGCGGCACGGCGGCCTACCCCAGCAGCGTGATGATGAACGCGGTGCCTGCCAAGGTGGCCGGGGTGGAGGAGATCGTTATGGTGACGCCTCCCACCGAGAACCTGAACGATGCCGTGCTGGCCGCTGCCAAGA
>PPYE01047708.1_pt1 | contig 15499 bp, 16 predicted proteins | sample 1559881 | NCBI WGS metagenome assembly PPYE01 (sample SAMN08240022, study PRJNA423297) | Human gut metagenome, whole genome shotgun sequencing project. | reverse complement strand
ACCGGATTGGCACGAAAGTATTGCCCCTTTGCTGTCACGGCCTACAAGTCCATCTGGTGAACACTTTGTATTTGCTACGGCTGTTTTATCCAGCTGTAAATACTCACCTGTGGAAAGGCGACCGTCAGACCGGACTGTTCCCCCACTGACTTTTCCTCCTTTGATTTCCCCTGAGGTTATAATTCCTTTACCACCGACTGCGCGTATCCACTGGCTGTCTGTCATCGTAAAACCGCCACCATAGGTGATGTTCTTCCAGCCTTTATCATTTTTGGTGATTAACCAGCCGTTTTCGCTTGTAACATCACCTTTCAGTGTTGCACTTTGTCCATTGACGTTTCCTGCATTGTTCAGGTTGTTCCCTCCCATATTGATGGCCGTGTTCATCTGGTTCAGCTCCGGTCGTCCCGGTACCTGAAAGCGATACAGGCGATCGCTTTCCTGCAGGTCATCACCCATCATTACGATGGCGATGTGCCCGCCATTGCAGCTGAGTCCATAGTCGCCGGGTTTATCTGTCCATCCACCAAAAACACCGGTTGCTGTGCCATTTTTTCCTATAAATCCGCCCAGACCGGGGAGCAGGCTGGCGATACTGCGCAGGGCATCGTCTTTGATATTCTCCCCTCCGGTGGAGCAGGTCAGGGCCTCCAGACGACCGGTACTCGTGTTACGACGGATGCCGGTGGTATAACTCTGCCCAAAGGGCGAGCGGTTAAGACCCTTCAGATATCCTTTCCGGATTAACTCATCCGCCGTGAAGGTGGCAGGAAGCGTTCCGCTATGCAGGCGGGCATTGTTATCGGCGATGTAGGTCCTGGCTGCAGTATTGTAGGCATCTGCATGAAATGCGGCGCTCTGGTTGCGCATTTCATTCAGGTAGTCTTCAATGTAAGACCAGAACAGCGGCATGAGCAGGCTGATGACAACCAGTCCTCCCAGAATTTCAAGAAGTGCAAAACCTTTATCGTTGTCTTTTTGCATAGTCGTTCCCTCCGGTATTACCAAAGGCCACCGGGATAAAAAGTAAATGCGTACTGTGACGCGCAGAGAAACGGCCCAAAGGGAAGTTCTCTGGTAATGCGTCGTTGTCTGTTACACCGCAGATAAAGTAAGGCTCCGCCTGCTGCCGTTGCGACAATCCAGGGGATGTCTCCCGGCGGGGACCAGATGGCAATACCGGCAATCAGAAAAACATCGCCCAGGCCTATGGTTTCTGTTTTCCTGCGGTAAGAGGTGTATTGCCTGAACAGAAGCAACAGCAGGAACCAGAACCCTGCACTGCACAGGCCTGTCAGCCAGTCTCCCTGCCAGAGACGAAATGCGCTGCCGCTTATCAGATACATGATGGTGAAGGGCCGGGGAAGACGGCAGGATGCAGCATCCGTCAGGGTCATCAGTGTCATACATCCGGTCATTATCGTCATAAACAGCACCCCGACAGCACTGTCATTCTGATAAAGACGCAGGATAATGGCGGCAGCTGCAAGCATCCCGCTCATCAGCGCAAGCCCATGGTGAGGGGGGCTGGCATTCATCCGGGAGAGTCGATAGCGACTCATCTGAACGGCCAGACACTGTATTACCACGGTTATGGCGACCAGCAGTGCCGGGATCATCTGGAGCATGGCAGTTCTCCCGGACTAACGTCCCTGCATGTAAGCGCTGTAAATCTGCCGGGCGTATTTCATCCGGCGGTGAGTGTTACTTTTACTGAAGCCGGCGTTATAACTGCCGAGGCATTCCCAGTTTACGCCGCATCGCTGAAAATGCCGGGCGAGGATCCATGCTCCGGTCTGAATATTCAGGCAGACATTATTCAACAGATCTTTCTCACTCCGGATAATGCCCATTTTTTTCAGCCCGGGAATATGTGTGGAGTTAATCTGCATTATCCCGTAATCGGTACTGATAATTTTTCCTCTGTCATTCCTGTTATGATTAATGGCCCGGGGATTCAGACTGCTTTCCCTGCGGGCAATAATTTTGAGTAATCCTGGATCAATGGAATAACGTTTTCCGGCGGTAATAAAACAACGATCATATTGTTTGTCCTGTGGGGATGCCTGTGCGGAAGGAAGTGAGCATAACAGTGAAAAAATCACTGTCAGGATAAATAACCTGTTCATACAGTGACCTTAAATAAAGCGCCCAGGCGGGCGCTGATGAATGATTAACTGTTGGTTTCCAGTTTGATAGTAGTTTTATCTGCGTTACATACTGTAGACGGGTCAACTTTATTCGTCACATTGCCGTTGATTTTTGTAAACATGGATGAACTGCGCAGGCTGGTGACCAGATCAATACAGTTTTTCTTCGGCACATTGCTGGATTCAATAACGTAGGAGTATTTATCTGAACTGACTTTGATGGTTACCGCACCACCCCAGGCATTTTTCGCCTTATTACCACCGGCGATCATATCGGCAGGCAGGCCACCACTTTCGGTCAGGATTTTGACGTAGTCAGTACCTGTATACTGCCCCTGGAATTTCTGGGCTTTCATTTTGGTGGCGATTGTCTGCAGGTTTTTGAGTTCCTTCTGGTTGTCTGAAGAGGACAGGGTATCGGACATAAGTCCCATCACGGCACCAATAACAATGGCAGCGACGACCAGAACACCGAGGACTTCCAGCAGGGTCATGCCTTTATCATCGTTCTGAAGGTGACGAATATTATGTTCTGAATACGAACAGGTTATGACGCTCATATTAGCTCCTGAGATTGGTAAAACAGAATTTGGATCGAGGGGAATATAAAGGATGCTGTGTTTACTGCTTCAGCATGTCACTGATGCCGTAAATGGCACTGACCATATTGATGATGAAGAGAAATACCAGCAGACCTGATATAGCAGTAATAATAATGCCGCTTTTTCTGACACTCTTTTTTGCTTCTTCCAGCCAGCGGTCTGCATAAAGCGCCATACTGGCAACACTGTCCTCCCTTTCTGAATTTAAAAGAAGATTATTCACACAGGATTTTGACGGAAAGTCATAACCACTGTTTTTCATGGCCAGTGCCAGTGACTGACCGGATAAGACATTTTTTCTGATAGCACTTATTCGTGATTTTAACCATCGGTTATGTTCTGCATGTTTTTCTATTCTGGTAAGGGCATGAGATAAAGGAATATTTATCTGCAGCATGGATGAAATATTAAAAAGGTAATTCACGCCATGGAATGTCTGATACAGGGACCACGGCGGGATGCGATCAAGATACCGTCGTCGGGGACCTTTATACAGACTGAATGACATCCTGATGAGAATTGCCAGCAGAAGCAGTCCAGCCAGCAGCCACAAACCATAACCGATAACCAGCTCGGAGGATTTGGCCAGAATGACCATCTGCACTGACCAGCGTTCTTCCGGTGCAAAGGCGCTGATCATCGGAATAACCCGGGTATGAACGTTATACATATTCACCACACAGAGCGTCAGCAGGATGAGCGGATAGAGGCAGACACTCACCAGACTGCTAATCATCTCCTGTCGTCCTTTTGCCGTTTTGACAACCTGAAACATGGCTTCAGCGATATCACCGCGCTCTTCACCGTTACGGATCAGGGCAATTTCATCTTTGGGTACCCAGTCCTTCAGGGCCGGAGAGAGCTGACCACTGCTGCGTATGCTGGCGATACAGTCTGTCGCCAGAAAATACAGGCCGGACTGCCCTTTCTTTTTACCAAAATCCGTTTCCACATCGCAGATGAACTCCAGTGCCCGCATAACCGGTGTGCCGTCCCGGATCATGCCTGCAAGGGACTCGTAAAACGTAGTCCGCCTGAACGTCTTTTTGCCCAGCCAGCGGTTAAGGCCGGACAGTTCCAGTTCCGTATTGTTGAGTCTTTCCAGAATTTTCATATCAGTGCAGCAGCGTATAGCTGTCCTCGTCTACAGGGGATATGTAATGCGCAGCCAGCGGATCGACCTGACCACTGTTGATTTTGCCCAGCAGGTGCTGATTTCGTGTCATACCGCCGAGCTCCCGGTGCCAGTAGGTTTTTGCCTCAATCCGGCCTTTTTCCCGGTAAATCTGGAAAAACTTCGCATCCGGGGAAATCACTTCTGCAATGACGGTCCGGCCGTTCACTCCACGCCAGCAGTGTGGGCAGCCGTTATGGTTACGAAGATACACGGCATCGGGCTGGCAGAAGTTTTCCACCAGGCGTCGTTCTTCATCCGTCCGGGAGCTCTCCACCTCATGCCAGGGGAGGCGGCAGTGGGGACATATCACCTGAACCAGACGCTGGCTGAGCAGGCCGATAAATAACTGCGGATCTGCAATCATCCTTGCCTGAACGCCCTCCATTTCCAGACGCTCAAGAATATTTATCGGGTCGTTAGCATGAAGGGTGGTCAGCATCAGGTGACCGGTCATGGCGGCTTTTATCGCCGTGATGGCGGAGGCATGGTCACGTATCTCCCCGTTCAGGATAGCGTCAGGATCAAGGCGCAGGGCGGACTTAACAGAATCGACCCAGCCCTGAGCGGTATCCATAACGGCCGTCTGAATTGCACCGGGGATACGCCCCTCTGGTGGTGATTCTATTGTGAACAGACGTCGCCGGGGGAGCAGGATCCCTCCGGTATCGTTGAAGCCATACTGTTCCAGATAGGCGGCAGAAGCCGTCCTCAGCGTGGTGGATTTTCCGGAACCGGTGGGGCCAGAGAGGATCACGATGCCCTCCGGTCGCTGCAGCATCCTTCGGACAGCGCGCTCCTGCTCAGGGTGATACCCCAGCATACTGAATGTCGGTATATGCTGACTGTCATCCTTGATCAGACGCAGTACGGCATAGAGTCCGCCCACACACGGATAGTGGGAGTAGCGCGCACCAAACAGTCCGGCCAGTTTCAGGAATCTTTCAGCCAGACGGGCATCCTGGGGGACACCGGGATCAAACTGTGTTCCCTTTATGACGTCAGTCATTCCGGAATAGGTGGCCCCCAGTAATTCCAGCCCCTCATCTTTTCTGACGATATCGAGCAGCTCCAGCTCTCCGTGGACACGGGCCTCCAGATACGTGAAATCCGTACTGTCACGCCCCGGCGTGATGTGAAGATCTGAGGCGCTGAGGGTGGCCGCATGGCTGATATACCCGAGCATTTTTTGCTGTACGGGGTTAATTCCGTTTTCCACCCCGGAAATGACCGTCTCCTGCCTGAGTCGGGCGATCACATCAAGTGTGGTGAACTCAAACGGGGATACTTTACCCGGATAGCGGGAGCACAGGCGGGTCAGATAATCCTGGACGGCACGAAGGTGTTTTTTTCCTTCCACCACTCTGACACGAATTTGTCCTGTTTTATCTGTATCAACAACCACGTAATCCAGAATGTCATCAGGTGGCTGGTCTGCAGGTGCCAGCATAAAATCTCCTTACGGGCAGCGGTACCCGGAAACGATTTTTTTGTGATTAAGGGCCGGGGGAATAATCTGTTCCGACAGCCGCCTGTAAATGGCGGCACTGAGTCAGGGTTGTAGTGTTGTTCTGATACCATTTTGTTCAAGGACAACACTGTCAGTGGTGATCTTTTCCACGCGGAATGTGGTGCCGGGAATGTGTTGCCCTTCTTTTACATCAGCAGTTCGTCCGCCCGGCAGTTGTATCCTGGCGGTTATCTGGGGCTGAACTCCGGATATCTCTGTCAGCCGGGGAATACCGGTAATGGGGGCAGGGGTATCTGTCGTGACGGCTGAACTGCTTTCCTGTGAATGCACAGGCTCAGCTGGTTCTCCCTGCTCCAGGGTTCTGAGTTCATGTCGCACCTTTTCTCTTGCCAGCATGGCTTCATACAGTGCAGTTTCTTCCTGAATCTGTTCCACCTGGAGTTGCCGGTTATTCTGTTGCATGTTGCTGATGGTGCTGGCCGCGACCGTTGTCGGCAGGATCAGGACGGAAAGCAGAAGAGCTTTTGTTTTACTGGACATAATATTTACCTGTGAATTGATAACGGAAACGACCCTCTTCCAGTTGCCTTGTTACGGAGATAAAACGGACGGAGGGTTCACTGAAATGCTCTGCCACCTGGTGCGCCGGAAGTGTCGTCAGTATCTGCAGGTCATACTCCTTCCAGGGGGGCTGGATGGTATTTCCGTCTTCATCGGTGAAGCTGTTGCTGACTTCCTGCCAGTCCATTTTCAGCTGCATCGACCGGGCGAGTGTGGTCAGCCGTTCCTGCAGGAGGGTGTTTTCCGGTAATGCCTCAACGGCAACGGGAGTTTCAGGCATACTGAAGGTGACCGGCAGGGCAAAACCACCGCTATTCCCGTCCGGCATAACCATAAACGGCCGGATGCTGAAAATTTCCCTGACCCGCTGGCTGAATGCGGTCACTGTCGTCCCGGCGATGTTTGTATATGATGCACGCAGATTGCCGCTGTTCCCGGTGGCAGCACACTCGGCGAGTGAATATCGCCAGCCGGCGACTGACACCGGCAGGCGTGACCATACGTCACTGCATCCCCGGATAAAATCTCCGGTTTCCGGCATACTCAGCCACGGTGGTGTGATCCGTTCCTCTGCGGCTTTTTGTGCTGCTTCAGCAAGTGCTGCTTTTTCTGCCTTCAGGCGTTCATAGTACTGCCAGCCATACCATGCAGTACCCAGAAGGGTGAGTATGAGTAATACCGGAATAAGCTGTGGCCCACGGGATACGGGGTGAAGGCGTGCCTCTGCCGGATATTTCCCTGCACCTGTCAGAGTTTCCAGTGGCAGGGGACCTCTGCCGTCAGGCCCGTTAAACGAGGGCGGTTCATAACATGTCCAGCCGTGTTCAGGCGCGCTGTTAATGGTGAGGAATATTTCCCGGGCCTCCCTGATTTCCTCCCGGGTTCCCACCAGGTCACTGACCAGGATGCCGTCAACAGCAGAAACAAAACCATAAAGTTCTGTATCGTTTGCCTGTGACAGTTCAACGATAGCGTATCCTCCTGACTCGAGCAGGGGCAGGATAAGCATGGCGAGAGAGAAATACCTGCGGCTGCCTTTGGGGAGTGTATTCTGGCTGACGGCTGCAACCATGATGTGACGATCGGTATCTTCCGTACTGAGATACTCACAGGAAATATAGCGTACTGCCCCCAGACTGCGGGCAAACGTCCGGGGGTTTTTATGGCTTGCGGGCAGTGTTTTCCAGTCCATTCCGGCAAGAAATACATTCCGTCCTGCCGTCAGCGGAAACACCTGGCGCTCTGTCGGTGAAATATCCGTCACGATAGTCCTCCTTCTGCAAATCAGATGATATTGGGCGTGATCAGCACCACGAGAATGGTGTCGTCGTTTTCACTGTTGATCCCACCGCCAAGACCGAAGAATCCCGGTGTGCCGACACCCTGTTTTCCACTGCGACGCCCTGACTGCTGGAAGCCACTGATAATGACTGTCTGCCCGGATTTCAGGTCCACTGTCTGGTTGATGGTTTTCAGATCCACATTCGGCAGCTGGGCTTTGCTTCCACCACTCTCGTAATTCTCAATAACCGGTTTGTCGGAGAGACTCATGGAATAGAGCAGCTGCAGTGTCTGTGAGTCCGGGAGAATGAACGGCAGAAGGGTCATATTAAAACCGGTGGTGATGGTGGCCGCATTCAGGGAGGTGGATGAGCCGACATTGGCGGTGGTATCCGTCGTCACACTCTCAATGTAGCTCTGCTGATTGGCAATCTGCATCGGTACCGGGGTCAGGTTTTTGGTCACGGCGGAATTCCGGGTTACCACACTGACATCTCCCTGGGAAGAGAGTGCTTTCAGGAAGGCTTTTGAACCGGTGAGTTTCCCGTTCACAATGGAAACACCACCAGTGACGGTATCGCTGGCTGCACTGGTGAATGTGCTGCCGAGGCTCAGTCCCAGCGTTCTGTCGCTGAAGACTGCGTTCCAGTCGATACCTGCCTGCTCATTACGGGTTTTCCGGATACTCAGAATTTCCACATTCAGCACCACCTGGCGCTTCATTTCTTCATTGCGTTTTTCAATGAACGTCCGGACCGTTTCCAGTACCTGTGGGGTGTCCGTGACGGTGATAAAGCCCGTCGACATGAACATGCGACCAATCCCCGGCGTCAGCATTGATGAGACAGCATTTTTCACATCCTGATACAGCGCAGATTTCATATCCACGGTGGTGGTCTGGGTATTACTGGCATCACCAGAAATGGCATCCGATGCTGTTCCACCTGATGAGCCATTTGATGACATGGTACCGCTGACCACGGTGGCATTATAGGCAACCTGGCTGTCCATATAGGTCACCGGGAAGGTCCGGGTATCAAGATAATAGAACGTGATATGTGAACCATCATAACGCCAGGAAATCCCGAGACGGGAAGCGACCGCATTCAGCAGTGATGTCAGTCCTGAAGCCTTCAGTTCAGGAAGTGACGCCGTATTTCCCTGCAGGCGGGGAAGTGTCGTGTCAGAACTGCCTATGGCGGCCAGTGGAACCATACCGCCGGTATCCGGCGGTGGTACTGTGCCCTGGATTTGCTGCGTACTGCCGGAGGTGGTCACGCTCAGATACGCCTGTACATCAGGGGTGATCCTTACAGGAATATGACAGTTTTCCGAGATCCGCTGGGCCACCTGCTGAAGGGTGATGCTCTGCCGGGTGTTAATGATAATCGGACAGCCGGGCACCGCATTACCGGGGTTTTTATCCGTGACCGGACGGGGATTGATCCACTGACGTGGGGATTCCTTTACAACCGGTGTCCGGTTTCGCAGCTCAGCGATCATTTCCCGGGCCCGTTGTTGTTCAGCAACGGCGTCTTTTCTGGTGTTCTCTGCCTGTCGGAAACTGGTACAGCCCTGCAGCAGAGTGGCTGCAATCATAATAGCAAGAAGTTTTTTGTTCATAGATAAATCCGTGAGTTATTCAGAGTCCGGCCTAATTCATCCAGATGATGACCTGATCGGGGATCACAGCAGGGAGCGTGATGGAAATACGCCGCCCACGGGTGTCCAGGAGGCGACCGTTTTCCACTCTGGCAAGCAGGGCCGAATCACCACTTTGTTCCAGGAGGGCACCCATAAGGCCGGGTTTTTCTTTTGCCCAGACAAAAACGCGCTGCTGACTGATGAGGTGGCTGACGTTTTTCGTGGCGGGCAGACCGAGCTGTGCTGACGTGAGCTGACCACCGGCAGCACGTCGTTCAGGGTGCTGATACAGGTAATCGTTGATGGCATTCATATAACGAATAAAGTCTGCAGCCTGCTGTGTGATTTCAGCGGTCTGCTGATGGTGCACAGTACGGCTGAGGTGACTGTGGAACCAGAAATTACCAATGGCCATAATGACCATAATGAAACCCGTAACCCATCCCATAGGTTATTCCTGCGGGCGGTCTGTCACACGGAGCAGGCATTGTGCAGTGCTGGTCCGGGCATACAGCGGTTTTTCAGCCGGGGTATAGAGTGCAAAGAGCTGCTCCAGCGCCTGGCGGAAACTGCCGGTGAAAACCAGAGGGGCATCGATGCTGTAGTTGACAGGTGTTTCCCAGCGCAGTGTCCATGTGCCGTGCGGGCATTTTTCGGATGATGTCCAGCGGGCCAGTCCGTCTTTCAGGGTGGTCCCCTTTTCCATTTTCCACTGCCGTGGCGGTATGACCTTCTGCTGTGGTGGCACTACCGGTTTCGTGGCCACCGGGGCTGGCGTGGTTGTTCTGCTCTCTGGAGTTCCGGATGTCCCGGTGGTGGTCTGAGCCCGGGAAACGCTGACGGCAGGTGTCACTGGTGTCGGGCCTGCCGGCGTTGCGGTGCTGCCCCTGAACGGATTACGCGGTGTATCAGCAGCTTTCTGTGAACCCTGCGGTGCCGTGACGTCGACCGGCGGTGTTGCAGAGGTCGTGACAGTCAGTATTTTCCTGTTCCAGTCCATATGTCCGTAAAGCTGCTGGCCGGCCAGCAGCGCATTCAGTGCCCGGTGCCACTGGTCATTAACGGACCAGACGGGGAGGCGTTTGTTCAGTGCCGGTATGGCAGCGTTCTGTTGCCGGAACTGCCAGCCGGGTGGTAGCAACTGGCGTATCCAGTCACTGACGGAGCGCTGATGTGCCTCACGTAAATAAACGACGGATGACTGACCGGGTTTACCGGTCATAACCAGTGCGGGCAGCTGTGTGGCCTGAAGGAGCGGACGGGGAGGCAGTGCGGTACTCTGGCTGCTGACTGCGGTTGTGGGCGTCGCTGTTGTTGTCGGGCGGGGCGGCGTCACAGGGCGGGTCACCGGTGGCGGAAGCAGACGTTTTTGCGTATGGGCGATAATGGCAGCGCTTTCGCGAATTTGTCCGTCGACGAACACCAGAGCCGGAGGCGTGGTGTCAGGAACAGGCGTGGCATTAAATGCCGTACAGCCGCTGAGTAATGACGGCAGAAGGAGTGTAAGTGATTTCTTTTTCATAGAATAAATCCGGTATGTATCGGGTTACGGTATAAGACAGGTGGCTGGTAACAGGTCTTCAGATAAATATAATTTCATCAGGATATTGATGATGAACATTCATGTTCGGGGTGATTATGAAAACTAAAACATTCCGGTTCCGGAAATATAAAAAGAAAAACGTCCTGCTGCAAATGATAGTTTCCAGAAAACAAGTGATATTGTTTTTCAGAACTGGAACATTATTTTATTTCTTGCCTGTTATTGAAACATGCCGGTTATGATCTCCGAATGGCAGGTATCAATAAAATCACTTTTCCCCGATTGTGTGTCAAAGTCAACGTGGGTGAATCTGTGTACATCCTGCCATATGGTGAAACAGACAGGACAGGTAACAGGTAGTTTACCTTCAGCTATTTTTTCGCAGCTTTCAACCAGTTGCTGCGCCTTGTTGTATCTGACGTTATAGCCATTTGTGCAAAGCGTTTCATACCCATGAGCTCCTGTAACTATATGTGTGGCGATTCTTTCGTGGACTCTCCCATTAATTAATAATTGTTCACGTGTTGTGATTGTTCTCATGCCTGTTTCTCCATTGGTCATAACAGAAAATAATCTGCATTCCTGAAAAATATCGCGGTTGTGAAATATTTAATTTTTATCCCCTTTTATGGGAGATGAGAAGCAGGCTGTCAGGCTATAACTGAACGCGGTTTCTGGATTTTGGTGCTAATGTCACATCTTTCCATTCACAGCTGCTTCCGGGGATACGCTCTTTGCGTCGTATTATACGGGAGTTCTGACACACAATAATTAAGCCATTGTCTGCCGTCTGAAATGGCATTATAGCGATGTTTATATCTTCTGTTGCAGGAATATAACTGACTTTCTTTTCACATGTATTGGTGTATATGACAACTCTGAATTTTTCTGCGGACATTTTCAATCCTCCTTTAAACCAGAATATCCCGTGAGGGCATTCTTTGTGAAAAAGATGCCGGAAAAATTCCGGCACGGGGATTAAACCTGTTGTGGTTCTGAGTTATCCGGAGCGGTTACCGGTTCGCTGACATCCGGAACCTTTTCCGGGGCAGGCATGACCAGTGGACGTGTCAGGGCTGCCAGATAGGGTGCGTTATACGCGGTAAGTAACGTCAGTGTCATTTTTCCTCCTGTGGCAGGTCAGTCAAACAACATTATGGCGTGAAGCTTCCGCTTCTTTAATTGTCAGAAGAAGCATATCGTCAGTCATCAGAAGACAAGGGGATGTCTGCAGGAGGGGATGATAACAACAGAAGCCTCACGCCGGAATGCGCTTTATGACAACCGGAGAGGACGGATAATCAAAAATGGGACATCCACATCAGCAAACCGCGATTTGCGAAAAAAAGTCAGCGGAGAGTGGCTGCCGTTGTGGCTGTCCCGGTATTTCAGTGTAAAAGCAGACTGTTGTTCATGCCCCATTCCTCTTCCGCTAAACCTGAATGGCCCACATGAAGAATGCGTGACAGCATATTTCTGCCGCTGCCGTTCAGACTGCATTCGCGCCCGTGTGCGAGCATAAAACCTTCATCCCGGAATATCTCTTCAACCTCAGACGTGTTGATGGTGGCCGGATGGATTAATGAAAATGCCACCGGTCTGATCATTCTGCCCGTGGTGGAAAAGGTGTCCCCGGTGCTGTTCAGCTGCAGGATATGACGTTTCCCGGTCTGTGCGCGGGAAAGTGTCTCACTCAGTAACTGGTCATTCCATGCGCACGTGCCAATCTGCCATCCCAGACTCCTGCACGTGGCAAGCGCTGCTCGGAAGCGGTACAGGTCATACAGTGCTGCGTTGTGGCCACTTTCCAGCAGTGATTTCAGCGTGTTCTCTACCGGTATGTCCGTATTGGTGGCCAGCAGTTTGCGCAGGGCGGTGAACTCTTCAGGCATCCCCCTGAACTCACTCATCTGTCGGGCGGAATCAAGCCAGTTCAGCAGGAAGCGCCGGCGACGTCGTTCATTGTTGATGCTGTCCGGGGAGGTGGAGAGCGCTTCAAGCATATTCTCCAGTAACTGAATGACAGGGTTTTCCGGGGATTGAATGGTCATAACGATGTCCTGAAAAAAAATGCCCGGCAGCCGCTCTCCGTACACGCAGGTGTCACCGGTGCCGGGCATTGGGGAAAAGATGGGGAAAAAAAGCCCGGCCATAAAGGCCGGGAAAGTCGTCAAATGAAGACAGCAATTTTCATGTCAACGCTCCGTCATCAGATACCAGGTGCAGGAGCAGGGCGATCCTCGACTCCGGCAGAGGCTGGGCATCAAGCCGGAGGAGGTACTGGTAACGCGCTTTTGTCAGCCAGAGGGTGGATTTTGCCGGCAGGGATGTACTGTGCCAGATACCAGTTGCGTTGATGTAATTCACTGATATTCAAAATCCGGAACGCTCCGCGAAAATCGATCCCCGCAGGGGGGCTTCGATGTTGTTGTGAACGGCGAATACATAAAGCATGTGTCGGAAACAGCGGCTGACCCACGTTCAGCCTGGCCTGCAGTTCTGACAGGCACATGATTTACGCACTCTTGTAAGCCTTGTGGACAGTTTCGAGGCGGGCGAAAACCGACAACTCCTGCAAACAGGATTAATGGCTGGAAAATATATTACATAAGGATGTATCTGTGGCAAGAGCGAAGATAAGCAGTTGAATAGATCGTTATATTTGATAAGACAGAATATTATTCTGTATTTGATGTTGTGTGCGGGATATTAGATCGTTTAAAAAAATTCGGCGATCTCTTCTACTGGAAAAGAAGAAAAAAGCAGCATAAAAGATCGTTTGTGAAATTGTTCATTTTTTTGACACAGTTCAAAAAAACGACGCTTTTTAGGTGGTTAATGAGAGGCCAGGTAAATCAGAGAAATCGTGTCGGCTTTTCAAAGCGGTGGAAAAGGGGTATATTGCGGATCGTTATGCAGTGACTTTTGGGATCCTCACGATCCGGAAAGTCAGAAAACGGCAGGATGCGCCATAAGGCATTCAGGATGTATGGCAGAAACGACGGCTGTTTGCCGGGGCCGGAAGGCTGAAAAAAGTTTCAGAAGACCATAAAGGAAAACCCCCATAATCTTTCATCGAAACTTGGCGGAATCACTGAAAGATAATGGGGGCCTCACAGAATACGGGATAAGTATATATGAAACCGTGTCAGAGATTCAACCCTTCGCAGTGCATTAACGCACGGCATTCTGTTTCCGCCATAAGCGACAGCTTGTGGCGGCCCTGAACCAGACCTCATTTACTGAAAGCACATACCGTCAGGTAAAGAACCCGAATCCGGTCTTCACACCCCGTGAAGATGCCGGAACGCTGAAGTTCTGCGAAAAACTGATGGAAAAGGCCGTGGGCTTCACCTCCCGTTTTGATTTTGCCGCGCATGTGGCGTATGCACGTTCGCGCGGCCTGCGCCGGCGTATGCCGCCGGTGCTGCGCCGAAGGGCGATTGATGCGCTGCTGCAGGGGCTGTGTTTCCACTATGACCCGCTGGCCAACCGCGTGCAGTGCTCCATCACCACGCTGGCCATTGAGTGCGGACTGGCGACGGAGTCTGAGGCCGGGAAACTCTCCATCACCCGTGCCACCCGTGCCCTGAAGTTCCTGGCTGAGCTGGGGCTGATAACCTACCAGACGGAATACGACCCGACAATTGGCTGTAATATCCCGACCGACATCACGTTCACGCCGGCACTGTTTGCCTCACTCGATATCTCAGAAGAGGCAGTGGCTTCCGCACGCCGCAGCCGCGTGGAATGGGAAAACAGGCTGCGCAAAAAGCAGGGGCTGGATGCGCTGGGTATGGATGAACTGATAGCGAAAGCCTGGCGTTTTGTGCGCGAGCGTTTCCGCAGTTATCAGGCAGAGCTTAAGTCCCACGGCATGAAACGTGCCCGTGCGCGCCGCGATGCAGGCAGGACCCGTCAGGACATTGTCACCCTGGTGAAACGGCAGCTGACACGTGAAATCGCGGAAGGGTGTTTCCGCGGAAGCCTGGAGGCCGTGAAGCGCGAAATCGACCGTCGCGTGAAGGAACGCATGATAATGTCGCGGAACAACAACTACACACGGCTGGCCACTGCCTCACCCTGAGTTTGACCTCATCTGAATAATCCGGCCTGCGCCGGAGGCTTCCGCACGTCTGAAGCCCGGCGACGCACAAAAAAGCAGCACAGCACACAAAAAACAGCCTCATCATCTGCCTTCCGGCTCGCCTTGCTCCCCCTGTTTTTCACGCAAAACACGTCTCACAGACGGGGAATTCTGTTTATCCACATTTAACTGCAAGGGACTTCTCCGTAAGGTTACAACCGTTCATGCTATAAAGCGCCAGCCGCAGGCGTTACAGGGTGCAATGTTTCTTTTAAACCCCAGTACTCTATTTCCTTTAAACTACTTAATTACTTCCATTTAAAAAGAAAACCTGTTCAGTGCCTGTCCTGTGGACAGACAAATATGCACCTCCCACGCTAACGCGCGGGCCCCGAACCTCATCGTTCTGAAACCACAACAAAAAGACATCAGGAATAAAAACACAACACAAACGCAGCACCGTGCCCACCCCTCATAACTGAAAAGCGAGGCCGCCCCCGCCCGAAGGGCGGGAACAACATCGCTTTTAATTATGAATGTTGTAACTAAGAATCCTCATCGCTGTCAGTCTTCTGGCTGGAAGTCCTCAGTACACGCTCGTAAGCGGCCCTGACGGCCCGCTAACGCGGAGATACGCCCCGACTTCGGGTAAACCCTCGTCGGGACCACTCCGACCGCGCACAGAAGCTCTGTCATGGCTGAAAACGGGTATGGCTTAGCAGGGCTGGGGATGGGTAAGGTGAAATCTATCAATCAGTACCGGCTGACGCCGGGCTTCGGCGGTTTTGTTTCTGTGCCATATGTAACAACGGAGTGCCGCCTTACATGCGCTGACGCGCATTATTTGCCTTGTTTCGTCTGAAAGTAATCACTATGATTAAATATGATTAACAGCTAATCGGATATGCAAATGAAAAACAATACCGCACAGGCAACAAAAGTAATTACCGCGCATGTGCCATTACCTATGGCTGATAAAGTCGACC
>PPYE01294203.1_pt1 | contig 15502 bp, 14 predicted proteins | sample 1559881 | NCBI WGS metagenome assembly PPYE01 (sample SAMN08240022, study PRJNA423297) | Human gut metagenome, whole genome shotgun sequencing project. | reverse complement strand
TCCAGCGCATCCGTTGCTTCCTGGAGCCTTAAGCCGGCACAATCAACAAGGCCTATCACTGGCGCACCCATCTTCATTGCCATATCGTAGATATTCGCAATCTTCTTAGCATGCATCTCGCCGATCGCACCGCCTAATACGGATGCATCCTGGCTGTACACATACACCAAATTCCCATCAATCACTCCATAGCCGGTTATTACGCCGTCAGCCGGAGTTTCTTTTTGTTGCATGTTGAAATCAGTATTTCTGGCAGTTACTGCCCCGCCGATCTCAACAAAGCTGCCTGCATCAAGCAAAGAACTGATTCTTGCGCCTGCTGCATTTTCTGTTGCCATGTTGCCCATAGTCTAGCCCTCCATTTTCTTACATATTTTAAATAGGTTTTTACCAAATATTTTAAAAGTAAAACCAAATTTTTGCCAATTATATTATATCTATTTTTATAAGAAACTGCAATAGTTATTGCTTATTTTTTGTTAAAAAATTGACGTTCCTCTTTCTCCACAACTTTTCGTCAGAACCGTATATATAGCCCTCCTTTATCCCAAAATATATTAGACCCACAAAAACACTTACAGATTTGGAGGATAATAATGGAAACTGCAGTTGGCAAAAAGAAACGGCCCCTTGGCATCTACGTATGTGCCATAGGCTTTACATTCGAACGCTGCGCGTTCTATACAGTCAAATATCTCCTGGCAATCTAGATTGCCACCAATGCCGCTGGAGGCGGCCTGGGACTTACAGATGCAGATGCCTCCCTTGTGGCTGCACTCTTCGTGGCCTTCACTTAGGCCAGTGCTCCCTTCTTTGGATCGTTCTGGTATCCCTTCTGATGTCCATCGGTGAGATGGTATTCTCGCCACTTGGGAATTCCTTTATCACCATGCTGGCGCCGGCCAAAGTCATAGGCGCGCTTCTCGGATTCTGGCCAATTGCCGTATTTTTCGCGACGCTGATCTATCCGAAGCTCTATGCGTACCTTAAGACCGTTCCCTTCCAGATCGGATATGGGATCGTGGCTGCCATCGTCATTGTGATGGGAATCATCCTCTGGCTATTAAGCGGCAGGCTCGATCAGCTGGCTAAGGCAGAATAAAGCGTTATCCATTGACTACACAGAAAAAAGGCCGTTAAGCGGCCTTTTTATTTTCGCTATTTCTGGTTTCGAAACTGCATAGGAGTCATATTGTATGCTTTCTTAAACAGGCGGTTAAAATGTTCCACGTTCTGGTAGCCCACGGACAGCGCGATATTTTCTACCGTCATGTTGCTGCTCTTTAACAACGCTTTCGCCTTCTTCATCCGGATCTTCTTTACCAATTCGCCAAATGTCATTCCTGATTTTTCCTTGATGTATTTTGACAGATATGGCTTTGACAGGAAGAACTTCTCCGCAAGGTCATCCAGGGTAATGTCAATATAATTTGCCTGGATATAGTTCATGATCTCAATCATTCTCGCATCCTTGCAGGCATCTGCATTTCCAATCTCCTCGATCTTATTCACCGCCACGATCAGCGCTTCAATGGATGCCCGAATGATATCGGCATCTATTCCTACTCCCCAGAAGGTCTTGCCTTTGCAGATAATGCCCACATAAGCCACTGCCTTGGAGGAAGAGCCTTTTGTCAAGGAGTGTTCCTCGTAGAATGTCAGTTCATAACTGATATTAAAGTACTGCTTGATGGCGTTGCTTACTGCGTCCAGGCGTCCATTTCCCATGGCAGTAATGGCTCTGCTCTCCCCTCCATGGTTGATCGTAACTTCCGCCGTAATGCCATCCAGCTGCTGGAAGTGACATTCATCAATATGGAACACCGGCTTTGTATTAATGTAATTGTCAGAGAATATCTGGTATACCCATTCTGGGGCAAGTTCCTTATGCGCCTTGTCGGATACATCTTTTACAAGATATCCTACCTCCTCGCGCATCTGCTGCGGGAGATTGATTCCATGGCTCTGCTTCAGGATGTAGTTCACGCCGCCTTTTCCAGACTGGCTATTAATACGGATGACGTCGGAATCGTATTTTCTCCCCACATCCTGCGGATCGATCGGAAGATACGGAACCGTCCATTTGTCACGCCGCTTATCCTCTCTCCATGCCATTCCCTTGGCGATGGCATCCTGGTGGGAGCCGGAGAATGCGGTAAATACCAAGTCTCCCGCATAAGGCTGCCGTTCATATACATGCATGCGGGTCAGCCGTTCATAGGTCTCCCGGATGCGTTTCATATCCGAGAAATCGAGTCCGGGATCCACGCCGTGGGAATACATATTAAGAGCCAGCGTTACGATATCCACGTTTCCGGTCCGTTCGCCGTTGCCGAACAAGGTCCCTTCGATCCGGTCCGCTCCTGCCAGAATACCAAGTTCCGCAGTCGCGACGCCGCAGCCCCTGTCATTATGCGGATGCAGGCAGAGAATCACGTTGTCGCGGTAATTCAGATTCTTATCCACATATTCCAGCTGGCAGGCAAACACATGCGGCATCGCATTCTCGACCGTCGTCGGAATATTGATGATCGCCTTATTATCTGCCGTAGGCTTCCATACATCCAGCACCGCATTGCAGACATCCACCGCATAGTCGACTTCCGTACCCGGAAAACTCTCCGGGCTGTACTGGAAGGTGAAGTTCCCATCCGTCTCGGATGCAAGTTCCAGCAGCAGTTTTGCGCCGTCCACCGCGATCTTCTTAATCTCTTCTTTGCTCTTTTTAAATACCTGCTCTCTCTGAGCTACGGACGTGGAGTTATATAAATGGATGACCGCATGGGGCGCTCCCTTGACCGCTTCAAAGGTTTCTCATTGGCTCTATCAAAGCCTGGTTGCCATCCCGCAAGTCTACGCTGCACCAGATCGGCGGCTTCTCTATAGAGTCCTTCCTTGCCCAAGCGTAAGTAGCAACCGGAGGCATAAAATACGATTTCTCATACTTCTGATAATTTTTCATGTGATTTTCCTCTCCTTCTATCATTATTTTGAATAATAATCATCAATTTTATTGTCGTTTTTTAATACCCCCTTATCCTAACATATGAATAAGAAAAAGGAAAGTGACATTTTTAATCACTTTCCTTGATCTATTTTATTCCGTTTTCTCTGCTGCTTAATTGGCTTCCAGCGAACGTTTCTTTGTAATGGTTACCTTCTCCTCGTAGCAGCTGAAGATATCCTCTACCCGATCCTTCTTAAGTTTTGGCGTTACTACGCTGACCACCGGCACTACCACCAGTCCTGCGATCATAGCGATGGCCCCTGCATTGATTGGGGATGCAATATAGTGCAGGAACATATTGGATACGGTAATGCCTACGCCGGCAATAAAACTGGCCCATACCGCAGCCCTTGTCACACCCCTCCAGTACAGTCCATACAGGAACGGCGCAAGGAACGCGCCAGCCAAAGCCCCCCATGAGATCCCCATCAGCTGGGCGATAAAGGTTGGCGGATCCAATGCGATCACTACGGAAACCACAATGAAGAATACGATCAGCACCTGCATGGTCCGCACTTGCTTCTTCTCGCTCATATCCTTGATCACATTATCCTTCAGGAAGTCCAGCGTAAGCGTAGAGCTGGACGTCAGTACCAGGGATGCCAGCGTGGACATCGAAGCCGACAGCACCAGCACCACGACGATGCCGATCAGAATATCCGGCAGGGATGACAGCATATGTGGGATAATCCTGTCAAACACCACATTCCCTGTCTCATCATAGATCGCCTTGCCGTCAAACAGGCGTCCAAATCCTCCCAGAAAGTAACTTCCACCGGCAACCACACAGGCAAATAGAGTCGAGATCACCGTTCCGGTATTGATCGCCTTCTCGTCCTTAATGGCATAGAATTTCCCGATCATCTGAGGAAGTCCCCAGGTACCCAGGGAAGTAAGTATCACCACGCCCAGCAGGTTCAGAGGATCTGGTCCGAAAAAAGAAGTAAATGCGCCCGGCTGTCCCATGGTGACCGGAACATCGCTGGGAAGTTCCGCCATCTTCCTTACCGCCTCGATGAAGCCTCCCTGCCCGCTAAGCACGGCGGCAATCACAGCCACAATGCCAATCAGCATAATGATTCCTTGTATAAAATCGTTGATCGCCGTAGCCATGTATCCTCCAAGAATTACATAAATCCCTGTAAATACGGCCATTACTACTACGCAGTATGTATAAGGTATGTCAAAGGCCATCTCAAACAATCTGGAGAGCCCGTTATAGATAGATGCCGTGTAAGGCACCAGGAACACGAATACGATGGCGGACGCCATAATTTTAAGCGCCTTGCTTCCATATCTTTCACCAAAGAAGTCCGGCATCGTCTTAGACTTCAGGTGCTGGCTCATAACCTTAGTACGGCGCCCCAGCACGACCCACGCCAGCAGACTCCCCAGCACGGCATTCCCAATCCCAATCCAGGTAGATGCCAAGCCATACTTCCATCCAAACTGTCCGGCATATCCGACAAACACAACCGCAGAGAAATATGAGGTACCATAAGCAAATGCTGTGAGCCACGGCCCAACAGAACGCCCTCCCAGCACGAATCCGTCTACGCTTCTTGCATGCTTCCTTGAATAAAGCCCTACCGCCACCATAACAACAAAAAATACAATCAGCAGCATCAACTTAATACCCATAATCTTTCCCTCACCTTTCATTCCAGTCTATTCGTCGCTTTAAACCGTTGCGCTTTAAAGCACTAAAGTTTAATGCCTACTTAGAATACCACACCCCAATCCCCCCTGTCAATACCAAATTAACTATTCTCCTCAGATTTCCTCCAATTGAATTTCCTGGAGGCTGTAGAGGTCAGGTCTTAGGCCAAAATATTACTTCATCTTCTCCACCCGCTCCTGGATCGTCTTATTGAAATTCTCCACCCTGCGGCTGTAAGTATCATTCATAAACTTGGAATTCAGCATAAAGTCCGCGGTAGCCAGGTTGTTGGCAATCGGGATGTCATATACGACTGCGATTCTAAGCAGAGCCTTGACATCCGGGTCGTGAGGCTGGGCCTCAAGAGGATCCCACAGGAAGATCATGAAGTCAATCTGGCCTTCCACGATCTTGGCGCCAATCTGCTGGTCGCCGCCCAGCGGGCCGCTGTTGTATCCTTTGACCGGGAGGCCTGTCCTCTCCGCGATCAGTCTGGCCGTGGTGCCGGTTCCGCACAGAAAGTGGCTTTTTAGCACATCCTTATTCTTGTCGCACCAGTCTACCAGTTCCTTTTTCTTGCCATCGTGGGCTACCAGTGCAATATGCTTTGCTTTGCCTATTTCAAATGTTACATAATTATCTTCTAACATGTTATCACTCCTTTCATCGTGTACGTCTCTATCTTACTATACTTTCCCGGGCATTACAAGAACAGCACCTCTTAGGCCTGGGATTCCTCATAGTATTTCATCAGGGCCTGGGTGCCCAGATCCCCGTAGCCTTCTGCCTCCAGTTCTTCATAGTTGGCCAGCACCTGGCTTAATACATCCAGGCTTAACTCGCTCATATTGGCTTCTGTAAGAGCCAGCTTCATATCTTTGATAAAATGCTTCATGAAGAAGCCTGGCGCATAATCCTCAGCCAGTATCTTCGGTCCGAAGATATCCAGCTGCTTGCTTCCCGCCGCCCCTGTAGAGACGGATCTAAGGACGGTTGGAAGATCCAGCCCCTTGGCTTTTGCATAGGTAATAGCCTCGCACACGCCGGAAAGGGTTCCCGCAATCATGATCTGATTGGCAAGTTTGGCATGTTGGCCGCAGCCCGCCTCTCCTTGATAGTTGATATTCGTGCCCATTGCCTCAAATAAGGGCCGGCAGGCTTCGTAATCTTCCCTCCGGCCGCCTGCCAATATGGACAAGGTTCCGGCCTTTGCTCCGGTATCCCCGCCGGTTACCGGGGCATCCAGCACATGGAATCCCTTTTTCGTCCCTGCTTCATATATCTTCTGCGCCAGCATCGGGCTGGTGGTCGTCATATCAATCAGGTAGGTCCCTTCCCTCGCGCTGTCTAAGATATTGCCTTCGTCAAAATAGACTTCTTCCACATCTTTCGGGAATCCGACTATGGTAATCACTGCCTCGCAATCTTTAACACATTCGCTGATCGATTCATGAAAGGCTGCCCCTTCGCTGATTACATCTTCCACCTTTGACTTGGTGCGGGCATAGATATGCAGTTCAAAGCCTGCCTTCATCAAATTTCTCACCATAGACTTGCCCATAATGCCTACGCCGATAAATCCTATTTTCTTCATCTGATATCCTCCTGTCCGAAAGGACGCTTATCTTATATCTTCTCCACTACTTCTCCCTGCTTCTTGTATATGCTCCCGGCCGGAACGTAGCCTCTTACGCTGGAAAGCGGATAGATATTGGTGCACTTCCCGACCACGCTTCCCGGATTGAGGACGGTTCCGCATCCGACTTCCACCTCATCCCCCAGCATAGCCCCGAATTTCTTGATTCCCGTCTCGATATTTCCATCCGGAGTCTTTAGAACCACCAGTTTCTTGTCTGATTTTACATTGGATGTGATGGAGCCTGCGCCCATATGGGCCTTATATCCCAGAATGGAATCTCCTACATAATTATAATGGGGAACCTGCACCTTATTGAACAGGACCACATTCTTAAGTTCTGTAGAATTTCCCACAACGGCGCCTTCGCCGACAATGGCATTTCCACGGATAAAAGCGCAATGCCTGACTTCCGCGTCCTTGCCGATGATTGCCGGGCCATGGATATATGCAGACTCAAATACCTTGGCTGACTTGGCGATCCACACATCTTCTCCCACCTTGTCGTATTCATCTTCCGGCAGGGCGGCCCCCAGTTCCAGGATGAAGCTGCTGATCTTCGGAAGCACCTCCCAGGGATACTCTACCCCTTCAAACAAGTCCTTTGCGATGGTTTCCTCAAGTGTGTACAAGCTGGCTACTGTTAATTCCTTCATGCTGCTTTTGTCTCCTCTCTGCTATTTAGATTCTTTCTTTGCTGCCTTCTTTGCCTGCTCCGGCTTCTTGTAAAACTGCGCGGTCCTGTCGTAGCAGGAGCGCAGCTGGCTCTGGTTATACAGGTCCTTGACCCCCTGGGTCCTGCTTACGATAAAATGCCTGAGTTTTTCCATATATTCATCCGGCGTGATCTCTCCTTCTGCAACGTATGTAAGCCCTTTCTCCCAACTGGCTGTCAGTTCCGGGTTCAGAAGCGACCGAATGGAGTTCTCCACCACGTCAAAGATCATCTCTCCCAGCATGGTAGGCGTCACAATCTGCGTCTTCTTATTCAAGGCAAGATATTTGTTATGGAAGAGTTTCTTTAAGATCTCGCCTCTGGTGGCGCTGGTTCCGATGCCGCTTCCTTTGATCTGGGCGCGCAGTTCCTCATCCTCGATCAGCTGCCCCGCATTCTCCATTGCCAGAATCAGCGATCCTGAATTGTAACGCTTCGGCGGCGACGTCTTCCCTTCTTTAATATCTAATGACTGGACCTGGAGAATCATGCCCTTTTTTAGGGCCTGTATTTTCTCAAAAAATGCCGTGTCCGTATCCTTTTCTCCGTTTTCCTCTTCTGCCTCCGCCGCGCTTTTCTTTGCCTGGGGAAGTCCTGCCACTTTCAGGTATCCTTCTTCTGCCAGCACCTTAAAATTGGAGAAAAAGGATTCTTCCTTGATCCCGATCACAATGGCCACCTTCTGATAGACGGCCGGAGGATAGAAGATGCAAAGGAAACGCTTCACGACTACGTCATAGACCTGGCTGGCCAGATGGTTCAGAGAGCCCAGGGCATTAATGCCCTGGCCCGTAGGAATGATCGCGTAATGGTCGGTAATCTGCTTATCATTGACATATCTGGTCTTTTCAAGGCCCTTGTGGCTTCCCAGGGCCACAATATCCTGAAGGAACGGTACGGCCGGCCCATACTTCATAAGCCCATTCAGATTCTTATGGATCTCTTTTGCCACTGCCGTTGACAAGACTCTGGCATCCGTCCTGGGATAGGTGACCAGTTTCTTCTCGTACAATTCCTGTACGATGCGAAGCGTCTCGTCCGGACTGATCTTAAAACGCTTGGAACATTCATTCTGAAGCTCCGCCAGGTTAAATAAAAGCGGCGGGTTCTTCTTTTCCTTCTTCTTCTCAATGGATACGATCTGGCACTGGATGGGCTTCGGATCACTCAGATACGTGATCAGCTGTTCTGCTTTCTCCCGTTCTTTAAAGCCGTTTTCTTTGTAGAGGTCAAACGATTCAAACCATTTTGATCCCTTTACGGCCCTCCATTCTCCCTCAAAACTCTGCCCCGTCTCGCCAATCGTGCTGATCACCCGGTAGAATGGCGTCTCCACGAATTCTCTGATCTCCCGCTCTCTTCTGACCACCATGCCAAGGACGCAGGTCATGACCCGGCCCACAGAGACGACGGAATAATTGGTATGAAGATAATTGGAAATGCTGTTCCCATACTTCAAGGTAAGGAGCCTTGAAAAATTAATTCCCATCAGGTAATCTTCCTTTGCCCTCAGATATGCGGAAGCTGAAAGATTATCATATTCATCCAGGTTTTTTGCCTCCCGGATTCCCCTTAATATCTCCTCCTCGGTCTGAGAGTCGATCCAGACTCTCCTTCGCTCTTTACCATGGACTCCTGCCTGCTGCTCCACCAGACGGTAGATATACTCTCCCTCTCGTCCCGAGTCGGTGCACACGTAGATGGTGTCCACGTCTTCCCTGTTTAAAAGTCCGGCAACGATCCGAAACTGCTTGGACACTGCCGGAATCACTTCATATTTGAATTCCTCCGGTATAAAAGGCAGAGTCTCCAAACTCCACCTTTTCAGATTTGCATCATATTCTTCCGGATAGCTCATCGTTACCAGATGCCCTACGCACCAGGTAATGATGGCTTCCTCTGACTCCAGGTATCCGTCTGCCCTTCTTGTCTTTATCTTCAGTGCCTTGGCAAATTCCTGTGCCACACTGGGTTTCTCAGCAATATAAAGTGATTTCCCCATAAATATAATCTAACTCCTTTATCTCTTAAAGAACGCTCTGAGCCACGCTCCAATCGACTTTTCCTTTACAGGCGCGCTTCGCTTTGCGTGGATTGCTTCTTCCATGAACACTGCCTGCGAATCGATTGGCGGCTTTTCCTCGTCTTTCTTGCAAAACGTGCCGTCGCTTTGAAGCACTCTTGCCTTCACATTGTCACTAAGCATGACCCTCATATAGTGGTTGATCTGGCGCCTGATAGTCTCATCAAGCACCGGGCATGCCACTTCGACGCGTTTCTCCGTATTTCTCGTCATCATGTCCGCAGAACCGATATAGATCTTCTGCTCTACGCCAGTACCGAAACTGAAGATACGCGGATGTTCCAGAAAGCGTCCTACCACGCTCATGACTCTTAAGTTGTCCGTGTATCCCGGTACTCCTGGAAGTATACAGCAGATTCCCCTTACAATCAAGTCTACTTTTACTCCCGCCTGGGATGCCCTTGCCAATTTCTCAATAAAATCCACATCCGTCAGCGAATTCATCTTCATCACGATACGGCCGGACGTTCCCTTGCGGATCTCCTCGTCCATAAGATAGAGCACCTTCTGCTTCAGGCTTGTGGGCGACACGATCAGGTGATCATAGATTCCATTCAGGTTGCCTATGGACATATTCTTGAAGAATTCCGCCGCATCCTTTCCGATCGTCTTGCTGCCCGTCATCAGGCACAGGTCCGTATAAAGAGCCGCCGTCTTCTCATTATAATTGCCGGTACCTATTTGGGTGATATACTGGATCTCATTCCGGTTGCGGTATGTGATCAGACAGATCTTTGAATGCACCTTATATCCCTCAAATCCATAGATGACCCTGCATCCTGCCTCCTCCATCCGCTCAGACCAGTCGATGTTATTCTGCTCGTCGAATCTTGCCCGAAGCTCGATCAGCACCGTCACCTCTTTTCCATTCTCTGCCGCGGCACATAGATATTCTACCAGCCTGGCCTTCTTAGCCAGCCGGTATATGGTAATCTTGATGGTCAGCACATTCGGATCTGTGGACGCCTCCTTGATCAGGCGCAGGAAGGGATTCATGCTCTCATACGGATAGAACAGCAGGATATCGTTCTTTTTCACCTGCTTCATGACGCTGCCTTCCTGCACATGGGCGGAATTCTGTGGTGAAAATGGGGAATAGATCAGGGAGCGCTTCATGGAATCCGGCAGATTCCCGCTGATCGCAAACACATAATCCAGCTTCATCGGCATCTTGGTCCTGAACACCTGGTTCGGCTTGATGTTGAACTTGTCGCAGAAATACTTTTCCATATCCGGGCTGAACTTTTCTGCCACCTCCAGACGCACCACCGCCATCCTGCGGCGCTTATGCAGCGTCTCCTTCATAAGATAGCGGAAGTCGTCGCTGACTTCCAGCGCTTCATCGTCCGGCGCGATATCCGCATTCCTGGTTACGCAGATGTAATTGACATCCGACACTTCATACTGTCCGAACACGATATCTACGTATTCCATCAGTACTTTTTCCATACGGATATAACGGATATCATGGCCCGGAAGATAGAGGATATCGGAGACAAATTCGGGTACCGGGACGATGCCAAGCATCGTCTTTTCCTTGGTCTTGTCCTTATATCTGAGGCTGGCGGTCACATACAGCGCCTTATTGAGCAGGTGGGGAAACGGATGGTTCGCATCCACGATCTGCGGAGATAGAATGGGAAGAATCTGCTCCTTAAAGTATTTTTTCACGTATTTCTTCTCGGACTGCTCCAGTTCTTTAAAATCCAGTCCGCATACGCCATATGGATGCAGCTGCTTCTTAATGTCTGCATAAGTCTTGTCCCGCTCTTTGTAGAGAGGGGCTACTGCTTCGAATATCTTATCCAGCTGCTCCCTTGGAGTCATGCCGGAACGGCTGTCCACTGTGTTCGCATCCGTCTGCGCCATGTCGAATAGGCTTCCGACGCGGATCATAAAGAATTCATCCAGATTACTGGTGAATATCGCGACAAATTTCATCCGCTCCAGAAGCGGAACTGTCGGATCCTGCGCCTCCTCCAGAACCCTCTGGTTGAACTTAAGCCATGACAGTTCCCTGTTCTGCGTATAGTTTAAGATATCTTCCTTCATAATTTACACCCTCTTTTCCTATCATCTCATTCGTATGCCTCTATCATACCAGACAACAGGCTCTCCTTTATTAGATATAAGTTAAACTTTGGTAAATCCTTCAAAAATTTAGTCTGCGCATAATCTTTGTTTTATTTTAACACTAACCGGCATTGTTGAAAAGGGAAAAAGGAACCCGGATGCCTGCGCAAAAGGCCTCGGATTCCTTCTTTCTCTATCTTTATTTGCTCTTGATATATCCCTTTGACGTCAAAGCCTCTGCGCAGAGCACTGCGCCGCCTGCCGCGCCGCGGACTGTATTATGGGAAAGGCCGATAAACTTGTAGTCATAGATCGTGTCTTCCCTGAGACGTCCGATAGACACTCCCATGCCGTTCTCATAGTCTACATCCAGCGTAACCTGCGGACGGTTATCTTCCTCCATATAGCGCACGAACTGCTTGGGTGCGCTTGGAAGATCGGCCTCTTGCGGAAATCCCTTATAACTCGTCAATTTCTCAATCAGCTGCTCTTTGGTCGGCTTCTTCTCGAAGTTAATGAACACGGCAGCCGTATGTCCGTTCAATACAGGAACCCGGATACACTGGCAGGTAATCTTTGGAAGCTGTGCTTTTACGATCTGGCCATCCTCTACTTTGCCAAGTACGCGAAGCGGCTCCTGCTCGCTTTTTTCTTCTTCTCCGCCAATAAATGGGATGATATTCTCTACCATCTCCGGCCAGTCCTTAAATGTCTTTCCGGCTCCCGAGATTGCTTGATAGGTAGTGGCAACCACCTCCTTGGGGCCAAATTCCTTCCATGCAGCAAGACATGGGGTATAACTCTGGATGGAGCAGTTTGGCTTGACTGCGATGAAGCCGCGCTCTGTTCCCAGACGCTTCTTCTGAGACTCGATCACATCAAAATGCTCCACGTTAATCTCCGGCACTACCATCGGAACGTCTGGCGTCCAGCGGTGAGCACTGTTGTTAGATACGACAGGGGTCTCTGTCCTGGCATAGGCTTCCTCAATTGCCTTGATCTCTTCCTTGGTCATGTCAACGGCGCTAAATACAAAGTCAACCGTTTCCGCCACCTTTTCCACTTCATTTACATTCAGGACAATCAGGCTTTTAACGCCTTCCGGCATCGGAGTATCCATCTTCCAGCGTCCGCCTACGGCCTCTTCATAAGTCTTTCCTGCTGATCTCGGGCTTGCAGCCACCGTAACGACTTCAAACCATGGATGGTTTTCTAGCAATGAGATAAAACGCTGTCCAACCATACCTGTTGCTCCTAAGATACCTACTTTTAATTTCTTTTCCATTGTCAATGTCTCCTTATCTTAATATTCCTCCATGTACTTTTTATACATGGCCAGTGTCTCTTCCATTGCCATCCTTCCCGGCGCCCCGGTCGTGATTCTCTTGTTCACGCAGGTCTCCAGGCTGATCGCATCGTATATATCTTTTTCAAAGGCCGGACAGATCTTCTGGTACTCTTCCAGAGGGAGTTCATCCAGCGCGATCTTTTTGTCAATGCATGTCAGTACCAACTGTCCTACAATGCCGTGGGCATCCCTGAAAGGCATCCCGTGATTCACCAGGTAATCAGCGGCATCCGTCGCATTGGTGAACCCATGTCTTGCACTGTCCTTCATGCGCGCTTTATTAAACTGCATGCTCCTTAGCATCCCCGCAAATAATGTCAGGCACCCCTTCGCAGTGTCTATTGCGTCGAACGCCCATTCCTTATCTTCCTGCATATCCTTATTATATGCCAGCGGAATTCCTTTCATAGTCGTAAGAAGCGCATTCAAGGCCCCGTATACCCGGCCGGTCTTGCCGCGGACCAGTTCCGCGATATCCGGGTTCTTCTTCTGGGGCATGATGCTGCTTCCCGTGCTGTAAGCATCATCAATCTCTACAAACTGGTATTCATTGGAATTCCAGATGATCACTTCCTCCGAGAATCTGCTTAAGTGCATCATAATGATGGAAAGGGACGACAGCAGTTCCAGAAGATAGTCCCTGTCGGACACTCCGTCCATGCTGTTTAGCGTAGGGCCTTCAAATCCCAGAAGCCTTGCCGTATATTCCCGGTCCAGCGGATATGTAGTCCCTGCCAGCGCGCCTGAGCCCAGCGGACACGTATTCATCCTCCGGTACAGGTCTGTCAGCCTTTCATGGTCTCTTTTGAACATCTCGAAGTATGCCCCCATATGATGGGCCAGCGTAATCGGCTGAGCCTTCTGCAGATGGGTAAATCCCGGCATGTAGGTATCAATATTCTCTTCCATAATGGTCAGGATTGCGAGCAGTATCTCTTCCACCAGATTATCCAGCATATGTACTTCATCTCTTATATAAAGCTTCATATCAAGAGCCACCTGGTCGTTCCTGCTCCTTCCGGTATGCAGCTTCTTGCCAGGCTCGCCAATCCGGTCGATCAAGGTAGCCTCCACAAAACTGTGGATGTCCTCATATTTGTCTGATATGACGAGTTTGCCCTGCCCCACGTCATCCAGGATGCCTTCCAGTCCCTCGATGATCTTTTCCTTCTCGATATCCGTAAGGATCCCTTGTCTCGCAAGCATCATCACATGCGCGATGCTGCCCCGGATATCCTGTGCATAAAATCTCTTGTCAAATGATATTGATGCATTAAAATTGTATACTAACTGGTCTGTTTCTTTTGTGAAACGACCTCCCCACAACTGTGCCATATGGATTTTCTTCCTTTCGTATTGAATCGTTGTCTACGATTTTATCATATTTCTGCATAAAATCAAACAATTATTGCATTATTTTACATTTCTTATGGAAAACTCGCATCCGCAGTAGTCCTGCCTGTAGAGTCCGAATTCCTTCGACAACTCGATGGAACGCTTATATCCGTTCCTTTTTTTGAAGTCTGACTGCAGGTATTTCACACCGTATTCATTCGCAAGCCTGGTTCCGATCTCGTTTAAACGGTCTGCATTCTTAAGCGGGCTGATGCTCAGCGTAGTCGTATAATATTCAAATCCGCCTTCTTTTGCAATCTTTGCCGCTTCCCGAAGTCTTAGCTCGTAGCACTTCAGACAGCGCTCGCCGCCTTCTTTCAGATGTTCCATTCCCCTTGCCATCTCGTAAAACCGTTCCTTATCATAGTGCCCGGCAATAAATAATACCGGACGCTTCACCTTCATCTCGCCGATCAGCATCTGCTGCTCCAGTATCCTCTTGGTATATTCGCTCTCTGGAAATATATTGGGATTATAATAGAAAACCGTGATATTAAAATAGTCGCTCAGATATTCCAGCACATAACTGCTGCAAGGCGCGCAGCAGCTGTGCAGCAATAGGCTTGGCACTTTCTCTTCCTTTTTCAGGCGTTCGATCAGCCTGTCCAGTTCCTTCTGATAATTCATCCTGCCCCATCCCCTTGATAGTTCTTGGTGTTGTACTTATGAATTATAACTTCTTCTTACTATTCTGACAAGTGCAATCCGTCACTAATTCCCCATATCCACATAAAATAGTATATAGTCATTACAGGAGGTTCCTATGGAACAAGTATTAGAATTAAAACATATCCATTACGCCTACCATAGCCTGGAAGGAGAAACGCCTGCTCTTATCGACATCTCCTTTGCATTGAACAAAGGGGAGTTTGTATCCATAGTAGGACCTTCCGGCTGTGGCAAATCTACACTTCTTTCTCTGATCGCAGGGTTGATCACTCCGGAAAAAGGCCTGATAAAAATTAATGGCAAGTACTTAAGAGAGAGTACCACGAATGTAGGATATATGCTTCAGCATGACGAACTCTTTGAATGGCGCACGATCTACAACAACGTAGTACTGGGGCTTGAAGTACAACACATGCTCACGGCCAGAACCCGGCAGCGTGCCCATGAACTTCTGAATGTCTATGGCTTGAGCCAGTTCGAGAATGCCCGCCCGTCCGAACTGTCCGGCGGCATGCGCCAAAGGGCCGCTCTCATCCGGACGCTGGTTCTGGAGCCTGACCTTCTGCTTCTGGATGAGCCTTTCTCTGCCCTGGATTATCAAACCCGGCTGAATGTAGGCGATGACATCGGACAGATCCTCCGCCAGGAGAAGAAGTCTGCCTTGCTGGTGACTCATGACTTGTCGGAGGCAATCTCTCTGGCTGACAGAGTCATCGTCTTATCGGGCCGGCCGGCTACCATCAGGCAGACGATCCCGCTCATATTCGATCTGGATTCCGATACGCCCCTGAACCGCAGGAACGCTCCGGAATTCAAGACCTATTTCAATCTCATCTGGAAGGAGCTGAACACCAATGAGTGACCTATCTGCAGGACAGAAAAAATACCTTCTCCAGCATAAGAAGCATAAAAGAAT
>PPYE01740524.1_pt1 | contig 15507 bp, 5 predicted proteins | sample 1559881 | NCBI WGS metagenome assembly PPYE01 (sample SAMN08240022, study PRJNA423297) | Human gut metagenome, whole genome shotgun sequencing project. | reverse complement strand
GGCTTTGGTATCTCCACTCTTCGTACTGGTTGAGGTTTATATTTTCTTGTCCTCAACTGTTCCTTGATAATTTCGCCGTCCTTTACAAGATGTTCTTTAAGTTCTGTGTACTTCATTCCGTCCACTCCCTCGGCACCTTTATTTCGTACGACTTGCAGATATGCTCTGTTGAGATTATCGCTGGATAGTATCTGCTTCATTAGACTACTTGTGTCCATGCGTTCTTTCCTTTCCGTCTCGCTTGATTTGACCACCTTTTTCCCGATTGATTACGGCAGATGTTGTCATTTCTGCAATACGAGACATACTCAAACTTATTGATTGTTCGCCCCTTCGCTCCATCTCCATTACAGAGACTTCTTCGCTACTATGGGCTCGGCTGACTTCTCACAGTTCGTTGTTACTAGGCTAATGAAACCTCTGTGAGACCTCCACGCTTAAGGTGCACGCTCTTTCCTCTCATATATCCGCCACATTTACTCGGTTCCTACAAACGGCAACTTTACGGCTTTGTCTTATTTAGCAGACTTACCAAGCGGAACCTAGCCTCATATGTGATTTCTGTCCGTCGGACCAAGAGTTTGCTTACAGCTTCCTTCAGATTCTACCTTACGATAGACACCCTTGCTGTTCAGCTATACACTTCCTTGTCGCCTAGGTGTGTTCGGGACTTTCACCCGTTAGAGCGCGCCCATGGCGCACAAACTAAAATATCGCCAGCCATAGCATGGCTGACGATACAAAAATTTATTATTTTTTATTGTCCTCTTGACGGGGAGCATACCATTATTATAGTGGTTTATTTTTTTTATTCCAATGCAACAAACATGTAAAATGTCTGATGTATTTTTGCAAGTTTTGTTCCATAGCAGTGTTTATCTTATTTTCCGTCTTCTTCTGAAAAACAGAATCATGATAATACTTATGGCAAATAGTAACCATACATGCCTGCTTGTTTCCAGACGAACCCCTGTTTCCGGTATTAATTGTGTGTTTTCGTTTGTGATTTTTAACTCAATCACGTCTCCTCGTGCAGCCTCAATCCGCTGTTTCATGACAGCTGTATTTCCATTCGATGTTGCCTGCACTGGATTTGAATACTTATCATTCTCTTCTTTTTTAGAAATCGAAACAGCGTATTTTGATGTATCAACAGTTTCTGTTATTATGATATCCGAAGATATATCTACATTTTTTAATGTAACTTTATCTCCATGTTTCAAAGAAGTTCTAATTGTCTTGCTACGCAGCTTTTGACCATCTTCCCAATAGAGAATTTCCATATCAAATGGCTTCTTGCGGTTTCCAAGTGGACCAGTGACTTCCTTTGTAATCTCAACCGTCACCCCGCCTTTTTGCGGATGATTGACGATATGTCTGTCCGAAACAGCTCTCCAGGTATTTGTCATCGGTGATTTCTCATATAGGAATAAAATATCGGATTCTACATCGACCATATATAAATTAAAGTTATCCTGATACTGTGTTTTGGTTTTATCTGCTTTGTCCTTTTTGTTTGGAGTAACAGATTCTACCATCCAGTATCGTCCGTTCTCAAAGTCCTCCGGTAATTGAAGCATTCCATTTTCATCTGTTTCTAAGGAACGATACGTCGTACACGTTTTTCCATCCTTTTTCAGAACGATATCGTCCTTACTCTGTGTATTGTCATAATCTACTGTATATCCTGTATCATCCGCATATTTTTTCGTAACATCATCATACGGTACTTTGTAGAACAGAAAACCTGCACCAGCAAGTCGGTTTCTTGGAAGATCATCCGTCTTTAAGAAACTTCGTTCAGCAAGATTGAAATGCAGATTCTGCACTTCCAGTTCCATCTTGGAAACATCCTTGAACTCATTCTCATCCTTCGGGAATATTTGTTGTCCATTTGAATCGAAATACTGAATCTCTGGATAAATAACTTCATAATATAGGAAACCATCCCCGTATTCCAAAGAATAATGTGTCTTTCCTATCTCAATTTCTTCCACCTTATATTCCACCGGATTTCTGTCCTGGAATAGTGGAACATTGTCGACTGTGTGTTCCCATCCGTTCTCTTCATTCAGCAGGAATTCCTGTCCTGTAGAAATTCCATTCTGATACAATCTGATTTTCACCTGTTTTTCCGTCAGTGCATCATTTGGATTTTCCCATGTCTTTTTGATATGCAGAGTGCCTGTTTTAGCAAAATTTCGGATATTAAGGCTGGTATCTCCTCGCTGAAGCAGAACAGATTTTCCGTCTATCTTACCATCAACTGGTGCCTTAACAGCCTCCTGATTTTCGTTAGCCTCCCTATCCACCAGTTTTGCATCAGTGATTTTGAATGCTCCATTGGCAATCTCAACTGTGATCTGTATATCTCCTGTGTCTACATATCCCGTCGGTAAGTTTGTCTCTCGCAACAAATACGTCTCAGTTGCTGTTCTGTTCTGTTTGTTTTCATCTTGTAACGGAATGTGAAGTTGTGCGATTCCGTATTTATCAGTTGTTACCGTTTCCTCCTCAACACCGTTCTTACTGACAGCAAAATTGATCTTCTCCATTCCTTGTCCGGTAGACTCATCAAATTTGTTCAGTGTGAGTATTCCCTCTTTCTGATAACGATTCTCCAATTCAATAGTAAGAGTTTCACCACCGCGTCCAATTCCACGTCCTGTGAATTTAATTCCACTTTCTGGATATGCTTCCCATGAATTTACATTATCTCCTTGTTCATGAGAATTGCGAACATTGTACCAACCTGAAAATTTCACATTCGAATCTTTTGGCTTATAGTTGTACTCTTTTAATGTGTATTTCCAGAATGAGTCCGCCTTAACGATCCACGTACAGCTTGTATGTGTATCATCTGTCCATGTACCTACAACTTCTATTGGAGCATCCTCCGCTTGCGGAGCTTCTGCATCCGGTTTCTGGCTATCTTCTGAAGGAAGCACAAGTTTCATATGCTCATGAAATGCAGGTGGCTGAGGTTTTCCATCTAAAAGCTTTTCATCCATATCTACCTGGATATAATAATCTTTCTTGACTTCCTCTATTGCTTCCGGCATTCCGACAAAATCTTTCTTTACTGTCAGGTAACCATTTTTTGCTACAATACGTCCGTCAATATGCCACCCATCGGACATTTCACTTTTGAAAGAATACCAATAAATGGTGAAGAATTCGGTATCTAATTTCGATGGCGGAATCTCCCTGTCTCCGATACGAATCATACGTCCGCTTTCACGAATTGTCTGGAATACCTCTTCATCGGAAGGAATTCTATCTATCTTGTAGATATAGTCTCCATTTCCAATATATCCCTCATCTGGTTTAGTTCCCTGCAAAAGTTCTTGCACTCTCTTATTTCCATCCGCATACTGTTCCCACGTAGATGGATTCTTATTTCCAAGAACTGGAACATCATGCAATATACTTGCCTTCACATTACAGTTTGCCACGGCAACCGCACTTGTATAATCGTCTACATTCGTGGTTGGTAATGCTACCGAACCATCTTCCGGCATCGCTGACTTACAGATATAAAACTGTACCTGTTTTCGATTTTGGTTACTCACCTTACGCCACGCTGCATAGAGGGTGATTGGCTGTCTTGCATTATTATTTATAAGATCAGAAATAGAATCCCCTGCACCGCATTCCTGCCACTTTCCGTCTTTGTTTCTGTAATCCCAATGATCGAATTCATACTGTTCCAACTCTTTGCTGTCATTATCTTCATGATCATAAACCAGAGGATATGGTGACTTAACGTTATGTTTTCCAGCTTCTATTTCATTCTCATAATCATCTGTATGTCTTGTCTTATTCTCAACCTGAGGGGTCAACTTAGCTTCCTTAGGAAGTTTCTTCATATAACGAGTTGTATTATAGATAACCCTGACTGCCCCAGACTCCAGCGGTTTGTCTGCGATCACCTCATAAGATGAGTTAACATTCGGAATTTCAAATTTTACCTTATCATCTCCGGACGGTTCCGGAAGAACCTCATTTTCGTCCCTGTCATTAGATGTACAACTCCAGACAATCTCCTTGCCATAATACTCACCTTCTAAACTTGCCCTCTTTGGTACTTCCACAGTATATGCTTCCCCATGGCCTACATACTGTCTCTTAATCGCCTCTCTTTTGGTCAGGTTCAGTGGATCCAACACTTCAATCAGATGAAAACTTCCCTCTACACTGAAATGTCTTCCTGCCAGCCCAACCTGAGAAGAAAGTCCTGTCAAACGATCAAAATAATTTTCGATTCTGTCTGGATTCAGTGGGTTTGGCTGTGAGAAATAATAGACAGATACATCTTTCCCGTTTTTCAGGACAGGAATATACCATGTACCATCGTTGTCCTTATAAGGATGCTGTACAAACACACGGCTGTCTGTCGCATAACCAAACAGAATCTTCTCTTTCTGATCTGCGCCGGGCTCCAGCTTGCTCGGAGTGAAACCAAACTCACTGTAAATTTTAGAAATCGTATCATCTGGTGTGGCTCGCAAATAATAACGACTGGCTCGGCCACTGTTTGCTTTGATTATGTAATGCTGCTCAGCATTAATATTTTTTATCAGCTTATAATGTCCATCGATAAATACATAAAAACTAATATTTGCTTCTTTTGTTGCTGCCGGTTTTTCTGTATTATCAGGAACAATCACATATGGACGTACTGCATCATCTGGCTTAATAGTAAAGCTCATGGTATGCTTTGCTTCATTTTTACTCCATGTAACTTCTGAAAGAGTACCATCTTCCTTTCTGCATTCCCAGTTTATATCCTGCGTTTGTTCTTCTACACGCGGCTTTGTACTAACTGTTCTTGTAAGTGTTGACTTTCTTGCAACAAAATCAATTGCCGGAAGATCACGCAAAGCTGTTTCGCTGTAAACCTGTCCATCTTCATCCTGTACTGTCACACTGTAAAAACCGTTATATCTATTATCGTCGTGTTCGAATAAGGTCTTTGCACTCATGGTATCAATTTTTTCTCCATTTGGCAGGTAATACACATCCATCGGCTCTCCGGACTTTCCTATATAAATACATTCATGACCTTCTATCGTGTATTTCCCTGCATTATGGATTGTATCGTAATCTCTCTTGGAATAATAAAAACGCTCTTTTGCTTCATTTTGAATAGAACCATCGTAATGAAATTTTTCAAAATGCTTTTTTAACTCATCATTAGAAATATAATAATAAACTGTTCCCGGCTTTGTTGTAGTATCTTTTATAACAGGAATTTCTTCGTTTAGAACATTATATCTCTCATTATTTACAAAAGTATAGAATTTAATGTTCAAGGTTGCTGGTGCAAAAGTGTTGCATGCAACCGTATATGGTTGCTCTATCTTTCCAATAGAAAAGGTTAGTTTATCGCCCTGTTTCACCGGAGAAATTGTTTTATTTTCATCCTCACTGGCACAAAGCCAGTCGCTTTCCTTCGTATCTCCAGGATCAACGGAAATTGTGACCGCAGAATCTTTCTTATAGTAACTCACAGTTCGATTTCCATCCGGATTGATCACTGTAACCGAATAGAAACTGTTCTTATTCTGCTTAATCTGGTCTGAATTATTATCCGGAATTTTTTCGCCATCAGATGCTCCTTTTGGCATATAATAAACGTCTGTTGGTACAGTTGCTTCCTGCTTGTCCAGGTTATAAGATACATATTGCTGTCCTTTATAAGTTACCACTGTCGCCTGTGCTAATGTCTTCTCACCACGGACTGTATATGGAAAATAATTTCCGGACTGTGTTTCCTCTGCATTCAAGCCGAACTCTCTATAAATCTCAGCAAGATCACTGACAGATAAATAGCATCTGCCCTGACGGTTCCATTTATACACCTTTTTCAGAGAATCAGCCGGCAGCTTTCGAACCTCATTGTCTGCATATATATAAAACTGAATGTCAAAGGCTGTCTGATCCGCTCTCTGGATCACATAAGACTGTGTGATTTTTCCAATTGCGAATCTCGTCTGGTTCCCCGATTCCCGTATACCATCTATCACCTTATCGTCTGTTCCCATACAGGTCCATTCGATCTGGTCTGTCTGGTCTGGCAATTTGGGATTAAAGTCAGCCACAGCTTCTTCCACTACAGTTCCTGTTAATGCATAACGGATCCGATCCTGCCCTTCGCCCTTTACCTCTACGGAATAAAACGAATTGTCCTTTTTTACAGAATCTTTTAAATTTAATGCAACGCCTTTTCCATTTGGAAGGTAGTAAACATCTACCGCTTCCCCTTGTTTATTCTGGCCATAATTGTAAGAAACATAGGTCTTTCCGGATTCTGTGTCTGTATAAACTTCTCCGTATTCTATCCTGCTTTTTCCCCGGTATGCAGATACAAACTTTTTTATCGCATCCGGATTCTGACTCTCGCTGTTTTTCACAAATCCAAATTCTTCATATATCCGGAGCAGGTCCTCAATGGAAACACCATGATAGGTAGTTCTTCCGTCTTTCCATGTTGCAATGCCGGTAATGTCATTATGCTGAAGCTTTACCTTGTTTCCATCAATAATGACATAGAAATCAATATCAAATCCTTCGGAAATCTCCTGAAGTTTCGGTGATTCCTCTTGTACAACCTGCTCCTCGAAGGCTTTTTCTTCTTCTGAAAGCTCTCCCTGGGATGGAGTAATTTCTTCCTCCGGAATCTCTTCTAATGGCGGGGTGATTTTCTCTCCAGGAGTCTCTTCTAATGGCGGGGTGATTTTCTCTCCAGGAGTCTCTTCTGATGGCGAAGTATTTTCTTCTTTCGACGTCTCTTCCGACAATGATGTACTTTCCTCCGGAATAAAATCTTCTGTGCGCATTTCACCCTCTTGAGTACTATTTATATTTGGAATATTCTCTTCTTCCACTGAAACTGCCAAAACTGTCGTTCCTGCGCTATTCATGCACAAAACCAATAAAAGTGTCCAGGCTATCCATCTTAGCCATCTCTTTTTCCTCTTCACACAAATTCCTCCTAAAAACATATTTTCCTTTTCTCAACTATCTGCCTTTTTTATCCATTCCTTCTGCATTGCCGCTGCTATAAAGCACTGCAATAGTTTTTTTGAAAATACACCACATTCACCATTGGCAATCATTCTTATGGCTTCTTCATGCTTTAATTTTCTTTTATAGGGGCGTACACTGACCAATGCATCATAAGCATCCACAAGGCCTACTACCTGAGCACAAAGTGGTATTTCATCACCTTTTAGTCCATCCGGGTAACCAGAACCATCATATCTTTCATGGTGATATCTGCATATTTCATAGCTATACTTATTAAGTTTTTCTGTCGTAGCTCCTCGTGGAAACCGCAATGTCATCTCTGCCCCTGTAAGAGGATGCTGCTTTACAATTCCCATCTCATCAGCTGTTAATTTACCGTTTTTGTTCAATATCTCTATCGGCACACGGATTTTTCCAATATCATGAATTGGAGACAGATGAGAGACATTTTCTATTTCTTCCTCTGTAATCCCATACTCCGGATAGTTTTTCTGTAGTTGAAGATACACTTGTTTTGTATAAAAACAGATATCATCCTGATGTTCTGTTTCTATAAGATTATTGTGATTCAACACTGCAGCCAGAAGCGAAACCATTTCCCAATACTGTTTTGTCTCATCCTGTGCTTTTTGTCTTAATTCCCGTTCCATATTTACAATTGTGTTAGGGATAACTTTTGCATTATGGAATGTAATAACAGCAGTTTTCTCATTTTCATCCACAAATCTTTTTACTTTCATCCAAACATAAGTCTCTGAATTTTTCTCGCTTCTTCTTTGATAAACGATATCTTCTTCTGAACAGCCCTTTTTCAAATGCTCTGTCAACGAATCGCTTTTCAAAAATTCCTGCAGTTTTTCACAATCTTTTTCACATACATATTTTTCACAATATACTTTCAGAAAATCATCATATGTTCCTGCATTTTTTACATCATCATAAATCCCCCTGTTATGAGAATAGATACATTCATAACTGTTTTCCGCTAAATTAACTTTCAGAATGATATAAAATCGCCCAAAATATTCATCTTTCCCAGGTCTGATAATATCAGAGATTTTCACATTTTCTAATCGGTTATTGTAAGTGTTCTGTAAGTCCAATAAGACTTGATGTACTTTACAGCAATCCGTACAGTTTCTGGAGCAAAATCCATCCTTTTCAAGACAGCGACTGATTGCCATTGTTGATTCCATACATGATATGACATCAAATAAAGAAATTTTTTCTGGATTTTTGGCAAGGGCATATCCTCCACTGGTACCTTCAGAAGCTGAAATAATCTTCTCTTTTTTTAACTGCTTTGTGATTTTTGGAATATAGCTCTCCGGAATCTTTAATTCAGAAGCTAATTTTGCCGTTGTAACCCTGCGCTTTTTTATTGCCAAATAACAGACAATCCTGATTGCATAATCCGTTGTATTAGTAAGCTGCATAGGTGCTCACCTCTCTCTTTTCTTTGTTCCGTACATAAACTCATTGATTGAAAAAGGAAGAATCATACTTTCAGGTTTTTCACTTCACAAGCACAATCCTTCCCTTTGCCCTAACGATATTTTCTTTTTACTTTTCTGAAAAATACCACGCCGCTCATGCCAATAAGCAAAGCCACAATTAGCATCATAATCCAACTGCTATTCTGAATATCTCTTCCAGTTACTGGCGGTGCAATGGTCGATGTATTGGTAAACTGAATCTCTTCACTTCCTGTAGTTGCCATCGTAAATAATGCTTCCGCTCCATCTGTCACCGTTCCCCCATTTATGCTGTACGAAGCCTTGAAATTTGTTCCCGGCTCTGTCTCTGTAACGGTATATGTCCATCCTGTCGGCAAACAGCTGATATCCACATATTCACCTTTCTTTAATGTAAAAGTTGCCTGATTGTTTGTAAAAGCTAGATTTTCTTCTGTTCCATCGCCTTTTTTGATGTAAACCTGGTCACTGCTAAGAGTTGCAGCATTTGTATCCTTTCCATCCGGTGCATTTGCCTGAATCGTAAACGAGAATGCCTTATCCAGTTCCAGATTATATCCGGATACAATTTTTCTGACTCTCAATACGGTTGGCTTATAATACAAATTTAATTCAATCGTGCCTGTAGACGCATCGTTGGTAACGGTCTTTTCTAATGTACTATCCTCCTTATCAAAAATGTATCCCGGAAATGTTCCTGCCGGTTCCGGCTTTGCAAATGCAGTAACCGTTTCATTATCTTCCGCAAATGAAATCGTACCTTCTGTTGTCTTTCCCAATTTTTTTGTACTATTCGGTACCTTAAGCCAATGATTCACTTCTACCTTTTTCGTATCGATTTTTTTCCACTGTGCAACAAATTGATATCCCACCTCACCAGTCCATACAGACACTGGAAGGTCACGGTTTGCGGCAAATTCATAATTTTCCTCAGAAATGTTAAAGACTTCATTATGCTGATATAACTTTTCACTATATGTTGGATTTCCAAACCATGGAGTCAGACGTAGCTTCCAGCCAAGGAATTCATATCCCTCACAGGTTGGTTCTGGACATTCCTCCCCTATTCGAAAGGTGCTTCCCATACCTCTTATCCCCTCATGGGTGTTTGGATTTTCTCCATAAGACTGCATTGGTTTGTTTTTTATAATATCAAGTTCCTCATTATACGGAATATTTTTCACAACTGCATCTGCCGGAAGCACACCTTCGCCGGCACCAGAATTGTAATGTACATAGACGCTTTCTTTCGTAGACATGAAATAGCCTGCATACAATTCCCAATCGGTATCATGTGTTGTCTTCTCTCCTGCATATGCCAAAAATTTTTCATACCCTGCACTACTTGCTGCATTTTTAGCTGCTTCCCAAATTTCATCATAAACTTTAAATTCTCCTTTTTTTCCAAGAGAAGTAGCATTCATATTATTTAGATCACCTACAGCAGCTCTAGATTTTCCGCCATCAGTATTAACTCCACCTGACGGCTGTGCACTGTCTACACCCACTCCTGCAAATCGATATCCTGGTTTTGGCTTTGCAAAAAAGATTCTCACTTGTCTATTGTTTAAAGATACTGCTAATGCATCTCCCACAGGATCCATATTTACCGTATCATTATCTCTCATTGGAACCAGCTTATTCTGATCAGGATCCCACATGACAACATCGATACCTTCACCACTTCGACGGTTGTCTGTTTTTAAACGTACGGTTAAAACCTGCTTCCCTGTTCGATACGGAGCTAAATTAAAATTAAAATCTCTCCCTCCTCCGTCTGTACATTGCACATTGAAACTGTATTCAAAGCTACAATCTGTTTCGTCACCTTTATTTTTAGTATATTCATTAGTTATTTGGGCATTTACAATAAGTTTACCTGCATGTCCTTTTACACCTTGATTCGCTCCCACACCATCCGGAACTTCTTTGTTACTATCTGCAGCTGCTACCGTTTCTCCATTTAATACCATATGAACCAATCTATATCCTCTTTTTATATGGAATTTTGGAAGATCAATAGATCCATCATACTTCACTTTATCTTCCGTATATGTCCACACAAGTTTATGTTGTTCTGGTAAATAGTCCCATCCATTCTCTTTACTATGCTCAATATTGATATATTCAAATCCATTATTGTCTTCGGTGTTAATCATTACACGATATACACCATTTTTATCATATGAAATCGTTACTGTATCGTCTTTCTGAAAATTTGCTTCATAATTGGCTTCATATTCATCTCCGGATACTTGTTTAATACTTGTAGACGCATCTGCTGCTGTAACGCTTCCAATTTTATATCTGACTTTATTAGCTGTTCCTGGTTTCACGGTGAACTTCCACGTTTCTCCAGCATTTACACGTATCGTGTCAGCAGTATTTACCTTTACCGTTCCTGCTTTTGTCGTAATCGTACCAGCAACTCCACCTTCTGGGATTTCTTCATTGACTTTAATATTGTAATATTCCTGATAAGTCATTGTAAGTTTCTGACCATCATCCAATTTGATGGCAATCACGCCATCAGTGCTGTAATATACAGTGTCATTATATTTTCCGATATAGACACAATCTTTCCCATTTACTCTTGCACTCTTGAATTCATAGTTTTTCCCGGAACCACTAATCGTAAGTTCTTTGTGGTCTTCGATATTTCCAAGCTCAATCGTAGTCGGAGCACCGTCAATTGCTTTTCCGTTCGCATCAACATATTCCACACGATTAGTCGTCTGTTCATTACCATTCGTAACACTTCTCTGCATTGCGATATTCAAACTCTGTACAGATATCGTATCTGGAAGCTGCTCATCACTTGCCTGTTCTGTAGATTTTTCATTGTCAATAATCTGCTCTGAAGACTTCTCTGATATTTCTGTTTCAGATTCTTTAGTTTCTGTAGTATCTTTTTCTTGCTCCAGGTCTTCTGTCTTCGATATTTCTGACTCTTTTTCCTTTTCTTTCAATGCATAAGTCATAGTCAGTTTTTGTCCATCTGCAAACTTATTGGCATTGATATTATCGGAACTCCAATAAACCGTATCTTTATATACTCCTATAAAGGAACAGTCTGCATCATTTACTTTTGCACTCTTAAATTCATAATCTTTGTCAGAAATATTTAACTCTGAATGATCTGATATTTTTCCAAGCTCAATGGTCTCTGGTGCTCCTTCAATCGCATTGCCGGATTCATCTACATATTCCACCAATTTTGTGGTCGGTACCTGACCATTTGAAGTTGCTTCCTGTATTTCTTTCTCCAGCTTCTCCACTTCTATGCTATCCGGAATCTGTTCCTCAGTTTCTGTTTCTGATGTAAATTGCTCCGAAGTTTGCTCGGTTTCTGTCTGTTGTGCATCTGTCTCACTTGTAAATGCTTCTGTATCTTGTGTTTCTTCCTGCTCTGTAACCACTGATGTTTCATCTTCTGATGCACTTACGGTTTCCAGATTCATAAAACAAATAGAAAAGATTAGAAGCCAGGAACATGCTATTTTCAAATATGTTTTCCAATTCTTATGCCTCATTTTTCACATCTTCCTTCCTGTTCTTCTGCTTCTCCATGAGTAATCCGCAAAGGCAGATAACTGAGCCAAAGAATAAGAACAAATAGCCTGCAACCGGACTATCATCACCTGTCTTTACCGGCGAACCATTATGAATAATATCCTTTGATCTTGGGGAAGATGGAACCGGGTTTTGATTTTTACCAGTTTGACCGGTATACGAGTTTTTGAATGAAACCTTCGATACTTTATCTCCATTTTCATTTTTGACCACTGTTACCGCCATCAGTTCATTATTGGAATCAAAGAATCCTTCAATCGTTACATCATAGGTTTTTGAATCATATGTATAATTTTCTTTATTCTCTGTTGCCTGGTACAGCTTGTAATGATATTCTCCTGCCTGTCCGACATTCATAATCAGCTCTGTAGAAGAATTACCACTCATATTCCAGGTAAATGTTCTTCTATTGCTTCCCTCCGGCATTGGATTTTGTATCTGATCTGCTATTAAAACATAAGAGCCTGTTTTGTCAGCATCTGCAGAATTGTTTACTTCAAATATCTGTTCCACTGGTATTTTCACTGTTGTGTTTTTGCCAGCTGCCAGTACTGGTTTTTGAACACCCAGAAAGAATATCATGGACAGGAATATAACCATGGCTATTTTTGTTAAACGTGCTGTTCTCATGCTTCTCCCTCTCCTTCTTTCTTCTTGTTTCTTTTCTTTTCTATCTGTCTTGCTATCAGAATCAGTACAAGGACAATCAGGATAAACCATACAATAACTGGCACTTTTCCTACTGCATTTTTCAGTTCATCAATTCCTGTACCTACGTTTTTGGCTTTTTCTTTTTCCGGATATATCTGATCTGTTAAGCGTCCCACCAGGATATTTCTTCCATTTGTCATATCCGATGTACAGGTGGTCAGCAAAACCAGATGATCATCTTCCGTTATATTCATATCTCTTTTATATAAAACATTGTTCTCGATTTCCTGCAGATACTCCTGTTTCGCTTCTGGTGTGTCCAGACACACATTGAAAATCGTTTCATTATAGGCATCTACCTGCATCAATGCATAGAATTCGATTCCATGATCTTTTCCGTCAAAGAACAGATTTCCATATGGATGTTCGTTGAAATACTGTTCTTTTGTAAATTCACCGATATCTCCAAACATCATGTGTTTTTCCATATGGTGGCCATATATAATATTATCAAAATCCGAAAAATCCGGCTTATTTGCACAATGTAAAAAGATTGCTCCGCTTAAGGAATAGTTTCCTTCCGCATCTGTATTCATATAAGTATCATCATTGTCCGTCTGCACCAATGGATAATTGATATTTGTGTCATTCACTCGTATCCATCCAATCACATCCGGATTGATTTTCTGTAATTCTTCAAAAGATTTCGTACTCTTTTCAGTAGGAATATATGCTTCATAATTTTTTGCATCTGCAGTCTGATATACCTGATGGGAATCCCACAGCATATAACCGGAGAGAAACATAGCTGCAAGAATCAGTGATAATGCTATAAAATTTACAATATGGTCTAATCCTCTGATAATTCCTTTCAGCACTTTCTTCATCCGAAGCATATGTACAAGTTCCTTTCACCATTTCTGTTTCTTTTATATTTATCAAAACTGATTCATCTGACCAATTTGCTCGCAAAATTAGCAAAAAGGAATGCGGCGGAGCAACGCCGCACACATCCCCTTTCCTGGTTGCTATATTTTATTATTTCTGTAATCTTCTGCGTTTGAATCCTACAAAAGCGATCAGTGCTACACCGCAAAGTGCAATCATCAGAACGTATGGAAGAGTGTTCATGATGATACCGGTTGTCGGTACATAGTTATATGTATTGGTTACATCAACGGTATTTTTCTTCTGTCCTAAAGATTTTTCAGATACTGTGATTGCTTCACCATATTTGGTTGCTGTTACAGTATCCTGTGTTGTACCGTTAATGACAACTGCTGCACTTCCTTTATAGTTCGGTGTTCCAGACTCTGTTACTGCGATCTTAGTTCCTACCGGAACACCTGTAAATTTCATACTCTCTGTTGTTTTCAGTTTGAATGAGTACGTTCCATCCTGACCGATTGTAATAGTTGCTCCATTACCTTTTACACCACCAAGAGTTGCTGCATCTGTTCCTGCCGGGAATTTAAAGGTTGCTGTGAAGTCAAACTGTTTAGCTGTATCTGCTGTTCCACCATTAGCATCAATCGTCTTAGATACATTCAATGAACCATAGTTTGTGTAATCTGGATCTGGGGTCGTTGGGTTTGTACCGGTACCAGCTTCCTGTACATAGGTGTTGGTGAAGTTGAATCCGTTTGTATCTGTATCACCGATATCTGTTACTTTTGTACCCTGTTCATCATCGCCTTTATCATCTTTCATTTTTTTGACGATAATATTATCAATTACTAAACTGCCCTCTGTATTCTCTGTAACATATACATCCATTGTATACTCAGCCTTTGACATGATCATTTTTTCATGTTCCCCGTCGGTTACTGCAGGATCTGCTGTCTGAGTCTCTGTCACAGTGTATTCATACTCACCTGCCTCTTGAAATGTCGGAAAATTAACTTTTGCTCTCTGTTTTGTTGTTCCGGTCTGCTTTGCTGTAAATGAAATATCTGGTATCGTGACGTTAGCATCCGTTGTAATAATCCCAGCTCCTGCTTTAACCTGTGTTGCAGTAAAGCTAAACTTCTCTGCTTTTCCAACCTCTGTGTTATACGTTTTGCTAACATAGGCTTCGGTTACCTTGCCCCCCTCTGCCGCAAATGTTGGCATTGCCATTCCCATCGTCATGGCACCAGCAGCAACAACTGCGAGCACTTTTTTGAACATTTTGTTCATGCTCATAATGATTCCTCCCTTGTAAATAATATTGTTTGTTTTTATTTGATTAACGGAGGAGGGGATTAGAGTCCTCTGGTCCGAATAACCGCAATCGCTTTTCCTTTGACGTCTTTAATATTAATACAGCCATAGATTCTGCTGTCTGACGCTTCCGGTCTGTTATCACCCAGTACAAATATCTGACCTTCTCCAACAGTGATTGGAAAGTCAACTCCATTTTGAAACTGTGTGGTGTCAAAATAAATATCCTGTGAAATCTGCGTAGCGCCGTTAATCATCAAACCGTCTTTTGTTATATCTACGGTATCACCTGCGACTGCTACGACCCTGCCTGTGGTTGTTCTGCCATCTTTCTTAAATACTGCAATATCACCGGACACAAAACGCTTGTCCAGTCGATAATACATGACCAGATCACCATCTTTTATTGCTGGTTTCATAGATACGTCATTGATTCTCGCCATCCCGTACATAAATGTAAAAACAAGGATGACCGCCAAAATGATAAGAACAATCTTCAATAACAGCTGAAAGATATCTTCTCCCAGTGTCGTTTCCTGTCTGGGAAGCTGTTTCTCATTATTCTGTTCTTTCT
>PPYE01107428.1_pt1 | contig 15508 bp, 13 predicted proteins | sample 1559881 | NCBI WGS metagenome assembly PPYE01 (sample SAMN08240022, study PRJNA423297) | Human gut metagenome, whole genome shotgun sequencing project. | reverse complement strand
ATCCGCTATGCTGCCGACGTCGATGGAGGCATGGTCGCCATCAAAGGGTGAGGATTCCCACCATCAACTTTACGCCGTCGGATTCCCACCATCAACTTTACGCCGTCCCATTTGATATACTAATTAACTGTTGGTATACTATATGGCAATGGCCCCGGGAATGACCTCTGATTCAAGTCACCGGGGCTCGATTTGTATCTATAGGAGTTTTCTTGGCTGACGAGCAATGCAACCATCAGACGAAACGCGCCTGCGTCAACGGCATGAATATCCTCCCGTGGGTTGAGAGGTGGCTTTCCCCTGAACGTCTTGCCCCTTACCTCGAAGCTAGCGAGTGCGATGCCGAGAAGGCGCTCGAGCTGTACCGCTGGAACGTTGCGCTCGGGCAGTTCCTCATGCGCGACATCTCGTACTTCGAGGTGGCTCTCCGCAATGCTTACAACGATACGATGGAGGCTCGTTGGGATGGCGAGTGTCACTGGCTTCTCGATGGCGACTCTCCTGTGCGCAGGCCTGTCATGAGGAAGTCAGGCAAGGGCACGGTGGACGTCAACCGCATCAATCGGAAGATCATCGACGTTGCCGTGAACGGGCTTCCCGAGGGGTTTTCGAGCGGTGACCTTGTCTCGAATCTGACACTTGGCTTCTGGGTTCATCTTACGGACCGCAGCCGCGAGGCTGTCATCTGGCGAACAGGACTTTATGCCGCCTGGCCGAAGGGCACGAGGCGCGTTGCGCTCCAGAACCGGCTTGACGGCATCCTGCGCGTGCGCAACCGTATCGCGCACAACGAGCGGCTCTTCAACCCGAAGTGCGAGCAGCTATCCCCGATGCGCGTGAACGCTGATGCTCTGGCGCTTCTCGGGCAGCTCTGCCCCGAGGCGGCGGCGTACGTTCGAGGGTCAGACAAGGAGACTATTGAAGATTTCCTTGCGCGCAACCCTGCGCCTGTGAACGTGAGGCTTTAGCTACTAGCCCCGTTCAGCATATTGCCGCTCATCGTTATGAGCATGTGAGCTACAATTCAGTTAGTGAAACAGTCCTTGCGGACTCTACGTGAGGCAAGGACAAAGGAGGGTCGCTGGAACAACCAGCGGCCCTTTGATTTTGCTAGGGGATCGCGCGTCATTTGTTTTCGAACGGAACAGGGGAGGCGGAGGTGCGTTCGTGTAGTGGCGCGGGCTGATTGGGAACCTCTCGGACCTCATCTCAATTGATACGGGAAAGCTCCGAGAGGTTTGTCGTCCTGTGCGGTTGTTGACGCTTGCTAATGCTTTTCTTTACGCTGGCAGCCAGACGCGGGTGAGCGGGAGAATCGCGCGGTCGTTATCGTTGACTTTGTCGTAGACCTCAACGTAGTTACGCACGAAGGAGTCAAGGTCGAGCAGACGAACGGGGACGTAGGCGTGATCGGCTTCATAGCGAGCTTCCTTGGTGGAGCCGCCGGTGGAAACGTAGAGCTCGCGGTCTTCTGGTCGAAGCCTGGCAATGAACGATCTGATTGCAAACGCACTCACCATGGCGCCCTTTGCGGTGTTTGACCTTGGCGATAATGCGTGGGCTATCTTTGATGAGAGTGCGGCTACGGCATTGTCTGCTCGTTCGGGTTTCGAGCAGCCGACGATGTCGGTCCGGTTTGCGACCGCGTTGGTCGCAAACCGGTGCTTGTCGGCGGGCTTGTGGCATTTTCGGCGGGAAGCGTGGCCTGCGCAGCGATCTGGAGCATCGAAGCGCTTATCCTGTTCCGTTTGATCGAGGCTACGGGTGCGGGCGCGGTGTGTGCGGTTTCAACTGCGATAATCAAGGATTGCTTCAAACCTGAGCGCCGCACCGCCTTGTTTTGGTTCTGCAGGTGATCATGGTCATCGGTCCTGTGGTGGCACCCTGTGGGCCTACCTGCTCACTTCGCGCAAAGCGCATATCAAGGAGCTGGAGAAGTAAAACGGCGGGATTTTTCGATCGCGTATGGATTTGCGCCATTTTGTTGGATGAGGTGCGCGGTTTTGCCGATGGGCATTATCGAGAACGTAACGAAAACGAGCTTGTTTCAGCGCTTTGAGCATGCTATGAAAAGCGACCGCGTTTAATGATTTTGCAAAAAAGGCACGCGCTGGTGACGCTGTTCTGCTATATCAACATGAGTCCCAACACCACTTGCTTGCCCGCTGGCACGCTGGCCAGCGGCGCGAAGCTGCCGACAACATCGTACCTGTTCGGACCGGAATTCGTCATGAGGGCGCCTTTCGTCAGGGGTTTCCTTAGCTTTGTTGGCCGCTGTCCTTATAGGTGCGGCGTCTATTGCGCGTCCGGGTGCCGTGCTTCGCGAACGCAAGCGGTATAAAATCGATTTCATGAGCAAGCAGTATGCCTTGCTTTTGGCGGTTCAGGAACTCACAAAAATGACCACTGTTGGACAGAAAGTTGAGACCTTGAACGATAAAAGACTTCTCATATGCTTGATTAGCCTGAATCCGTTCACCTATTCCATGAATTCCTTCGTTGAGTACATATTTGGATACTCATTTGCGCCCTGACGGTGACTGGTAAAACGCTCATTCGGTATCCTCACAATTTGTCCTAAATTCCTTCAGCTTCTCGGGATATTGCCCAACAGTGGCCACTTTTTCGAAAAGATGAGCATCATATGCTGCGCTCGTCTCCCTTGACGCCTGACTGCTTGATTCGCAGTTTTTGCACGCCCTATAGCGAAAGGGCCCTTGGGGCCGAAGTCGCTAAAGGAAAGGACTGCATATGCGAACGCCAAACGCTTCGCAGCCAAAAGCGCGGGAAATCAAAGCTGAGGAAACTTTCGCGAGTTCATCGCCGAATCCTGCTTGCTGTTCAAGCGTTGAACAGATTTGCTGGAACTCGGGAGGGCGGCACATGAACAACGCACACGAACACGGTGGCTGGACGATTTCCGAGGTTGAGCGCCTGACAGGATTGCCGCGGCGCGACATCCAGCGCTGCTGCTACAACGGGAAAGGAGGGTTGGGTATTGTACAACCCCAGAACAGCACATGGGGAAGGAGAACTTATAGCGCACGTGAAGTCGCAACGCTGTTCGTGGTCCGCCTGGAAAAGCAGCAGGGACTGAGTCTCTCCGAAATCGGTGAAAAGCTGCGCAAGCACCCAGCAACTGGAAGTGAGGCAGAACCCGGGCTGCTGGCGGTACACATAGAAAGACTCAAAGAACGACAAGAAGAGGTTGCGGGGCAGCTCCTGGCTGCGCGAGCGTTGCTGATGGCTTCGCAGGGTGAAGAACCGATGTTGGCTGGCGAGCTTATCGAGAACGAAATCGATGCGCAGGTGGTCGAAGCCTTTCACAAGATGGTAGATGAAGAAGCAAGGCAGGACGGTATGAGTGCTGACTGTGCCGCCCATCGCGGGTGGCTTGCCCGCTCTTTTGCACCGCTTGTGGAGAACGCTGATTCTTCTGAAGCATCAGCGTGCGCCGCGCTTGCGCTTGCCGGCGCGATTGACGACATCCATGGACGTTACAACGTGTCGCATGTTGCTGCAAAGGTAATTCTGAACTGGGCATTTAATGCACCCGGCATGTCCGTTGTTGTTGATGTATGGCTTGGGCCGGGAGCCTACGAGCTGCTTTTGCGGACGCTTCGTTAGTTCGCGGCTATATGGAATACGACCGAAAGGAACCATTATGAAACAGGCGATCATCGTTGCAGCAAGCGCCGCAATGTTTGCCTTAGCTCTTGCGTTTGCTGGTTGTGCCGCACCTCAAGACCAGCAATCAAACGTCGAGCAGAAAGGTAGCGAGGCCCAGCAGGAAACGGCTGTTCAGCAAAGCGAACCGATTAAGCCTTCTCCCGATAAGCATACGTGGTACGTCAAAGACTACCGCGGAATGAACGCGGCATCTGTTGGCTATACCGCTTTAGACGAGTTGCGTCACGACCGGTATGGTAGCGGCACCTTGGGGATCGTCTACGTCAGCGCTGAAGGAGCGTATATTAACCCGACGGACGAAGAGAGTCTGAAGCAGTACGTTGTTTACGACCAAAATCTGAAACCCAATACAGAAATCAAGCTTGAGTTTTTGAGGCAGGAAGATGGGACCGAATACGATAATCTTGTGGCAAGCGAGTCTCAGGAAGAGATAGTGCTTGCAGTAAAGAAAATCGGGGAAGTTGACGGTACGGCACCGTGCATGACCGCAATCGATTCCTCGCCAGATAAGTACACGCGTGCGTTGCGGGATTACGTTGGGCGCAATCTGGCTTCATGCGGATATATCAGTATGGCGGGCTCGCTTGCCGACCATTATGGTAGCGGATACATCACGATGAATGTGCTAGCCAGCGATGGAAGCTATATCGAGCTCGATGACAAGGATTCGTTGGCTGACTATGTGGTAGTTGGGCAAAGCATGCAACCGAACACCATGATTACCATGGAGTTTAGCAAGAAAGCCGACGGCACGGAATACGATAACCTTGTGAGCAGCCAAAGTGTGAAATCGCTAGACCTGAAAGTGGCCAAGCTGAAATCCTGATGCTTGTGCAATTCGAGAAGCGCCTACTAGTTAGCAAGTCTTAGATGCGGGCCGATGCGAAAGCATCGGCCTGATTTGGCTCGGTTAGCGTGTGCGGAGCCTGTTGGGTATGCGCGGAATTATCGAGGTGGGTGCCGGCTAGAAGTCGATCAAGTCGCGTACGTTAACTTCGAGGGCATCGGCGAGGCGGCACAAAATGTCAAGTCCCACGTTCACGGTGCCGTTCTCGATTTGCCAAATGTGCGTCTGGCTCGAGCCAATCATGAGGGCAAGCTTGCGCTGGGACAGCCCCTGCTGCTCCCGTAACGTCTTGATGCGCGCGCCCATCCGCTTTCTTCGCTCGTCTGTGCTCATAAGCGCATCGTAAAAGCTACAATAGAAAAGGTGACTTGCTATAGCAAGTCAGCAGTCGAAACCGCAGATGATAGGTACAGGGAAGCGAGCGCGAACACCCGCGCCAAAAGGAAGGACAACGGGATGGAACTTCTGCCCGGGAACACCAAGCCGAAAGCGGACGCACGGTTTTACACACGATACGCAATAAGCGCGTTGGCGCTGCTAGCCGTGTTGTTCTGCTTCGCAAAGTTCGCAAGCACCATGTCGATTATCGTGTTCGCATTTGTGCTTGCTTTGCTGACCGCAATAGCCACACCTACCTTCGCCTATGTGCTGTTCACCTCCAAACTACATGACCGCACCTTGCTTAGCGAAACGGGATATATCGCGAAAATCACTCGAGGCAAAATCCTGCGCATCCTCGTCTCGTTCGTGCTTTCTGTTTTTGCGATAGCCAGCTTGCTGTTGTCGGTTGTTCGATGGGGACAACTGGAATGGGTAATCGCGATTGTTGGCGTCATCATTTGCCCGTTCGCGTTCATGCTGGCGAACAAAATCTCGGCACACGAGTTCAAGCTTGTTTTCGAGAAAACCGGAACACTGCTGCTTGGAGGGTTGCTTCTGATGGCGGCTCTTGGCATCGCTTCGGCCGTCGTGGTCGTGAACACCGCTGCGCCTCAGGTCAATAGCGTTCTCGAATGTTTCTTAGCTCACGAGAATCCCTTCGGCGAACCCTCGTCGACATTGTTGGCAGATGCCGGTTTAGTGACGACATACACCGACACGGTGATGTCTTGTTTGCTATCCCATATCGCCGATGCATCGTGGAGCGGATACGTTGGCCTGCAGATCGCCCTGCTAGTTTGTTCGCTTGGCGGCTTCGTCAACCTGCTATGCACCTGCATGATGCCCGATTGCGTTATCGAGTTGTTCTTGCCGCTTGCCGACGTGGGCGAACCAGAGGAACGCATTCAGCAGCGCAAGTTACAACCTGGACTGATTGCGCTTGCAGCCATCCTGGCAGTAGCCCCTATAGCAGCGGCATTGTGGGCCGACGCGAAAGCCAAGGAGATAGAGTCGATTGACGGCGTTTCGCAAGGAAAGCAGCTTGTGCGGGATCAAATCGGTAAAGCAGTTTACGTCATCGACGGAAAGACGTACGACCAAGAAGCTGTCGAGATGGTGCTGTCCGACCTGTCGGGTGAAACCTCGCAGTTAACCAATCGCGTGCAAAACACGCTTGTGCCTTTGGTTAACGCTGCCTTCGATAAGCGGATCGAGAACATTGATAACTATCTTGATTGGTATTACTCGCTTCCGGCTGACTACGAACGAGTGATTCGCGTATTCACCGGTAGTCTAGAAGAAGGACTGCGAAACCAACTCTCAACGTCGCTTTCCCAGGGCATCGATGATTCGGGGCTCAACGATGAAATGCAAGCCTGCGCTGAGCAAGCAGCACAACTGCAGGAAAAGCTCAAGAACAGGCTTGCGGATTGCGAGGTGACCAACGTTCCTGATTGGCTTCAAAAGCCAGCAGAGTTCAACCCTCAACGATTGACGGAAATCCAAAAGCCTTCTGAACAACTTATGGAAGACAGCCAGCGAATCGCTACCAGCGTCGGGGCAGGCGCGGTCGGCGGCTTCGTTGCAAAGAAAGTTGTCGATCGAGTTGTTGGAGAAAAAGCATTTGCGAAGATGACGACGACGCTTGCGAGGTCATTGGGACTGAAAACCGCGTCATCGGCAATCGGCAGTGTAACAGGAAGCGTTGTGCCCGGTGCTGGTAACGTTGCGGGTTTTGTAGCCGGAACCGCAATCGGAACCGGCATCGATTTCGCCATCTTAAAAGCCGATGAAACGCAAAACCGTCAAACCTACCACGATGAGATTGCGGAAATTATCGAGCAGCAACGAGCAGAAGCCCTAGCAGCGCTCCCCCAAGCGCCTCGGGCGGAGTAAGGAATAAAAGTCGCTTATCGAAAAGGAAGCAAAAAGGTGCTTACGTTCCTAGATGAGCATTTGGCTCTATAGTCGCTATACGGCGCAACTTTTGGACCTTCTAATGAAAACGCTAGAAGGTCCAATTAAGTTTAGCGGCCCGAGCGTCCTATCCCAGCAACCACTTCCAGGCTGGCACAACGTGAATCATGCCTTCGGGGACGTTGATGTTTGATTCTTCGTCGAGTGTTATTATGGTTGCGGCGTTCTTTTCGAAGCGCGCCATGGCTTCTTGCAGCGCGGAGACTTCGCGCTGGCGCGTAGCTTCGTTTTTCATGCTCAGAGACACTTGTATCAGCTCGTAGGCAATTCCGAACGCCTCATCGCCTTCGATGAAGTCTATCTCCTTGCCGGATTTTAGCTTCAGCAACGCGATAGAGTCCACGCGGGAAGATGCGCGACGCCTCATTTCCAGGTACACAGCCGTCTCAAGCGCTCTGGTCAGGCCATCGCTTGTTGCAGGAGCCAGCGCGCACAGCAAACCGGGGTCTTCCGCGTACACCTTGAAGCCGCCCAGGCGGACCTTTTGTGCGGAATGGGTGAACTCGTACACCTGATGAAGCAGATGCGCGTCTTCGAAGGCGTCGATGATGGCCGAAATGGTTGCGCGCCCGGGCGAATAGCCTGCGCTTCTGCTCATGCCGTCTATCTTGCTGATGGAGAAATCGCGTCCGCTTGAAGCAAGCGAGACTCTTGCCAGGTTTCGCGCAAACGCCGCGTTTGAAAAACCGTGGCGCTCAACGACGTCGCGAGCAACTGTGAACTGCGCATAGCTTTGCAGTACGCCGGCGCGTTCATTGTCATCGAGCATTTGAACGCCGGGAAAGCCACCTTGCACGAGATAATCCCGACACGCCCGCTTCAGAAGCGATTGCTGTTCTTTGTCGAACATTCCTTGCCGGTCTTCGAGCACGTGGTGGTAGCGGGCGTATTCGCGAAAACTGAACGGAAGCAGCTCGTAAGCGATCGATCTGCCGCGAAATTCCGTTGCTACATCGGTGGAAAGCATACGGGATGACGACCCTGTTACGTACATGGTGATTTTTTCGGTATCGACGATGCGCCGCGCAGCAATATCCCAATTGGGAACTTCCTGGATTTCGTCAAAGAAGAGGAAAGTCCCTTGTGAGCGGCTTGATGGGTGCAGTTCAAAAAAAGTTTCCAGCACTTCGTCGATAGTAGAGGCCGTGAAGGGGCGAAGGCGATCGTCGTCGAAATTGAAGTAGCAGATTTGCTCGGGCTTGATGTCGGAGTTCAGCAAGTCGCGTATTTGCTGGAATAATCGGTATGTTTTTCCCGAGCGCCGCATGCCCACGACCACTTTTACCAAGTTGCCGGGTGCGGGATCGAACGGGGTACCAAGGCTGAGGTCGCGGTCGACCATCCGCTTGAGATGCGCTGGCAATACCGTTGCATGGAAATCTTCGATGAGGGTTGCGATGGTTGCGTTCGCCATTTGTGCACCGCCTTTCATAACCTGTAACAGATTTTATCAGCTTTCGCCTAAAACTGTAAAAATCTGTTACAGGTTTGGCGAGCTACCGGGATGAGCGTCCTTGGTGGGTTACGCTTCGCTTGACCTTCAGATGCGCGAAACCCGCAGGTAGGGATTCCCCACCTGCGGGTTTCGCGTTTGTGCGTTTGTATTGAACGCTACGGTTGCTTGAGCACATTTACACGAAGCTCAATGCGCACAGCAGAAGAGCTCATGGACCTGGTAGGTGCGTAGCTGCCGCCACCTTGCGTTGATAAGCAGATGCACCTGGTAAAGTAGGACGGGCAAACGAGATCATCCCCTGTCCCGTTCTTTATGCTGGCATCCAGATGTGGGTGGGCGGGAGAATCGCGTGGTCGTTATCGTTGACTTCGTCGTAGATCTCAACGTATGTGCGCACGAAGGAGTCAAGGTCGATCAGGCGAATGGGGACGTCGGCGCAATCGGCTTCATGGCGGGCTTCCTTGGTGAAGCCGCCTGCGGAAACGTAGAGCCCGCGGTTTGGTGCTAAAGGAGAATGGGAGGACCGGGAATGACATTCGAAGATGCGGCCGAGAAGGCCATTGCATTCAGAGACGAGCGGGATTGGGCGCAATTTCACAATCCGAAGGACCTGGCGATATCGATCAGCCTCGAGGCCTCCGAGCTGCTTGAGGTGTTCCAATGGTCCGGATCGGACCTTGAAGTGCCCGCCAAGGCTGATCGGGCCAGGGAGGAGCTTGCCGACGTTGCCATATACTGCATATACATGGCCGATGCGCTCGGCATCGACCTCGCAAGCGCGGTTAGCGATAAGCTAGACGACAACAGCAGGAAGTACCCCGCGGACAAGGCCCGCGGCAACGCGAGAAAGTATACCGAGCTATGATCACCATACCGACGTCCAATCGCGCGGAGAAGCCGAAAGGTGCGCCCTTCTACGTGGACAGGGTCCCATTTCTGCCGGGCGAGCGGGTCGACGTCGCGCGGTTCACCCTCGCCGACGACAAGGTTTTCGACTGGCCCATGGTCTACATCTTTGCAAACAAGGACACTGCGTATGTTGGCCAGACAACCAGCATCGCGACCCGCATGAACCAGCACGGCGCCAACGAGGAAAAACGCGACTTCGACACGATCAACGTCATCTACAACGAGGAATTCAACGGCTCGGTCATCACTGACTATGAGCACCGTCTTATCGGCTATATGCATGCGGACGGCCGGTACAAGCTCACCAACAAAAACGAGGGCATGACGGATTCGAACTACTTCAGCAAGGGCGCTTACTCTGCTATGTTCGAAGACCTGTGGGAAGAGTTGCGGGCCCTCGAGCTGGCAGACCACACCATCGCCGACATCGAGGAGTCCGAGGTCTTTAAGTACTCGCCCTTCAAGGGGCTCAACGCCGATCAGCGCGTCGCCCTCGACAAGATCATGGCTGCCGTCAGGGACGGCATAGACAAAGCCGAGCCCATAGTCGTCGAGGGGATGCCCGGTACGGGCAAGACCGTTCTCGCGATATATCTGCTTAAGATGCTGCGCGATGACCCTCGCTACAAGGACATGAACATACGCATCATCGAGCCAGTAACCTCGCTGCGAAAGACGCTCCAAAGGTCCCTGGCGAACGTGAGTGGGTTCAAGAAGTCCGACGTCACCGGCCCGAGCGACCTAGTGAAGCCAGCGATGGGCTTCGAGCCTGGCAAGGGCAAATGTTTCGACATCGTTCTTATTGACGAGGCGCATAAGCTGAAGAGGCGTGTCGCTTTGGGCCCCTCCATCGGCAATTACGACAAGGTGAACGAGAAGTTGGGGCTCCCTGGGGATGCCACCCAGATGGACTGGGTCATCAATCAGGCGAAGCTCCCGATTTTCTTTTATGACCCGCTTCAGAGCATCGGCCCATCTTGTGTTCGCGGGGACGCGATGAGGGCCGCCCTCGGCAGGGCCGCGGAGCACCCTATCAGACTGGAGAGCCAGATGCGCGTCAAGGGCGGGGACGCCTATCTTCGCTATGTCCGCGATATCCTTGATGGGTGCTGCGAAGGGTTCCAGAAGTTCGAGGGTTACGCTTTTGAGTTGCATGAGGACTTCGGCGACTTTCTGGACTGCTTCGAGCAAGACTACCGAGACCACAATCTGAGCAGAATGGTGGCGGGATATGCCTGGGAGTGGAAGACGAAGCCTGGGAGAAAGCTGAAGGAGGGGGAGGTCCCGTCCGAATACGATATCGAGATTGACGGCGTGCGCTTAAGATGGAACCGTACTAACGAGAACTGGGTTGGTCTCGGCGCAGAGGACCCCCGAGTTGCTCGCGAAGTTGGTTGCATTCATTCGATTCAAGGCTATGACCTCAGCTGTGCCTATGTGATTATCGGTCGTGATTTGCTTTTCAATGGAGAAAAGGGAAAGCCGGAATCGAACAAGGAGGGCTACTTTGACAGCAACGGCAAGGTAAAAGCCTCGAAGGAGGAGCTCGACCGCTATATCAAGAACATCTACTATGTATTGCTTACGAGGGGGATTCTTGGAACCCACGTGTACGTCGAGGACCCGGCATTGAGGGGGTACTTCGCCCGATACATCCGGCAATCTGTTTAAGCTTGGATGTGAGAAGCTGGGTCGGATGAAGGTGTGCTCGAGTGCGGCTGGCGCTTTGTGGACGTTAAGGCTTTTGCGCATGAATAAGCCCTCTTTATGCTCATGCACGCTTCTCTAGTCGATTCGCCGCCCTTCGCCCTTCCTTTTGCGCAGTGCATCTTTGGGGTCGACGTTGCGTAGCAGGGTGGGGTCCTCGAAAAGGCGGGCGCAGATCATTTCCATGCGGTTCAATTCGCCGCCGTCTTCTCCGATGACGTTTTTGTAGAAGCGCATCAGGAACGAGTCGTCGGGAAATATCTTCGCCGCTGCGTTGCGGTACTGCGCGCGCACCAGCGCATCGCGGAAGTAGCGCGCGTGCTTGGCGAAGGGGTCGTTCGCCACCTGAAACCCCAAGCTATTCAGGTACAACTCCGAGAACACGGCGATGGTGCGGGTGTTCCCCTCGTAAAACGGATGGACTTGCCAGAGGAACGCGATGGTGTGGCAGAAGCGCTGCAGCTCCTCGTCCGTGAACGTCGTATACGCTGCGGCGGCCTCGTTCGCGAACGCGCCGCGAAGGGACATCTCGTAGGTCAGCGGGTCGGCGTACAGCACGCTGTCGCCGTTGAGAATCTCCTCCTGCTTGATCAAACGCTCGCTTTTGAACTGGCCGGGGTGGTATACCGCGGGGTCGAGGTCCTGGAACAGGTATGCGTGGATGGTGGTGAGCATGTCGGGCGAAAGGAAGAACGCGCCGCGCGTGAGCAGCTCGGCGATTCGCTGGCTTACCAGGTCGGCCTCTTTGTTTTCGCCGCTAGTCTCAGCGCTGGCGTATCGTTCGCGAACGAGTTCGCCAACTTCGTCGAGCCCCTTTTCGCCGCGGATGTAGGCATGAGCTTGATTGCGCAGGTAGTTGGACACCTTCAGGCCATCGACGTCCTGCAAGCCGATGGCGACGGCCCAATAGTGCCTGCGTCGCTCTTCCGAGGTGTATTCGGAAGCCGGTCGATATTCGAAATCATCGTAGCTGTCTGCGGACATAACGGTTACCTGGGTCACCCCGCTCCGCGTAGGAGCCCTTCCTATGGTTGCGCCGCAATCGCGAACGCTTGTGCGTTATCGGAACATGATAGCACGCCAACCGCCGACGCTGCTCGGGTGCGCGCCTGCTCCCTTTCTCCTTCCCCTTGAATACTTGATGGCGCTTGCCGAGAGCGGGGGCTTGCTTCGCCGCCTGCACGTATACTGGTTGCATAGTGCGAATCGCGGGGCTGGTTGGGCGCCGCTTGATGAAAGGCTGTCTCGTGTCCGAAAAGTTGAAGATCGGCGTGCTGCTCTCCGGCAGCGGCACGAATTTCCAGGCCATCCTCGATGAGGCGGAAAAGGGCCTGCCCGTCGAGGTGGTGAAGGTGGTCGCGTCGCGTCCCGATGCGTACGGCATCGAGCGCGCGAACGCCGCTGGCATCCCCGTGCTGGTCATGAATCGCGAAAAGTACGCCGACCCCGAGGCGGCCGACGCGCAGATCGTGGCCGCGCTGCAGGAAGCCGGCGCGCAGTACGTGGTCATGGCTGGCTACATGCGCAAGGTCACGCCCGTCATGCTCAACGCCTTCCCCAACCGCGTGCTTAACCTGCATCCGGCGCTTTTGCCTTCGTTCAAGGGCGCGCACGCCATCGCCGATGCGTTCAACGCCGGCGTGAAGGTCACGGGTGTCACCGTCCATTTCGCCAACGAGGACTACGACAAGGGCCCCATCGTGGCGCAGGAGCCGGTGCGCGTGGGCGAGGGCGACACGCTTGAAACCCTGGAAGCCAACATCCACCAGGTGGAGCACGAGCTGTACCCGCGCGTGCTGGGCTGGCTTGCCGCCGGCCGCGTGAGCGTCGACGCGGAGGGCAAGGTGCGCCTTGCTGACTAAGGAAACGCTGGCAGGCATCGCCGCCGATCTGCGCGCGGGACGCGCGGTGGAGCTTTCGCCCGCCGACTTCCCGTGCTTTTCGGCCGAGGCGCTGAAGGGTAACATGCACGTTTCGCTCGATGACCTGGGGAAACTTTCCGTCGCCCTCACCGCCGCCGATGCGCCCACCTTCGAGCGCGCCGCCCGTGCCATGGCCGAGGGCGACCTGGCGTGGCTGGGCTTCAAGGTGGTGTTCGACCCCGCCGCCGCGCAGGCAAACACCGACAACGAGGTCACGAAGAAGTACGGCGACACCGGTTCGGCCGACGGCGCCGGGATGGTGTTCTTCTGCAACGACGCGAAGGAGATCGTCTCCGCGCGCACGCCCAGCCCGCGCGACGTGTTCCAGATGAAGGACATCACGCGCGGTCCCGGCATGCATAACGAGCAGTTCAATGGCCTGACCTGGCTTTCCGTGCCGCTATTCGACCAGGTGCGCGTGTGGCTGCTCGGCGCCTCCGACGCCGCTGCCGAGGTGAGCGCGCTGGCCGCGCACGTGGGCTTCGCCGTCACCGCGGTCGACTACGACTCGGCGTACCTCTCGCCCGAGCGCTTTCCCGACGCCGAGCGCGTGCTGCTCGACGGCGGCAGCTTCGACGAGCTGGATAAGCTCACCCCCGCGCCCAGCGATTACGTGTGCGTGCTCACGCGCGGCCACATGTTCGACCCCGAGGGCTGCGTGTGGGCGGTGAAGCACAACGTGCGCTACGTCGGCATGATGGGTTGCAAGGGGAAGAACTCCACCGTGCACGACCTGGTGCTGGCTCGCGGCGCCTCCGAGGCGGACTGGGAGCGCATCAAGCGGCCCATCGGCCTGAAATTCGGCGCCAAAACCCCGGCGGAATTGGCTATTTCCATCGTGGCCGAGCTGGTCGATGTACGATATACGCAGCGCTACAGCCCCGAGGCGCGGGCGCGCCACGAGGAAAACCTGGGCCGTTAGGGCCCGGCAGGCAAGCGCGAACACGGCATCTTGCGGGCGGCGCTTCGGCGCAAAGCCCTGCTTTGCGATAAGGAACGGACTTACAAGGAACGGTTCAAGGTAAGGAGAGAGCAAGTGGCAGATCCGAAGGTCAAGCGCGTACTTATCTCGGTGACGGACAAGACGGGCGTCGTCGAGTTCGCCCGCGCGCTGCATGACGAATTCGGCGCGGAGATCATCTCCACGGGCGGCACCGCCCGCGTGATTGCGGAGGCCGGCGTGCCGGTCACGCCCATCGACGAGGTGACGAAGTTCCCCGAGATGATGGACGGTCGCGTGAAGACCCTGCATCCCATGGTGCACGGCGGCCTGCTGGCCAAGCGCGACAACGCAAAGCACATGGCCGAGGCGGCCGAGCACGGCATCCAGATGATCGACATGGTGGTCGTGAACCTGTATGCGTTCGAGAAGACGGTCGAGTCCGGCGCGGACTTCGGCACCTGCATCGAGAACATCGACATCGGCGGCCCCTCCATGCTGCGCAGCGCCGCGAAGAACTTCGAGAGCGTCACCGTGGTCACCGACCCCGAAACCTATGAGGGCATCCTTGCCGAGATGCGCGCCAACGGCGGCGCCACCACGCGCGAGACCCGCATGGAGCTGGCCCTCGAGGTGTTCGAGACCACCAACGCCTACGACGGCGCCATCGCCGACTTCCTGTTCGACCAGGTCCAGGCCGCGCATCCGCACGAGCACGGCGAGGGCTGCGGTTGCGGCTGCGAGGAGGGCATCGAGGCCCAGGGCGAGTTCCCGCCCGAGTGCGCCCTGTACATGCAGAAGCAGCAGGACCTGCGCTATGGCGAGAACCCGCATCAGCAGGCCGTCTTCTACCGCGTGGACGAGTTCGCCCACGAGCACAGCCTGGTCAACGCCCAGCAGCTCAACGGCAAGGAGCTGTCCTACAACAACATCCTGGACACCGACGCGTGCTGGTCTCTCGTGCGCGAGCTCGACGAGCCGGCGGTCATCATCCTGAAGCACCAGAACCCCTGCGGCTCCGCCACGGCCGAGAACATCACCGAGGCCTACGACAAGGCCTTCGCCTGCGACCCGAAGAGCGCCTTCGGCGGCATCATCGCGGCGAACCGCCAGGTCACGCTGGAGATGGTCGAGCACATCAACGAGAACAAGCAGTTCGTCGAGGTGCTCATCGCCCCCGAGTTCGAGTCCGCCGCGCTTGAGCTTCTGCAGCAGAAGAAGAACCTGCGCGTGCTGCGCACCGGCGGCATCGACGCCCCGGCTGCCGTCGAGGTCCGTTCCGTCGACGGCGGCGTGCTGGTGCAGGACGTCGACCACGTGTCCGAGGATCCGGCAACCTTCACCGTTCCCACCGATCGCAAGCCCACGGACGCCGAGATGCACGAGCTCATGTTCGCATGGCGCGTGTGCAAGGGCGTGAAGTCCAACGCCATCCTGGTGTCGCGCGACCACGCCGGCATCGGCATGGGCCCGGGCCAGCCCAACCGCGTTGACAGCGCGCTTTTGGCGTGCAAGCGCGCCCATGAGGCGTGCGAGCGCATGGGCGTGGAGCCCAAGGGCCTGGTGTGCGCCTCCGACGCGTTCTTCCCGTTCCGCGACAACGTGGACACGCTGGCCGAGTGGGGCATCACTGCCATCATCCAGCCCGGCGGCTCCGTGCGCGACGAGGAGTCCATCCA
>PPYE01107427.1_pt1 | contig 15508 bp, 10 predicted proteins | sample 1559881 | NCBI WGS metagenome assembly PPYE01 (sample SAMN08240022, study PRJNA423297) | Human gut metagenome, whole genome shotgun sequencing project. | reverse complement strand
CTCGTAGTCCATCATCCGGGCAAAGCCCCGCTGGGTCAGTCCCACGGACCGCAGCATGGCGAACTCCCGGCGGCGCAGAGCGATGGAGGTAGAGATGGTGTTAAACACATTGGTCATGGAGATCAGGGAGATGAGGATGATGAAGCCGTAGGAAAACACGTTCACCACCGTCACCATGGCCCGCTGGTTCTCGCCGTTGGCGGCCAGATCCTGCAGCTCAGAGCGGCTGTTGCCCAGCTCCATCAGGATCTGCCCCATGCTCTCGTAGGAGGCGGCGTGGTCGCTGCTCCTGAACCAGAAGGCGTCGGCGGCGGGAGCCTGCCCGGTGACGGCCTCATACATACTGTACGGGTACAGCAGATACAGGTCGCCGGTACCCAGGAAGTCGGGAGCCTCCTTTAAAATAGCGCCCACGGTATAGCTCCGGGTCAGGACGGCCTCCGATGCCGGCACCGCCTGTGCCCGGCTCTCGTCCGGGACCTCCCCCTCGCTGCGGGCGATATAGTAATCGTCTATATAGTCCTCCGGATAGTACAGCACATATTCCGTACCGTCCCGTGTGATGCGGTCTCCCTCGGTGAACCAGCCATCCATGGGCTGATAGCTGCTCTCCGTTCCGGTGATGGGCAGGCTGCTGCCGTTCAGCAGGTGGTAATGGTACAGCTTATTGTACTTACTGCCCTCGGTGCTGCGCCAGATGTCCAGCATATCCCACGCCACCGCCTGAGGTGCATCGGGACGGAAGTAATCCTCCTCCGGCAGGCCGTTGTCCCGCAGCAGCTGCCGGAAATCCTCATCCCGGAGGAAGTACATGGCGGCGCTGCGGTCTCCCTCCAGACCGGTGTCCTTCCAGTAGTCCGGATCCATGTCCTCCTTGGCAAAGTGCAGGCTGGCGTAGCTGTCGGCGGTGTAGAAGCCCGATTCCACGCCGTCGGCGGCGGCCAGCTGTCCCAGCCGCTGCTCCGGCGTCACGCCCTCCGGCAGGGCCTCGCTGTAATACAGCTGCACGCCCAGTGTGCTGTCGCCCCCCAGTTGGTCTACGGCATCCGTCAGATAGGCGCAGAAGGAGGAGGCGGAGATGAACAGTGTCACGCTGAGGAACAGGCCCACCACCGTGGAGCGATAGCGCTTGCGGTTGCGTTTGAAGTTCTTGGCGGCCAACATCCCGGAGAAACCGAAGAGCTTTTCCGTCAGGCGGGATGTCCTGACCTCCCGACCCCGGAGCTTCACGTCCTTGGTCTGGCGGATGGCCTCCACCGGCGACACCCGCACGGCACGCTTGGCGGGGATCCACGCCGAGATGATAGCTGTCACAAGGCCGATGCCCGCCGCCGCCAGCAGTGCCCAGCCGTTGAGCACAAAGTGCATTTGTAGGGCGTTGCCGCTCGCCCCCATCAGGAATCCGAAGCTGTCCCGCAGGCAGTACAGGGTGATGCCGATGCCCAGACAGCCCACCAGCAGACCCAGTGGGATCCCCACGGCGCACAGCACCAGTGCCTCATAGAGGACACTGCCCCGAATCTGCTTGCGGGTGGCGCCGATGGATTTCAGGATACCGAACTGCCGGGTCCGCTCCGCCACGGAGATGGAGAAGGAGTTATAGATCAGCGACACCGAGCCGAAGGAGATCATCAGCAGCAGGATCACCGCAAAGCTGTAGATCATCCGGTTCACGGAGAAGAAGGTGGTGGCGCCGTAGTAATTCAACAGGTCGGAATTGGAAAACCACCCCAACCCCGGATATTTCTCGTTGTTTCCCTCCATATAGCTGTAAAAGCGGCTGGGATGGGCCACCCGGAAAAATTCATCCGTCTGATAGCCCTGCTCCTGACAGGTCAGGGCAGTATAGCCGGGGCAGGAGAAGGGCTCCGTTGTCATATCCAGCCGCTGGTAAAAGCCCACCACAGTGTAGGTGTGGGGCGTGGTATCTGTCAGCGTCTCCCCCTTCGTATAGGGGTCATAGGCCGTCAGCTCCTCCCCACCCAGCGTCCGGTGGCCCAGCTCCAGCTCCATGGTGTCCCCCAGCGCATGGCGGACGCTGCCGTTGGACCACAGATGCTCCGGCAGAAGGAGCTCCCCGGCCTTCTCCGGCAGGCGGCCTTGGGTCAGTCGGATGGAGAGCAGGTCCGGCAGGTCGGGGTCCATGGACATGATCCGCAGATAGGGCTTATAAGCATTGTCCGCCCCTACTTGCCCCCAGCCCACCAGCTGCCACGCAGACTGCTCCGTGATCTCCTTTTCATCCCGGCTCAGCTGCGACGCCTGCTGCTCCGTGAGGTTCTGGTAGCAGCCGTGGAACCGGCCTACGGTGTACTCGGCGGCCCCCACGAGATACTGCACGCCGCTGTAAGCACCCTCCGTCACGGCGGTGAACAGGGCTACCGACAGGATGATGCCCACGATGGTCACCCACGTCCGGGAGCGGTTTTTCCGCAGAGCCTGCCGGGTGTAGCGGTGAAAGACGTTCATTCCAGCACCTCCCGGATGCGCTCATCCCGTGTGATGCGGCCATCCTCGATGGCAATGACCCGGTGGGCCTGCAGGGCGATGTTCTCGTCGTGGGTGATAATGACCAGCGTCTGGCCGTACTTCTTGTTGGACATCTTCAGCAGCTCCACGATCTCCTGGCTGTTCTTGCTGTCGAGATTGCCGGTGGGCTCATCCGCCAGCACCACCGCCGGGGCGTTCATCAGCGCCCGACCGATGGACACCCGCTGCTGCTGGCCGCCGGAGAGCTGATTGGGCAGGTACTTCTCCCGACCCCGCAGACCCAGCACGTCCAGCAGCTCCTCCAGCCGCTCCTGATTCACCTGTCGCCCGTCCATCAGCACCGGCAGGGTCATGTTCTCCACCACGTTCAGCACGGGGATCAGGTTATAAAACTGGTAAATGAGCCCCACCTGCCGGCGGCGGAAAATGGCCAGCTGATCCTCGTTCTGGGCGTAGACATCCTGCCCATCCACAAAGACCTTGCCGGAGGTGGGGCGGTCAACACCGCCCAAAATGTGCAGCAGAGTGGATTTACCGGAGCCGGAGGGGCCGATGATGGCCAAGAACTCCCCCTTCTCTACGGTGAAGGAAATGTCGTCCACCGCCCGCACCTGATTTTCACCCTGTCCGTATACCTTACTGAGATGCTGGATCTGCATCAGCTCCATAGTCGTGTCCCTCCTTGACTTTCTGTTGTCCAGTATACCACACGAAGATGACGTTTCGGTGACAGGTTTCATTACAAAAACGTCACAAAACCGTCCCGGCGGAAGGGCAGTCTCTCAGAGCAGCCTTACAGAGCAGTCCCCCGACAGTGAAAGAGCAGCCCCGGCGGAAAATTCCGTCGGGGCTGCTCTTGTTCTTACCGTTGTCCTTGAAAGGCTTTTGTCATTGCAGAATTATTTCTTGCGGCGATAGGTGGGGACCACCGAGGCCACGATGTCCTTCATGTCCTCCGTCTCCTCCTGACAGGCCTTCTCCAGCCGATCCAACTGGTGGCAGAACTCCTCGTCGTCCATGACGATGGGCTTTCCGATGTGGATCAGCTTGTTGGAGGTCTCCTGCAGGCCCTCCTCCGCCATGAGGATCTCCTCATACAGCTTCTCGCCGGGGCGCAGGCCCGTGTAGACTACCTTGATATCCACATCCGGCTCATGACCGGACAGGCGGATAAGGTTGCGGGCCATGGTGTCGATCTTCACCGGCTGGCCCATATCCAGAATGAATATCTCGCCGCCCTTGGCGTAGTATCCCGCCTGCAGCACCAGCGACACCGCTTCGGGGATGGTCATAAAGAAGCGGGTGATCTCCGGGTGCGTCACCGTTACCGGGCCGCCCTCAGCGATCTGCTTTTTGAACAAGGGGATGACGCTGCCGTTGCTGCCCAGCACGTTGCCGAAGCGCACCGCCACGAAGTCTGTATTGGGGCTGCGGCGGTTCATCATCTGCACCACCATCTCGCACAGGCGCTTAGAGGCGCCCATGATGTTGGTGGGGTTCACCGCCTTATCCGTGGAGATCAGCACGAACTTCTTCACACCGTACTTCACCGAGGCCATGGCCATTTTATAGGTGCCGAACACGTTGTTCTTGATGGCCTCGTTGGGGCTGTCCTCCATCAGGGGGACGTGCTTGTGGGCGGCGGCGTGGAACACCAGCTCCGGTCGGTACTTGGCCATGACATCGTCCAGACGGCCCATGTCCCGCACGGAGCCGATGAGCACCTCCAGATTCAGCTCCGGATGGGTGCGGCACAGCTCCATCTGGATGTCGTAGGCGTTGTTCTCATAAATATCGAAGATGATCAGCTGTTCGGGCTTGCTTTTGGCGATCTGGCGGCACAGCTCGCTGCCGATGGAACCGCCGCCGCCGGTGACCATCACCACCTTGCCGGAGATATACCGGCAGATCTCCTCCAGATTCACCTGAATAGGGTCACGGCCCAGCAGATCCTGCAGCTCCACGTCCCGGAGCTTGCTGACACTGACCTCACCGTTGACCAGCTGGAACATCCCCGGCACCGCCTGCACCCGGCAGCCGGTCTTGCTGCAGATGTCCAGAATCTCCTTGCGGTCCTGTCCGTCGCAGGTGGGGATGGCGAAGATAATCTTATTGACCCGGTACTTCTTCACCGCATCGGGAATCCCCTGCCGCCCGCCGGCAATCTCCACACCGTCCAGATACCGGCGGCGCTTGCTGGGGTTGTCGTCGATGATGCACACCACCCGGCTGCCCAGCCGGGGATTGGAATTGATCTCCCGGATCAGCTGGCGTCCGGCCTCGCCGGCGCCGATCATCAGAATGCGGTCCCGCTCGCTCTTCTCCGTGCTGATCCCCGCCATCAACTGGCGCATGAATCGGTAGGAGAACCGCAGCGCCGTGGTGGACATGAAGCTCATGATAAAGCCCGCAAAGTAGAAGGAGCGGGGCATATCGATCTTCAGGATCAGCACATAGGCCAGTCCGGCTGCCAGCAGCACGCCATAGGCCAGAATGATGCGGAACAGCTCGTCGATGCTGACAAAGCTCCAGATGCTGTTATACAGCCGGAATAGCTGGAACACCACCAGACAGATGACGATCCACGGCCCGATGATCTTCAAATACTCGTTGAGGTACATCTGAGGGATGGCCCCCAGACGGAACTCAAACCGCATCCACAGCGCCAGGAAAAAGGACCCGGCGATGCACAGCATATCCAGCACGAAGATCACCATCGTCCGCCGCAGTCCGGCGGTCATAGCTCTTTTGCCGTTTTCTTGTTTCATCCTTTCTTCCTTCCGGCGGCTCCGGCTGACGCCGGGCCGCCTGTCCTTCCTCAGATCTTCTCCACGTTCAGGGAGAAGTCTGCCTTATAGCCGCGGAAGCGAAGGATGCGCTCATAATCCTCCACATAGTCCACCTCGGCCCAGAACAGGCCGTCCATCTCCTCCACATATACCGGGCGCTTGCCCACCATTTCATAGAGGATATTCTCCCACCAGACGCTGTGCTGCTGGGTGCGGATCATGCCGTCCAGCTTCTCCATGAACTCCGGCATGAAATCCTTGCTGAAGCGGCCGATGCCGATGTACTCGCCGGTGATATCGCTGCCGGTGAGCTCCTTGCCGTACTTCACCAGCAGGCCGTTCTCGTACTTATACTTGTAGTCGGCCTCCTCCTTGCGGGTGCCGTCGGCAAACATCACCGGGGACTTATGGCACTCCAGGATGCGATCCAGCAGTGTCTCCTCCAGATACACGTCGGCATTCATGATGAGGGTGTCATCGTACTGGGACAGGAAGTCCTTAGCGAACCACGCCGAGGCGATGCTGTTGGTGACGTCGAAGAAGGGGTTATAGAAGTAGCGGATACCCTCGTAGTCCTTCAGCGTCTCCTGAATGACCTCCGCCCGGTAGCCCAGCACCATGGCAATGTCGGTGATGCCCTTCTTGTGGAACAGCTCGATGGTGTACTGGATCAGCTTCTGACCGCCGATGTCCACGGTACACTTGGGGTTGCCGGCCAGATACCGGCTGATGCGGGTGCCTCGACCCGCCGCAAGCAACAGAACTTTCATGTTTCTTCCTCCTTGTAATATATCGATCAAGCCTTCAGAATCCCACGGGCCATGAGGTCGTCAAAGGCCCGGAACAGTGCGTCGTTATCCTCCACGGTCAGGTGACCGATGTGGCCCACCCGGAACACCTTATCCGCCAGCTCGCCGCCGTTGGGGCAGATGATAATGCCGTACTCGTCCTTCAGGGTCAGGAACAGCTGGTGGGCGGACACCTCCGGATTGTTGGGAGACAGCGGCGTCACCGCATAGGACAGGGAATCGGACACGATGTGGAAGGGATACTTCCCGATGCGGGAGCGGAAATCCTTGGCAATGGCACGGATCTGAGCCTGTACGTTTGCAAAGCCGTCCCGTTTGATCTGATTCAGGCGGGCATTGATCTGAATAAGGATGCCCACCGCCGGAGTGAAGGGTGTCTGGCCCCGCTCCCCGTTTTTCAGGGCGGCCTTCAGGTCCAGATAGTAGCAGGCGGGGCGGTTGGCGTAGATACGCTCCACAGCCCGGCTGCTGAGCACCATCATGGAGATGCCGGGAGGCACGGCCAGCGCCTTCTGAGAGCCGGTGAACACCACGTCGGCGCCCCAGCGCTTCATACTGACGTCATCGGCCAGAAATGCGCTGATGGCATCCACCACCAGTACCAGACCGTTTTCACGGCAAAAGGCGGAGATCATGTCCATATCGTACAAAACGCCGGTGGAGGTCTCGTGCATATTCACCAGCAGGCCCGTGTAGCCCTGTCCGGCGTAGGGGGCCAGATCGGCGGAGGTCAGGGCATGGCCCTGCCGCAGTTCGATGGCCGTATGGGGGATGCCGTAGACCTCGCAGATCTCGCAGAAGCGGTGACCGAAGCTACCGCCGGCCACCACCAGCAGCCGGTCGTCCTTGGTGAACACGTTCTGCGTGACGGCATCCATGGAGGCCGTGCCGGAGCCGGTGAGGAATACCGCTCTGGCATCCTCCGGGGCATCCATGAACTCCTTGAGCAGCGCCTCGTTCTCCTTCATCAGGGCGGAGAAGTCCGGCGTGCGGAAGTAGGGCACGGGGTCTGCACCGATCCGGGAGATCTCCTCCGAGATCTGAACCGGACCCACCGCAAAGTTGATATGATCCTTTTTGATGTCCATGAAACTATATTCTCCTTTCACCGGTACCTGTCAGAGAGTACGCTCTGCCGCAGGCACCCTATCTTCCGTTTCCAGCATCAGCGCACCCAGCGCCAGCCAGAAAATAAAGGACACATCATTGATCTTCAGGAATACGCTGTTCATGAACAGCGCCTCCACCAGTCCGAAGGCCACCACCGCCAGTGTCGTGATCGTCCACAGGGACAGCTGCGGATGCTGCAGGATATAGCGAATCACCCGCACCAGCACCAGCACCAGGAAGCACAGGAACAGCCCTGCTCCCACAAAGCCTGTGCTGATAAACACAAACAGATAGTTGTTATGGGACTCGTAGACCAGATCCGTTTTCACCGTATCCTTGAACTGATCGGTAAAGTAGCGCACGATGTACATCTCCGGATGCCGGTCGCCGATATAGTCGTTGTAGTTGGACAGGGACAGTCCCGCAGGGCCGATCTCACCAGCAAGGGATATATAGTCCTTCCAGATCTCGAAGCGGTTGTTGGAGACATCGCCCTCCTGTGACCGCTCGATGGCATCCGGTTCCTCGATGACGGTACCCACGGCCATATGCTGCATACCGACCCGGATACCCTCCGCACAGCCCCAGCACACCACCACGGCGCACACACCAGCCAACACGCTGACACCCAGCCGTTTCAGCTGCTTCATACTGCCGCAGCGGTTACGCACCAGCAGCACCGTGAAGCAGAAGGCATACAGGATCAGGGCGATCAAGGCGCTACGGGACACGCTGAGGATCACGTGCGTGACCAGCACCAGCGCCGCCACGGCCAGTGCCGCACGGCCCGCCCAGTGTTTTCCACGGGTCACGACTCCCTGCATACAGCCGGCAAACAGGAACATGCTGGTATATGCCGCATAGTCCAGACCCATGAACAGGCCGAACAGGCGGCTCTGATAATAGCCCTGCCGTGTCAGCTCCGGGCTGGTGGTATTGGGATTGGCGACATATGTATAGCCGATGCGGAACAGATATTGATACAGGCCCACGCAGCAGGCAATGCCCCAGATGACCAGCACCACATAGAACAGGTTCCGCAGGAACCGGCGCATCCGTTCCTTGCCTACCCGCTGGGCCAGACTGTACACCAGCGCAAACTGGATCACCACCCAGCACAGGTCAAAAAGGTTGTCCTTCACGCCGTAGCGCATGGTACGCAGGGAGGCGATGACATCCATAAAGGCCACGCCATACAGCAGCCAGCACCAGATACCTCGCCAGAGGCCCCGGTTGGTGAACAGATCCAGCGCCATCAGCACAGCGCCTATCAGTCCCAAATAGGTGGAAATGTGGTACAGCGGGGTTTTGGCCATCCACGTCAGCACCGGGGCGATCTGCAGCAGCACAAAGCTCACCACCGTCACGCCTACATACACCAGCACCGCCGTGTTCAGCCACGGAAGCCGTCCGATACAGCTCTCATCCCCGAATACCGCACGCCGCAGTTCTCTCTTTTGCATATGGTATAACTCCTACTTTGTATAGATTATGCCACCGGCTTATGCGGCCTTTTTCCCTTTGGGCAAAAAGCACAGCAGAATGCCCCACAGCTGCTTCCACTCCGCCGTGCGTCCGGTGACGCCCAGCCAGATGCCGGGGTAGATAACGCCCACGATGACGCACCTCAGCAGCAGTGACAGGATGGTATTGTCCGGCGACAGCCACCGGCACGCACCGTAGCAGGCGGCGCAGGCGGCAAAGGCCAGCAGCACATAGCCCAGCAGCTTTCCCATGTATTCGTTCCAGCTGCGGTAGAACTGGTATTTCACCACCACCCACGCTTCCCACGGGGTATAGATGAAGAAGAACACCAGAATGGTGGGAACCAGCACGCCGGCGATGCTGCCGGTGGCCTTCACCATCCAGATGCTGCCCACCAGATTCACGGCCATGCCCACATAGGGCTTGAGCCAATCCTCCGTCCACAGACCCGCTGCATCCCGGTAGGTCAGCTGCATGATGCGGAACATCCACGAGAAGAAGTACAGCACGATGAGCATCATCAGCCGCTCATCCAGCAGATACTCCGGGCCAAGCCACACGGCGGCGATGAAGGGCTGGTAAAAGCACAGCATACACGCCGCTGCGCCGCCCACCAGCGCCACCCAGCCATAGGTCATGGTTTTGAAGAACCGGTAGTTGTCCTCACGGGAGTCCGTCAGCAGCTTATTGCCGATGCCGGAGAGGCTGCCGTTGGTGACGATCTCCACCAGGCCATTGACGGCGGTGAGGATATAGTAATAGTTGCTATACAGCGACAGCGCCGTCAGTCCCAGAAAGGAGGAGATGATGATGCTGTCGATGCTCACCAGAAAGGTGTTGCCCAGCTTATGGCCGAACAGCGTCCCCACCCGCTTATAGATGTCCTTTTTGGTCACCGGGTCCAGCTCACCCTGACACACGATGTCCGGGTAGTGCTTCCGGGCCGCCAGATACACCGCCACGTTGTTGGGGATCACCATCAGCGGCAGCAGGATGATATAGGCATAGTAATTGGAGAAGATCAGCAGCACCGCCGCCTGCAGGGTATACTGCACCACATAGCGCACGGTGGAGATCTTCAGCGTCACGTCGTTGCGCTGAAAGGCGGTAAACGTGGCGTTGTTATAGGCGAACATCAGGTAATCCAGCACGCTCTCCGACAGATAGATGGCGAAGAGGACGTACAGGTTCACATCCGGCGGACACTCGTTTTTCACCAGCCATGGCAAAAACGGCATCACCGCCAGACCCATGCCCAGAATCACCAAACCCACGATGCGGTAGACCTTCCGGTAGAATTTCAGCATGGCGCACAGAGCCGGCTTGTCATCCTCGGCAATGGCCTTGTACATGGTGAACACCAAGGAGCTGTTAAAGCCCAGATTGGCCAGATTCAGCACCGTCAGCACGGAGGTGAACAGGGTGGACAGGCCGTTATACTCCTGTCCCAGCTCCTTGATGATGATGGTCTTGATGGCAAACGGCCCGATGAGGGTGGCCACCCGGTAGATGGCGCCCCAAAGGGTATTCCGCATGGTATTTTTGGCTCGTGAGAGCTTTTTCATAGCATCCGTCCGTTCTCTCAGTTTCGGGAGCGGCTCATGACCGCTCAAAGGCGGAGGGCCTGGGGAAGGCCCGCTGGAAGATATCCACCAGCTGCTGCCGCTCCGTATCGAAATCGAAGTCCATGGGGTCGTCGTTGACGCAGACCACCCGGTACTTCCCGCCCCGCAGCAGCCGCTCCACCTCCGACTCGCTCTGCTTGCCGATGGTAAGATAGGTGCTGTCGGGCTTTTTGGGGGCAAACCGGCCGCTGGCCAGCTGCCAGTACCGGAACAGATACTGGTTCACGTCCGCCCGGTCCCGGAATTTGTGGCGGCAGGTGGCGTCCAGCACCTCCGGGAACCTGTCCCACACCTCCTCCAGCGTGCTCTTGCAGAAGGAGACGCAGGAGTGGTAATTGCGGAAGCCTGTGAAGTCCCCCCACGGGAGGAGGTACAGGTTATACAGCAGGCCCTTCCCGTAGCCGGGATAGAACCACTTGCCGAAATTCTGCCGGATGACACTGCGCTTATCGAAGCTCATGTTCACCAGCGCCATCATATTCAGCATGATATAGGGCATGAAGTTGGCGGTGTCGTTGTTTTTGATGACGCCCATCACCGCCGTGTCACAGGGCAGGCCGTCCCGGAAGAAATCCTCCGGTCGGGAGGGTTTCATCAGGTACACGTCGTCGTTGAAATAGAGGAAGTGCTCCGCCAGATCCGGGATGCGGTGCATATTCAGCTCGATGGTATGGGAGCTGAAGGTGGGCAGATACTCCTCCGGGATGAAGTCCCGGTGATTGACGATATGCAGCTTGGGATGGTCAGGCTCCAGCCATGCAGGCAGGTGTCCGTAGGTCAGCAGGTGTACCTTTCGCACCCACGGGGCGTTCTGCTCGATGCCTCGGAACCAATAGCGAAACAGCCCCCACTCCCGGTAGCGGGCGGGGTGATTGTCGGCGCTTTTGGAGGCCCGGTATTTGGCGTGATCCGCCTGCCAGACCGGGTCAGACCCGTCCACCCATGGGATCACGATGTCAATGGGATGCGTGCTCATTGGTCCTGTGCTCCGTCCTTTTTCTGTTCCTCGGCGGCGCAGTCCAGACAGAAACCCACGGAATAGTGCTTCTCCCGGTCGGCCTCCGGCGGGATGACCCAGTAATCGCCGTACTGATTTTTCAGATAGGTGTCCGGGTCATGGGGCAGGTTGATGGAAAAGTCCTCAAACGGCCCCTTGATGGGGGGATAATATACCTCTTTGGGCATAATATGTCCGAAATAGTGGCCGATATCCGTGGGGACGGCCCACAATCCCGTGTCCTTCTTGCACCGCACGAAGCGGTCAAACAGGTCACCCCACTTCTTATAGGGGCGGAAGGAGAACAGGAAGCCCACTGTGCACCGCAAGCCATAGTTGAACTTTCCGGCGAAGGACTGGCTGAAGAACTTCTTCTTCTCCGGGCTGCGGTAGTGGTAGAACAGGGTGGATACCGCAATGTATTGCAGGCCCATGGCCGTTACGCCCTTGATGCCCCGGACAATGGGGTTTCTGGGGACGGACTCAATGGCGAAGATATCGATGTGAACGCCCTTGGGAAACGGCGTGTTATAGTCCAGAAACGCCGCTTTCAGGGTGTTTTTCTTATATACGGCGGAGATCATGCTCTCCAGCTGGTACTTATCGGAATTGGGGGTGGTGAGCTCGTACTTGTCCCCCATGCACTCCTCGAACAGCTCCACGAAGCGGTTCAGATCCTCACGGGGCATGAGGATATCCACATCGTCGTCCCAGGGGATAAAGCCCTTGTGGCGCACGGAACCCAAGGCCGTACCGCCGGCGGCCATATAGCACAGGCCGTGCTCCTGACACACCCGATCGATGTCCTTGATGATCTCCAGAAAGCACGCCTGCAGCGCCTTCAGCTCCTCCGGCGTCAGCTCGTGCATCATCTCCGTCTCCGGTGCGATCTGCATACACTTCCGGGTGGAGAACATATTTCTCAGCTTCGACATGACTCTCACGCTTTCTTTTCATCCACACAGTAGTGGATGCCCTTATACTGCTTGTAGCTGTGCTCCAGATCGATGAATACCGCATCGTGGCGGTAGACCCGCTCCTCCGGGGGAGGCAGCTGCATATAGTCACCGTAGGAGATGGTCAGCCACTTGTCATAGTCCTCCGGCACCGGCATCTGATGGCCCTCGAACTCCAGATACGCCGGGTGGCGGAACCACCGGATGGGGAACCTCTGGCGCATGATGGTAGCGCCCTCGCCGAAGGAGGAGACGTACTCCGCATCCGCCAGCGAGTAGCGGCTCAGTCGCTTTTCGGCGCCCTTCCACAGCTTGTACCGGGCCTTGAAGGACGGCACCAGCGTCAGCGCCAGCTTCTCGGCGTAGTAGGTGACCTTGCCCTTGTGGGCGGGCAGACGCTGGAAATTGAAGCAGCAGTACATCATGGAGTCCACCATCTGCCACAGCTGCTTCCACTTGGACTTGGGCACGGCGTCCAGCGGGATCACGTCGATCATCAGCCCCTGATGGATGTCCAGATCTACGCTGTGGCGGTTGATGAAGGTGGTGTTGTTGTCCTTGATCTCCGTGGCGGAGTGACGGATGTTGAATTGATCGTTGGAGCGGACGCAGGAGTAGTGCTCTGTGTCCGCCTTTTCGTCCCAGATACGGCAGAGCTTTTCATAGTCATCCCGCAGCATGAACACGTCCACGTCGTCATCCCAGGGGATGAAGCCCTTGTGGCGCACGGCTCCCAGACAGGTACCGCCGGCCAGCACGAAGCCCAGCCCGTTCTCCTGACAGAACTTCTGAAAATACAGCAGGATCTCCAGGAGCTTGCTCTGAATCTCCTGTATCGTGACCTCTTTCTTTTCTTCCATAGTTGACCTCTCACCGCCGCCCGGCCCGCTGGGGGCAGGCGGCGTCCTCTTTGTTTTGTTCTCCGGCTATCGCCGCAACGGAGTATTATACTCCCTGCGGACCGGAATTGCAACCTTTGTGTTCTCCGGAGGGGGTCACAGCACCGCTTTGACCGTCCGCAGCATGGTCAGCAGCTCCTGACCCAAGCCAAAGCGCCGGATGCTCGCCAGATTATATGCCATTTTCCCCGGCAGCACCTGCTGCACATACGTCTCGTCCACATCCTCCGCCTTGTCCAGCAGCTCCGCCTCGTCCTTGTAGCGGATACTGGCCTCGGAGGTCACTCCTGCCGGCAGCAGGAGGGTGGCCATCATCTCCGGGGTGTAGCGGGCCACGTACTTGGGCACCTCCGGCCGTGTCCCCACAAAGGACATGGAGCCACCCAGCACGTTCAGCAACTGACCGACCTCGTCCAGACGGCAGCTGCGGATGACCTTGCCCACCCGTGTGATACGGCTGTCGCCGCTGACCGTCACCTGACTGCCGATGCGGTCAGCGTTCTGCACCATGGTGCGGAACTTGAAAATGCGGAATTCACGCCCGTACTGGGTCACCCGCACCTGTCTGTAAAACACCGGGCCGCAGGAGTCCAGCTTGATGGCAATGGCCAGCACCAGAAACACCGGGCTCAGCAGCACCAGCAGCACCAGCGATGCCAAAATATCGAACAGCCGCTTGCAAAGTAGGCTCCCCTGCTTCTTTCGCAGCAGGTCATAGTACGGACGGACCTCCTCCGTCCGCATCTCCTGCGGCAGATCCTCCCACTTCCGCAGCATCACCGGAGGTACTCCTTCACGATGTCCGCAAACTGCTCCGTCACATAGGCCGCATCCTCATCGGAGAGGCGGGTGTGCAGAGGCAGGGTGATGAGGTTTTCATAGTGGTGGTAGGCATTGGGATAGTCAGCGATATCGAAGCCCATGGCCTTGTAGGCCGTCATCATGGGCAGGGGCTTATAGTGGACGTTGCAGGCCACGCCCCGCTCCGCCATCCGCAGGATGATCTCATTGCGCTCCTTTTCCCCGATGCCGGGGGTCCACGTCAGGTACAGGTGGCCGGAGCTGGTATAGTCCGGGGTAAAGTGGGGCAGGGTCCGGATGCCCAGCGGGTGCAGGGCTTCATCATAGCGCTGGATCAGCTGATGCCGCCGCTCCAGCAGGCCGGGATAGCGCTCCAGCTGCTTCAGACCCATGGCAGCCATGATGTCCGTCATGTTGCACTTATACCACGGCCCCACGATGTCGTACTCCCACGCCCCCAGCTTGGTCTTGGCCAGAGCGTCCTTGGACTGGCCGTGGAGGCTCAACAGCTGATAGCGGTGGTACAGCTCCTCGTCGTCAAGACCCGGCAGCGTGCGCCACGCCGATGCACCGCCCTCGGCGGTGGTGAAGTTCTTCACGGCGTGGAAGGAGAAGGAGGTGAAGTCTGCCAGAGCGCCGGTAGGCACCCCGTGACGGGAGGCGCCCAGCCCATGGGCGCAGTCGGCCACCACGGCCACCCGGCCCAGTGCCTCCTGCACATCGCCCTTGGGGCAGAACAGTGCCTTTTTCCCCTCCACCGCCTGATAGATGCGGTCATAGTCGCAGGGGATGCCCCCCAGATCCACCGGGATCACCGCCTTAGTCCTTTCGGTGATGGCCCGTTCCATCTGATCATAGTCCATCTCCAGCGAGTCCTTCCGGCTGTCGATAAACTTCACCGTGGCCCCCACATGGATGGCCGCCGCCGCCGTGGCGGTATAGGTGTACGCCGGCACCAGCACCTCGTCGCCTTCACCGATGCCCAGCACCCGCAGGTTCATCTCCTCCGCCGCCGTAGCGGAGTTCAGGCACACCAGCTTCGCCACATGGCAGTACTCTGCCAGCTCCTTTTCCAGCTGCTTGGTGCGGGGGCCGGTGGTGATCCAGCCGGACCGCAGGGCCTCGCACACCTCTTGGATCTCCAGCTCCGTGATATCCGGAGGGCTGAAGGGTATATTTCGCATATCGATACGCACTCCTTAGTCGGTTTGATCCGTTTCGTTGTTTTTCAGTCTGCGCCCGGTTGGGCGGACTTACATATTGTGAAATTATACTACAACCCTCGGCAAAATGCAACCGGCGGCGGCAGGTCATTTCACACTTCCCGGCGGTTTTTATGAATAGAAGGTAAATTTTCTTTTAATCCTGCACTTTTCCCGCCGGCTTGATGGGGCTTATGAGGGCATCTATATCGTGCCCTTATACCACCGCAGGATAAACCGTGCGCCGCCGGTGAGGACATTTTCCGCCTGCACCGTGCCGTTCTGCTGGGCCAGCACCTGACGGGAGAGGCTCAGGCCGATGCCGAAGTTGTTCTCCCCGGCGGT